>Ga0157372_10004368_pt1 | contig 15086 bp, 15 predicted proteins | sample C55metaG_FD_115307 | JGI IMG/M metagenome (GOLD analysis project Ga0157372, IMG submission 115307) | Corn rhizosphere microbial communities from Kellogg Biological Station, Michigan, USA - C5-5 metaG | ecosystem: Host-associated > Plants > Roots > Rhizosphere > Soil | place: USA: Michigan... | reverse complement strand
GGGGTCGCGGGTTCGAGTCCCGTTTCCCGCTCTGATCGCCGGGCGGTTAGCTCAGTTGGTTAGAGCGCCACGTTGACATCGTGGAGGTCACAAGTTCGAGTCTTGTACCGCCCATGCAGTGACCGCCCCCGGCCCAGGCCGGGGGCTTTTTTTTCTGACTGCAACGTGAGTACCGCTGGTGCTCGGTACGCACGGCGGAACGCGGTGTTGCCGGACAGCGCGCCAGGCGGCTCCGTCGGTTGACTCCAAAGTCCCATCCCTCTATAATCCGTGTCTGCACTCGACCAGCCTGACCGGTCGATGCAGTCGTCGTTTCGAACGCGCCCGTAGCTCAATTGGATAGAGCATCTGACTACGGATCAGAAGGTTGGGGATTCGAGTTCCTCCGGGCGCATCGGCGATGTTCTTCGGCAGTGGCTGGTTCGGCGGGGCGTAGCGTAGCCCGGTAGCGCGCCTGCTTCGGGAGCAGGAGGTCGCTGGTTCAAATCCAGTCGCCCCGACCATGCACATGCAGCGTTCTTCGAGCGGCCCTCGTTCTCAGACGAGGGCCGCTCGCGCATTCGCCAGCGCACCGGCCTCGACGAGACGGAGTGATTCCTGCATCCGACTCGCTCATCTCCATCAGCCTGGTTCGGTCACCGTCGCCATGCCCGCTTTCCTGCTCTGCGTCGCTGCCGGCTGTCTCGCCGTCGCGAGCCCTCGCGTCGCCCCGACCGCGGAGCACAGCCGCGTGGGTCCCGGTGGACCCGTCCCACTCGCCGACAGTGTCCTGATCGAGAAGAAGGCGCACCGGCTCACCCTCTTCCACCTCGGCCACGTGATCAAGCAGTATCGCGTGGCGCTCGGCGCGGAGCCGGAAAAAGACAAGCTGAGTGCGGGCGATCGCCGCACTCCGACGGGGCTGTTCTACATCGAGTCGCGCAATGCGAACAGCGAATACCACCTCGCACTCCGCATTGCCTTCCCGGATTCGGCCCATCGCGCCCGAGCGGCGGCGCTGGGACTCGCACCTGGCGGCGACATCGAGATTCACGGCCTGCAGAATGGACGCGGCGCCACCGGTGCCTTCCACCGTACTGCCGACTGGACCAACGGATGCATCGCCCTGACCGACGAGGAGATCGAGGAGATCTGGACCTCGGTGCCGGTCGGCACACCCGTGGAGATCAGGCCCTGACTCCCCGGTAGCGCATCCTGCCTCACCCTCGGTACGATGTGGCTTCCGGCCGGCTCTGGCGGCACGAGTTCAGCGACGAGGGCTCGGGCGTTGCCGGCTGGATCGATCACTTCGGAGCACCCGGCAACCCTATCGACGTCAACCGCGGCGTGGGGATCAGCATCTTTCCCGTGCGCGTGAACGCGGTGCCCGACCTGACGGTGTTCACGCTGACGCGAGTGCAGCGCTAGGAAACAGAAACACGCCCGGCGGAGAAGTACTCCCGCCGGGCGTGTTTTCGTGACCCGTTAGTGAGTCACGGTGATTGTCGTCGGGTAGCCAGCGGGGAACGGAATGTTGCCATCGTTCTGCTGTGGCCCGTACGTCTGGTAGTTGAAGGCTCGATCCGTTGCACGCACGGTGATCGCCCAGTTGCCTGCCTCGGCGCCCGCCGGAATGCTGAACGAGCAGGTCCACGTGCCGTTCAGGATATCACCGGTCGTCGGCGACGTGGCGGAACATCCGACCTGCGTGCCGCTGGGCGACGTCGCGATGAAGTCGAAGCGCCCGATGCCGGAGCGATCGTCCGTCAGGTTCGCCGACACGGTAACGGTCTGCGCGCTGCTTCCCACGTTCACCGTCGTCGGCGTCACCGTGAGCGAGTGGAACACCGGGAACGTCTGGTCCCAGTTGCTCAGCACCTTGAATGTCGTCGGCAGCGAAGCGGCGCTCAGATCGGCGCTGGCGTACGTGCGCGACGCGTAGCCGGCGTCGGAGACGAGGACGAGAATCTTCCAGTCGCCCGGCTCGGCGCCGACCGGGATCGTGAAGGTGCAGCTCCACGTTCCATCGCTCGCGGTGCCCGAATCCAGTGACGTGTCCACACAATTGGTGAATGCGCCATGTGGCGCCGTCGCCGTGATCGCGAACTGGGCCACTCCCGAGCCGCCGGCGTCGGTAATGTGCGCCGTCGCCGTCACGGTCTTGTCGCCGCTGGTGACGTCCACCGGATTGGGGGTGATGGTCAGGTTGGCGAGTACCGGTGCGGAGCCGTCGCCGACACTGACGGTCGCCGTGCCAGTCTTGCCCTCGCTCGTGGCCGTGATCACCACCTGACCGTACGCTACACCGGTTACAAGTCCGTTCGCGTCGACCTTGGCCTTCGATGCATCGCTGCTGGACCAGGTGACGGTCCGTCCGGTGAGCACGTGGCCGCTCGCATCGCTCGTCGTTGCCGTGAGCTGCGTGGTAGCACCCTGCAGGATCGTGACGTTAGACGGAGATACGGCAACCGTCGCCACCGAGGCGCTGGCCACGGTGATCTGCGCCGTCGCGGTCTTGGTTTCCGATGTGGCGGTGATCGTCGCCGAGCCGAGTGCGTGCGCCGTCACGAGGCCGTTGCCATCCACGGTGGCGACGCTCTGGTCGCTCGAGGTCCAGGTGACGGTGCGACCCGTGAGCACATTGCCCGCCGCATCCTTCGTGGTGGCGCTCAGCTGGACCGTGCCGCCGACGACGAGGGACGACGTGGCAGGAGTGACGGCGATGCTGGCCACGGGGACCGGTGTGACGGTGATCGTCGCCGTGGCCGTCTTGCCCTCGACGGTGGCGGTAATCTTCGCGGTGCCGACGCTCTTGCTCGTGACGAGGCCCGACGGCGACACCGATGCGACGAGGTCGGCGTCCGAGGTCCAGGCAATGGTCCGGTCGGTGAGGACGTTGCCGCTGGCATCCTTGAGCGTTGCCGTGAGCTGCGTCGTGCCACCGATGACGACGGTCGCCGTCGCGGGGGAAAGATCGATCGTCGCCACGGGCGCCATCACGGTGACGGTCGCCGTATTCTGTACGGAGCCGATGGCAGCCGTGATGGTTGCAGTGCCCGGCTTGGCGCCGGTCACCACGCCTCCCGAGACGGCGGCGATGCTCTGGTCGGAGCTCGTCCACGTGATCGTCTTGCCCGTCACCGTAGCGCCGTCGGCATCCTTGGGCGTAGCCGTCAAGGTCGACGTCTTGCCGACGAACACGTTCGCGGACGTCGGGCTCAAGTCGATGCGCGTGACGACTGGACCACCTCCGCCGCCCGGGCCGGTGCCGCCGTCCCCGCCTCCGCCGCATGAGACGCTCGCGGCGCCGAACGCCGCGATGACAAGGAAAGCAAACCGGCGGGCAACACGACGGGTCGTCGACATGGGAGGAGTCGATTCGTGAAGGGTAATTAGCCGATCCGAGCGTCTGCTCAGGCCGGTGCGCCGTCTGTTTGCAAGGGGCGTTCCGTTTTCGGGCCGCCTTCGTCCGAGAGAGCTACGGGCTTGCTGGTAGGGGGGCCGAACGAGGCACATCCCCCCCTGGCACCGCGGGGGCGGTCGCCGGAGCCCTGCCCATGAAGGCCTCCAGCGTCCGGGTAGCCTGCGCCATGTCGATCGCCGAGCGCCGAAGGCGGTCGGCCTGAACGCTGTCACCCTGCTGCTCCAGCACCTGCCCGAGGATGAGCGCCGTTCCGATGTACGTCGCAGGGATGCCGACCGACGGCCGATCCACCCAATCGCCGCGAGAGATGATGGACGCGGGACCGCCATAGCCGCGCCACAGGCTCAACGACCGTTGCACGTCCACATGCCCCAGGCCGGGCACCGCGACCGTATCGGCATTGGTCGGCGACGGTGCGGTGAGGATCTTGTTCGCGAGTCCCTGCATCAGGGCATAGGGCTCCAGGCCGAGTGCCTGCACGTAGCCGCCCGTGGTGCGCGCGATGTAGAAGGGGCGCACGCCGTAATTGTCCTTCAGCAGCTGGAGCACGAGCAGATCGGAGCGAACGGGCACGCCGTATTCGAGCTGGCGTGGATCGACGACCGCGTGCAGGCTGCCCTGCTGGAACAGCTGTGGCGTGCGCAGGTCCACGTACTCGGGGACCGAATCCAGCTGCGCCACCGTCGCGGAGAAGATCGGCGTCGTCGGCATCGGCCAGGCGTGATTCCGGTACGCCGCCGGCCCGCGTGCCGCGTCATACGGCACGATGGGCCGCCGCAGCAGGGAGCGCGGATACCAGTCGGTGTTGAGCAGCGACGTGACGGCCACGGTGACGTCCCGACGCACGCCTTCCACTTCCTGCGCATACCAGAGCGGGAAGGTGTCGTTGTCGCCAAGGGTGATCAGGATGCCGTACGGCTCGACGGAGTTGAGGAGATCGTGCGCCCACTCCCGGGTGATGGTTTCGCCGGCTCTGGATGCATCACGCCAGTTGCCGACGAGTGGGACGATGCCGAGCAGCAGCACGGGCACCGTCGTGCGCCAGCGGCGCGCGCCGTCGCCATGCACGCGTTCGGCAAGAGCGCGCCACAGTGCCGCAAGGCCCAGCGCTGCCCAGACGCTCCACGCCGAGTAGCTCCACAGGTAGAAGTAGTCGCGATCGCGCACTTCGCGCGGCACGCCGGCCAGCCCGGGCGCCTGCGACGCTCCGTACTTGAAGTTCATGTAGTACACGAGCGCGACGGTGACCGTGAAGATCAGCGGACCGAAGAACCAGAACGACGACCGATCGCGACGCCAATGCACCACTCCGCCTGCGACGCCGAGGCCGAAGAAGACCACCGCCAGCACCAGCTGCAGGCCTGGCTGCACCCCGCGCGCGTCCCGCAGCCACTGCCACTTGAAGTACAGCCACCACATGCCGACTTGCGCCGAGAGCGGTGCTTGGCGCTCCGACAGGCTGGGCTTGGCGTATTGCACGCGATTGATGTTGTCCATCAGTCGCGAGTACGTGGTGCTCGAGAAGGTGCAGGCGAAGCCGATGGATTCGGTGCAGCCGGTCGGTTCGCCCTCGTTGAGCGCCGGGTGATGTGCGGCGCGAATGGGCTCGACGGCGAACGGCGTCAGTCCGAGTCCGAGCGCGAGGCAGGCAGCGAGGATGAGCTTCCAGCGCAGGAGGGTGCGCGGACGGCGCGCCAGCACCGCGACGGCGACCGCCGGCCCGACGAGGAATCCCGCGGGATGGTTGGCGTAACCAAGACCGATGAGGTACGCGATGAGCACCAGGATGCGGTCGGCGCGGCGGCCATCGGGATCGTCGCACCAGAGCACGGTGAGCCACGACACGACGGCGAAGAACGCCAGCGAGACGGTGTACACCTTTTCGTTGACGACGCTCTGGTTCCACACCGTGAACGCCGTCGCGCTGAGCAGGGCCGCAACCGCGGCGCCGGTGAGCCGCGCCCACCGCAGCGTGAACCACTGCGCGAGCACCCGCTCGGCGACCAGGAACCAGACGGCGGCCGTCGCCGCACTGCACAGGGCCGCCAGCAGGTTGACGCGTACGGCCACGCTGCCGAAGGGGAGCAGCGTCGCCACCCGGCCGACCAGCACGAAGAACGGATTCCCCGGTGGGTGCGGAATGCCGAGCGTGTACGCCGCCGTGATGTACTCGCTCGTGTCCCACATCGCGGTCGTGGGAGCAAGCGTGAGCAGATACAGCACCAGTACGAGGACGCCCGCGATGGCCGCGGCTCCGTACGATGGGCGTGGCGCTTCGAGTGCGCGCGAAGAGGTCATGACGTCAGCGGGCGAGAAGAGCGAGCGGAACGAGCAGGAGGTAGCCCACGACGAGCAGCAGCGGGGCGAGCGTCAATCCGCCCATGGCGAGATCGATGTAGCCGGCCAGCAGCACCAGCACGGCGGACAGTTGGAGCAGCCGAGCGCGGTGTGGCCACGTGAATTGACGAGGCACGAGAAGCGGTACCGGTTGTGAGAAAGGTTGCGGCGCGCGTCAGTTGCTGTCGCGGGCAACGCGAAGGAGAGAGCCAAGCCGGTCGTCGGATCGCACGGGGTTCGTCACCGGGTCCGGCCCCCATCGGGCACCGTCGGCGACGAACGCGTAGCGACGTTCGCCTTCCTGCATGAACCGCATCAGGCGCAGCGTGTCGCGGAGGGTGCCCATGACCGAGTCGCCGAGCGCGGCGGAACGAGTGCCGCGCCCGGCGGCCGGGTGTGGAGCAATGGTCGAGAGCATCGCGACCGAGCCGATGCTGGCCGCCATCGCGAGGCCGACGATGGAGTGTCGCGTCGATCGCGTCGCCAGCGGCGTCGGACGTCGGTGCAGATTGCCCGCGCGCACCGACTCGCGTACACGATGCATGATTCGCTCGCGAGCGCCATCGCTCGCGGCCACTGGTGCGTGGAGCGCGGCGGCGACGCGTCGCTCGAAGTCGAGATCAGACATGGGCAACCTCCGACAGCAGGGCACGCAGCCGCGCAAAGGCGCGCTGGACGCGCATCTTGAGCGCCGATTCGCCGGCGCCGGTGATTCTGGCCATTTCCTCGTACGTGAGATCATCGGCGTAGCGAAGCACGAGCGCCTCGCGCTGGGCGTCTGGCAGCTGGGCGAGCAACTTCTCGAGCTCGGGCCAGCCGTGGTCGGCCTCCGGCGCGATGGCGACGAACGACATCGCACCCGGATCCACGTCGAGGAAGACTGCCTCGCGCCGACGCGTGCGCGCCAGCACGGTGCGACACTGGTTGACGACGATGCGCGTCAACCACGCTGAAAACCGCTCGCGCTCCTCGTAGTCGCCAAGGGCGTTGAAGGCGCGCAGGAACGCGTCCTGGAGCGCCTCTTCGGCATCCTCGCGGTTGCCGACGATCCGCTGTGCGATCCGCGCGCAGCGGTCGTAATGCCGATCCACGAGGCGCGCATACGCCTCGACGTCGCCATTCAACACCCGGGTGATGATCGCCAGATCGCTCATGCCGTCCATAACAACCAGCCGCACGGCCGATTTCGTCACACCGGGCCGATGGCGGATCTCAGGGTCCGGTGGCGGGGCGATTTCCGGCTCGGGCCCAGGAGGAGTATCCTCCCTCGACGTTGCTCACATCCGCGAAGCCGTTCGCCTGGAGCACACTTGCCGCAACCGCGCTGCGCGATCCTCCCTGGCAATGGACGGCGATGGGACGTCCCGCATGCGCGCGCAGCTCGTGCACGCGCGCCACGAGTTCGGCGAGCGGAATGTTCAGCGCGCCGGGAATGTGCCCCTCATTCCACTCGCTGCGATTGCGTACGTCGAGCACGACACGGTCACTTCCAGCGGAGGAGCCGAGGACGCTCGCGGGAAGTGCGCTCAATCTGACGATGCGCGGCCCCAGCTCCTCGAGGCCCGCGGGCGCGAGGACGCCGAGCACGCGATCGAGACCGATGAGCGACAGCTCACGCGCGGCGCTGGTGGCGGAGTCGCGAGCCTCGACCGCGGCGATGAGTACGAGATCCCAATCCGTGGGGAGCACCGATCCGGCCCACGTCAGGAACGACTTGCCAAGGGGCACGTTGATCGATCCGACCAGATGGCCCGACGCGAAGGACGCGGCTGGCCGCACGTCGACCACGAGGGCGCCCTGCCGCAGCGCCCCGCGAAGCTCCTCGTCCGTCCGAGGCGCAGAAGGCGGTGGGGCACTCGCTCCACTGGCATTGACTCGCTTCATGCGCGCGAAATACGCCGGCGGTTCCGGCTGGCCCTCGAGCACGCGGGCGATGAACTCCGACTCGCTCTGCGGACGGAGCGCCCAGTTGGCGATGCGCTCATAGCCCAGGGTGCTCTGCGGGAGCGCGCCAAGCGCCTTGCCGCACGCCGAGCCGGCTCCGTGACCGGGCCAGAGCTGCACGTAGTCAGGGAGCGCATCGAGGCGACGGAGCGAGGCGTGCAGTTGACGAGCGGCGTCGGTCATGCTCCCCGCAACTCCGGCCGCGCGCTCCAGCAGGTCGGGACGCCCGACGTCGCCGACGAAGAGGAAGTCGCCGGAGAGCAGGCCGACCGGCGAGTCAGCGGTGGCGAAATCGGTGACGAGGAAGGACACGTGCTCCGGCGTATGACCGGGCGTGTGGAGCACGTCGAGCCGAAGATCGCCGAGCTCGAGGCGATCGCCATCCTGCAGCCAGCGCGCATCCGGGAACGCCGAACGGTCGTAATCGGCGATGCCACTGCCTTCGCCTGACAGCAGCAGCTCGGCGCCGGCCGACGCCGCAAGGGCAGCGGCACCGGAAACGAAGTCGGCATGGATGTGCGTCTCCGCAACGTGACTGATGCGGACCCCCTCCTGGCGTGCGGCGGCCAGATAGGGCTCCGGATCGCGGAGCGGATCGATTACGATCGCCTGCTTCGTGCCCTGGCTGGCGACGAGATACGCTGCCTGGGCGAGTCGGTCGTTGTAGATGCGGCGGAAGAGCATGCGGGTCGAGGACCGTTGCTTGTGAGCGACTCCCTGATGGACTAAACTACATGATTCGCCCCGCACGATCGATGGTATTGTAGTGATGCGTGAGGGTGTATGCGTGCGTAGCTCAGCTGGATAGAGCGCTTGCCTCCGGAGCAAGAGGTCGTGGGTTCGAATCCCGCCGCGCGCACTTTCGACCGAAACGACAAGCCCCGCCGTGGCCAACGCTCGGCGGGGTTGATTCTCTGAAGAGTGGCGGGAGCGGAGTCGAATGCGGCTGAGGGCGAGAGGGGGCTTAGAGCTGCCGTTGCCCCCGAACGACGCCCACGAGGGCTACCGCGAGAAAGCCGAGCGCCAGTCCGAGCACATAGCCGGCGGCGCCCCAGGCCCAGCCCATTCGCCAGCCACCGTGCACGAGGCCGATGCATACCAGTACGGCGCCGGTCACTCCGCCGAGGCGCTGTCCGCGTTCCAGTGGAGTGGGTGGACGAACCGCGCCGGTCGGCGGCTCCTGGCGGGCAATGGCCGGCCAGGCGTTCCAGGAGGCAAGAACGGCGGTGAGCACGCCGCGCCACCCCGCCTGGACGAATCCAGCGATGACGAGGGCTATCATGAAGAGCCCCGCGAATCCCTGAATCCCGCCGTACCGTACCAAGCACTCCTCCCGGATGACTTCGGCGCAAATAGACCGTGCGCGCCGAAAACGCACAAGAGATGTGTCCGCCGCCGCGGACCAGAAGATGCCATGAGCAGAAGCATGCCCACCCTATTTCGTCGGATCGCCCTCACCGCGCTCGTCGCCGCCAGTGCCTGTGGGGGAGGCGACTTCGTGGCGCCGGCCATTGCGGCAAGCGACACGTACACCCTGCACAGCTTCAACGGTGGCGCACTCCCCGCCACGATCAGCGCCGATGCCGGGGCACAGGTGCTGCTGCTCGATGACAGCTTCGTCTTCAACGACGGCGGCACGTACCTGGAGCGCGGCCACCTGCAAACCACTCGCGACGGCGTGACGAGCGTGCAGACCCTGGAGTCGCCGGGCACCTATACCCGCGAGGGTGCGCAGGTCACGCTCGTGAGCAGTTCGGGCACGATCACCGGTTCGTTCACCGGCGACACGACGTTGACCATCGTCGCCGGATTCAACACGCTCGTCTTCCGCCGCTGAGCTTCTCTCCTTCCCCGCCCTCACCCGATGGCACGTCGGCTCTCCTGGTCTGACGTTCGCGGCGGTCTCATCGCCAGCGCGGTGATCATCGTGGCCGCGTTCGCGATCCTTCGGTTCTCGCGCGTCGGTGCGCTGCACGGCGACACCTTCATGCTGTACGCGACCGTCGGCGACGCGACCGGGGTGACGAAGGGATCGGAGGTGTGGTTGAGCGGACAGAAGATCGGCAAGGTGACGAACATCGAGTTCCGCTCGCCGCAGAGCTCCGACACGCTGCACCGGGTGGCGATCGAGATGGAGGTGCTGTCGCAGTACAGCGACGCGCTGCGCCACGACGCCGTGGGTCAGATTCGTTCAGGCGGCAGCTTCATCGGACCGGCCGTGGTGTACCTGACCCCTGGCACGCCAGCGGGCGCGCCGATCCAGCCGGGCGACACGGTGCGGATCAAGTCCGCCCCCGACTTCGGCCGCGCGACGACGCAGGTCGGCGCGGCGGCGCAGGAGTTCCCGGCCATCATGAGCAACGTGCAGGTGCTGCGCGCCGAATTGCAGACGACACGCGGGACGATGGGCGCTTTCATAAACGGACCAGCGATGGGCGAGCTGGGACGCGCACGGATTCGAGTCGGCCGGTTGCGCGGCCAGCTGCGTGGCGAGGGCACGGTCGGCAAGGTGATGAGCGGCGATCTCGCCGTGCGCGCACAAGGCGTGATGGCGCGCGCGGATTCGGTGCGTACGCTCGTGTCCTCCGGCAACACGTCGCTTGGCCGGTTCCGTCGCGACAGTACGCTGCTCACCAACGTGGGCGACATCCAGCAGCAGTTGACGCAGCTCCGCTCCCAGCTCGATTCGCCCGACGGCACGGTTGGCCGCTTCGGGCGCGACAGTGCCATCGTGCTGCAGGTGGCCGAAGCCCAGCATCAAATGACGCTGCTGTTCGCGGACATCAAGAAGCACCCGCTTCGCTATCTGTCCTCATCGTTCTGAGGGTTCACATCGCACTTGACCCTCCTCCGGGCCACTCCTAGCTTCCCATGCCGCACGGGTCACCCGCCGCCGCTTTCCACGCCGCGGGCCGATCAGCGCCGGTTCCCTTCCGTCGCTTGCATCGCCAGACCCGCAGCCCCCGCCCTCCGATCGCGGCCCCGATCGTCCCCCACCGCATCTTCCTCATCCTCCCGCGTTCGTTCGCCCCGTGAACATCGCTGAGCTCAAGCGCAAGTCGATGCCCGAGCTGCACGACATGGCGGATCAGCTCGTCGTGCCGGCGCATGACGCGCTCGGGCGTCAGGAGCTCATTTTCCGCATCGAGCAGAAGCTGCTCGACGAGTCGGAGACCCTGGTGGGCGAGGGCGTGCTGGAGGTGCTGCCGGAAGGATACGGCTTCCTGCGCAGTCAGGACTGGAACTACCTCTACAGCCCGGACGACATCTACGTCTCTCCCTCGCAGATCAAGCGCTTCGACCTGCGCACCGGCGATACCGTCTCCGGCCAGGTTCGGCCGCCGAAGGAGTGGGAGCGCTACCTCGCGCTGCTCAAGGTGGAAACGGTGAACGGCGGCGAGCCCGAGGCGGCAAAGGCGCGCATCACCTTCGACAACCTCCGGCCGCGCTATCCCGATGGCCGCCTGCGCCTGGAAGCGACGGACGGCGACCTGAGCATGCGCGTGATGGATCTGATCGCGCCGATCGGAAAGGGACAGCGCGGCCTGATCGTCGCGCCGCCGCGCGCGGGAAAGACGATCCTGCTCCAGAAGATCGCCAACGCCATCACCGAAAATCACCCCGAAGTGACGCTCATCGTGCTGCTGATCGACGAGCGGCCCGAGGAAGTGACAGACATGCAGCGCTCGGTGCGCGGCGAAGTGATCAGTTCGACGTTCGACGAGGACGCAACGCGGCACGTGCAGGTGGCGGACATGGTGATCGAGAAGGCGAAGCGACTGGTGGAGTCCGGGAAGGATGTCGTCATCCTCCTCGACTCCATCACGCGCCTCGGCCGTGCGCACAACACGGTGATCCCGAGCGGCGGCAAGATCATGTCGGGCGGTCTCGACGCGAAGGCGATGGAGAAGCCGAAGAAATTCTTCGGCGCAGCGCGCAACATCGACGGCGGTGGTTCGCTGACGATCATCGCCACGGCGCTCATCGAGACCGGCTCGCGCGCCGACGAGATGATCTTCGAGGAGTTCAAGGGCACGGGAAACATGGAGCTCGTCCTCGCGCGCGAGATTGCTGAACGACGCATCTATCCCGCGATCGACATCAACCGTTCGGGAACGCGCAAGGAAGAACTGCTCTTCACGCCGGAAGAGTTGAATCGCGTGACGCTGCTGCGAACGTTCCTTGCCGACATGCCGGAAGCCGAAGCGATCGAGTTCCTGTTGAAGCAGATGGCGCGGTCGAAGAACAACCGCGAATTCTTCGTGCAGATGCGCGAGGGATAGATGATGGGGCTGATGCCGTCGGACCGCGGACGCTGGATGGCGATCGACTGGGGCGAGCGACGGATCGGCCTCGCGATCAGCGACCCGGCAGGGATCATCGCCAGTCCTGCTGGCGTGATCGTGCGGCGCGCCGGCAAGCGCCCCCCGGTGGCAGAGCTGGTGCGACAGAGCGAGGCGCTCGAAGCGCGCGGCGTCGTGATGGGGCTCCCGCTGGACGGCAACGGGAACGACACGCCACGCTCGATGGAATGTCGGCGCGTAGCCGCCGAACTGGCACGGCGCACCTCGCTCCCAGTGGCGCTGGTGGACGAGCGATACACCACGTCGGCGGCGTTGCGAGGAGTGCGCGAGTCCGGAAGCAGGACACGCGACCGGAAGGGAGAGGTGGACGCGCTCGCCGCGGCGGTGCTGCTGCAGCAGGCGATGCGAATCTTGGAGCTGCCGACCGTGGACCCTGCCACGCCCCACGATGAGTCCTCGCCCACGCCGTAAGTCCGCGCGAGGCCGCGGCCGCCTGGTCACCGTTGCGATCATCATCGTGCTCGCGGCGGTAGCGCTCATGGTGTCCTGCCGCGGAGGCGGAACGGGCGAGGTGCGCGTGATCGTTCCACGTGGCTCGACGTTGCGCGTGGCGGCCGATTCACTCGAGCGGCACGGCGTGATCCAGAATGCAACGGCATTCCGGGTCTACGCACTGCTGCGCCGTGGCGACCGGTCGATCCGCGCCGGCACGTACGTGTTCAAGCGGCCCGTATCGTGGGGACAGGTGCTGGAGGACTTGCGCGGCGGGAAGGGGATCGAACGCAGCATTACCATTCCCGAAGGCTGGTCGCTCAACCAGATCGTGCCGCAGCTCGCCCACGTCCTGGGGGCACCCATCGACTCCGTGCAGGCGGCGGTGCGCGACACCGCACTGCTCCACGCGCTTGACATCCCGACGCCGACGCTGGAAGGCTATCTGTTCCCCGACACGTATGTCTTCCCCGATGGCACCACGCCGAGGCAGGCGGTGCGGACGATGGTGTCGCGGTTCCAGACGATATGGCAACCGGCGTGGGACGCGGAGCTCGAGAAGCGCGCGATGAGCCGCAACGACGTGATGGCGCTGGCGTCGATCGTCGAGAAGGAAGCGAAGCTGCCGGAGGAGAGGCCGGTGATCGCCGCGGTATACCTCAACCGGCTGAAAAAGGGGATGCTGCTCCAGGCTGATCCCACGGTACAGTACGCGATCGGACATCACGTGTCGCGAGTGCTGTACAAGGATCTGACGATCGATTCGCCATACAACACGTACCGCTACAAGGGGCTGCCGCCGGGACCGATCGCGTCGCCGGGGAAGCCGTCGATCGTGGCGGCGCTATACCCGGCCGCGGTGCCGTACCTGTTCTTCGTCGCATATCCCGACGGGCATCATGAATTCACGTCGAGCTTCGCGGCGCATGGCGTTGCAGTGAAGGGTGCACGCCGGGCGTGGGACTCACTGGCTGCATTGCGGCGCGACACGACGCGGGGAGCGCCGGCGAACCTGTTGCCTCCCGCAAAGAAATGAGCCACGTGCCACGCGTCCGCGCCGATGCGCTGCGGCTGGTGGCAGTGACGGATTCACTTCACGGCGGCATCGATGAGCTCGCGCGGCGAGCGACAGCGGCCGTCGCGGGAGGCGCAACGATGCTCACGCTGCGCCTGCCCGACCAGTCTCCGCGCATGCTGGCCGAGGCCGCTCGAGCGCTACGCGCTGCCGCGCCGTCCGTTCCGCTCCTGGTAAGCGACCGCGTCGACGTCGCGCTCGCAGTGGATGCCGACGGGGTGCATGTGGGTAGCAATGGACTCTCCGCCGCAGCCGTACGCGGATTCGTGCCGGAGCACATGATCATCGGTGCGTCCGTCGGAGGCGACGTAGAAGTCGTCCGCGCGACCGGCGCGGACTTCGTGGCGATCGGTCCGGTGTTTTCGGCCAGTGCAACGAGTGCCAGCGAGTCGATCGGCGTCGAGCGGCTCGCAGAATTGGCGCGCGCGTGTCAGCTGCCGGCACTCGCGGTGGGCGGCATCTCGCCGTCGAACGTGGGCTCCGTGATCGCGGCCGGTGCGATTGGCGTCGCCGTGCTCAACGCGCTGCTCGGTGCCGATGACCCGGCGCATGCCGCGCGCGAGCTGCGTTCCGCCCTGGACGCCAGCGGAACATGATATCGGGCACCTGAGTCTCGCGCCGGCCGGGCTGGCGCGCGGAGATTGGTTCGCGCCATCGCGACACCCGTTCGTAGGTGGCGAGCACACGCTCCCACACCGGTGGCAGGAGAAGGACGTCGATCAGGTGCGGATCGAACAGAGTGCCGCGACCTTCGAGGAGAATCTCGCGCGCATCTTCGACGGAGCGACCGTCGCTGTACTGCCGGCGGTGAGTAACGGCGTCGAAGGTATCGGCGATGGCGACGATGCGCGCCGCGAGGGGAATGCGGCGACCCTTGAGGCCACGCGGATATCCTGAGCCGTTCCACCGCTCATGGTGTGCAAGGATGCCTTGCTGAAGCTCGGGATAGAAGCCGGCGAGCGGCTGCAGCACGTCGGCCCCGCGTCGCGGGTGGGTGGTGACCGCACGGCGCTCGGCGGGAGTGAGTCGCTTGACGTCGTGGATGATGTCGAAGAGCGCCTCGTGGATCTTGCCGACGTCGTGGAACAGGGCGACACGAGTGATCCTGCGCTGCTCGTGCTTGCCGAGTCCCGCTGCGTCGGCGAGGATGAGCGCGTATTCGGCGACACGTCGGACGTGTACGCCCGTGTCGGGGTCGTTGGCGTCGATAGCGCGGAGGAGCGATTCGAGGGCGGCGGCGGCCATGCGTTCGGCGGCCTGCTTCCCTTCGAGTTCACGCCAGATGAAGGCGGCGCCGGTCACGGCGGTGATGCCAGCTGCCGCGATGGAAGTGTTGGAGAGTCGCATCGCCGGAGCTGGAGGCAAGAAATGGGCGTCGGCACGTCCGGAGGTGGGGCCCACGCTCGGCACGTCCGGATGGGGCGATAGCGGAACGGCCCCCGAAGCAGGGCTTCGGGGGCCGTTCCGTAGGGGTGCCGGCGATGGCCTACTCTCCCGCGATCTCGCGATCGGAGTACCATCGGCGCTGTAG
>Ga0157372_10004367_pt1 | contig 15087 bp, 10 predicted proteins | sample C55metaG_FD_115307 | JGI IMG/M metagenome (GOLD analysis project Ga0157372, IMG submission 115307) | Corn rhizosphere microbial communities from Kellogg Biological Station, Michigan, USA - C5-5 metaG | ecosystem: Host-associated > Plants > Roots > Rhizosphere > Soil | place: USA: Michigan... | reverse complement strand
CGTTACTTTATGATAGGAGACACGCCATGAGTGGTGGTGGTCATTTCAACCCGATTAAAAATATTTCCTCTGCGTTTAAGTCCAAGAACCTAAAGCAATTCCTCAAATCTGACTTCGTGGACCCATTGGGTGCCGGGGATAAGTTGAAGAAAGCTGGTGGTTCGATTATGGGTACTCGTGCAGCTCGTGAGCAGGCCAAGGCTATGCAACAGCAGACCGAGAACCAACAGCGCCAGTACGAGCAACAGCTCCAGACTGCGCAGAGTCAGAACCAACTTGATTCAAGCGGTGATGTCGCAAACGTCGCAACGGTGACAGCCGGTGGTACAGCGCAAGACGCTGACTCCGAACTCTCTACCCGGACGAAGAAGAATCGCCAAAACGCTATCAGCGCCACGCTCGGTCTATAAGGAGTAAGCATGGACGGGAAACTGGAAACCTGCGAAGCGTTGTTTGAGAAATTCAAGGATACGCATGTGCTCAATGCCAGCCAGCAGTTTGCTGAGTGGACGAACCCTGCTGTATTCCCATCAGCAAGCACACAGGACACTGGTACTCGTTATGCTTTAGAGCGTGACTATCAATCCAAAGGTGCGATGCTGGTGAACAACCTCGCATCAAAAGTTGTACAGGCGCTGTTCCCTCAGAACAGTTCCTTCTTTGAGATTAGCTCTACACCGCAGATGCTCCAGATTGCTGAGCAGATGGGCGCAGACGCCAAAGCAGCCGCAAGCAAGTTTGCAGGTATTGAGAACCGAGCCTCGGCCCGTGTCTTCCTGAATGCTGGCTATGCCGCTTTGACTCACGCCATGAAACTGCTTGTCATCACAGGCAATGTCCTGCTGTACCGTGACCCTGTATCGAAGAAGATGCACTCGTACTCTGTACGGGATTATGTGGTTAAGCGGGATGGTAGTGGCAATGTGATGCTGACAATTCTGAAAGAGCGTATCGCATTACTGGATGTCCCGGTGGATTTCCGCATGTCGTTCCTGAACGGTCGAACCGACCCGTATGAGGATGTCACGCTGTTCACCAAGATTACCAGAAAGATTCAAAATGGCCGCGTCGTCTATGAGATTACGCAGGAGTGTGAAGGTCATGGCATCGGCACTAAGAGCACGTACCCGGAGTTCCTGTGTCCGTACATTCCATTAGCGTGGAATCTGGTCACTGGTGAGCACTATGGTCGTGGTCACGTCGAAGACTTCGCAGGAGACTTTGCCCGGTTATCCGAGCTGTCCGAAGCGTCGTTGCTTTATGAGATTGAGATGATGAAGCTGGTCAACATTACTGACCCGGCTGCTGGTATCGACGTGGATGACATGGCGAATGCAGAGGTCGGTGAGTACGTGGCTGGTAAGTCTGGCGTAGCAGGTAACGGCGTTGTAGCCCACGAGGGTGGTAACGCACAGAAACTTGCAGCAGTCCAGAACGACATCGCCTCACTGATGCAGCAGTTGTCTATCGCATTTATGTACACGGGTAACACTCGTGATGCTGAGCGTGTGACGGCTGAGGAAATCCGTGCCAATATCTCAGAAGCCAATCAGACGTTAGGTGGCGTATACGCTACTCTGTCTGAGGTCATGCACATTCATCTTGCTCACATCCTCACTGTAGAGGAGGAGCCGACGCTTCTGCCTATGCTGAATATGCAGGGCATTACACTGGATATCTCAGTAGGTATCGCCTCGTTGAACCGTCAGGCCAACGTTGAGAAGCTACAGTATCTGGCTAACGCCGCGCAGCTCGTTGTTCCTGTACTGTCGCAGATGTCCAAACGCTTCAACCCTGATTTGCTTATTGACGCTCTGTGTCAAGGCTATGGTGTTGACCGTGAGGCGCTGTCATATACAGAGGCACAGTTGCAGCAGATGCAACAGGCACAGGATGCCGCAAACCAACAATCGCAGGCTGAGGCAGCTACAACGCCACAGCAGACTGACCCACAATTAGCCGCTCTGAACTCACAGCAGCTAGGTCTAACGTAATAGAGGAAACCCTATGACTGACGTAACTAATCCAGATGTGCCAGCACAAGGCGCAGTAGCAGCAGCACCGGAAGCAGTGGAGCCGCAACAGGCAGAAGCGAAGCAACCAACGAATGCTGATTTACTGGCCGCGAAGCAGGCAACTCTGAAAGCAGAAGCAGCCGAACAGGAGCCGGGCAAGATTCCCGCTGACCCTGAGAAGCCGGAAGCCGAGGCCAAGCCCGAAGCCACCGATGCTGATGCAGATGACCTAGCGCAAACTGGCGACCCGGTGCTTGATGCCGGTATCAAAATGATGCAATCGGTCGCTGGTCTGAACGCCTCGGATGTCGAGCGTATCATGGCCAAAGCCTACGAGTCCGGCGACTCCGCTGATGTCGATAGTGCCTTTATCAAAGAGCGCTTCGGTGAGCACGCGGCTTATGTCGAACAACTGTCGAAAGCATACATTGACCGTACCAATGAGAAAGTTGGTTCAGTGGTCAAAGCTGTGCATGAGGCGGCTGGTGGTGCTGAGCAATGGGGCTTGATGAATGAAACCTTCAAGCAGCACGCTCCGCAGTATCTGCAAAAGGCTGCACAGGCTATGGCTGATACCCAAGACTTTATGGGTGCCAGTGAAGTCATTATTGAGTTTGCCAAACAGTCTGGTATGGTTCCCGTTGCAGGGCAGCATATTCAGGGTGGCGGCGCAGTAGCTAATGGTGCATTGTCTGCCAAAGGCTTTAGCGAAGAACTCGCCAAACTCCGTAGCGAGGCAGGTAGCCGCTCATTCGAGTCCGGCCCTATCAAAGCTAAATACGATACCCTCGTCCGTCGCCGTCAGGCTGGCCGAGTTCAAAACATTTAATCTCTCTTAATTAAGGAAAACATAACATGGCTGATACCATTTACGCAGGCGCTCTGACCCGTCCACATTGGGGTGGCGCTGACTCTGACGTCGATATCCATCTGGAAGTTTACCAGAATGAAGTCGATACCGCATTCCAGTATTCTGCAATCTTTACTGGCCTGTCTGCACAGCGCTCTACCGCTGAACGCTCTAACACCTACCGCATCGACCGTCTGAACACCTCTGAGGTGAAGGGCCGTAAGTCCGGTCAGGCTCTGGAAGCAACCAGCGTTAAGAACGACAAAATGCTGATTGTGGTCGATACCACTCTGTACATCCGAAATCCTATCGACTATCAGGATGATTGGACCGCGCCGGACTTCCTGCGTGAGATGGGTATGAACAACGGTACTTCCTTCGCGGAAACCTTTGATGAAGCCCACGCAATTCAGCTCGTGAAAGCACGCGGCTGGGAAGCGCCAGAGCACCTGAAACCTGCTTTCAAAGATGGCATGGAAATCGACGTTACCCTGAAAGCTGACGCTAACACTCAGGACGACCTCGAAGCGAACGCCATCCTCATCAACAAAGCGCACCGCGACGGCATCGACCTGCTAGTTAAGCGTAAGGTTCCGCTGAACGACATGGTTACTCTGATTGGCACCGACGAATACTCTGTGCTGCTGGAGCATCCAAAGCTGTTCAACAACCTGTACGGCCAGACCAACGACGATGGCTACAAGGGTCGTCGTGTCGTGACCATGAACGGTATCCCGGTCGTGGAGTTCCTGGAGTTCCCGGAAGGTGCAATCACTGACCACCCACTCGGCGCGAGCTTCAACGTGACCGCAGAGGATGCGAAGTGCCGCATGGTGACTTTCTCCAAGTCTAAGACTCTGGTGACTGTCGAGGCGAAAGCCTTTACCTCTGACTTCTGGAACGACCGTGGTCAGTTCAGCAACGTGCTGGACTGCTACGCAATGTACACCGTTGGTGTGCGTCGTCCAGACACCGCCGTCGTAGTGAAGTTCACCTACGCATAATCCACAAGGGAGCCTCGTTTGAGGTTCCCTTATTTGCCGAGGAGGGCAACATGCCAGTAGTCAAGACTTATACCGCAGACCATCATGCAGCTATCGCAGCATCCCGCAAGGATGTCCGTGAGGCAACGAATCGTATTCGTGGCAGCGTGCCAGTGGTCGCAACTAAGCGAAATCGTAAGCCTGCAAAGGTGAAAGACGAAGAGTAATATTTTCAGTGCTTCTGCGGAGGCACTTATAAATATTATTTGGTGAGAAGCACATGAGGTATGTGCGGCGGCCTGTTAAGCCGAGGGTAGCGGGTTCGAATCCCGCCTTGCCAGCCAATTTAACCAAAGGAGACAACCATGCTATTACTTGAGGCAATCAACATTACGCTTCGGGCAATCGGTGAGTCTGAGGTTGTCTCAGAGAGCACCAGTAACCCAACTGCCGGTATTGTGAAATCCGCAATCACGCAGCACCGCCGTGGCCTACTCGCTACCGGTTGGTGGTTCAATACGTGGGAACAGGAAATCATTCCTACCGCCGATAACCGTATCACGCCACCTGCGAACGCACTGGCCCTGTACGGTAAGTCGGGTGAGAAGTTTGCTTCGCGTGACGGCTGGCTGTTCAACCTGATTGAGCAGAGTAACCGCTTCACCGAGAAGACGTATATCAAAGCCTATATCGACTACGAGTTCCAAGACCTGCCAGAATATGCCGCGCAGTATATCGCGTGCCGTGTTGCCGCAGAGACGTATCGTAATGACATCGGCGTCGATAGCAATTTCCAATCCCTAATCTCTGACTCAGATGAAGCGTACAGCTTGCTGTTCCGTGAGCACGCCCGTAATCAGGCGCGTAGCACCCGGCAGTCTCGCCGCTTCAAACGTGTCAACTCAGCCCGTTTCGTATAAGGAGTTCATATGGCTTCCAGCTTAGAAGGTACTTACAAGAGCCTGCTACAAGGAGTCTCGCAGCAGGTGCCTCGTCTACGTCTGGAAGGTCAGGTGAACGAGCAGACCAATATGCTTGCGGACCCGGTTACTGCGATTCGTCGTCGTCCCGGCACTCCGCTGTCAGCAGCTTTCAACTTTGGCCCTGTCAATGACAACAACCTGTATACGCAGTATTTAGAGCGTGGTGCAGATGGCCGTAACCTCGTCATCAACACGAGCACAGGCTCATGGTGGTTGCTGAACAAAGACGCCAATGGTGTTGTGGCATCCGGCAGTGACGCATACTTTATCGCCTCTGGTGGTGCAAGCTCAATCCAATCCACAAGCGTGGGTGGTGAGACTTTCATCCTGAATATCCAGCAGGGGCCACAGTCCTACACGAACACAACAAAACGTGACCCGGCCACAACAGGCTGGTACTTCACCAAAGTTGGTGCGTTCAGCAAAGAGTACGCCGTCACAGTCAAACGTGGTGGTGACACCTTTACTGCAACCTACACGACTCCAAGCAGCATCCGAGGAGACGGCGACCCCGACCCCGTACCGATGACTGCCCCGACTTATATCACCTCTCAATTGGTGGCTAAGCTACAGGCCCACGGCATCGACGTGCATCAGCAGGACATGTACCTGTATGTGACCGGCGCTGCGACTGTATCCGTATCCAGTACAGCAGGCACCTCGTATGTCGGCACCAGTGGCGTGAGTAACGTACCTATCCTGACTGACTTGCCAGCTATCATCCCTGCGGGTGGTAATGGCATCATGATGTCTGTCGGCACCGACGCCAACGCCTTGACGTGGTATCGCTGGGATGAACCCACTAACTCGTGGAAAGAGGATAGCTCCTACGGCTCACCTGCGGGTATCCGTAACATGCCGCGTGTTCTCGTTGTAGACAGCATCACCGCTCCCGATTTCGAGGGCCGTCTGTCTGGTGACGATATCACTAACGAGATTCCAACGTTTCTCGACCAAGGTGTGATTACTGGCATGACCACGTATCAGGGCCGTCTGGTGCTTCTGTCAGGCGCATTCGTAACGATGTCTAAGTCAGGCAACCCATACCGCTTCTATCGCTCGACAGTGACAGAGTTGCAGCCGGGTGACCGCATTGACATCGGTATCGGCTCCAGCCAGAACTCAGTATTGCGCCGGGGCATCCAGTTTAACCGCGACCTCGTGTTGTTCGGTGACTCGGTGCAGGCTGTGGTAACAGGTGGTGGTAACATCATCACGCCGCAGACAGCCGCTATCTCACTCACCAGTGAGGAGTCGTGCGTATCCAAGATTACACCAATGCAGGCCGGGCAGACTGTCCTGTATCCGTTCAAGCGTTCCAGTAAGTTCTCTGGCTTCCTTGAGTTAATCCCTTCACAGTACACCTCGTCACAGTATGTGTCGCAGGATGCTACTGGACATATCCCCGAATACATGGGCGGCGATATTCGCCTCACCACTGCTTCGAACGTTGTTAACATGTGTGTGACCGCTGGTTCGGGTAATCCGAAAGAGCTGTATGTGCATGAGTATCAATGGTCGAGCGAGGGCAAGCAGCAGGCCGCGTGGCACAAATGGAATCTCCCGTATAATGCGGCGAGTATCCACTTTGCTCGTGAAAAGCTGATTGTGTTGATGTGGGATGGAGCAAATGTTTATGTTACAGCTATTGACCCGCGTGAGGGTTATGACAACCAGACTGTCAGTTCACTGCCATATCTGGACCTGTACAGCACCATCACCGTTTCTGGTGGCACTTTCACCGTACCTGAGCATCTGCGCACCCTTGTCACGTCTGGCTACTCGCTAGGTCTGGCATTTGCGACAGGCACCGCTGCGACTGAGGAGGCAGGCATTGCCAGCTTCAACACGTCAACGTGGGTGGGTATGGTTGAACTCGGTGTACCAGATGGTCAGTATTGGCTCGGCGTCAAGTTCGACTCCCGCTTTACACCTTCACCGCCAATCCTCAAGGATGACGCAGGGAAGGAGGTAGGTTCAGGCCACGTCCGTCTGGTCCGCATGGAAGTCGCTGTTCGCAACACAGGGAAGTTTACTACCCGTGTTAAGGATGTGCGTACTGACGTAGACCACACGGCAGACTACACGGGCCTGTTTATGAACAGTCCTGAGCTAGTCCCTAACTACCCGCTGATTATCTCGCAGGCTAACGTGCTTGTGCCTTGCCGTACTCTGGCCGACACCACTGAGGTGACGTTCAGCACAGACGGTACGCACGACATGAACCTGATTGATATCAGTTATCTTCTTCGTTATAACCAGCGTCGCCGGAGGATTTAATATGGCGTTTTACGTTATTGCGGCGAAAGTAGCGATGCAGATGATTCAGGGAGCGCAGCAGGCAAAAGCTGCCTCCCAGCAATCCATCGCTGAGAACAAGATGGTTCAGAAGTTTAACGACAAGACGATGTATAGCACGATGGAGCAGATTACACAGCTCAATCAACAACGTGCTCAGCAGCGTCAGGACACAGCCGCAGCCCTATTCAACGTAGGGATTCAGGGTATGTCCGCTCGTGACGCAATCACTACTCAAGCCGCTGCCACCGACACAATCGGGGCCAGTGTGAATGATGCGGTTGCAACTGTGAACCAGAAGCAGGGCCAAGCCGTAGGCTCAACAGAAGACCAGTACGTCCGTGCAATCGACCAGAGCAACGCAATGCTCAGCAAGATTACCGACACTGCCAGCAACAGCCTCAAGAACGCCGTTCAGGATAACTCTAACGCTATCATGAACCAAGCGGGCCTGAGCGCCATTGGTAGCATTGTAGGTAGTGCAGCAGGCCAGATGACTTCCAACACGACCAGCACTGCTACAGTGCAGGATATGTCAGGTTCAGCCGGAAGCACAGGCTCATTCGATTATCAGGGCTATAACAGCAATCCAGCAGCGGGTAGCAATCCGTTCGGTCTGCATTATAGCTTCGATACCAACTCATCATTATCAGGCAGTTAAAGGAGAGCAGCGATGCCAGTATTACGTCAAGAGGTAAACACCGGGAGCGGTGCGTTACAGATTGGCGGCACAAACTATCAAGTTGGTGTCGCTGCACCTCAAGTCCAGCAGGAACAGCCAAAGGTTGATTCCCGTGGCATGGCCATTCAAGGCTTCTTGTCGAACTTCCTCGACACATTTACTCCTGCACTTCAAGAAGGCCAACAGCGTGCTGCGGCACAGGGCCAGATTGATGCATCGCAGACGCCGGACGCCTTAAAGGGTGCCGACTCCGCTGCGGACAAGCAGAACATCTTTATGCGTGATGCGTACCAGAAAGGCTACCTCGGTGCCGCTGTACGTCAGACCGTAACCGATTTCCAATCCGGTATCACCTCCCGTGCTCAAGCAGCCGGTATGCAGGGTGTATCCGATGACGACTTTCTCTCAACCGAGCGCCAGCAGAATGCCAAGCTGATGAACTCGTTGGGCCAGTACATGCCGCACATGGATGCTAACACAGTATCCGCTGTCGCTGCGTCACTGGACAACGGGCGTAACTCCGCATTGGGTATCCTGCGCAAGACTCGCTTAGGTCAGGCCAAGGTCAATAACATGCGTGTTGTTGAGCAGGGCAGTATGGCCGCTATGAGCAACTTCACAGCCTCGCTGGATGCAGGCGCTACCTTTGAACAGGCTCAGCACTATCTGACCGACCACGCCGCGCTCATTGGCTCTAACGAGATGCTGGACGAGAAGGAGAAGCGTAACCAGTTAGGCAACCTGTTTGTCTCGACTGCGCAGAACCTGAAAGACCCGCGTCAGATTAACCAACTTGCAGGCGTAGCCTCTGGTATCTTAGGCGTGACTGACCCATCCGTAATGACCCAGCTCGACAGCCAGTGGAAACGTGCAGGCTCAGAAGTGAATCTCAGCACCGAGCTGAATCTCTCTGACCGTCTGAGCGCCGCCGCTAAGCTACCGGGCCAGCAGCGCCAAGCTGAGTACAATAACATCCTGACTGCCGCTATGGTAGCTCACCGCGATGGTTATCTCTCAGAGGGTGCAGCCAAGGGCATTTACACCAGTATCAACAAACCAGCTACACCAAAGGCACTGATTCAGTCAGCGATTGAGAACTCCACTGTCAACAGTGCAGGCGCTCTGTCTGTTGAGGGTATCCGTGCTGGTATCCCTGACGCTACACAGAGTCAGGTGCAGGACCAGATTCGCAACGCTTTCCCGAATACCCTCGAAGGTAACGTGAAGATGCTGGCGGCTGGTCAGGCTGGTAAAGACCCGTGGATTATCAAGGAAGCCTACAGCCGCATCGGTACGCAGATGACGGACCAGCTCGACACTCTGGCTAACCTGATGGATGAGTCAACAGATGACCAAGGCAACAAGGTCTACACCATCCCGCAGGCCGTGCAGCAGAGTATCGTTGGATTCTCCGCTATGTACCAGCAGGCTGACGCAATTCAGCGTAGCACTCTCATGGATTCAATCCCGGAGAAGTGGCGCGGTCTGATGCAGTCTACGATTGAGCAAGACCCTGATAACGCCAACAACAACGTGCTGGACACTCTGAAACGTGTGACGCTGGAAGAACGCTCCGGGATGTATAAGGACGTGAAAGCAGCTCCACCGAAAGACGCTCTGGACACTTCGTCTGCTCTCCGCTGGTATCAGCGCATCAACCCTATCAGCACCGACTCTGAGGAGTCACAGCGTGCTCAGATGGGTGCGCAGCTACAGGCTGAGTATGACCGGGTGTATCAGACGGATAAGAGTTTGCTGAGTGGTAAATCTGCAAAGAGTATCAACCAGATGCTCGTGGGTAACATTCAGGCTCGTACCGTTGAGGTGAATGCAGGGCGCTTTGCATCGAACGTGGTGCTGCCTGCTGGTACTTCTATGGACTCCTACGGCGCTGCCGTGGGCGTGGATGGTAGCACGTATCGTGAGGCTTTGCAATCAACTATTGACTCAACCATGAACTCTTTAGGAATAAAGGGTGACAACATGAAGAATGTCCGCATTACTCCCGGCGCAGGCGGTGCCTTGAGTAAGGACTTCGCCATGACTGTTGAGGTTGAGAATCAGGCTGGTCAGCTTATCTCGCAGCATATCGCATTACCGGCATCGGCTATCAACGCCGCCGCTCGTGATGGCTATACAGCGAAGCAGGAAGCAGCTCGTGCAGTTGGTCGTAAGCAGGCTGGCCCAAGTGTCGCCACGTTTATGAACACGTCACACGGTGGACAGCAGACGATGACCGTAACTGGCAGCAACAACGCTGGTATGGCCCCGGATGCGTTTAACCGTATGCTCACGAACACGATGCGCTATGAGGGCTTCAAAGGTTCCAAGTCAAATGGCTCGGTTGGCTTCGGCTGGCATGATGCATCAGGCGATGCGGTTCCAAGCAACATGACTGTGCAGGAAGGTGTAGCCAAACTGAAAGACCTGTATGAGCAGCGCTATGTGCCTATGGCCAAGGGCTACCTCAAGGATGCTGGTCTGGATGCACCGGAAGCTCTGCCGTGGTTATCCGACCTCGCGTATGAACGTCCGGCTGACGCCAAGGCTGTCGCTACGGCGATGGGTAAGTACACTCGTCATGAGATTGAATACCCTGACCTGATTGGCACACTCGCTAAGCTGCCATCCTACACGGATGCTGGCGGCAGTGCTTCCACACAGCGTAACAAAGACCGCTATGAAAGCCTGCAACATTGGGCCATGCTGTCTGGCTCTCGTGGTACTGACCCAAGTCAGAACCCTGTAGCTGCTTTATCAATTAACTAACCGTGGGCGGTTCGCCGCCCCTTTATCATTAACTTTGGAGATTTAAAATATGGTAGACTTTTCTCGTGCTCAACCTGACGCGAAAGCACCCGAAGCTAATGCTAAAGCTGGGGCTTCTACACAGACCCCGATGATTAACTATGAGGATGCAACCGACCTCGGCCTGAACGCTAACAAGCGTGCTGCCGATTCCGCTGCTGCTTCTCGTGCTGATGTATCAATGGGCCAATCCTACATCGCAGGTGCCAAGGCGTCTGTGCTGGGTGGCTTGATTAAGAAGATTGATGAACCTGACTTCGACCCGCAGCCGGGCTTCGATGTCACTGACCATTTGCAACAGGATGAAGAAACCAAGCTGCTGCGCCCGGACGAAGACGAACTTCGCTGGCTGCAAGGCTCAAGCTCATCCGCTGAGTATGATTACCGTCGCAAGCAGATTCCAGTTGTCCGCAAGGAGCTGTCTGACGCTGCAATGAACCCTGTATCCGGTATGGCCGGTATGCTGGTGGCTGATGCCCCGTCAATGCTTATCCCGTTCGTACAGGAAGGTTCAATTGGCCGCACCGCTGCCACCGCTCTGCGTATCGCTGCTGACACCTACGACATCACCGCGTCCATCGTGACCGCTGACCAGTTAGGCCAATCACAGTTCGCTAACGGTATGGTTGCTGGCACCGGTATTCTGGACATGGCCCACCTCGCTCGTCGTGGTGCTGCCCGTGTCGCTATGCGTGCTGACCGCAACGTTGACGAAGTAGCTGCTGAAACAGAAGCCGCTGCTGCCGCTGATGGTACTCGTGGCGCTTTCCACACTGACGAATCTGAGCAAGCAACCCGCTACTCGAAAGAGACAGGCGTTACACCTGATATGGGTGATGCTGCTGTCGTCGAAGGAAAGGCCAATGATTTGGTAGTGGACCCGGACTCTCCGACCATGCCAGCCAGCACCCGCGACCTCGACGATGACGTTGCACTGGATGCTAATATTCCTCCGCGTGATGAAACCCCGGCTGTAGATTACTCTGCGCTGCGTGACATCAATGTGAACACCAACCAAGCCGCTCACGGCAAGAAGCTGATGGACGAGAAGTTCGGCAAGCCGATTGTCTCTGATATCCCTATGCGTCCTATGATGGGCCGTGTAAGTGAGCGTCTGGACGAGCTGGCTGCTTCTGGTAAACTGCCAGATGACTTCCCGGCTCAGTACCGTACTATCCTGAATGCTGTTGCAGATAACGCTGACGATGTTCCTGTCGTGTTTGACCGCAAGGCTAACTTCCGCTCGCACTACCATCCAATGAGTTCAGACTTCCAAGGCCAACACGTCCGCATGGCATTCCCACGCGCTGCTGTAGGCAAGGGTAAGATGAACGCTGCTGACCTGATTGGTCACATGGATGCGCACGAGCTGCGTACCTTCCTGCACGAGTCTATCCATGCTGCAACGTCCCGCGCCATTATCCGTGCTGAACGTTCGCCTAATCTGGTGACTCCGGGTGTACGTCAGGCTATCCGCGATATGGACGGGCTGCGCAAGCACCTGACCAAGCAGATGAACCGCGAAGTCAAAGCAGGCACCTTAGCCAAAGATGATGCACACTACGTCAAATATTACCTGAGCAACAACCACGAACTCGTGGCTGGGCTGGGTGATGACCGTGGCAACTTCTCTAAGTTCCTGACTCGCCAGACCTCTGTAACCGGTAAAGAGTCCGCTCTGCGTAAGCTGGGTAAAACCATCATGCAGGCACTCGGTATCAAGGGTGCTGGCCGCTCTGGCATCACTGACGTAGCTGATGCACTGGAAGACTTGCTCGCTGCTGGTCGTACCGGTAATGGTGCATTGGGTAAGCAAGCACTGAACCGCATGGCACCGGAGTACGCTTCGAATGCAATGCAGGACGTGACTAAAGCTGCCAAAGATGCTGCTATCAAGGCTCCGTCTGGACGTAAGGCCGCTGCCGCTGCCGAAGCACAGATGACTGCTATGAAAGACAAGCTCAAGCGCTTTATCTCTCTGCGTGACGACATTGCTGCGAACAATCCAGAGACTGCCGCGTTTGCTGACTTCCTCGTTGCCGATGGCACCAAGGTAGGCGAGCGCTCTGAATCTGTAGCTGACTACAAACGCCTGATGAAATCTGAGATGGATGCGATTGCTGCTCACGTAGAGCGCTCCATTTCGAATGAGCTGGCGAAGCGTGGTCAGGGCAAGGTTCAACAGTTCCTGTATCTCAAAGACTTCGTGACGGCTCGTAAAGAGCTGGAGACTGAGCTGGCGCATTATCTGGACTTCGCCCACGGCGAGTTCCGCGCTGGTCGTGAGGTTCCACCTGCGCCTGCTGGTATCAAGTCTGTGGTTGACGACTACGTTAACTCTGGCTGGGCCGAGCGCTGGCATGACCACATGACGAATGCTGGTATGGATGTTGAGGGCCGCTTTGCGAAATCCCCATATTACCTGCCGCGTCGCTACAACTCTGAAAAGCTGCGCACCCTGTCACGGGAACGTGGTTATGCTCAGAAAGACTATGTAGACTTCTTCTCTGCCGCTATGCGTGACGCCTACCCAGCAATGGACCGAGACTTGTCTCGTCAGGTGGCTCGTACATGGTATCAGGGTCTGACCTCTGCACAGCCTGCACAGGGCGCTATGTGGCGTCGTGCTGTGAATGGTATGAGCAATGATGAGTTCGTGGATATGCTGGTCGAGCACGGCATTGATGCCGAGGAAGCTGCGCGTATTCTGGAGAACTCTGTGTTCGCCTCTGAGCGTACCGGCTCCAACCCTGCGCGTAACCTGCGTAAGCGTAACGAGCTGGACATGCAGAAAGAGTACACCGCTCAATCCGGTCTGACCATGAAGCTGGCTGATATCGTGGACACTGACGTAACCAAGCTGATGAACCAGTATAACAACCGGATGTCCGGTCGTACTGCGTTTGCTGCGAAGGGTACTCAAGACCTCAAAGACATTGCCAATCAGATTGACACCCTGCGTAACACAGTGGAAGACCCGGCTGCGTGGACCGCTCACGTAGACGACACCATTGATGTGCTGCTGGGCTACCCGGCACGAGCTGAGACTCCTGACTGGATGCTGGCGACAGGCTACCTGTCAAATGCCTCTATGCTCAAGAACTCCGGCCTGTACCAGTTAACTGACCTCGCTCTGTCTGCGAAAGAGTTTGGCTTAGCCCGCGTTATGCGTAGCATGATGTCGGCTGGTCTGTTCAAGCATGTGCGCGTTGAGTTAGGTGCTGACAAAGGTCTGAACCAGCGACTGCACAACATCCTCACGGGTGCCACTCAGAACGACATGCGCTTTAAGTGGCTGCACACTTATGCCGACGACAATACTGACCTGACTCGTTCAGCTCTGTATACCAACCGTCTGCGTAACCTGTCGCAAGCTGCGTACAGCGCTAACGGTATGCGTGCCATTCACCGAGCGATGGTGAACATGAACTCTGGTATGATTCAGGACTCCATCTACGCGGCGCTGAAAGGCTCCAAGAAAGATGCTGAGTTATTGCAGAAGCATGGCCTACGCCCTGCGGCTCTTGAGGAAATGCGTGCAGCTTACGCAAAGAATCCTGATGCTGCTTTCCGCAACGACTTGCAGATGCACCTTGAATCAGTGGGCCAGCGCTTTATGGACTACGTGGTACAGCAGAACCGTACCGGTGAAACCGCACACTTCGCAGAGATGAACCCGGTAGGCCGCGTGCTTATCGGTTATCAGTCATTCGCCTTTGCTGCAACGAACAAGATTCTGCGTCGTCATCTGGAGAACGACAAGATGGGTGGGGCTATGCTTCTGGCCTATCAGTTCCCTATGATGCTGCTGGCTATGAAAGCGAAAGCTGCCATGGACGGTAAAGACGAGGATATGACTTCGGGCAAGATGATTTCTGATGCTGCGTGGGGTATGTCAGCGCTGGGTGGTTTAACCATGCTCCAGCCGCTGTTTACTGAAAGCAACAACACAGGAGGTGTGTCGATGTTTGGGTCTGTGAACAACATGATTCAGACATTCAACAAGATTAAGTCACAGGGTACGGACATCTCCGTACAGGACGCCAGCCGGGTACTTCCGCTGGTGCAAGAGTTTGTGCCTCTGCGCATTCTCATCAACAACACTTCGGGCGATTAATTTCGCCCTTCACTTTTAAGGGAAACACACATGGCTAAGTCATGGCAAACCGAAACCTCTGCTGCTGGTCAGGTTACTGTCGGGATTAACATTCCGTATATGCAGCGCTCTCATATCTATCTCTACGTGGACGGCTCACAGGTAACGGGCTTTACGTGGGAGAGTGACGTGCTGATTCGCCTACCAGCCCCGCTGTCTGGTGGTCAGGAGATTCTGGTCATGCGTCGTACCGAGCGTGATAATCTGGTAATCCAGTTCTCAGAAGGTGCTGCATTTGACCGCAGTAATCTGGATGAGCAGAACACCCAATTCCTCTATCTATCGCAGGAGCTGGTTGAAGGTCGAAGCATT
>Ga0157372_10004365_pt1 | contig 15099 bp, 11 predicted proteins | sample C55metaG_FD_115307 | JGI IMG/M metagenome (GOLD analysis project Ga0157372, IMG submission 115307) | Corn rhizosphere microbial communities from Kellogg Biological Station, Michigan, USA - C5-5 metaG | ecosystem: Host-associated > Plants > Roots > Rhizosphere > Soil | place: USA: Michigan... | reverse complement strand
TCTCGACGCTCATGGAGGCGATCGCCGCAACGGGCCGCGAGCAGAGCGCCGGCATCGAGCAGATCAATCGCGCGATCACGCAGATGGACGCGGTGGTGCAGAAGAACGCGGCCCTGGTGTCGCGCGCGAGCGCCGCGGCGCGCGGCCTGAACGGCCAGGCATCGGGGCTGGTGCAAAGCGTGGAGACGTTCCGGCTGCCCCACGAAACGGATGTCGAAGTGCTGCCGGCGCCCGTCGAGCGTGCGACGGGCGCCGGCGGGTGGATCGCGCTGCTTACGCGGCCGGCGGGAGGTTGAAGCTCGCCAGCTGCCTGCGCAGCTCCATCTTCGAGAGCTTGCCGGTGGCGGTGTGCGGCAGGGAATCGACGAAGAGCACGTCGTCGGGAATCCACCAGCGGGCGATCTTGCCCTCGAACCCCTCGAGGAGCGCCTCGCGAGTGACGCTGGCGCCCGGCTTCACCACGACGACCAGCAGCGGGCGCTCGTCCCACTTCGGATGCTTCACGCCGATCACGGCGGCCTCCGCCACCGCCGGGTGCGCCATGGCGAGGCCCTCGATCTCGATCGAGCTGATCCATTCGCCGCCCGACTTGATGACGTCCTTCGATCGGTCGGTGATCTTCATGTAGCCGTCGGCGTCGAGGGTGGCGACGTCGCCCGTGGGAAACCAGCCCTCCTCGAGCGCTTCGCCGTGGGCCTCCCCACCGAAGTAGCGCTGGATCACCCAATGGCCGCGCGCCTGCAGGTCGCCGAAGGCGACTCCATCGTGGGCCACCTCGCGGCCCCCGCCATCCACGACGCGCAGGTCGATGCCGAAGAGCGGCCGGCCCTGCTTCTCGCGCACGCCGTCGCGCTCCTCCTCGCTGCACGATGCATGCTTCGGCAGGAGATGGTTCACGGTGCCGAGGGGCGAGAGCTCCGTCATGCCCCAGGCATGGATCACCTCGACACCATGACGCTCGCGGAACGCGCGGATCATGGAGCGCGGCGCCGCGGCACCGCCGATCACGACGCGCTTGAGCGTCGAGAGGCCGAGGCCATGCTTCTCGAGATACTGCAGGAGCGCCAGCCACACCGTCGGCACGCCGAGGGCGAGCGTGACCTTCTCGTTTTCCATGAGCTCGTGCAGGCTCGCGCCATCGAGCTGAGCACCCGGGAGGACCAGCTTCGCGCCCGCCATCGCGGCCGCGTACGGCACGCCCCACGCGTTGACGTGGAACATGGGTACCACGGGCAGCACGACTTCGGAGGAGGACATGCCGAAGCCGTCCGCCGCGCACGCGGCGAAGCTGTGCAAGAGCGTGGAACGATGCGAGTAGAGCGCTCCCTTGGGGTGGCCCGTGGTGCCCGACGTGTAGCAGAGGCTCGAGGCGCGGTCCTCTTCGAGGTCCGGCCACGCGAAGCGGCCATCCTCGGCCGCGAGCAGGTCCTCGTAGCAAAGCAGCGGGATCGACGACACCGGCATGTGCGCGCGATCGGTGAGCGCGATCCAGGCTGCGACGCCCGGACAGCGCCGCGCCAGCTTCTCCACCAGCGGCAGGAACGTCATGTCGAAGAACACCCACCCGCTCGGCGCGTCGTTCAGGATCCACGCGACCTGGTCGGGAAAGAGCCGAGGGTTGACCGTGTGGCAGACCGCGCCCGATCCGGCGATCGCATAGTAGAGCTCGAGGTGGCGGTGGCTGTTCCAGGCGAGGGTCGCGACGCGATCCGAGGCGCCCACGCCCAAGGCGGCGAGCGCCTGCGCGCACTGGCGCGCCCGGCGGTGCGCATCGGTCCAGCCGTAGCGGTGGATCCCGCCCTCGGGCACGCGCGACACGATCTGCGTCCCGCCATGCCAGCGTGCGGCGTGGCCGATCAGCGCCGCGATCGTGAGCGGCAGCCTCATCATCTGTCCGTGCATTCGGGTATCCCCCGCGTGATCGTTGTCGCCGGATCCTGGCAGTCGCTGCACCGCAGCAACAATCGCCCGATCTGATGAACGCACATTCATCAGTTCTGCGGATTGTGGGCATCGGGGGCCATCGGGAGAATCCGCCGCAACTCAAGGGGAGAACCCGATGCATCCACGCTTCATCGCCAGACGCGGCGTCCTGGCCGCCCTGGTCGCCGCCAGCCTGGCGCCGGCGGTCCACGCGGCCAGCTTCGACCTCGACGACGGCTCGCGCGTGATCTGGAACACCACGATCTCCGCGGGCACGAGCGTGCGCGCCGAGTCGCGCGATCCCGCGCTGTTGCACCCGAACAACGCCGTCCTGCAGGGAATCGCGGGCGCGGTCGGCGGCAACACCGACGACGGCGACCTCAACTTCGACAAGGGGAAGGCCTTTTCGACGCCGCTCAAGCTGGTGACCGACGTCGAGTACAAGAAGGGCGATTTCGGCTTCCTCGTGCGCGGCAAGGCCTGGTACGACTACACGCTGGAGAAGAAGGGCGTAGCACACGGCACGCTCGCCAACGGCTATGTGCCGGGCGCGAAGCTCGACGACTCGAACTACGAGCCGCTCGCGCAGTTCAAGGGCATCGCGCTCCTCGACGCGTACGGCTACGGGCTCTGGAACCTCCGGGGCGGCCACGACCTGCGCGGCCGCCTCGGCCGCCACGTCCTCAACTGGGGAGAGAGCCTGTTCATCCAGGGCGTGAACCAGGTCAACCCGATCGACGTCCCGGCGTTGCGCCGTCCTGGCACGGAAGTGAAGGAAGTGCTGGTGCCGGTCAACATGATCTCGGCCAACCTGGGCCTGGGACGTGGCGCTTCGCTCGAGGGCTTCTACCAGTTCGAATGGCGCGATTCGGTGCTCGACGGCTGCGGCACCTACTTCCTGCCGGTCGACGCCTCCGTCGGCCCGCGCACCGAGAGCGCGTGCAGCGGCGCCTTCCTGCAGTCGCTCTCCGCGGCGCAAGCCGCCCAGCTCTCGGCGCTGCTGCATCGCCCGATCGCCCCCGGGGACCAGGGCGCCGCGCAATCGGGCGCCTACATTCCCGCGAGCAACACGCACGAGGCGCAGAACGGCGGCCAGTACGGCTTGTCGCTGCGCCTGCCGGTGGAGAAGCTCGACACCGAGCTCGGCCTCTACGCCCTCAACTACCACTCGCGCACGCCGTACCTCTCGGCGATCAAGGGCAACTCGCCGTTCCCGCTCACGACGCAGCTCCTCGGCGCGGCGGCGAGGCAGGAGAGCGCCTTCTGGGAGTATCCCGAGAAGATCCACCTCTACGGCCTGAGCGCCGCCACGACGCTCTTCGGTGCGGCCGTCGGCGCCGAGCTCTCGTACTCGCCGAATTTCCCGGTGCAGCTCTCGGGCGGCGACCTCGTCGCCGGACTCGTGTACGGATCGGCGCCCCAGGCGCTCGCGGTGCTCGGCATCACGCCGCAGGTCGCGGCGCTGATGAACCAGTTCCGCGGCCCGCTCACGTCGCGCTTCGTGAACGCGGCCAACGGCGACGTCGTGAGCGGCTACGACCGCCATGCGAAGACGCAATTCCAGGTGAACGCGGTGCAGATCTTCCCCAACGTCCTGCGCGCCGATTCGCTCTCGCTCGCGGGCGAGGTGGGCGTGCAGCACGTCGACGTGCCGGACTTCGCGAACGACGTGCGCTACGGCCGCTCCTTCGTGTTCGGCGTGGCCACCGCGCCCGGCTTCGGCCCGATCGCGGGCGCGATCGCCGGCGGATGCCCGATCCTCAATACCGCGAACCAGCCCGGCTGCGTGAACGATGGCTTCGTCACCCCGTGGTCGTGGGGCTATCGCGTGCGCGGCCAGCTCACCTACTCGAACGTGTTCGAGGGCGTGAGCGTGAAGCCCTCGCTCTTCTGGGGCCATGACGTGCGCGGCATCTCGGCCGACGGCCAGTTCAACGAGGGCCGCGGCACGCTGGGCCTGGGACTCGGCTTCGAATACCTCAAGAAGTACTTCCTGGACCTGGGCTACGTCACGTACCGCAACGCCGCGAAGTGGGACCCGCTGCGCGACCGCGACTACGCGTCCGCCAGCCTGAGCGTCTCGTTCTAGCGCGACGCGCGAGGAGAAACGACATGATGCAGAAGAACCCCACCCGCCTCATCGCCGTGCTCGCCTGCGCCTGGATCGTCGCGGCGCAAGCCGCCGCGACGCCGCAGGAAGTCGAGCGGCTCGGCCGCGACCTCACGCCCGTGGGCGCCGAGAAGGCCGGCAACAAGGACGGCTCCATCCCTCCCTGGGAAGGCGGCCTCACGAAGGTGCCCGCCGGCTTCGACGCGAAGAAGGGCTACGCCGATCCGTTCGCGGGCGAGAAGCCGCTCTTCGCCATCACCGGGCAGAACGCTGTCCAGTACGCGGACAAGCTCGCGCCGGGCCAGCTCGCGATGCTGAAGAAGTTCACCGACCTCAAGCTGAACGTGTATCCGGCGCACCGCACGGCGGCGCTTCCGCAGGCCGCGTACGACGAGGTGAAGAAGAATGCGGCGGCCGCGCAACTCACCTCCGGCGGCAACGGCGTCACGAAATCGGGCACGAGCTCGGTGCCGTTCCCGTTCCCGAAGGCGGGCGAGGAGCTGCTGTGGGACCACAGCTTCCGCTGGAGAGGCGGATCCGTCGAGCGCGAGAGCTCCTGGTATGTCGTGCAGCCCTCCGGCACCACGTTCCGCGTCGCGACGACCGACCGCTTCGTGTTCGAGAACGCGGGCTACCTCGACGTGAAGCGCGACAACATGAACTTCGTGTGGATGGGCTATTACCGCATGCCCGCGACCCTCGAGGGCACCATCCTCCTCGTGTGGGACACGATCGACCAGTCGAAGGAAGCGCGCAGCGGCTGGATCTACAACGCGGGCCAGCGCCGCGTGCGCCGCGTGCCGGACCTCTGCTGCGACTTCAGTGCCGACGGCACCGAGGGACTGCGCACGACGGACCAGTACGACGCCTGGAACGGCACGACCGACCGCTACAAGTGGAAGCTCGTCGGCAAGAAGGAGATGTACATCCCGTACAACACGTACAAGCTTACCGACAAGTCGCTCAAGCCGGCCGACGTGCTCAAGCCCGGCCACGTGGCGAGCGACCTCCTGCGCTACGAGCTGCATCGCGTGTGGGTGGTCGAAGGCATCCTGAAGGAGGGCAAGCGCCACATCTTCTCGAAGCGCGTGATGTATTTCGACGAGGACACGTACCAGCTCGCCGCGGCCGACCTCTACGACTCGCGCGGCCAGCTCTGGCGCTACCAGGAGACGTACGCGATGCAGTACTACGACGCCACGGTCCCGTGGTACTCCGGCATCGGCTTCTACGACCTCAACTCGGGCGCGTACACCCTCGCGTTCACGAATTTCGAGGAGAAGAGCGCGCCCGTCTTCGGGGTGCGCGGCAAGCTCGCGGACTTCCAGCCCGACGCGCTGCGGCGCCTGGGCACGAAGTAAGGAGAGGGAGCGATGGAAGCGCGGCGCCTTTTCGCCCTTGGGGCGCTCGCGCTCTTTTTCGTCGTGACCGTCATCATGGTTCAGGCAGCCCGCGGCCCCCTCGAGCCCGAAGCGCGCATCCGGCGTTTCGACCGGCTCTGGATGATCGCGCTCACGCGCGCCGGTCCCGAGCGCATCGTCTCGGCCGGTGAGCGTGGCCGCATCGTGTATTCCGGCGATGGCGCGACCTCGTGGAAGGTCGCCTCGACGCCGACCTACCAGACGCTCACCTCGCTCTTCTTCGCCGATCCGCGCACGGGGTTCGCCACGGGCCACCAGGGGACGCTCCTGCGCACCGACGATGGCGGCGCGAGCTGGAGCGCGCTGCCCCTCGAGGGGCGCGAGAAGCCGGCGCTCTTCGCCGTGCGCGTCGAGGGCGAGCGCGGCATCGCGGTCGGGGCCTACGGCGCGTATTACGAGAGCGGCGATGGCGGGCACGCATGGGCGCCGCGGCGCATCGTGGCGGGCGATTTCGACCGCCACTTCACCGGGATCGCGCCGTGCGGCGCAGGCTGCCTCGTCATCGCGGGCGAAGCGGGCACGTTGCTGCGCTCGCAGGACGCGGGTGCGACGTGGCAGCTGGTGAAATCGCCCTATGAAGGCTCGTATTTCGGCGCGGTGGGCGTGCCCGGCGGCGCGGTGGTGGTCTACGGCATGCGCGGCAACGCATACCGCAGCTCCGACGGCGGTGCGAGCTGGCAGCGCATCGACCTGGGCCGCTACACCGGGACGCTGCTGGGCGCATCGCTGCAGCCCGACGGCAGCGTCGTGCTCACCGGGAGCGACGGGTTCGTCGCCACCAGCCGCGATGGCGGCACGACGTTCGACGTCGCGTGGGTGGCGGGGCGCCTCACGGTGTCCGGCCTCGTCATCGTCGGCCAGCGCGTGCTTTGCGCCGGGCCCACGGGCCTGCGCTGGGCCGACAAGCTCGCGCTGGCGGCTCCATGAAGAAGCGCCCCGGGAACGAGCTCGCGCGCGATGCGTTCGGCACGAGCCGCGTGGGCATCGTCTCCTATTACATCTTCCACTGGCGCGCGCTCCTGCTGGTGGCGGGCGTGATCGTGACGGCGCTCCTCGCGGCGTCGGCCACGCGCCTCGAGGTGCAGTCGGGCTTCACGAAGATGCTGCCGCTCGGGCACCCCTTCATGCGCACGTTCCTGGACTATCGCAAGGACTTCGGCGGCGCGAACAAGGTCCTGGTCGCGGTCGAGGCGCGCGACGGCACCATCTTCAACGCCGAGGCCCTCGCGAAGCTGAAGGCGGTCCACGACGACCTCTTCTTCACCCCGGGCGTGGACCGCTCGAGCGTGCTCTCGCTGTACAGCCCGAACACCATCTTCATGGAGGTCGTGGAGGACGGATTCAAGGCCGGGCCGGTGCTGCCCAGCAACTTCCGGGCGACGCCGCAAGGCTTCGAGGACCTGCGCGCGAACCTGCTCAAGTCGCAATGGGTGGGACGCATCGTCGCGAACGACTTCTCCGCGGCCCTCGTCTCGGCGACCCTCCTCGAGCGCGATCCGCAGACGGGTGCGCACCTCGACTACAACCGCATGGGGGCGGCGCTCGAGGCGATCCGGGCGAAGCACGAAGATGCGCGCTACGCGATCCGCATCATCGGCTTCGCCAAGTCGACCGCGGACATCGCCGCGGGCGCCGCCGGGGTCATGGTCTTCTTCGGCGTCGCCTTCGCCATCACCGCGTCGCTGCTCCTCTGGTATTCCGGCTCGTGGAAGCTCACCGGGCTCGCGCTCGCCGTGGCGGTGACGCCGGTGGCCTGGCTGCTGGGCCTGCTGCCGCTGCTCGGCCTCACGCTCGATCCGCTCTCGATCCTCGTGCCGTTCCTCATCTTCTCGATCGGGGTGAGCCACGCGGTGCAGATGACGCAGGCGTGGAAGCTGGAGGTGCACGCCGGGCGGGACGGGCTCACCGCCGCGCGCAACGCGTTCGTGAAGCTCTTCATCCCGGGTGCCAGCGCGCTGCTCGCCAACGCCATCGGCTTCCTCGTCATCGCGTTCGTGAAGATCGAGATCGTCCAGGAGCTCGTGTACACCGCGACCCTCGGCGTCACGCTCATGATCGCGACCAACAAGCTGCTGCTGCCGATCCTGCTGTCGTACCTCACGCCGGGCCCGCGCGAGATGTCGCGCGCGCGCGGCCACGAGGGGCTCGGCGAAGCGCTGTGGACGCGGCTCGCGGCGATCACCGAGCCGCGGACCGCCGCGATCGTCGTGGCGGCGGGCGTGGCGCTCCTGGCGGGCGGGCTCTGGAAGGCGCGCGACCAGGTGATCGGCGACACCACGCCGGGCGTGCCGGAGCTGCGCGCCGACTCGCGCTACAACCGGGACGTCGACGCGATCACGCGGCGCTTCGCGATCGGCGTGGACGTGCTGCAGGTCATCGCGCAGGGGGACAAGCCCGCGAGCTGCACCCGCTACGAGACGCTCGATGCGATCGACCGCTTCGAGTTCGCCATGCGCCAGACCGCCGGCGTGCAGTCGGTGCGCGGCATCGCCGGGTTCGCCAAGGCGGCGGCCGTCGGCTACAGCGAGGGCGACGTCAAGTGGGCGGCGATTCCGGACACGCGCGAGCAGCGCAACCAGGTCGTCATGTTCTCCACCCGCGCCGGAGCCGGCGACCTCGTGAACGCGGACTGCTCCGCCATGAACGTCTCCGTCTTCACGCAGGACCATCGCGCCGGCACGCTCGCCCACGCGGTCTCCGAGGTGCGCGCGTTCAAGCAGGCGTACGACACGCAGGGACTGCGGTTCCTGCTCGCGTCGGGCAATGCCGGCGTGATGGCCGCGACCAACGAGGCCGTCGCGGATGCGGACCACTGGGTGAACTGGGTGCTCTTCGTGACGGTGGCGCTGCTGTGCCTGGCAACCTTCCGCTCGGCTGCGATCACGCTCTGCATCGTCCTGCCGCTCGGGCTCGTGACGGTGCTCTGCTACGCGCTCATGGCCGCGCTCGGCATCGGCATGAAGGTGAACACATTGCCCGTCGTCGCCCTCGGCGTGGGCGTGGGCATCGACTACGGCATCTATCTCTTCGAGGTGATGCGCCACGAGATGGCGAGCCGCAACGCCACGCTGCGCGCGGCCTTCCTCGCGGCGTTGCGCCAGCGCGGCACCGCGTCGCTCTTCACCGCGGTCACGATGACGGTGGGGGTGGCGACGTGGGTGCTCTCGAGCCTGCGCTTCCAGGCCGACATGGGCATCCTGCTCGGTTTCATGTTCCTCGTGAACGCGTTCGGCGCGATCCTGCTGGCCCCGGCGCTGGCGGCCTTCCTGCTGCGCCCTCGTCCCAAGGCGCACATCGCCCACGAGCTGCCCGCCGCCGGAGCGGCGCCGCGGTGAGCGCGCGCAACCGGCGCACCCCGCGCGATGCGGCCACGGACCCCGCGCTCGGCCGCGTCGACATGCCGGTGCTCGTGCGCGGCGAGGCCCTGCCTTGGTTTCCCTTCGTCGCCGAAGGCGTGCACGTGAAGCTCTGTCGTGCCAACCTCACGACGGGCGAGATGGTGCTGCTGATCCGCGCGGCACCCGGCTCGGGCCTGGCCGCGCACTACCATCACGGCGTGTTCGCGTCGTACACCGTGGCGGGGCGCTGGCGCTATCTCGGCTCCAACTGGGTCGCCGCCCGCGGCGACGTCGTGGTGGGGCCGGCCGGCGCGACCCAGGCCTTCGAGGCCGTGGGCGCGGAGCCGGCAGAGGCCTTCGTGCACCTCACCGGCGCGCTGGAGTTCCGCGACGACGCGGGGCGCACGATCGGCATCGAGAGCGCCGAAACGCTGCACGGCCGCTACCTCGCGCACTGCGCGCTCTACGGGCTCGACCCCATCGACGTCACGCGCGGCCTGCGCGGCTGAAACCGGGTAAAATCACGTTCTTCACGCCAGCGCGCTGGCGGCCCGCAGGGATCCGGATTGCGCCCGTAGCTCATCCGGATAGAGCACCGGCCTTCTAAGCCGGGGGTAACAGGTTCGAATCCTGTCGGGCGCGCCAGCTTGGTTTCTTTGGTGGCTGTAGCTCAGCGGTAGAGTCCCGGATTGTGATTCCGGTTGTCGTGGGTTCGAATCCCATCAGCCACCCCAGCCCATACGAAGGCCCGCACGCGCGGGCCTTTCCACTTCAGTCCGGCGTCTCGCGCCACGGTCGCGCGCCTTGCGCCGCTGCATGACATCTGCTGGCGCCGGGCATGGGTCGATGGGGCCAGTCGCAAGGTTGTCGAAACCCGCGCGACACCGGCGTTGTCCATCTTGCATCGGCCGTGACCGAAGGACCGGACCATGAAGCGCTTCGTTCGAGCTGCAGTTCCCCTGGCGATCTCGGCCTGCCTCGCCCTCGGCGTGCAGGCGCAGGCGCCCGCGCCGGGCGCTCCCGGCTACGCCCAGGACGCGGGCCCGCAGGGCGCGCCGCCCGATCCCGTCGCCTACGCGCAGCGCAACCTGCAGTCGCTGCGCACGCGCCTGGCGCTGGCGCCGGCCCAGGCGAACGCATGGAACGCGTTCGTCGATGCGGTCCTTCACCAGTCGCGCGACATGCAGGCGCAGATGGCGCAGATGGCCCAGGCGCCCACGAGCGCCCCCGACCGGATGGATCGAATGGCGCAGATGATGCGGCGCAACGCCGACGGCATGGCGGGTGTCGCGCGCGCGTTGCGCCAGCTCTATACGCAACTGGACCCGAACCAGCGCTCCATCATCGACCAGGAATTCTCGCGCGGGCCGGGCGCAGCGCCGCCGCAGGGCTGACCAAGTCTGCCCTCAGCGCTTGGCGCGCAGCAGCCGCTGCTGCTCGCGCTGCCACTCGCGCTCCTTCTCCGTGTCGCGCTTGTCGTGCTGCTTCTTGCCCTTGGCGAGGCCCACGCCCATCTTGATGCGCCCGTCCTTGTAGTGCAGGTCGAGCGGGACCAGCGTGTAGCCGCGCTGCTCGACCTTGCCGATGAGCTTGCGGATCTCCTCGGCGTTGAGCAGGAGCTTGCGCGTGCGCGTGGGATCGGCGCGGACGTGGGTCGAGGCCGTGGGGAGCGCGCTCACATGCATGCCGATCACGTAGGGCTCGGCATGCTGCATCACGACGTACGCCTCCTTGATCTGCGCGCGCCCGGCCCGGATGGCTTTCACCTCCCAGCCCTCGAGGACGAGGCCCGCCTCGTAGCGCTCCTCGATGAAATAGTCGTGGAACGCCTTCTTGTTATCGACGATCGACATGGAGGTATTCTACCGGCCGCAACCATGCCCACCGTCCGCCGCTCCGCCATCGTGTCGCGTCCCGCCGAAGCCCTGTTCGCGCTCGTCGAGGACGTCGAGCGCTACCCGGAGTTCCTGCCCTGGTGCGCTTCCACCGAGGTGATCGAGCGCACGCGCGAGGTGACGCGTGCGCGCCTCGACGTCGCCTACCGCGGGCTGCGCACCCATATCACCCCGCGCAACGTGAAGGACCCGCCGCATGGCATGACCCTCGAGCTCGTCGACGGCCCGTTCGAGCATTTCCACGGGCAATGGCATTTCTCGCCGCTGGGAGACGGGGGCTGCCGCATCGACTTCACGCTCGAATATGCGCTCGCGTCGGCGGCGCTGCGTGCGTTGCTCGGGCCGGTGTTCACCTACGTCGCGGACACGATGGTGGAGCGTTTCGTCGAGCGTGCCGAGTCGCAGGCGGCGGGCGAGGAGGAGCGCTAGTGCCGCGCGTGAGCGTCGTGGCCGCCCTGCCGGACGAGCAGCGTCTCGTCGAGCTCGATCTTCCGGACGGCGCGACGGCGTGGGAGGCGGTCGCCGCCTCGGGCCTCCTCGCGCTCTACGCGCAAGCGCCGGGCGAGGAGCTCACGGTGGGCGTGTGGTCGAAGCCGTGCCCGAGGGATGCGGTGCTGAGGGAAGGCGACCGCGTCGAGATCTACCGCCCCATTCGAGCCGATGCCAAGGCGATGCGGCGCGACCGCGCGCGCCTCAGGCCTTCGAGACGATCTCGAAACGCGCCTTGATCCAGTCCGCGCCCTTGCGGATGATCCGGTTGAGGCGAACGTTGTAGACCGCGGACCCGAGGCGGATGCCGAAGGCGAGTCCCGCGCGGAAATCCCCCACGCGCACGATGAGCGAGTCCTGCTTGCCGTTCGCATCTCCGCCCGGCAGGTAGAGCGCCGGAATCGCCGGGCCGCCGCTCGCGGGTGCCAGCTCGACCGGGATCAGCCGATAGCAAAGGATCTCCACGCCGACCAGCACCTCGCCGCGCGAGCGGCTCGGCATCTTGCGCACGATGGTGCCGCAGATCCACGAGCCGTTCTCCTGGTTGCGCAATCCGAGGATGCCGTTCAGCAGCACCGACTCGCTCGCCGCGCGGTCGACGAGGAGCCCGTAGCCGCGCGAGCTGAGGTCGAAGACGCGCCAGCGTTCCACGTCCGGATCGACGCTGCTCGGCTCGACCTGCAGCGCGGGCGCGGATTCGACGAGGGCGAGGCCCGCGGGCGAGATCTCGATCGTCTCCATGAGAGCCGCGGCGGATGCGGCGGAGGCGGCGGGGACGTGGGCGGCTTCGCCGCGTGCCTTGCGCATCAGGCGGTCGATCCCGGCCGCGACATCGACCTCGCGATCCTCGAAGTGCTGCCGCTCCTCGATGCGGTTCTCGCTGCCCGCGACGATGGACCGGTAGAGCTTCTCGATGATGGCGAGGAGCGCCACGTGCTCCTCAACCGGGAAGACGGCGCCCGCGCCATGGCCCGAGAAGAGCCGCCCGTGGCGCAGCCCCCCCTGCACTTCCTCGATCTGCGCCTTGAGGTTGTCCGCGCGGACGTAGCGCACGGTCTCGCCGACGCTGTCCTTGCGCATGATGTGCAGCCCCGACTCGGAGGCGAGGTCGACGTAGAACAGGTGCTGTCGCGACGAGTATTCCGCATCGAGCGCGTAATCGCGGCACCACGACGCGAACCACCCGTCGGCGATCTCGATCTGGACCTTCGTGAGGTTGCCGGTGTTGAGCAGGTCGAGGAGCAGCGTGCGCAGGTAGAGCGACTGCACCGACGGGCGGAAGCTCGGCTGCGACGGGTGCAGCACGAAGGGGACCTGCGAGTAGCCGTCGCGGTCGGCGAGCTGGTAGAGCGCGTGCATCTGCTTCCACGGCGCGGATCGCCCCGGCTCGTTCAGGAAGTAGCCCCACTTCACGAAGCAATGGATGCAGTTGAGCGCGAGCCCCGTCACGCGGAACATGCGGTCGAGCGCCTCGCGCGTCGTCGCCCAGTCCACGCGCGCGCGCAGGAAACGCTGGAAGCCGTTCGCCGCGTCGAGGCAGATGCGCTGCACGTTGAGCGCGAAGTCCCGCTCGGGCTCGATCGCCGCGGCAGGCTGGCGCAGGAACTCGATCTGGTCGTAGAGCAGCAGCGCCTGGAAGTGCTCCTCCACGCGCATGAGCGCTTCCAGGCGCTCGAGCGTGAAGGGGCCGCTTTCCTTGCCGAGCTCGCGCATCGCGGAGAGCAGCAGGCCGCGCGCGCCCGCATCGCGCAGGGTCTTCAGCTGCAGTGCTCGCTCGACCTCGGGGAAGTCCGCCATGGGTCAGGCCACCGTGAACATCTCGACGTTGCGCAGCGCGGGCATCGGGTTGGCCTGCAGGTCCTGCTCGCTCACGGAGGCCTTCTGCATGAGCGCGTTGCGCAGCTCGTTCGCGAGCACCTCGTTCTCGAAGTCCATCGGCGCGTTGAGCCAGTTCTCCGCGAGCGGGTCGAAGCTCGCGGCGGCCGCGAGGCGCCGGCTCTCGCGCGGCCCGATGGTGGAGAGCTTGTCGACCACGTCCTGGTAGAGCGCGTTGCCCGAATCGATCTCGCGGCCGAAGTAGCGCACCTTGTGCCAGTGCTCGGTCTCGCCGAAGCGCTCGTGGAAGCGTTGCGCGAGCGAGGCGAACTCGCCGGTGAGCCGCTCGAGCCGGTAGATCTCGAAGAGCGCCAGCCAGTGCCGCAGCTCCTCGGGATGCGTCTCGAGGGCGAACTGCAGCAGCTCGACCGCGCGCGGTGCGGCACCGTCCTCGTAGAGCAGGCGCGCGGCCTTCACCACGGAGGCGGCGTCGTCGAGGCTCACCATGCCGGTCGCGAGCTCGGGGAAGCGCTCGCGCATGTAGCGGCGGCGCAACTCCTCCGCATCGGTCGTGGGAAGGCGCGTGGGCAGGTCGGCGTCGGATTCCGCGATGCGCGGCGCGTCGGCATCGACCGGGCGCTCGCCGGGCGTTGCCGGCGCGATCTCGTCCCCGGCCGGCGGCGCGGTCTCGGGTTGGTCGAGCCAGGCTTCTTCGGAGGCCCGGCGCCGCCACCGCACGAGGAGCGCCACCAAGACGCCGAGCGCGATCGCGCCGCCGGCCAGCCAGAGCCAGAAGCGGAGGGCGGACCCTTCGCTCGCCGCGACGGCGACGCGGGGACGGTGCAGCTTGCTCGTGTCGATCTGGGCCGGCGGCGGCGCGACGCTTGGGGCCTGCTCCGTGGACGGCGTGGAGGGCGCGTTCCGCGCTGGAGGCGACTTCTCGGCCGCGGGTGCTTGCGTCTTCTCGGGCGCGGACGCGGGCGGCGTGGGCTTCGAGGCGGCGCTCGCGGCGGACGGCGGCAGCGGCGGGACGGTCGCAGGGGGCGATGGCGCCGCGGGTGACGCGGGTGACGCGGATGACGCGGGCGCGGTTGCGGGCGTCGCGGGTGTCGCGGCCGCGGGCGGCGTAACGGCCGGCTTCGCGGGCGCGGTGGACGCCACTTGCGGCGGCGGCATCACCGGTGCGGGCGACGGGCTCGCGGAGGGCGCTTCGGAGGCCTTCGCGGAGCGCTGCTCGAGCCCAGGCGACATCGTCGCGAGCTTGAGTTGCAGCTCCGCCACGCGCGCTTCGAGCTGCTTCAGGCTGTGCCGCAGCGACAGCATCGCGGCGACCTGGTCGTCCGCGTCGAGCATCGCGAGGCGCTCGCGCAACTGCGCGCGCTCGCGCTCGCCGATGTTGCGGCTTGCGCTCAGGTCGATCTCCGGCGCGGAGAGCTTGAGCTGGAAAGGCTGCGCATCGGCGGCCGCGTGCGCGATCGAGGGCGCGCGCGATGCGGCGGCCGGCTTGCGCTTCGGCGCGGTCGCGGCCGGCGCCGCCGGCGCCTGCGCCGTGACGTCCGGTCGAGTCGGCGCCTTCGGCCCTGCCGTGCGCGCCTCGCGCCGGGGCGCGGTCGCAGCGGCCGCGGCAATTCCCGGAGCGCGGTGCGAGCTGCGTGCGTAGGTACGCAGGTCGGGCAGCGCGATGCTCTCGTGGGCATCGATGAGGGCGTCGTCGCCGCGCGCTGCGAGCCCGGGATTGGCTTCGCGCAGCGCGCGCAGGTAGCCGGCCCGGGCGGACGGTTCCGGAACGATCTTCGCCGCGATGGATTCCAGCGTGTCGCCCTCGCGGGCGCGCAAGGCGAGATCGCCCGCGACCTTCGGCGGCGCGGCGCGCACGGGCGGCTCGAGCAGGAGGACGAAGTCGCGCATCGCGCGCGGTGCGCCGCCAGGGCACGCGACGGCGACCGAGACCAACACGTCGGGCTGTGTCGCGGGCCTGCGCGAGCGGATCTCCAGGTAGGAGCCATGGGCCGATCGCCGCAGGGCCAGCTCCGCATCGGTGAGCGCGGGCGCTCCCGCGTTGCCGTGGGGTGCCAGCGAGAAGCATGCGCCGCGCATGGACTCGCCCG
>Ga0157372_10004363_pt1 | contig 15105 bp, 9 predicted proteins | sample C55metaG_FD_115307 | JGI IMG/M metagenome (GOLD analysis project Ga0157372, IMG submission 115307) | Corn rhizosphere microbial communities from Kellogg Biological Station, Michigan, USA - C5-5 metaG | ecosystem: Host-associated > Plants > Roots > Rhizosphere > Soil | place: USA: Michigan... | reverse complement strand
TGTCGATGCCGCAGGTCTGCACGATCCCGGCGCTGAGCTGCACAAACGCCTGATCGCTCAGTACCCGGGCCGGGACGATGCTTCCGTTCTGCGTGCCATTTCCCAACTCGCCGCGCGGATTCGCCTCCCAGCAATAGGCGAAACCCGAGACGTCCGCGCCGCAGGTCGTGAACGAACCGACGGTCAGCCAGGCGAGGGCGGGCGCGCCAGGCACGAGCTGCGGCGTCAGTTGCGTCCGCGAGAGCTCGAGCGCCCCGCTACGCTCCGTCCAGACCGCGCCCCAGCAGTACACGACTCCGACCGTCGTGCGCGCGCAGGTGCGCGACTGGCCCGCGCTCGCCGACGCGACCGGCGCCGTGATCAGCGCGCGCGTCGTCCCCGACTGCAGACTTCCGTTCCCCAGTTGGCCGCGGTCGTTCGACCCCCAGCAAACGAGCAGGCCGTCGGAGCGCACCGCACAGGTGTGGCTGAAGCCCGCTGTGATCTGCGTCCACGGCAGAGCGCTCTGCACCTTGGTGAGCGCTGGCCCACCCGGCCCGAAGTCGGAAACCTGGCCGTCAGAGTTTGAGCCCCAGCAGTACGCCTCGCGCGTGCGAGTGATCGCGCAGGTGTGGCGTTGACCGGCGCTGATGGACGCGAACTGGAGACCCGCTTGGACGAGTTGCGGCGTCGTCGCGCACGGGAAGCGCGCGTTGCCCGCGCCGCAGGTCGTGTCCGTGCGGCTGACCCCGAGCTGGCCGTACTGATTGCTCCCCCAGCAGTACGCACTGCCGTCGATCTTGAGCGCGCACGTGTGGTCGCCGCCGACCGTCACGGACGCCCAGTCGCTCGTGCCGTTGTCGTCGAGGATGGGAAAACGGCGCACCGATGTCGTAGGTTCACTGCACGCCGCGATCGCGAGGGCCGCGACGAAAGCGAACGCCGGCGGTCCCCACCATCCACGCCGTCTCAAGCCACGAACAAGCGACGACATGCATCTCAGCAAAGGATTCCGGGCAGCGTTGGTGTTCGGGATCATCGCGGCGACGATCGAGATGGGCTTGATCCTGTGGATGGCGCGGTGCTGACGGAGGCGGGGTGGAACGGCACGCGAACGGTCAAGGAAGGTTAGCCAACGATCCGGCTGTTTGGACTGTCGAATCGGCGGCTGTGTGGCTATCGTCGCACCACGAGAATCCATCCAGGTGAGGCCATGCCGTCCGTCATCCGCCGATTGATTGCGTTTGCCGCCCTCTCGAATCTGGCCGTGGTACCCGCCCATGCACAGCGGGGTGGGACTCCCGCGGGCCAGGACTACACGATTCACAACTTCAAGTTCGCGAGCGGCGAGTCGCTCGCCGACCTACGAATCCATTACATCGCGCTCGGCAAGCCGCGTCGCGACGCTTCGGGAATGGTACGAAACGCGGTCCTGATACTCCACGGCACGACCGGGTCGGGGAGCGGATTCATGAGCCAGACGTACGGCGGCGTGCTGTTCGGGCCCGGCCAACTGCTCGATACCAGCAACTACTTCGTGGTGTTGCCCGACGGCATCGGCCACGGCGGCTCGAGCAAACCAAGCGACGGGATGCACGCGAGGTTCCCGAAGTACACCTACGACGACATGGTGGACGCGCAGCACCAGCTGCTGACGAAGGGCCTGGGCGTGAACCATCTCCGACTGGTGATGGGCACGTCGATGGGGTGCATGCACTCGTGGGTGTGGGGCGAACGCTATCCGGACTTCGCGGACGGGTTGGTGCCGCTGGCCTGCGTGCCCGCCCCGATCGCCGGAAGGAACCGAATGATGCGTAGGATGATCATGGACTTCATCACCAAGGATCCGGGCTACCACGGCGGCGACTACACGGCGCAGCCGCCCGGCCTTCGGCAGGCGATGGGCATGCTGTACATCATGTCGTCCGCGCCCAAGGTGCAGCACCGCCAGGCGCCGACGCGCGACAAGGCGGACTCGGTGATCCGCGCGTACCTCGACCAGAACGTGAAGACGCACGACGCAAATGATGTGGTTTACGCGTTCAACGCGTCGCGCGATTACGACCCGTCTCCACGTCTGGAAACGATCTCTGCACGAGTGTTGGCGATCAATTCAGCGGACGACTACGTGAATCCGCCGGAGCTGGGGATCGTAGATACGCTCATTCACCGCGTGAAGAACGGGAAGTTCGTGTTGCTGCCGATCACCGACCAGACGCGCGGGCACGGAACGCATTCGCTGCCCGCCGTGTGGGGATCGTACCTCGCCGATTTTCTGAAGACGTTGCCGGGCGACAACTGAGACTCAATCACTCCTCGCAGCCCCCCCCCCAACGACATGAATCTCCGCAGCGCAGTCCCTGCCCTCGCAGTCTTCCTGACGCCGTGGCTGGCGCTCGCCGCGCAGCCACGGCCGATCTTGCCGAGCGTTCTCGTGCTGCCGTCAGGTCCGCGCACGTTGGCACTCGGCGACGTTGGCATCACCAGTCGCGACGACGAGGTGATCTTCTTCAACCCGGCGCAGCTGGTCATCGCCAATGGGTTCAGTATGTCGGGAGAGCGATACGCCCCCGGCTCGAGCGGGGCCGCTCTCTCGGCAGTGACGAGATTCAATGGCGGAGGCATCGGGATTGGTGTCCGCACGCAGAGCAGCGACGGCGGCTTCATCTCGGCGCCCGTCACGCCGACGCCATTCGAGCAGACGGCCTTGTCCTCGTCGCTCGAAGCGACCGTGGGAATCGCGCAGGCATATAAGGGTGTTCGCTTCGGCATCGCCGGGAAATACGCCGAGCAGGATCTGGGAATCTCGCGGCTGCAGCGCGGCCTCGTCGACGTCGGAGCTTCGAAGGTGGTCTTTGGGGCCTACACCGTGGGCGTGGCGGTGCAGAATCTCGGGCAGGACGCCGATTTGCCCGGCCCGCTCGAGGCCGAGCTTCCCCGCCAGGCGACACTTGGCGTTTCTCGCGGCGGGCCTGTCGGTGAGTTCGATCTGTTTGGAACCGCCGCGGTGTCCTGGGTGCGCAGCAACACCTTGGTTCCCGCCGGCGGTCTCGAGGTCAACTACAGTTGGCTGAGCGGCTACAACATCGCGCTGCGGGCCGGCGCGCGTCGTCCGCTGATCGGCGAAGAGGCCCTCACCGCCGGCGCCGGCCTCACGATGGACCGCCTGTCGATCGACTACGCGCTCGAGACCTTTACCGGCGGCCGGATTGGCAATCGTCTTGGATTGAGGATTCGCTGATGCTCACCATTCGCGCGCGCACCGCCGGCATCGCTCTCGGTCTCCTCGTCACCGGCTGCACGCAGGCGCTCCAACTCTCGAAGGACGATTCGCCGACCGTCCTCTCGCATCAGCTCATCGGCGCGCCGAACCCGGGCGAAAAGGGGGCGTTCGCGGTGAAGACGCTCTACTACGGCAGCGGCACCGACAAGCGCCGAGCCGAATACCGCGATTCCGTGACGATCAAGACGAAAACCGTCGACGTGTCGCCCTTCGTGTCGACGGAGCCCGACAATGCGAAAGCCCGCGAAAAAGACTGGGGCTTCGGGTTCAGCAAGGTGCCGATCAACGCGCGCGTGTGGTATCCGGAGGGCAACGGCCCCTTCCCGCTCGTGCTGATCGTCCACGGCAACCACGACATGCTCGACTACTCCGACCCGGGCTACGGCTACCTGGGCGAGCTGCTCGCGTCGCGCGGTTTCATCCTCGCGAGCGTCGATGAGAATTTCATTAATGGGAACCTTCGCGGCGAGAGCGATGGGCGCGCGTGGCTCCTCCTCAAGCACCTCGAGGACTGGAAGCGTTGGAACGACAGCTCGGCCGGCCCGTTCTCGCACAAGGTCGACATGCACAACATCGGGATCATGGGCCACTCGCGCGGCGGCGAGGCGGTCGGGATCGCCGCGGCGTTCAATAGACTGAGTCATTACCCGGATGACGCCAACGTCAAGTTCAACTTCAACTTCGACATCAAGTCGGTGTTTGCGATCGCGCCCGTGGACGGGCAATACAAGCCGGCCGGCGTGTACACGCCGATCAAGAACGTGAACTACATGGTGATCCACGGCTCGCACGACGGCGACGTGTCGTCGTTCAACGGTCTGCGGGCCTTTCAGCGGATTCAGTTCACCGACGGCAAGCCCTGGTTCAAGGCGGCGTGGTACGTCTACCGAGCGAACCACGGGCAGTGGAACACCGTCTGGGGCAACAAGGACAACGGGCCGCGCAGCGGACGGTTCCTGGATTTGCGCGGGCTCATCACGCCCGAAGAGCAGAGGCAGTTCAGCAAGGTCGTGATCGGCGGATTCCTCGAGGCCACGCTGCACGGCAAGTCCGAGTACTTGCCGATGTTCCGCGACCACCGTCTCATCGGCGCCTGGCTCCCGAAGACCATGTACATCACCCGCTTCGAAGAGTCAGGGTTCAAGTCGCTGGCAACTTTTGATGAAGACGTCGACGTGACGACCGGATCCGTGCCGGGGGTTTCCCTTTCGGGCGACAGTCTTGCAACATGGAAGGAGGCCCCGATCAATCTGCGCAGTGGGCAGAACGATCCGATCAACACCAACGCGGTGACGCTCGGTTGGAACAACCACATCCGCGGCGACGACACCACAAAGCTCGGCAAGCCGGCGTCGTACACGATCACGCTGAGCGACTCGCTCGTCGGCAGTCTGCACCTCGGGCGCGAGGCGGCAGTGTATCTCTCGCTCGCGCCGACGGACGCCAAACCGGGTCCCCGCGCACCGGCGCGCGACACGACCAAAAAGGCCGACAGTACCAAGAAAGACGAGAAGAAGCCGCCGCCGAAGAAGCCCGAGCCGAAAGCGGGAAAGGATTCGACGCCGGTCGATCTCACCGTCGAAATGACCGACGCGTCCGGACACGTCGCGCGGCTGCTGCTCAGCCATTTCGGCGTGCCGCGGAGACCGCTGGAGATCCACATCCTGCGGCGGCACGACCAAGAGCAGCAGCGCTTTCCAACACAGTACGAGATGGTGCTGCAAACGTACGTGCTCCCGCTCGCCGAATTCGCGCAGGCGTCGCCGCAGTTCGATCCGGCTCGGCTACGCTCGGTGCGACTCGTGTTCGACCGACTCGTCGCGGGTACGGTGGTCGTGGACGACATCGGCGTCTCGGCGACCGCGGGACCGTTCCTGGCGCTCGGAGAGCCGTAGCCAAGCAACAGCGCGGAGCGGACCGGCGATGCTGACTCACGCGTTGCTCGCCGGCTCGCTCTTCGCGCACGCCGGGGCCTATCAGGGGCCGGTGGAGTTGGCGTCCGTATCGCGCGCCGACTCCGTGCATCTTCGGCGCTCGGCGGAGTCGGCGCAGCGCTCGTTCGAGTCATTCCGGCGAAGCCGTTTCCCCGTTCGCGGCGGCGACGGCGGCGGGCCGTGCGACGTGCGTGTCGGCCGCTACTGCTATTGGCGCGGAGATGACGCGGACGAAGCGCCTCCGCCCGAGGATCCGCCCGAGATCAAGTCGCGTCGCGATGCGCTCATCACGCAGCTCGACAGCGCTTCCGGCCGACTCTCCGGCGACTCGTGGATCGCCGGCCAGTTGGTTCGCTATTTCGTCGACGCGCACCGCACCGATGACGCAATCCGATTCGCCACCACCAGATGCAGCGCCGGGCGGGCGTGGTGCGCCGCGCTCGCCGGGTTCGCCGCACACGCCGACAAGCGATACGTCGTCGCGGACTCGGCCTTCGGAGTCGCGCTCGCGGCCATGGAGCTGCCCGAGCGATGCCGTTGGCTCGACATCACCGATCTGCTCGACGGGCCGCTCGCCGACCGGTTCGACCACATGCCGTGCGAAGCGCGTGATTCGCTCGCACGGCAAATCCTGACGCTCGGCGCCCCCCTCTATTCGGTGAGCACGACCGATCTGCTCACCGAGCATCTCACGCGTTACGCGCGGGCGAAGATCGCCGAGCATTCGGCGACGGCTGACGGCGAGGCCTGGGGCGACGATGTAAAGCACCTCGTCATGCGGTACGGCTGGCCGCAATGGTACTCGCGCGGGTTCCCGAGCATGATGCTCGAGACTCGCATGTCGATCACCGGGCACGACGCCGGAATGCCGTATGACTTCATCCCGAGTGAACACGCGGTCGACCACGAAGCTGAAATCACGAGCGAAGATTGGACGCTCGACAACCGCCTCGCGCGCACCGGCTACGCGCCGGCGTACGCCCGCTCGATGCACGACTTGCCGAGCCAGATCGCTCGCTTCCGGCGGGGTGATTCCACACTCATCGTCGCCGCCTGGGATGCGCGCCGCGATACGACGTTGATCGGCCGGCCGCTGCTCGCGTCGCTGGTCGTTGCCGGCGACGGCTCGCCGATGGCCGTGACGAAACAGGACTCGGCGGCCGCGACGGGACGCCTCGTGTGCGTCGCCCGGGCCGACTCCGGCGTCGTGAGTCTCGAGCTCCTCGCCGATCACGACCGCCGCGCCGCCCGACGTCGTGAGGGCTTCACGGCACTGGACGGTCGCGCCGTCGCGCTGTCCGACTTGCTGCTGTACAAGGCCGACGCGTCGGCCAACGCCGACTTCGTGACGGCGCGCGACAACGCGCTGGCGAGCACGGAGATTCCATTGGCGCGCGCGGTCGGCGTGTACTGGGAAGCGTACGGGCTTCGCGAACGGGGCGAACCGGTGCATTACACGGTGAGTGTGCAGCAAGTGGGTGTGAGCTGGCTGCGCCGTGCGATCGAACACGCGCACCTCGCCGATCCGACCACCGGCCTTCGCCTGCAGTGGGACGAGGTTCCCGAGCAGCACGACGGCGTTGCGGCGCGCGGCGTCCGCGTCGACCTCTCGCGCTTGCGGTCCGGCACGTATGAGCTTGCCGTCACCGCTCAGACAGACCGCGGGATCACGACAACCAAGCGCGAGATCGTCGTCCGCTAGCGCGGCAGGTCGGCCGGCCGACGCGGGTCGCGACGCTGGCGACGGCCGCGGCGGCCACGCACATTGCACGGCACCCGTTCACGGATTTGCCATGCGTTCCAGCCCCGGTGTTTCTCTGCTGTTCGCCGCCGCGCTCGTCGTTGCTCCCCGCCTCGCGATCGTCGCACAGAACGCCTCCGGATCGGCGACAAAGGCCGCGGCGTCGGCGCCCGCGTCGAGCGCCGCGTTCACGATGAACGACGCTCTCGAGGTCGTGAGCGCATCGGTGGGCGACTTGAGCGACGATGGGCGTTGGCTCGCGCTGACCAAATCCGTCCGGCGCGACGCATACGGACAAGACTACCGTCACGACGGCGACCCGACCTACGTGCATCCGGTTCCCGTGCGACTCGTCGTCATCGACACGAAGTCTGGCGCGGAACATCCGGTCTTCGCCGACAAGCGGGCTGTCCGTTTGCCGCGCTGGTCACCCGACGGCGATCGCCTCGCGATGCTGATCTTCAACGGCGACGTCTACGAACCCGCCGTGTGGGACCGCACAGGGGATCGGGTAGTCACCGTGCATCTTCCGGCCGGCAGGTACGTCGCCGAGAACAGCGACTTGGAGTGGTCGGCAGACGGCAAGGCGCTCGTGTTCACCGTGCACACGACGGAATGGCGCAAGAAGGCGCGCGACACGTTCACCAACATGACGGTAGGTCCGGTGTTCGTGCAGTCGAGCCTCGACCCGTTCCTCGCCTGGGACGACGTCCGGCGCATGGGCAGCGTGCGAAGCATCGTCACATTCGACTTGAAGACGAACGAGATGCACGAGGTCGTGCCCGAGACGATGATCGGGCAGTACGTGTTCGCCAAAGACGATGCCGCGATCGCCTACGACGTCGACATCCAGAAGAAGACGGATTACGACAGCTTCAACAGCGAACGCTCGCTGCGCACTCGTACGACCGCCGGCGGCGCGGAGCGCGTCGTCTTCGCGACGACGAAAGGCATGCAGATCCAGTGGGCCGAGGACGGCCGCCACTACGCGTACTCCAAGGACGGGCGCGTCTACGTGGGTTCGATCGACGACAAGGACGCGAAGCAGGTCGCCGGCCCAGCCGAGCGAAAGCCCGGTGATAGTACGCCTCCCGACACGACGAAGGCGGGGCGCGAACGCGCGGCCAAGGAACGATTCTCGGTCGTTCGCTTCAGCCCCAAGGGCGACGCGGTGCTCGTCTCGAACCGCGAAGGCCTCTGGCTCGTCGACGCCGCGACCTCGGCACGCGACCAGGTGGTCGCGACGGACGATTCATCGTCGACGTCGCCGCGCGTCAGCTTCGCCGCGTGGACGAGCGACGGCCAACACCTGTACCTCACGTCGGCGTCGCGCACGAAATGGGAGCGCGCGGTGCTACGCTACGACAGGGCGACCAAACAGCTCGCCACGCTCGTGCGCGATGGACGCACCTATTCCGGTATCCGTCTCTCGAAGGACGGCAAGACCGTGGTGCTGTCGATCGCCAGCGGCAACCACCCGGCCGACGTCTACGTCGCCGACGAAACGCTCTCGGCGCCGCGCCGCTTGGTCGAAAGCAATCCGCAGCTTCAGTCGAAGCGGCTCGGTGCCACCGACCTCGTTCCCTTCCTCGATGCCGACGGCCACCAGAAATACGCGGTCGTCTACTTACCGCCCGATTATCAGAAGGGAAAACCGTACCCGACGATCTTCAACGTCTACGAAGATTTCTTCGACGACACGTTCAACTCGCAGCTCGCGCTGCTGGCGGGGCACGGTTATGTCGTCGTGCAGCCGTCGGTGGACTTCGACATCGGGTTCCCCGGCGAGGCGTGGCTCAAAGGCGTCACCGCGGCGGCGAACAAGCTGATCGAGCTGGGCATCACCGACTCCTCGAAGATGGCCGTTCAGGGCACGAGCTACGGCGGCTATGCGACGAATCTTCTCGTCACGCAGACGAACCGATTCAAGGCGGCCGTGAACATCTCCGGCAAGGTTGATCTGATCAGCTTCTATACCGACAGCCCGCGACTCGGCGTACGCAACGTGAACGCCGCCGAGAAGACGCAAGACCGCATCGGTGCGACGATGTGGCAGCAACCGCAGAAGTACGAGCAGCACTCCGCCGTGCTATTCGCCGATCGAATCACGACGCCGCTCATGCTCGTCACCGGCGCGCAGGATTCGAACGTACCGGCCGACAACACGCGCGAGATGTACTACGCGCTGCGGCGACTCGGGAAAGAAGTCGTCTGGGTGAACTACATGAACGGCGGCCATGGGGCCGGAACCGCGACCGCGGACGACTTCCTCGACATGTGGCGCCGAGTGCTTGCCTGGTACGACGCCAAGCTCAAGGGCGAGAAGTCGAAGCTGGCGACAAATTGACCGAGACCGGAAATCAACCCGAATGGCCCCCTTGTAGAAGCGCGGGCTGGACAGCATGTTCTCCATCATGGGTGCCAATCCGACGCCTAGCGCAGCCGCGTTGAATCACGATCGACCTGTCGATCGTTCGATGAACGCCGTACGAAGCATCGTTCGCGCGTTCCGAGTGAACACACGCGCGATCGAGTTGAAGATGGGAATCAGTCTCGCTCAGCTCTTCGTGTTACAGCAGCTGACAGAGCGGCCGGCGGATTCCCTCAACGAGTTGGCCGAGCGAACCGCGACACACCAGAGCTCGGTGTCCGTGGTGGTTCGGCGACTCGTCGAGCGCGGGTTCGTATCACGCGCGTCGTCGTCCGCCGATCGTCGACGGATCGAGATCGCCGTGACGCCGGCGGGTCGCGCGCTGCTCGAGGACGCCCCGACGACGATCCAGACCCAGCTGATGACCGCGCTCCGCCGACTCAGCCGCGATGAGCAGAACACACTCGCGAATCTTCTCGAGCGGTGGCTCCGCGAAGCCAAGATCGATTTCGCTTCACCGCCGATGCTCGGCGAAGACGAGGTTGGGGCGCCGGGTCGGCATTAGAGACGTTCGTTGAGGTCTCGCTGAAGCGGGCATCGCGAAATGGACGGCGAGCCTAGCCTCGAGCAGCAGCTGCGAGTATGAGCTGCGAGCACAAACTGCGACGGCGCCTTTGAGCGCCGTCGTTTTTCTTAGCTCAAAGCTGCAGCTGTAAGCTGCTGCTCACAGCTAGGCTCGCGTGGCTGTCCGAGATCCGCGACCGGCACGACGGGATCCAACATTCCGATCTACCGCCCCCATTTCCTCTGCCGCGCGATCTCCACTCCGGTCACGCAGGTCACCAACCACACCAGTCCCGCCGCCAACCCGGCAGTCGTATCGCTGATGTACTGCTGTCCCAGAAACAGTCGGCTCACCGTAATCGCGACGATCATCGCGATCGCCAGCACGGATATGGCCGTGCGCAGCAACGCTCCGCGCGCGTGGGAAGCCAGCAGATATCCGACCATTCCGTATCCGACGAGAACTCCAAGCGCTTTGCGGCTCACCAGTCCCGTGCCCCAGTCGATGAGCACGACGTCGGCGAAGGGAAGCTCGGATCGCCGGACGACGAAGCGCAGCGATGCGTCGAGAATCGAACCGCCGATGAACGCCGCGCACCAACCGGTGAGCTCGAGCCCCTTTCGCTTCATCGCGTAGTAGAGCCCACCGGCGATCAGGAAGAGCGTCATAGCGCCGCGTCCGCCGAGCGTGCTCAGTACGCGGAATAGACGCAGCAGCGACGCCGCCGCCGATTGCTCGAGACGCCCGGCGACGGTCACGTCGAAGCGCGTGAGCGGCGACGTGTCGACCAGACCCTCCGTGATCGTCGCGAACAGGCCGATCACGGTGAGGCTCACGAGGAACCCGACGAGCAGATGGATCGCGAGGTACTCGCCCTTCGCGAAGTTTCCGGACATGTAGCGCCAGGCGCGTGGATGCGTCTGCCGCCAGTGGCTCATTCGCGGCGTGGTCGTCACGCGGGCGTACGACTCGTCCATCGAGGCGACGACCTTGGTGCGGTTTCGCTCGAACCAGCGCCACGCGTAGATCACGCCGACGACCAGCGCGACGAGAATCGCGATGATCAGGCTCGCGCGGCCCACATAGCGGACCAGTCGCGGCAGATTGCGGCCGAATACGAACCCGAGCGCGCTGAACGTGACGACCCATACGATGCCGCCGGCCGCGTTGTAGATCGCGAACGTGCGCAGCGGCATGCCGACGATCCCGGCGAAGATGCCGGCGAAACTGCGCATGAACGCGACGAATCGGCCGAGAAAGATCGTCTTGCCGCCGTGACGCGCGAACACCTCTTCGGTGCGCGCCATACGGTCCGGCGTGAGCCTCACCCATTTGCCGTAGCGCTCGATGAGTGCCCGCCCCTCTCGGGAGCCGAGCCAGTAGCCGGCGTGGCCGCCGGCGACCGTGCCGACGCAGCCCGCGACGATCACCGCGAAAATCGAGAGAGTTCCGCGTCCCGCGAGCGCCGCCGCCGTGACCAGTGCCGTTTCACCCGGAGCCGGCACACCGGCGCTCTCCAAAAAGAGAAACGCCGCGACGATCACGAACCCGTAGTGCGCGACCCACTGCGTAACGACGTCGAGCATCGATCTGGAACGTAGTCCGGGTGGGTGGACACACGGCGCGAACGGATCGAAACTTAGACAGCCTCTAGCGGAGAATCGATGCTGGAAGTCCTCAATCTCGACGAGCTCGAGGCGCGAGCGCGCGAACGTCTCGACCCGATGCTGTTCGATTACATCGCCGGCGGCGCGGCCGACGAATGGACGCTCGTCGAGAACCGCGCCGCATGGTCGCGTTTTCGTCTCCTTCCCCGAATGCTGCGCGGCGTCGCCGATCGTTCGATGTCGACGACCGTCCTCGGCACCCCGATCGCGATGCCCGTCGTCGTCCCGCCGATGGGGTTCCAAGGACTCTGTCACGCCGAAGCGGAGACGGCGACCGCACGTGCCGCGGCCGCCGAGCAAACGATCTTCTGCGCGAGCACGGTCTCGAACTGCAGCCTCGAGGCGATCGCCGAAGCATCGGGAAGCGGTGCGCGCTGGTTTCAGCTCTACGTCTACAAGGACAAAGGCATCACGCGAAGTCTCGTCGAGCGCGCCGCGGCCGCCGGCTATTCGGCGCTCTGCCTCACCGTGGACACGCCGCTGGCCGGTCCGCGCGAGCGAGACCGTCGCAACAATCTGCGAATGCCCGGGCATCTCAAGCTGGCGAATTTCCCGGAGTCGCATACGGCGATGCATCACCAGGGCAGCGGGCCGGGATCGTCGCTCGCCCAATACATCCATGCACAGTGGGATCCCGCGCTCACGTGGAAGGACGTCGAGTGGCTGCGCTCCATCTCGCCGATGCCCGTCATCGTGAAAGGAATTCTCGCGGCTGACGATGCGGCGCTCGCCGTCGATCATGGTGCCGCCGGCATCATCGTCTCGAACCACGGCGGGCGCCAACTCGACGGCGTGCCTGCGGGCATCACGATGCTTCCCGCGGTCGTCGAAGCGGTTGAGCGTCGTGGATCGTGCGAGGTCCTCGTCGACGGCGGAGCACGGCGCGGCACCGACGTGCTTCGCGCCCTCGCACTCGGCGCGCGCGCCGTCATGATCGGCCGGCCCATTCTCTGGGGTCTCACACTCGACGGCGAAGACGGTGTGCGCGCAGTCCTTCAGCGCATTCGCGCCGAGATCGATCTGTCGATGGCGCTCGCCGGCTGTGCCACGCTCGCCGATGTGACGGCGGACTTGATCGTGCACTGATCAGCTAGGGCTGTCAGCAGCCTCATCGCGACGCGCTACCAAACCGCGGCTCGTGAAAGTCTTAATGCGCCTGCATTTCGCTCGTCGCGCCCGCTATACTTCAATATGTTGGGCACCAATGCGACGACTCACAAAAACTGATGAAAGAGAACGGACATAGACCGCCGGGTTCGATTGACGCGAACTCACTCAACTCGACGGATGGCCTGCCGGTCGCGCCATCGCTCGATCTGGCGCTGGCCCAGGTTCAGGGACCACCCACATACTCCCCTGTCGATCGACGCGTCATCGTCATCTGCGCGTTGGCGCTCGGCGTCGGGGCCGCGGGCGCGCTGATCGCGACGATCCTCACGCACCTCATCGGGTTCATCACGAACCTCGCCTACTACGGCCGTCTGTCGACGGAGTTCAGTCCGCCGTCGACCGATCGTTGGGGCGTGCTCTCGGTGTTCATTCCGATCATCGGCGCGTTCGTTGTCGGGATCATGGCCCGGTACGGCGCGGCGGCGATTCGTGGACACGGCATTCCGGAGGTCATGGAGCGCATCCTCACCGCACGAAGCCGCATCTCGCCCAAGATCATGTTTCTCAAGCCGCTCTCCGCGGCGGTTGCGATCGGAACGGGCGGGCCGTTCGGCGCCGAGGGTCCGATCATCGCGACCGGAGGCGCGCTCGGCTCTCTCGTCGGGCAATTGATCCATGTCACCGCCGACGAGCGAAAAACTCTTCTGGCGGCCGGCGCGGCGGCGGGCATGGCGGCGACATTCGGCAGCCCGGTGTCCGCGGTGCTGCTCGCCGTCGAGCTTCTGCTGTTCGAGTACCGTCCGCGATCCGTCGTTCCGGTGGCTCTCGCCGCGGCCGTCGCGACCGGAGTGCGCGCGGCGCATGCAGGCTCGGCGCCCGTGTTCTCGATTCCAACGTTGATGCCGCCCTCGTTGCCCGCGCTGAGCGTGTACGTGCTGCTCGGCGCGACGATCGGCGTGCTCTCCGTGTTGACGACGAAGATCGTGTACGGCCTCGAGGATCTGTACGAGGACCTGCCGATTCACTGGATGTGGTGGCCTGTGGTTGGCGCCGTCGTCGTCGGTTTGATCGGGTTGGTCGACCAGCGGACGCTCGGCGTCGGCTACGTCAACATCGATCACATCCTGAGCGGTCAGGTCGTCGGGATGTCGCTCGTCGTCCTGATCGTGCTCAAGTTCGTGTCTTGGTCGGTGTATCTCGGCAGCGGCACGTCGGGGGGAACGCTTGCACCGTTGTTCACGATCGGCGGCGGTGTTGGAGCGCTATTCGGAGCCGCGGCAGTGGCGGTGGCGCCGTCGCTCGGCGTGGACCCGCACGTCGCGGCGCTCGTCGGCATGGCGTCCATCTTCGCCGGCGCGTCGCACGCGCTGCTCGCGTCGGTCGTGTTCGCGTTCGAGACGACCCGTCAGCCGATGGGGCTTCTGCCGCTGCTCGCCGGCTGCAGCACCGCGTACCTCGTTTCGCTGCTCCTCAAGCGCAGCTCGATCATGACCGAAAAGCTCGCGCGCCGCGGCACGCCGGTGCGTACGGAGTACAGCGCGGACCACCTCGGTCACGTATCCGTCGCCGAGGCCGCGACGAGAGAAGTCGTGACGCTCAACGAGAACACCGCGTTGACGGACGTTCTCGACTGGCTGTCCACGCGCGGCGCTGGCACGAACCACCAAGGCTTTCCCGTGCTGACCGACGATGGCACGCTCTTGGGCGTGATCACGCGCCGCGACCTGCTCGATCCGAACGCCGACGAGACGGCTCCCGTTCGCACGTTGATTCGCCGGGCGCCCGTCGTGGTGTTCGAGGAGAACACGCTTCGCGAAGCGGCCGACCACATGGTCAACGAGAAAGTCGGACGGCTGCCGGTCGTGTCACGTTCGGCGCCGCGCAGACTCGTCGGCATCATCTCGCGCAGCGATTTGCTCGACGCCCATCGGGTGCGCATCGATGCCGCGTTGGTCACCGAAGCGCCCCCGATCGGACGAGCGTGGGTCAAGCGGCAAGCGACTCGAGCACTTCGTCGAGAGCCGCGTAGCTCTCATTGAGGCCGCTCTCCATTCCCGACTGCAGCATACCGTCGCGGTCCTCGTTGGTATGGAAGAGTGAGACGATGACGAGCTTCGTCCGGCCGTCGCCGAGGTCTTCGAGCGTCATCGTATCGAGAGAGACGTGTCCCGGCATGCCGTCCCACTCGAAGGTTTGAACGATGCGGCTCTCCGGAGTGACCTCGGCGTAGCGTCCCTCGAAACCGTGGGACTGGCCGTTGGGCGCGTGCTCGACGTAGCGCCAATGACCGCCTTTCTCTACTTCCATTCGCTCGATGGTGAGCGGGTTGCCGCGCCCCCACCACTTCGCGACGAGCGTCGGATCGGTGACCGCGCGCCAGACGCGATCGCGCGGCGCGTCGAAGATTCGCTCGATGCGGGTCTCCCGATCGGCGGGCGTGGTGACGGCGGCTTTC
>Ga0157372_10004362_pt1 | contig 15107 bp, 10 predicted proteins | sample C55metaG_FD_115307 | JGI IMG/M metagenome (GOLD analysis project Ga0157372, IMG submission 115307) | Corn rhizosphere microbial communities from Kellogg Biological Station, Michigan, USA - C5-5 metaG | ecosystem: Host-associated > Plants > Roots > Rhizosphere > Soil | place: USA: Michigan... | reverse complement strand
TACCTGCGGGCGCTCGCGCAGCGCTACGGCTCGTCCGGCTCCTTCTGGCAGGCGCATCCCGAGCTGCACAAGCGACCCCTTCGCTACTGGCAGATCTGGAACGAGCCGCACCTGCGCCTGTACTGGAACGCGTCCCACTGGCAGCGCGGCTACGGCGCGCTCCTGCGGGCGTCGCGGGTGGCGCTGCGGCAGGCGGACCCGCACTCGCGCGTGGTGCTGGCGGGGCTGACCGGCGCGTCCTGGGACGCGCTCAAGTCGCTGTACAAGCTCGGCAAGGTGAAGCGCGCGTTCGACATCGCGGCGCTCCAGACCTACACGGGCACGGTGCGCCACCTGCTGGCGGCGATTCATCTGTTCCGCGGCGTGCTGGCCGCGCACGGAGCGGCGCGCATGCCCCTGTGGCTCACCGAGATGGGTTGGCCGGCGGCGAAGGGCCGCACGAAGGTGCCGGTCTACCAGCGCACGATCGCAACCACCGACTCGGGTATGGCGAAGAAGCTCACCGCCGGCTACGCGATGCTCGCGCACGTGCGGCGCTCGCGGCGTGCACTCGTGAGCCGCGCGTTCTGGTACTCGTGGGCGTCGCCGTACGTGCGCTCGAACGACGCGGGCACGGGCATCTTCCGTTTCGCGGGCCTGTTCCGGTTCGACAAAGGCGCGTTCAGCGCCAAGCCGGCGCTGCGGGCGTACGTGAGGAGCGCGCGGGCGCACGAGGGCTGCGCCAAGACGGCCACCGCCACCTGCCGCTAGAGCTTCTTGAACGTCACGGTCACGGTTCGCGTGACCGTCTCGTCGAGCTGCGAGCCGTCGAGTTCGATCTTCTGGTGGCCCGAGTCCTTTCCGGTCAGCACCACCGTCTTGCGGCGCTTCAGCGTGGTCGGCTTGGGCATGCGGATGAACACGTCGTCCTGGTTCTTGAAGACCGTGGATGACCAGCCGTCGACCGTCCCGGTCGTGCAGGCGTCTTCGGACACCGGCAGGTTGAAGAAGGCGTTGAAGCTGAGCCGCCTCCGGTCCACGCCCGAGAGGTTCGACTTCTTCGTGAATGTGCGGCCGGCACACGGCCTGCCTTCGGGCGGATCACAGTCGCTGCCAACCCGCGTGGCTCCACCGGTGAACGCGGTGGTGATGCTCGTGAGGCGCGACGGCAGGTCGGCGACCAGGATCGTCTTCGAGGGCAGCGCCAGAGGGTCGTCGAACACGTTCGCCGGACGCGGGTCGTGGTAGTCCGCGAGCTTGATCATGAGCACCCACCGGCCGTGGGCACCGCTGTGGGGATCGATGATCGGGCCGACCTTCCAGGCGCCCTTCCAGGCGAAGCTCACCGTGGTCGTGCCGCTCCCCTGGAGCGAGCAGTTGTCGACCGCCGTGCGCGACCAGCTGTCGTTGACCTGGCCGCTGAGCGTGACCGAGTGCGTGTAGCGGAAGCCCTTCGCGGGAGCCGTGGCGGGCAACGCCGCTGCGCACGCTATGCATGCGGCGATCAGGGCTCGCTGGGCTGTTCGCACGTGGGCGTAGTAGTAACCGCTTTAGCGTGCCGGTTGCAAGGCGTCCTCGATCGCGGCATCCGTGAGCTGCGCGGTGCGCAGCCAGGTGAACGGGTGCGCGCGCTCTACCGAGCGCATCGCCAGCTCGTGGCGGTAGGAGCTGTCGGCCACGAGCTGCTCGAGAGCGTCGGTGAAGGCGGCGTCGTCGTCGGGATCCACGAGCAGCGCGGCGCAGCCCGTGGTCTCAGGCAGCGCGGCGCGGTCGGCGGCCACGACGGGCGTGCCGCACGCCATCGCCTCCAGGCAGGGCAGCCCGAAGCCCTCGTACAGCGACGGCATCGCGAGGGCGAGCGCGCCCGCGTAGAGGCCGGGCAGGTGCTCCTCCTGCACATAGCCGAGCTCCCGTAGGGCGCCGCCGGCTTCCGCGCGCATGTAGTGGCGCCCCGAGCCGGCGTGGATCAGCTCGACGCCCGCCTTGTCCAGCCGCCGGGCGGCGCTCGTGAGGGCGTTCACGTTCTTGCGCGCGATGCGCGTGCCGACGACCAGCACGTAGGGGCGCTCGAGCTTGTGGGCGGCGCGCGCGGCCTGCTGATCGGCACTCGGGTTGAAGCGGCGGTCGACGCCGTTGGGCACGACCGCGATCTTGGCCGGGTCGAGCTTCAGGACGTCGATCAGCTCGTTCTTGGAGAACTCGGACACGGTGATAACCAGGCGCGCCTTGGCCGCGATGCGGGGGAGCAGCGCGCGCTGGTAGGCCACGTAGGCGGGGCGGTACCACTCCGGGTGGCGCAGGGCGGCGACGTCGTGGATCACGACGACGTTGCGGCTCCCGCACGCGAGCGGGGCGAGATTGGCGGGGGAGTAGACGAGCTTGGACCCGCGCGAGCGGAGTGGCAGCGCGGCCTGCTCCCACACGTGGCCCGCGCGGTGGGCGAGGGCTGGGCGCGGCTTGATAACGCGGTAGCGATCGGGGTTGAGCGCGGGCAGAAGCATCGCCATCTCGCGGGCCAGGCGCTCCACGCCGCCGATCTCCCGGCGCGCGGCGGCGCGGGCGTTGATGGCTACGGGCTCGGTCACCTGAGCGCCTTCAGCTGGGCGCGCTCGCGCTTCGTGTCTCGCCGGGCGAGCGTCTTGAGCGCGATGCGGTCGGCGAAGGTCGTGGCCTGGAGCAGGCTGTCGAGGCGGGCGCGTGCCTTGCCGCGGCGCCGGCCGATCACGGCGCGGCGCTGCCTGGCGAGCAGATCGAAGGGCTCGCCGCCGAAGGCCGCGGCCGTGCTGTGGGCACCGTGGTGAAGCACGCGCGCCTCGGGCCGGAACCAGGTCTCGATGCCCTGGTCGGCGGCGCGCAGACCGAGCTCGAGGTCCTCGCCGTACATGAAGATGCGCTCGTCGAAGGGGCCGAGCCGCTTGAGCGTGCTGGTGCGGGCGACGATGCACGCGCCCACCGCCCAGCCGACCTTGCGCGGGGAGTCGGCGGTCCATGGGCAGGCGGCGCTGCGGAGCCGCTTTGGCATCGCCCGAGGAGGGATCAGCGCGATTGCGAGGGCCGCCGGCGTGCCGGGCTCGGCCTGCGCCGTGTCCTGGCGGCTGCCGTCGGGGGAGAGCACGAGCGGGGCGAGCAGCTGCTCGTCGGTGGGGTTGAGCTGGGCGAGCGAGCCGTCGAGCAGTTCGACGTCGGGGTTGATCAGGACGGTGACCGGCTCCTCGACGGCCTGGACGCCGGCGTTGGAGGCGCGGCCGAAGCCCACATTCTCGGGCAGTTCGATCACGGTGGCGCCGGCGGCCGTTGCGATGGCGGCGCTGTTGTCCGTGGAGGCGGAGTCGACGACGATGAGGCGCGCTCCCGGAAGGTGGCGGCGGGCCGAGGCGAGGAAGGCCGGCAGGTGCTCGGCGGAGTTGTGGGTGACGGTTACGAGCGCGACGGCTTCGCCGAGTTTCGAGTTTCGAGTTTCGAGTTTCGAGTCGAGTAGCTCTGCGTAGCGGTGTTTGGTCGTTTCGACGTTGAAGTGCTGCTCGGCTCGTTCTCTGGCTGCCTTTCCCAGTTGCTCGCTGTTGGCCAGGGCCTCCCGCAGCGCATTGGCTCCGGCCTCCGCGTTGCCTGGCTCGTAGAGGCGGCCCGTCGTGTCGGTCACGATTTCGAGCGGGCCGCCCGCGGCCGGCGCCACCGGCGGGCGGGCTGCCGCCATGGCCTCGACGAGGACCATTCCATAGGGCTCCCGGTCGGCGCAGTGAAGGAGGCAGTGGGCTTGCTTCATGGCTTCGGCGGCGTCCCGCCGGCCCGCGAAGCCCACGCGTCCTCGCAGGTCTGGACGGTCTGCGCGTTCGCGTAGCTCGGCGAGTAGCTCTGTGCCTGCCTCGCCGATCGGCTCGCCGGCGATGCGCAGGCGGACATCGGGACAGCGGGCAACGATCTCGAGCGCCAGGTCGGGGCGCTTCCAGGGTTCGATGGCGCCCAGGAGCAGCGCCTCGGGCGGCCCCGTTGCCGGTGTGGGGTCGAACCGGTCGAGGTCCACGCCCGGGTGGATCACGTGCGTTCCCGCCAGGCCGAGGTCGCGCGAGATCGCCTCGGACGCGGCAATCACGGTGCTCGCTCGGCGCGCCGCCAGACGCACGGCTCGCGCGATCGCGCGGCTGGGCAGGAGGTCGTTGTGCTGAAAGACGATCCGCGGGCCGGGTGCCGCCAGTGCCGCGCGCATGCCCCAGGCCACCACCAGGTCCGGCTTGAGCGCGTCCCCGATTCCCGCGACCTCGCGCCGGAACGCGAGCAGATCCAGCAGCGCCCCGGGCCGGCGGCCGCGCAGCGCGAGCGGCCGCTCGCGGATGGCCAGGACCGTGAGCCCGCCGTCGCGCGCGCGCTCGGCCAGCGGCCCCTCCGGGCACGCCAGCGCCGGCGGCGCCTCCAAGCCGCTCGCGGCGTCGAGCAGCAGCCGCTCGGCCCCGCCGAGCAGGCCGGAGTAGCTCACGAAGAGGACTGCCACGGGTCCGTCTCGATGGCACGATCAGCCGCTGTGATGAGCGCCCCGGCCAGCGCCACCGCGGGCAGCGTGACGGCCGGCAGTTGCCAGTCCCAGTCGATCGAGGCGTGCACGAGCCATGTGACGGCGCCGGCCGAGAGCCCCGCGGCGATGCCGGGACTGCCGGCCAGCGCTCGGCGCGCAGCCCACCCGACGCCGCCGAGCATGGCCAGGAGGGCGAACAGGCCGACGATGCCGAGCTCCGCGGCGGTCTCGAGCTCGAGCGAGTGCACGTTGCGCACCGCCTCGGGGATCGGCCGCTCACGCAGCCAGTACGCGCGGAAGCCCGAGGAGCCGAGACCCTTCAGAGGGTGCTGCGCGAAGGCGCGCGCTCCGATCCGCCAGTAGTCGTAGCGGTTCGAGCTCACGCTCGTGAGCCGTGCGGGGTTTGCGCGGGCGAACTCGGACGCCGAGATGTTCTCGCGCAGGCCGCCGATCACGAGCCCCGCGGTGACGAGCACGACGACGCCGACCGCTACCAGCGCCCGCCGCCGCACAACCGGAGACGCGGGCTCCTGCCCGTCGTTGCCCCGGTCGGCCGTCGACAGCCGGGCCGTGACGAGCGCCGCGGCGCCGCCGATCAGCAGAAGCAGGACGAGCATGATCGCGCCGTCCCGTTCGCGCGCTCCCAGGCTGCCGTCGAGCGAGGCCACGCCCGGCAACGCGGCGGACAGCGCCGCGCTCACGACCCCCGTTGCCGCCACGAGCGCGGCACCGCGAAGCTGGGCGCGCGCCGGCAGCGCTGCCACGAGCACCACGAGGCCGACAACCGCGGCCGCGATGGCCCCACGCGAGTATGAGATGTAGATCGCGACGCCAAGCGGCGCGCCGGCGGCGGCCGCGCCGCAGCGCAGCCAGCGCTGCCGGCTCGCGTCGCCGGCGATGCGCGCGCAGAGCACCAACCCGATCGCCGCGAGGGCTCCCTCCGAGTTCCAGTACGTGATGGGCTGCTCGAGCCGCCCGCCGGCGTGACTCGAGTGAGCGAGGTGGATCAGTCCCGGCAGCAGGCGGCCGGACAGGCCTTCGCCGATCACGATGGTGATGCCGGCCGCGAGAGCGGGCTCGAACGCGTCCATCACGAAGGGCACGCGCGCCACGGCGATCGCTATCAGCAGCGCTCCGAGGTACAGGAGCAGCCGTTCGACGTCCTCTGTCGCGGGCCCGCGGAGTGGGGCCCAGCCGATTGAGGCCGCCGTCCACGCAGCGAGGAGCGCGAGCCCGCCCACGGCCAGCCAGCCCGGCACGTTCCGCGGCAGCGGCGTCTCGCCGATTGCCGCGAGCACCAGCACGATCAGCCATGCCGCGATGGCGGCTATCAGCCGCGGCTCTGTGAAGAAGCCGCCCGAGAAGAAGGCGAGGACGGTCGGGGCGGCGAGCAGGAGACCAGCGGCCACGACCAGGGCGGCACGACGCATTCGCGGCAGGCTAACGCCCGCGCGGGCGAATATCTTGCGCCGATGGGCTGGGCGTCCACCGCTCGGCGGTTGGCTCCCGCCGGACTCGCGCTGATCCTCGCGGTGCTGTTCTTCGCGCCCGCCACCGTGGGCCCGAGGGTGCTGTCGGCCAGCGACATCCCGCTGTTCTCCCCGCCGTTCCCTCCGCAACCGCCCGGGGCGCGTCCCCAGAACCCGCTCCAGTTCGACGCGGCAACCGTCTTCGAGCCCGACGGGCTGGTGGTGCGCGACGCCCTGCGCGACTGGCGGCTGCCCACCTGGACGGCCGCACAGTCGGCGGGCCAGCCACTGCTGGCGGCCCAGCAGAGCGCCCCGCTCTTCCCGCTCACGTGGCTGAGCGCGGTGCTGCCGTTCTGGGACTCGCTCGCGTGGATCGCGGTGGCGAAGCTGGTGCTCGCGTTCATGGGCACCTGGATGCTCGGGCGCGCCCTTGGGCTGAGCGGAGTGGGGACGCTGATAGCGGCCCTGTCGTTCGCCTTCGGCACCTATCTGATCGACTGGCTGTCGCACCCGCACGCAAATGCCTACGTGCTGCTGCCGTGGCTGTTCCTGGCGGTGGAGCGACTGGTGGAGCGGCGCCGACCGCAGGAGGCTGGGCTGCTGGGATTGGCGCTAGGCCTCGCGTACCTCGGCGGCCAGCCAGAGAGCAGCCTGATCGTGACGCTCGCCGCCGGCGCGTGGCTCCTCTACCGCAGTCGCGAGGCCCGCACGCTGGCGCTGGCGGGCGGAGCGCTCGTGGCCGGCGTGGCGCTGGCTGCCGTGATGCTCGTGCCGTTCGTGGAGGCGCTGCGGCAGTCGTTCGACGTGTCGCGCTCGCAGCCGCCGCTGTCCGGCAAGTCGGTGCTCACGCTCGTGTTCCCCGAGTTCTGGGGAAGGCCCGATCGCCCAGGCTTCTCCGGCGGCCCCGACAACTTCACGGAGCGCACGCTCTACGTGGGTGCGCTGCCGTTGCTGCTGGCGGTGGCCGGGCTGTGCGCGCGGCGGCCGCGCGGGCCGATGCTGTTCTTCGCGGTGCTGGCGTTCGTCGCGCTCGTGGTTGGGGTGGACACGGGACCGATCACGCGCGCGGTGCGCCACATCCCGCTGCTGCACGTGTCCGATGTGAATCGCGTGATCGTGCTGGCCGCGTTCGCCCTGTCGCTGCTGGCGGGCTACGGCTGGGAGCTCCTGCGCGCGGCGGGCGCCCAGGAGCGAAGGCGCATGCTGATCGGCGGCGGCGTGCTGGCTTTCCTACCGGTGGTGGTGGCCGTGCTCTCGCATCCTTCGTGGGTCGGCGACCTGCCGGACGCGCTGCGGCACCAGCTCGGCGGCGATCCGTCGGCCGACCACGACGTGGTGGCGTTCGGGTCCGTGCTCCGCTGGCTCGGATTCGCGGCGGCGGCAGCGGCCATCGTGACCGTGCCCGCGCTGTCGAGGTGGCGCGCGCACCTGCTGACGGCGCTCGTGGTGTTCGACCTGTTCGCGATGGGATGGGGCTACAACCCGGCGATCCCCAAGTCGGAGGCCGACCCACCGGCGCCTCCCGGGGTGGTGGCCGCGCGGGGCGTCGCGGCCGGCGGCGGGCGCGTAATCGGGCTCGGCGCGCTCATCCCCAACACCGCCTCGCGCTGGGACCTGCGCGACTCGCGGGGCCACGAAGATCCCGTGGTGGAGCGCACCGAGAGGTTGTGGCAGACGCTGGCGAGCGGGGTCAACGCCGCATTGTTCGGCGGCAGGCCCAGGGACATCTCCAAGCCGCTCGACGTCTTCGGCGTGCGGGCGGTGGTGCTGGGCCCGCCGGGGAGCGATCTCGCGAGACGCCTGATCCCTGCGCTCCCGAACGCGAGCCCGGTGTACGCCGGTCCGGGCGCGACCGTGCTCGACAACCGCTCGGCGCTGCCGCCGGCCTTCGTGGCCTACCACTGGCGCACCAGCGGCGGGATCGACGACTCGCTGCGCCAGATGCACGCGGGCAGCTCGCGGCAGGCGCGCGACGACCCGGTGATCGAGACCCGTCCGCAGCCTCAGACCGGCGGGGCCATCCCCGCCACTCCCGCCAGCGTGACGTCCCGCAGCGACACGGAGGTGGACGTGTCGCTGAACGCGCTGAAGCCCGGCCGGCTCGTCCTGCTCGACACCTACTACCCGGGCTGGAAGGCAACCGTGGACGGCAAGTCCGCGCACATCGAAGCCGCCGACGCCGCCTTCCGCTCCGTTGCGGTGGCGGCCGGGCGGCACACGGTGCGCTTCAGCTACGGGCCGGCGAGCGTGCGGTGGGGCGGGATCGTGAGCCTGCTCGGGCTCGGGGCGATCCTGATCTGCATCGGGTTCCGGCGCTCAGAGGAACGAGCGGACGCGGCCGAGTAGCTCGTCGTCGAACGTGCGCTTCCAGTCGCTCGACCAGTTCACGTGGCTGCCGCGCGCGCGACGCTCGTAGTCGGACACCGCCGCCGTGGCCTCGACCAGCGCCGCCGCCACGCCGTCGACCGTGGGCGGCGCCGCCACGATGTTGGGCGAGATCGCGGCCAGCGCCTCGGGCGTCTTGTTCTCGAAGCTGTTCGTGACCGTGAGCATCCCGGCCGACGCCATCTCGATCGGCACGAGGCTCGGGTGCGGCGTGTACATGAGCGACAGCCCGACGTCGTGGTCGCGCAGCACCTGGGCGTACGCGTCCTGGCCGGTGCGGGGGAGCAGCCTGATCGACAGGCCGTCGCGCAGCACGAGCCTCCTGCCGGCTTCAACGGATCCGATCCCGTTCAGCTCCCAGCCTCCGGCGAACGCGCCCGCGTCGGCCGCGCGCGTGAGGGCGAGCACGGCCAGCTCGAACATGTTGCGCGCGGCGTGCGGCTCGGGCCGCGCGTAGAAGAGGAGCCGTCGCGTGTCGCGGCCCGCCAGCGTGGCGGCGTCGGGCGGCGGCACGGCGGTGATCGCGTTCTGGAACGAGGCGGACGCGTCGTCGCCGTACACGCCGATGTCGTGGCGGCGGAAATAGTCGCGCAGCAGCTCGCTGGAGTAGAGCGCGCGGTGCGGCAGGTCGTACGACTCGGCCGCGAGTGCGGCGTAGGTCCCCATCGGGAACGTGAAGGGCTCGTACTCCTGGATCAGGTAGAGGAAGCGCTCGTCGCCGCCGAGCGAGCGCGCGGCCGCGTGGGCGATGTGGGCGGTCCACCAGGTGGTTGCGATGAAGCGGTCCGAGCGGCTCACCTCGATCCCCTGCGACTCGCGCCCGAACTCCACCTCGACGCGCTCGAAGAAGCCGTCGAGCCCGCTGTAGGACTCGAGCGTGTCCTGCCAGGAGCGGGGCAGCGGCCCCACCGGATCCACGGTCACGAGCCTGACGCGCAGCCCACGCTCGGCCAGCGCGCTCGCCAGGTTGAACTTGGCGATGTAGCCGCCGAAGAAGTGGTCGAGGTCGATCGTGGGGATCAGCAGGTTCACCCGCTCGGGCGCGCTGTCGGACGCCGCCAGCGAGAGCGGCGCGATCTTCTCCGCGATCGCACGCGGGCCGGGCAGCACCGGCGTGCGCGCGCCCGGCTTGGGGTCGAGCGCGGGCGGCGGCACCGCGTCGAGCCGCAGGCCGCGCACCGGGCGGTCGCGGGTGGTGGCGCTCAGCAGGCGACGCCAGGTGAAGGCGAAGAACAGCATCCACTCGGCGCCGAGCGTCTCAGGCCGGCCCACCAGCTCGCGCGCGCCGCGCAGCGCGAGCTGTGCCGTCGACAGCAGGGACCGGTCGGTGCCGAGGAAGCGGTCGAGCGTGCGGCGCTTGGCCGGCGGCATCAGGTCGCGGCAGCGCATCGACAGCACGGTGGCGAACTGCATCAGCCGGCAGACGTCCACGAAGTAGTGCATGCGCCACTTGCGGATCCGCTCGCGCGGATCGCGCCGCAGTCCTGCGATCCGATCGCGCATGCGCACCATCCGGTTGGCGTTCTCGTGGCCGAGCACCGCGCCGCCGTGCTGCACGTAGTCGTACAGCGGCCGCTCCACGAACTCGATGTCACCGAGCGCGAGCGCCGTGAGCCCCAGCCAGTGGTCGTGGAAGTGCGAGAACTGCGCGGGCGGGAACGGCAGTGCGTGGTCGAGCAGCTCGCGCGGGAACAGCGACGCCGCGCCCGTGACCGAGTTGGCCACGAGCAGCGAGAGCAGGTCGGAGTGGTTGTTGCGGCGCACCTGCCAGTAGGTGTCCGACAGCAGCTTGCCCTCGCGGTCGATGATCCGCGCGTCGGAGTAGACGAGCCGCGCCCCGCCGATGCGGCCGAGCAGCGTCTCGAGCTTGTCGGGGTGCCAGGAGTCGTCCTGATCTGCCATCGCCACGAAGTCCGCGTGCTCGGGCGCGAGCGCCAGCGCGCGCTCGAAGTTGCGGTAGAAGCCCAGGCGGCGGTCAGAGCGCGAGATGACGAAGCGGTCGTCGCCCGCCACCGCCTCCTGGAGCTCGGCGAAGCGCGGCGGGTCCGAGCAGTCGTCGGAGATCACGCAGATCCAGTTGCCGTGGGATTGCGCGCGGATCGAGTCGAGCTGCATGCGGAGCAGTTCGGCCGGGGGGTTGTAGGTGGCCATGCAGATGGCGACGAGGGGCTCGTCGCCGTTGGCAGTTGGCAGTTGGCAGTTGGCAGAGGGTCGCTCAAGCGCCACTTCATCTATCCGCGCCAGCTCCGCATCCACGACTGAGCCGTCCACGAGTCGCGCTCGAAGGCTCACTGCAATCTGCGGTCTGCCGACTGTCGACTGCCGACTTACCCTTGCGATGCCCCAGAAGCCGCTGCGGTAGCTCGCCATGTGCGGGTCGTCGGGTGAGTCGGGGTCGCTCTCGATCCCGCGCGTGTCGAACGGGTCGAGGCCTGGGTGAAGTGCGCGGAAGACGTCGAGGCGCGGCATTCCGTGCTCCATCACCGGCTGCTCCTCACCGTCGACGACGAACGACAGCGACGCGATCCTGCCCGCGGGCGACACGCACCAGCCGTCCACGAACAGGGCGGTGCCTTCGCCCACGGCCAGCTCGCGCGGCAGCGGGGCATCGAGTCGCACATGCAGGGCCGAGATGGGGCAAGCGTACTTCCACAAATGCGCTGAGTAGGCTGGCGCCATGGCCCTGAGAGCGCTCTCCCGGCTGCGTCGCGGCGCCATTCCCGAGTGGCCGGATGCCGATGTCGACGGCTGGCTCGAGCGCGTGGCCGGAGCGGGCCTCGAGCGCATCGACCACGCTTGCGCTGATGGCTCGCCCGACCACTTCACGCTCTTCGGGGAGCTGGACTCCCGCGTCTGGGCCGTCCTCCTGACACAGCGCTACCGCTCCTATCCGAACATCCGCGCCCTGCTCCCGGACGTGCCCGACTCGGACACCCAGACGCTCTACAACGGCACGAGCGACGTGCCGCTGGCCATACAGAGCGAGGCCTTCTACCGCATCGCCCGCGAGCGCTTCGGGCAGCACCCGGGCGGCGCGCGCCTGCTCGACTTCGGCTGCGGCTGGGGGCGGCTCACCCGTTACTTCGCGCGCGACATCGCGCCGGGCAACCTCTACGGCTGCGACCCGGTGGAGGAGATCCTGAACGTGTGCCGCTCCACCCGCGTGCCGGCGCAGCTCGCACGTTCCGAGTTCCTGCCGGAGCGCCTGCCGTTCGACGTGACCTTCGACCTCGCGTTCTCGTTCTCGGTACTCACCCACATCTCCGAGAAGGCGGCGCGCCACTGCCTCGAGGCGCTGCACGCGGGCATGCGGCCCGGCGGGATCCTGATCGTGACCGTGCGCCCGAACGAGTACGCCGAGCTGAGCGAGCTGATGGAGCCGGTGCGCGCCGAGCTCGACCCCGACCAGCCGCAGCACCTGTTCGTGCCGCACGCGGCCGACCCCTCGCACCCGCAGTTCGGCGGCGACGAGATGCACTTCGGCGAGGCGGTGATTACGCTGCCGTACGTGCGCGAGCGCTGGGCGGATCTGTTCGAGCTGCTGGAGGTCGAGAGCACGATCGAGGACGCCTATCAGACTGTGCTCACGCTGAGGCGACGATGACCGAGACCGCCGAGGCCGAGCTGCGCCGCGAGCTGTGGGGCCAGATCCGCGCGAGCCATCCGCGCTTCCGCGAGGCCGTGATGGCCGACGCTCAGATAACCGCGCGCTACCGCGGCGAGCGCCACGAGTTCCGCTCCCCGCTCGACGCCGCCGTGCAACTCGTGCGGCTGGCCTGGACGAGCGACGCCTTCCTGGCGCAGGTGCTCTACCGGGCGAAGGCCCGTCTGCAGGCACTTGGCCTGCCGCTCGTGCCGCGCCTCTTGCACCGCCTGGCGATGGCGCATTCGCAGGTGTCGATCGGTGACCCCGTGGTGATGCAACCGGGCATCTACATCATCCACGGGCAGGTCGTGATCGACGGGCTGGTGGAGATCGGACCCGGCACCGTGATCGCCCCGTTCGTGACGATCGGGCTCCGCGCCGGCGACGTCCAGGGCGCGACCATCGAGGCGAACGTGAGCATCGGCACCGGTGCCAAGGTGATCGGCGGGGTGCGGATCGGCGAGGGCGCCACGGTCGGTGCGAACGCGGTGGTTGTGGACGATGTATCGCCGGGAGCGACCGTCGTCGGGGCTCCCGCGAAGCCCGCGAACGTCATCTGAATCGCCCTGGCGCGCTTCCGAGAGCGCCTGCTACGGTGACGCGCATGTGGCCACTCAAGCGCAAGGGCGGCGCGGCTGTGGCGGAGCCGCAGCGCCCCTCAAACGACGAGCTGCTCGCCGAGATCCAGAAGCTCACCGCCGAGAACCAGGAGCGCCGCAGCACCGAGACCGAGGCACGGCTCCTCCATCTTCGCCATCTCGTGGGCATCGGAATGACCGAGGCCGCGAACGGCAGGCCCGAGTTCGCCCGGCCTGACGAAGCCGGCCTGCCGAGCGCAGACGGACTGCCCGAGATCGCGGCGGCCGACGTCACGCCCGAGCTGCTGCGCGCGGGCATCCTGCGGGACGGCTGCCTGCTCGTCCGGGGGCTCGTGAGCCGCGAGGCCGCCCTCCACTTCGCCGATCAGATCGACCGCGCGTTCGAGGAGCGCGAGCGCCACGATCAGGGCGGTAAGCCGGCCGACGGCTACTACGAGGAGTTCAGCCCCGAGGCCGGCTATGACGGCATGACCTCGCGCTCGTGGATCAAGGAGGGCGGCGGCGTGCTCGCGGTCGACTCGCCGCTGCTGTCGTTCGAGATGATCGAGATGTTCGAGCGCGCGGGGATCCAGGAGCTCGTTGAGGGCTACCTCGGCGAACGCGGGCTGATCTCCGGCGAGAAGACCACGCTGCGAAAGGCCGAGCCCCAGATTCCCGGCGCGTGGCACCAGGACGGGGCCTTCATGGGCGACGTGCGCGCGCTGAACCTGTGGCTGTCGCTCTCACGCTGTGGCGACGAGTCGCCGGGGCTGGACATCCTGCCGCGGCGGCTCGACTACCTGGTGGCGACGCAGACCGACGAGGCCGTGCTCTCGTACCAGATCTCGCAGGCCAAGGCCGAGGAGGCCGCGGGCGAGACGCCGATCATCAGGCCGATCTTCGACCCGGGCGACGCTCTCTTCTTCGACGAGCTGTTCCTGCATCAGACGGGCTCAGACCCGTCGATGCCCAAGCCGCGCTACGCGATCGAGAGCTGGTTCTTCGGGGCATCCGCCTTCCCGGAGTACATCCCGGTCCTCGTCTAGGAACGCGCCGCGACACATGAGCTGGCCCGATCCGCCGCCGGGACCGCTGCGGCTCGAGCCATGGGACAGCCCGAACCACGTGCTCGCGCCGTGGTTCGACCACTGGCGCACCCAGCGGCGAGAGCACTACGCCAGGCGCGGCCCCGTCTCGGCGCGGCGGAGCGCGGTCCTCACCATCGCCCAGAACGAGTCGGTGTTCCTGCCGATCTGGCTGCGCTACTACTCGCAGTTCTTCTCGGCCGGAGACATGTACGTGCTCGACCACGACAGCACCGACGGCTCCACCGAGCTGGGCGGGTTCCAGCGGATCCGGGTCTCGCACGACACGTTCGACAACAGCTGGATGGTGAGCACGGTGGAGCAGCACCAGCGCGAGCTGCTCGAGAGCTACGACGTTGTGGTGGTGGTGGACGTGGACGAGATAGTGGCGCCCGCGCCGCCGCTCGGCACGCTCGGCGACTACCTGGCGCGCTTCGACGAGGAGTGGGTCAACTGCCTCGGGTACGAGGTCCTGCACCAGCACGATTCCGAGCCGCCCTTCGATCCGGCGCGCGGCGTGCTCGAGCAGCGCTCCACCTGGTTCGCCAGCACGGGCTACGACAAGCCGGCCGTCGCCAGCGTGCCGCTGAGCTGGCGCCCAGGCTTCCACGGCCGCGTGGACTACCACTTCAACGGCGACCCCGATTTGCGGATGATCCACCTGCATCGCATGGACTACGAGATCTGCAGGGCGCGGCACGAGCGCTGGGCGAGCGTGCCCTGGAACGAGCGCGACCTCGAGCATGGCTGGGGCGTGCACAACCGGGTGACCGAGGACCAGGAGTTCGAGCGCTGGTTCTACGAACGTCCCGCGCTGGCCAACTACGACCTGGTGCCCGAGCCGATCGGCGACGTCTGGAAGAGCGTGGTGTGAGCCTGCGCGGGCATACGGGGATCCTGCGCTGGCTCGATCGGAAGCGCTTTCCGGAGGCCGCGGGCCCCGACGATCATTGGCTGCGGGAGGAGCTCAACCGGGCGGTTGGCGCGTACCTCGAGTCGCTTGGACCCTCAAAGCTCAGAGCCGCCGAGATCAGCGGCGGAGCGCACGCGGGCCGCGGCTGGGCCGAGTACACCCGCCTCGACCACCCCGACTTCGATCTCTGCGCCCCGCTCGACGGGCGCGGCACCTACGACGTCGTGATCTGCGAGCAGGTGCTCGAGCACGTGGTCGACCCGTTCGCCGCCGCGCGCAACCTCCGCGGGTTGTGCGAACCGGGCGGGCACGTGGTGGCCTCGACGCCGTTTCTCGTTCGAGTGCACGAGCTGCCGCAGTACGGGATGGGGGACTACTGGCGCTTCACACCTCGCGGCATGCGCACGCTGCTCGAGGGCGCGGGACTCGAGGTCGATGAGGTGGGCTCGTGGGGCAACCGCAACGCCGTGCGCGGCAACCTGGATCGCTGGTCGAGCCGGCGCCCCTGGCACTCGCTGCGCAACGAGCCCGACCTGCCGCTCCAG
>Ga0157372_10004361_pt1 | contig 15107 bp, 15 predicted proteins | sample C55metaG_FD_115307 | JGI IMG/M metagenome (GOLD analysis project Ga0157372, IMG submission 115307) | Corn rhizosphere microbial communities from Kellogg Biological Station, Michigan, USA - C5-5 metaG | ecosystem: Host-associated > Plants > Roots > Rhizosphere > Soil | place: USA: Michigan... | reverse complement strand
GCGAGCACGAATGGCGGCTTCCCGCGTTTGGCGCCTTTGAGCGTTCCGCTACGCAATGCAAACGAGGGAGAGTCCGCGAACTCAGGGAGCCAGCGTGGCCGAGACGCCGCCAGTGGGGAGAAGACGCAATCCGTTCAGCGCGATCGATTCACTCGCCGTCGGGGCAGCCCTGAAAGCTGCCGGCTCTTACGACCCTGACGTCCTGTATGCGGCCAAGCAGCGACTACTGGCACCCTATCGGGACCTGCGTCGCCTGGCGGTCCTCGGGATTCTGCTCGGCTGCGCCCTCATCTTCATCGTCGCCATGATCGTTCTGGGCGTCCTCGCACTTGTGAGTTCGGTGCTTCTCTGGCGCTTTCAGGCGCGGCAGGTCGCGAGTGTCGAAGCGGGATACGCGCAGTATCTCGCCTCGGCGAAGTCGTGACCTGCCGGACGTTCATTCCGAGCGAAGGGCGATGATCGGGTCGACGCGTGCGGCTCGCCGTGCCGGCGCCAGCGACGCCGCGATGGCGACGCCGGCGAGCGTGAGCGCGACGCCCACGTAGACCAGCGGGTCGAGCGCCGTGACGCCGAACAGCAGCGCGCGCATCGGGCGAGTCGCCAGCGCCGCCAGTACGACGCCAAGAGCGATTCCGGCCGACGACATTCGCAGGCCCTCGCCGAGCACCATCGCCGTGAGACGTGATTCAACCGCGCCGAGAGCGGAGCGAATCCCCAGCTCTCGAGTGCGTCGTCGCACGCTGTAGGCGATGACCCCGTAAATCCCGACCGCGCCGAGGAACAGGCCAAGGCCGGCAAAGCCGGCGAGCAGACGGGCGATCGTGCGGCGCGTGACCGACGACGTCGAGGCGATCTCCTCGAGCGAACGCACCTGCGCGATTGGCACCGTTTGGTCGAGCGAGCGAACGGCGGCGCGCACCCGTGCCATGGCGCCGAGCGGACTGCCTCGCGTTCGGATCACGTAGTGCATGAAGACGAGCGGTTGTTGGGCGTTCGGCCGATACGCTTCCGCCGGAGCCGGTGAGTCGGCTGACTGCGAGCGCACGTCGCCGACGATGCCGACGATGGTCGCCCACTCGCCGCGCGAGCCGTTGCCGAGCTTGATCCGCTCGCCGATAGGGTCGCGCCCGGGCCAATAGCGCCGCGCCATCGCTGCGTTCACGACGACCACCGCTGGGCCGTTGCGCGTGTCGGCCGGAAGGAAAAGACGCCCGCGCACGAGTGGAATCCGCATGGCGCCGAAGTAGTCGCCGATCACCGATCGCCAAATGACGCGCGGATGCGCCGACGTCGGGGCGATCGGCTGACCCTCGATTTCAAGATCGGCCAACCAATTGAACCCGCTCAGCGGCAGATGTTGGGCTGCACCGACCCGTTCGACGTCCGGGAGCGCCGCGATGCGGCGCGCGAGCTCGTCGAAATAGTTCGTTGCGTCGGCTGCTCGCACCTGCCCGCTCGAGGGCTGAATCAGCATGGTGGCGACGCGACTGGGGTCGAATCCAAGATCCACGCGTCCGAGTCGCCACAGTGACACCACCATGAGCGACGCTGCCACGACGAGCACCGTGGCGAGCGAAACTTGCACCACGACCAATGTCTGTCGGATTCGCGCGGCGCGATTACCGCCCGCGTCCAGAGCGCTGGCCCGAAGTACGCCGTCCGGATCGACGCCCGACGCGACGAGCGCGGGCCCGATGCCGAACGTGATGCCGGCGATCACCGTGGCGATGGCCGTCGCGGCGGCGACGACGAGGTCTAGGTGAATCTCGCCCATGCGCGGCAGCGAGGTGGCGAGAAATGTCCGCAACGCCTGTGTGCCCACGACGCCAACCGTTGCCCCGATGACGCCGCCGGCAACGGCGAGCACCACGCTCTGCACCAACAATTGGCGCACGATCGCCGATTTCGCCGCGCCGAGCGCGCGGCGCACCGCCATCTCGCGGCGCCGGCCTGCCGCGTGGGCGAGGAGCAGATTCCCGACGTTGACGACGGCGATCAAGCCGAGAATCGCCACGGCGGCGTACAACACCAAGATCGTGCGCCGGACGCCGCCGACGAGGCTCTCGTGCAAGTCGACCACCGTGGCGCCGCGCGCATAGTCGTCAGTGTAGTTGAACGCGACGCGCATCCGCGGCGCCAACGTCGCGAACTCACGCGTCGCCTGCGACGTCGTGGCACCTCGGCGCAGCCTGCCGAAACCCAACGCGGTCGCGCCCGTGTAGAACGGCGACGCGGGGTCGATCTGCAGCGGGAGCCACGCGTCGACGCTCGCTTGAAACATCTCGAAATTTGCCGGCATCACGCCGACGATTCGGACCGGCTGGCCATCCATGTCGACGACCCGGCCCAACACCGCGCTGTCACCGCCGAACTGCGAGAGCCAGAGGGCGTGGCTCAACACGGCGACGTTCCATCGGCCACGCGACGATTCCTCCGACGCGAATCCTCGCCCGAGCAACGGGCGAACGCCCAGCACGTCGAAGAAGTTCGTCGACACGCGCGCGGCGTCGAGTTGTCGCGGTTCGCCAGCGCCGGTCATCGCGATTCCCCACCCAGGGCTGAACGCGGCCACCGACTCGAACGCCTTCGCTTGCCGCTGCATGTACAGCAACTCAGCGTTCGAGATGGTGCGCGTCGGCCAGATCGCGGCGAGACGCTCGGGCTGCGCGTACGGCAAAGGGCGGAGCAAGACGCTTCGCACGACGCTGAACATCGCGGCATTCGCGCCGATGCCGAGTGCGAACGTGGCCAACGCGACGACGGTGATCGTCCGGTCCTTGCGAGCTTGGCGCAGCGCGACGGTCAGGTCACGGCGAAACGACTGCCAGAGCTGGCGGCTTTGCATCCCATTCTCGGCCGATGGAGGGAAGGCGGGTGGATCGCGGCGAGCGTCGCGGCGCTCGCGGTCGGCCCTTTGGACATCGTTTGCGGTGCGAGGGTTGGGTTTTTTGTGACGGGCGCCACACATCCGCGCCTCTCGCGCGGGTGGGGTGAGGAAGATCACCGAGTTTGCGTGGCGCCAATGCCTTGCGCGGTGCAACGCTTTATTCTAAGAATGCTAAACGCTGGACGGACATGGTTTTCGGCTGTGACCGTGGTCACCAATGTAGTGCCCGGTTCTTGCGAATTGCCGTCTGCGAGTCACCCGTTTGCCAACAATACCACAGGAGATCGTGCAGATGCGCCTTCACACCGGACTTGCTTGGGTCGGAACTATCGCCTTGTTGAGCGGTTGCGCCACGACCGGCGCCCTCAAGCGCGCCCAGCAGCAGAACGCCGACGCCCTCGCTCAGGCATCGGCTCAGCAGAAAGCCGCGCTCGACGCTGAAGCGTCGCAGCGTGCGTCGACGGACAGCGCCCTTCGCCAGCAGCTCGGGCTCGTGCAGGGGGACGTGCAGCAGCTGAAGACCGACCTGCAGTCGATGCGCAATGATTTCAACGCCAAGATCACGGCGATGCAAGACGGTTTGCACTTCGACATGCCGGTGAACTTCGCGTTCAACGACGCGACCATTCGTTCGGACGACCAGCCGTCGCTGACGCGCTTCGCCCACGTCGTACAGCAGTACTATCCGAATTCGAAAGTGACCGTCGAGGGCTTCGCGGATCCCGCGGGCTCCGTCCGCTACAACCTCGTTCTTTCGGAGCGTCGCGCGAAGGCCGTCGCTGACTACCTCGCTTCGCAGGGCATGTCCCCCGCGCTGATCGAGACCGTCGGCTATGGCAAGACCCGCCTCGTCACGCCGAAGGCGTGGGGCGACCAGCCGGGCGCCGAGCTCAATCGCCGCGCCGTGTTCGTGATCGAGACCAAGGGTCAGGCGAGCGTCGCGCTCGCGAACCCCGCCGGGACGCCGTAACTAGCGCCCGCACTCTAATTGGCGAACGGTAAACGGCCCGCCGGTGCATCGCACCGGCGGGCCGTCTCGCGTTGCTCGGGCGGCGTAACAGCAACTATCCACCGCAGAGACGCAGAGGTCGCAGAGGGGCGCAGAGGACAGCCGTAACGAGTGGCTCAGTCGCGCAACGAGCCATGTTTTTGGTGGACTGTCGCCCCGGGAGCAACGTCCTCACGAGGGCCTCAAAAGGCGAACGCACGGAGTCCCAGAGCGGCTTCCCAAAAAAATCCCGGCTCGTTGCGAGCGGAGCCTATTCGCCCGGGCACTCCTCTGCGCGCCTCCGCGTCCTCTGCGTCTCTGTGGTGGAGCAGTTCCATCAACCCGCGAAACGGGGACCCGATCCAGCAACGGAGCCCGCCCGGCACACTCCTGTTGAATTCCGACAGTACCGCGCGTATCCTCTGTAGAAACCCGACAGAAGAGATCCGACGGTGGCGGCCGACCAATCTGACGTGCTTCGCGGCACGCTCGACCTGCTCATCCTCAAGACGCTGAACCTCGAGCCCATGCACGGGTGGGGCATCAGCGCGCGAATCCAGCAGTTCTCGCGCGGAGTGCTCGACGTCAACCAGGGCTCGCTCTATCCGGCCCTCCAACGGCTCGAGCAGCGCGGATGGATCGACAGCGAGTGGCGCACGACCGAGAACAACCGGCGCGCCAAGTATTACCGGCTCACGTCGTCCGGGCGCCGAGCGGTCGGGTCCGAAACCGACAACTGGCGACGCTATGTGGGCGCGGTCGAGCTGATCCTCAAATCGTCCTGACGATATCCCTGACGCCACCCATAGATGAGCTTCTTTCACGCACTCCGCGCTCGCCTTCGCGCGACCCGTCAGTCGGCGGCTGACCGATCCCTCGCCGACGAGATCCGATTCCACATCGAGCTCGAGACCGAGAAGAATATCAAGCTCGGGATGAGCCCGGACGAAGCGCGCCGACGTGCGCTTGCGCACTTCGGCGGCGTGCAGCGCGTGCGCGAAGAGCACCGTGATGTGCGCCCCCTGCGCTGGCTCGAGGACGCAGCGTCCGATTCGCGCTTCGCCTTGCGCGCGCTCCGCCGGACGCCCGGCCTCGGCCTCGCCGCCGTCGTCACGTTGGCGTTGGGGATCGGCGCCAACGTCGCGATCTTTTCAGCCGTGAACGCCGTGGTGCTGCAGCCACTGCCGTTTCCCGACCCGGATCGCCTCATGATGATCACCGAGGAGAATCCGGAAAAGCATTGGCACCTCCAGGATGCCGCGCCGGCCAACGTGCTCGACTGGCGCGCGGGCGTTCCCGCGTTTCAGGACGTCACGGCGTACTCGGCCTTCCTGGCCACCTCGACGCTCACCGGCCGGGGCGATCCGCAGCCGATGCAGGTCGTGTACGCGATGGGGAATTTCTTTTCAGTCATGGGTGCGCACGCGGAGCTCGGCCGCACCTTCACCGACGATGAAACCTGGCGCCCCGCGGCGGTTGCCGTTCTCAGCGATCGCAGTTGGCGCACGCGCTTCGGTGGCGACTCGTCGATCATCGGAAAGTCGCTCACCTTGGACGGACGCGACTACCAGGTCGTCGGTGTCATGCCCCCGACATTCGCGTTTCCATACGACAATGCGGATATGTGGCGGTCCATCGCGTGGGATCCCCAGTCGCGCGGTGCGGACCCTTTCCGCCGGGCGCATTGGGTCCGAGCAGTCGCACGGCTCAAGCCGGGCGTCTCAGTCGAATCGGCCGACGCGCAGCTGCAAAGCGTCGTCGCGCGGCTGAAACGCGATTACCCGGCGACGAACAAGTACATGGGCGCGCTGATTCTGCCGTTGCAAACTTTTCTTGTCGGCGACACGCGACTCCCGCTGCTGCTCTTACTGACGTCCGTCGCCTTTTTGCTGCTCATTGCCTGCGCGAACGTCGGCAACCTCCTGCTCGTGCAAGCCGCGGGCAGGGAGCGCGAAGCGGCCCTGCGTCTCGCACTCGGCGCCGGACGAGGGCGGCTCGTTCGCCAGGCGCTCGCCGAGAGCTTGATGTTGTCCCTCGTCGGCGGCGTCGTTGGATTGCTCCTCGGTTGGGCTGGTACACGCGCGCTCGTGCGGCTTCAGCCGGACGGAATGCTGCGCGTGCACGAATTCGGCATCGATGGCGCGGTGCTCGGCTACGTGTTGGCGATCACCGTCGTGAGTGGTCTGATCTTCGGCGTCGCTCCGGCCCTATGGATGCGACGCCGCAATCCCGCCGACTCGCTCAAGGACGGCGGGCGTGGCGCGGGGCAGGGAGTGCGCGCGAAGCGCTGGGGCGAAGCGCTCGTCGTCGGCGAAGTGGCACTCGCATTGTTGATGACGGCCGCCGCGGGGCTCATCGTGAGAAGCTTCTGGCAAATCCGCAACGTCGATCCGGGCTTTGATTCGAACGGCGTGCTCACCGCGCAGATTTCACTCAACCGTTCATACGACACCGTCACGAAGGTCCAGGCGTTCATGTCGCAGCTCGAGATTCGTGCTCGCGCCATTCCAGGCGTCACGAACGCAGCGCTCGCGACCGGCATTCCGTTCATGGGCCCCGCCTACACGAGCGACTTCATCGCCTACGGCCGCGCCGCCAACGACTACGGGACGGAGATCGCCCACCGGACGCTCACCGCCTCGTACTTCAAGACGATGAAAGGTCGCCTGGTCAGCGGGCGCATGTTCGACGAGACCGATCGCGTCGGCAGTGCTCCGGTGGTCTTGATCAACGAAGCGCTGGCCAGGTCGTATTTCCGCGGACAGAACCCGGTTGGCCAGCGCATGGCGCTCGAGAAAGCGCCGACGGACAAGTCGACCTGGTACACCATCATCGGCATCGTGGCCAACGAGCACGTCGACGCGCTCGACGTCGCGCCTCGAATCGAAGTGTTCAACGCCGCGTCGCAGGAGCCGCCCTATTCGACCTTCGTGCTGCTTCGTACCGACGGCAACCCGGCGAACCTGACAGCGTCGTTGCGCGGCGTGGTGCACGACCTCGATCCCTCACTCGCGCTGGTCGACGCGAAGCCGATGGACGATCTCCGAGTAGCTTCGCTTGCGCGGATCCGCTTTCTCACGACGATGCTGCTCGCGTTCGCCCTCGTCGGGCTCGTGCTCGCCGTGGTCGGCGTCTACGGAGTGCTCTCGCACATCACGCGCAGTCGCACGCGCGAAATGGGCATTCGAGTGGCGCTCGGCGCACAGATGTCGGAAGTGCGGTGGCTCGTCGTAAGGCGCGGCCTGGGGCTGGCGGTTGCCGGCCTGGCGGTCGGACTCGTCGTGGCCGTCTTTTCGACTCGGCTCATGACGAAGCTCCTGTTCAACGTCGCGCCGAACGATCCGCTGACGCTCATTGGCGTCTCGTTGATCCTCGTCGTGACGAGCCTCGTGGCGGCGTCGCTTCCCGCGCGGCGTGCCGCGCGCGTCGATCCCGCGATCGCTCTCCGCGCCGACTGAGGCTACGTCGGTGGAGGGACCCGGTCATCCGGCGGGACGAAGTTGGACAAGAAGAGCCGCTCCTCGGCGGTCAGGCTGTTGAGACCCTTAGCGCTGATCTTGTCGAGAATGCGGTTCACTTCGTCGCGGTTGACTTCATGCACGGATTTGGGGTCGACGCGCTTCCAGTTGATCAGCTGGTCCTTGGCGACAGTCGGCTTGGCCTTCGCTCGAAAGCGTTTGGCGCCGAGGCTCATGTCGAACCACTTCACGTAGAGCCAACCGGCCACGAAGCCGCCAAGGTGCGCGAAGTCGGCGACGCCGGTGCGCGATCCCTGAACGCCGCTGTACAGCGCCAGGAGGGCCATGAGGATCACGGCCACCCGGGCCGTGAGCGGCAAGACGCCGAAGATGTAGATCTGCACATCCGGCCAGAAATGCGCGAACGCGATCATCACGCCGAACACCGCGCCGGACGCGCCGACGATCCCAACTCTCGGCGCGAAGATCGCCGACAACAGGGCGCCCGCGATCCCGCTCAAGAAGTAAAGGGTCAGAAATCGGCGGGCGCCGAGCCGCTCTTCGACCCGCGGGCCGAAGAAGTACAGCGAGATCATGTTGAACAGAATGTGCATGACCCCCTGGTGCACGAACATGTACGTGATGACGGTCCAGGGGTACTGGAGGAACTCCGCCGGAACAAACGCCAGATGGCGTCCGACGCCGCCGACGTACTCCAGGAAGAAGACAATGATGTTCGCAACGATGAGTCGAAGGACCCACGGCGTCACCGCGTACGCTCCTGCGAAGGGAAGGCGAGGAAAACAGAAAGTTACATCGTATCGGCTTCGGTCGAGGACTTCCCTATTTTGCGGCTCGCCCTCAGCTTCATGACAGAAGTTCCTAGACCCTAACACCGCCGGCGGCGCTATCCAGATGCCTTCTCGCGTCTCCACTCTCGCCCAAACCCTGCGTGGGTCGGCGATCCTCCGCATTGCGGGCGAAGTCCGCGAACTGGTCAAACAAGGGCGGCCGATCCTCGACCTCACGGTCGGCGACTTCAACTCCAAACAGTTCCCGATTCCGCGCGAGCTCGAGGACGGCGTCGTCGACGCGCTGCGCGCCGGCGAATCGACCTACCCGCCCTCGATCGGGCTCGAGTCCCTCCGCCAAGCCGTACGGGCCTTCTATAAGAAGCGCCTCGGTCTCGACTTCCCGCTGGAGTCCGTGCTCATCACGTCCGGCGCGCGCCCGGCGATCTATGCGGTCTATCGCGCGCTCGTCGACGCCGGCGACAAGGTCGTGTTCGGGGTGCCGCAGTGGAACAACGACTACTACTGCACGATCGTCGGCGCCGAGCCGGTCATGATCGAGTGCGACGCCGGCACGCGGTTCCTGCCGACGGCGAAGATGCTGCGCCCGGTGGTCCGCGGCGCGCGATTGCTGGCCCTCAACTCGCCCCTCAACCCGACCGGCACGCTGTACGACGCCGCGACGCTCTCCGACGTCTGCGACCTCGTGCTCGAGGAAAATGCGCGCCGCGGCGATCGCGAACGTCCTCTCTACGTGATGTACGACGCGGTCTACTGGATGCTCACCACGCAGGGGTTCGAGCACGTCGACCCGGTCTCCCTGCGACCCGAGATCGCGCCGTACGTCGTTACCGTCGACGCGATCTCCAAGGCGTTCGCGTCCACCGGACTGCGTGTGGGTTGGGCGATCGCGTCGCCGGACATCATTCGTCCGATGAACGACATCATCGGCCACGTCGGCGCGTGGGCGCCGCGCCCCGAGCAGGTCGCAACCGCCAAGTTCCTCGGCAATGACGCAGCCGTGGACCGGTTCATCGACACCATGCGGACCGACGTGACGGCCCGCCTCGATGCCGTCTACAACGGAATGGTCGCCATGCGCGACGACGGGTTGCCGGTGGATTGCGTGCGGCCGCAGGGCGCGATCTACGTGAGCGCGCGCTTCGCGCTGCACGGCATGCAGACGCCCGAGGGAACCGTTCTCCACACCGACGACGACGTGCGCCAGTACTTGCTGCGCGCCGCCGGATTCGCCGGCGTGCCGTTCAACGCCTTCGGTGCACAGGGCGACCACGGCTGGTTCCGGTTGTCGATCGGCGTGGTCTCGGTCGAGCAAATCGAGGGAATCTTCCCGAGCTTGCGCCGCGCGATAGAAGCGCTGGCAGTGCCCGCCGCGGCCCACTAATCGCCCCGGCATGGACGCGAAGGACTTCACGACCTACCTCGGGTTGGCCGCGGTCTATCTGTTGAGCTTCAACGTGTTGTTGGGCCTCCTCATGGGGGCCCGCTACAACACGTGGAAGCGCTGGCCGCACCGCCGCATGAACGTACTCAAACTGCACAACTGGACGGCCTACGTCGGGCTTGGCCTGTCGGTGTTGCACCCGATTCCGCTGCTCTTTCTCGAAAAGCCGCGCTTCCGCTTGTTCGATGTTCTATGGCCCGTGCAATCTCCCGAGCAGCCGACGATCAACATGCTCGGCGCGATCGCGCTGTATCTGCTCGCGTTCACCGTCGTGACGTCGATTTACCGTGCCGAGATCGGACGCCAGCGATGGAAGCCGCTGCACTATTTGACGTACGTGTTCGCGACACTCCTCATCATCCACGGCGTGTTCACCGACCAGAATCTCGACAACTCCAACGTCGACATCTGGGACGGAGAGAAGGTCGGGATCATGGCGTGCGGCGCGGTGATTCTCGTCGCGACCGCGTTCCGATTCCGCTGGACGTCGCGACATCCGAAGTACCATCCGCCGGAGACCGCCCGAGTGCCGGTAAGCGAGCCCGGCTAATTCGGCGCTCAGGGCTTCGACTTCGTCTGGTCGAGCGCTTCGCGAAGGCCGCGCGCCAACTTGAGCGCGTCGTCGTTCGCCCAAAAATGCATGAAGTAGAGCTGGGGGTCCGAGTCGATCAGGTGGCTGTGGAGCGCGGTCGCATCGATTCCGTTTTTCTTGAACGCCCGAATCACCGGGTTCACCTCGCTCCCGCGCAGCACGAAATCGCCGGTGATCGCCGCCTTGCCGGCGCCGGTCGGCTGAAAGTTGATCGCCGTCGCCACTCCCATCGACGGCGGCAGCGAGTGTCCCATCTCCATGATCGTCTCGCTGCGCGGCACGCTGACCTGATAGACGTTTCCGTTGAGCCGTCCCGACACGCCCAGCGCCTTCGCGATTGCCCCCGTGTCCAACTCGGCCGCGGGTGCGCCGCCCGGCGGCGCGGCCCCGATCGGTGTCGCGCTCTTCGCCAGCGCGGCATGAACGGCGGCGGCAATCTTCGCCGGATCACCCTCGGCCATTACATGCATGTAGGTGATGTGCGGCGACTCATTAAGCAGGTGGTTGTGTACCGCGGTCTGCTCGATGCCTTCGGCCTGCAGCGCGGCCATCACGGGTCCGACTTCGTTGTCGAGCAACACGAGGTCGCCCATCGCCAGCGCCTTGCCGGGTCCCGTGGGCAAGAATGCGACCCAGCTGCCGAGCGCCAACGCCGGCTTGAGCGTCACGTCGCCGATGCGAACCGTGAGGTCGCTACGCGGAAAATTGAAGCGCATCACATCGGCCGGCTGCGGAACACCTTTGCGTCCGAACGCGCTCTCGGCGCCCGACCACTGATTCGACGGCTGCTGCGCGGAGACGGTCGGCGCGACGACGATTCCCATGCTCAGAACGGCGGCGAGTGCGCGCGTGATCCGGCTGCTCGTTGAAATGCTCATGATATCCTCGGGCGATTTGCGTTCACGTGGGGCTCACGGCAATCGAACGCAGGGCATCCGCGAACCGGTCCACCTCATCCCGCGTCGTGTATAGATAGCAAGACGCGCGCACGGCATTCAGTCGCCCGCTCGGCGGATAAGTCCGGGGTGGGTTGCATTTGCGTCTCGCGGTGATTCAATTGAATCAATGAAGCTTCTAACGTATCTTCGCGCTCGCGACGCCGCCAGCGGCGGCCGCGCTCCCTCACCACGTGTCGAATGAGGGACACATCCGCATGGCTTCTCTTTCTTCACCAGCTGCCGCCAAAGCCGGACTACATGCGCGTCAAGGTGCGCCGGCGCCTCAAGGGGCTCGGCGCCGCGCTGGTCAAGAACACCGTCTACGTCCTGCCCAACACCGACGAGGCGCTGGAGGATTTTCAGTGGCTGCGCGAGGAAATCGTTGCCCAGGGCGGCACGGCGATCATCGCCGAGGCGTCGTTCGTCGAGGGCATTTCAGATGAGGAGCTCCACGCCATGATCGAGAGCGCTGGCTCCGGGCCCGCCGACGCCGACGCGGCCGACTCGACCGAGACGATCGAGCCCGGTCGCACCTGGGTCACACGGCAAGGCGTGTTCGTCGATCGGATCGCGAGTGCCTGGCTGATTCGCCGGTCGATCGACCCGAAGGCACGGTTCAAATTCGTGTCGCCGCGCGGCTACAAGCCCCTCGCGAACGAAGTGCGATTCGACATGGTCGGTGCGGAATACACGCACGTCGGCGAAGACTGCACGTACCAGACGTTGCTCCGCCGCTTCGGCCTCGACGAACCCGGGCTCTTTGCCATCGGCGAGGTCGTGCACGACATCGACTGCAAGGACGAGAAGTTCGCGCGTCCGGAAACGCCTGGCGTGCTCGGCGTACTCCGTGGCATCGCCGACGGCACGACGACCGACGAGGAGCGTCTCGAGCGCGGCTTCAGGGTTTTCGAAGATCTCTATCTCTTCTACTCGTCACGCCGGCGAGGAGGTGCTACATGAAGTGGGTCACTCGAGAACGGCCCAAGATCGATCGCGTGGCATGTCCGTGGCTCATCGCGCGATTCATCGACGAGGATCCGGAGTTCTTGTTCGTGCCGCCCGCGCAAGTGCGCGCGGTCGCTGAGACGACGGGCGCCATCCCGTTCGACGTCGAAGGAGTCGAGCTGACACACGACGGTCCGCTGTGCAGCTTCGACGCGCTGCTGGCGAAGTACCGGCTCGAGTCCGACCCAGCGCTTCGGGACCTGGCCGTCATCGTTCGCGGCGCGGACACGGCGAGGCTCGATCTGGCGCCTCAGTGCGCCGGCGTCCTGGCGATTTCATTGGGGCTTTCCCGCTTGTTCAGGGAAGACCATGAACAGATTCGCCACGGATTCGTGATGTACGACGCTCTGTTGGCCTGGTTGCGCGAGGCCAGAGCCGAGACCCACACCTGGAATCCCCAACGAGCGTCGGTTTCTTAGCAAAAAGTACATTTGCGGCGGCACTGAGCGTGCATAACAATTGTGACTCGTGCTCAGACCTGGGGATACCGAGTGCTCCCAAAGTTCTCGATCGGCGGCGGCGACGAAGAGCAGCGCTTCGTTCGCCGCTTTACCGACGCGAAGGGCCTGGAGTGGGAGGTCTACTCCGTCGTGAATCCTCCCGCCGAAAACGATGGCGGCGGCATTCCGGCGACGTTCTTGTGTTTCGAGCGGGGCGTCGATCGCCGGCGGCTAGCGCCGATTCCGGACGACTGGAAGGAGTGCGACGCGGACGTGTTGAGGCGGTATCTCGAGAAAGCCCGTGGCGTGCATCGGTCGTTCGCGAGCCCGGATCAGTTTCGAGAGCGAAGGCGGTAGGGGCCCGAATACCGAGACGGCCGGACGCCGAAACTGCCGAACACCGAAACTGCCGAAGGCCGAAACTGCCGAAAACCGAAACGGCGAAACTGCCGAAAACCGAGACGGAAACCGAGACGGCCGAAATCCGAGTTAAGTCGCTGCGGCGCTGAAGGGCGCAGCAAGGCGCGGGTGGTGGCCCGAGGGTCGGATCCCCGAAAAGCAAAAGCGCCGCGTTTAGCTCGCGGCGCTCAGCAGTTTCGAAATCCGATCTCGGACGGCCCGACCCTCGGCGCGCGTCATCGTCAGCGGCCCTCCGCGGCGCGTCTGGCGGGCGGCGTCGGCTGCCGAGAGCAGCAGTGCCCGCAACTGACGCCGACGCTTGTCGGCGCCCAGCACCCGGACTGTTTGGTCGCGTCCCTCGATTCGATCCGTCATGCTATCCTCGAAGGCAAATGGAATGCCGATCTTGAGTATCGGGGGACTCTAGTTTTGGCTTAACTTTCGTTCATGTCGTTACAGTCAGGCACGGCGGTCCAGCCTCCTGAGACCCTAGAGGGCTGGTACGCACTGCATCAGGTTTTTACGCATGACGCGGGCGCGCACGTTTCAGACGGCGACGCCCGAGGCGATTCGACACGGACTCTGCCCGCCGTCTCGCGACCGGATCATGGCTGGAGTGCCTACGCGCGCCTCATCGGCAGCAAGCACGACCTGCTCGCCGTTCACCTTCGGGAATCCCTCGATGACATCGGGGAAGTCGGCAGACAGACCAAGTGTTGGGCAACCGACCACGGTCTCACGCTCGATTACACCTTCCTGAGCGTGACCGAGGCCGGGCTCTATCACCTCACGGCGCAGCTTGCCCGCGAGGCGGCCCAGCGTGCCGCCGATGGTGCTCCGGTCGACGCGGCCGACGCGGCGAAGCAGCTGGCGGCTCGGGTCGCACAGGAGCGCGAGAACCCGCACGTCACTCGGCGTCTCTATCCGGCGATCCCGCCGGATATGCCCTATGTCTGCTTCTACCCGATGACCAAGCGCCGCGAGTCCGGGCAGAACTGGTACATGCTCACGCTGGACGAGCGCAGCCGCCTAATGCAGGCTCACGGCCAAACCGGCCGCCGCTATGCGGGACGCATCCTTCAGATCATCACCGGCGCGATCGGATTCGACGCGTGGGAGTGGGGCGTCACGCTCTTCGCCAAGGACCCGCTCGACTTCAAGAAGCTCGTCACCGACATGCGGTTTGACGAGGTCAGCGCGAAGTACGCGGAATTCGGCGAATTTTTCGTGGGGAAGTTGGTCGCGGCGACTGAATTGGGATGACGGTGGGCGGGTGGAGGGTGGACGGGTGGACGGTGGACGGGTGGACGGGTGGACGGCAGACTGCTGAGGCCTCAGCTCTGAGAACTCGGTAGTTCCCGGTCCACCCGTCCACCTGTCCACCCCTTCAGAAACCAACCCCGCCACCTCCTCGTACGGTCTTCCGTCCAACATCCCGAGGCCAGACGACAATGTGGTCGGCGATCAAGTGGCTGTTGCTGCGCATCGCGGCAATTCGCTGGGTCTTCAAGCTCGGCTGGCTCGGCGTGCTGATTCCGATCGCGTTCGTGCTCAAGGCGATCGGGTTGCCGCTGCTGCTCATCCTGCTCGTTCTCGCGCTGCCCGTTCTGCTGATGTTCTTCGTGTTCGGGCTGCCGGTTTTCCTCGTGGTGATGGCCGGCGGTGCGTTCATGGGGCTCGTGAGCTTCGTGCTGACGCTCAGCTTCGCGGTGCTCAAGATCGCGATCTTCATCGTCCTCCCGATCTGGCTTGTGTTCGCCATCGCGCCGCGCATCGCCCGCTGGTTCAGGGGCGGCAACGGCGGAGACTCGAAACCCAACGCGTCGCCGCCGAATCCGCCGCCGACCGCTAGCGGCAACGACTTCGAACCCGAGTAGGGTTCACCGGTCCACCGGTCCACCGGTCCACCGGTCCACCGCGGTTCTTCAGGAGCAGTCACCATGTTCGGCTTCGTTCGCGCGTTGTTCTTCGGAGCGCTCGCGCTCGTTGTCCTGGTTCCGATCGGAATTCTGCTCGCCGTTATCGGCCTGCCCGTCATCGCCGTTCTGGGCATCGTCGCGCTCCCGATCCTGCTCGTCCTCTTTCTCATCGGGCTGCCGTTTCTCATTCTCTTCGCCGTCGTGCTCGGGCTCCTTGGCGCCGTG
>Ga0157372_10004359_pt1 | contig 15110 bp, 14 predicted proteins | sample C55metaG_FD_115307 | JGI IMG/M metagenome (GOLD analysis project Ga0157372, IMG submission 115307) | Corn rhizosphere microbial communities from Kellogg Biological Station, Michigan, USA - C5-5 metaG | ecosystem: Host-associated > Plants > Roots > Rhizosphere > Soil | place: USA: Michigan... | reverse complement strand
GGCATCGACGCCGCCGCACACCGATCAGTGTTGAATGCCGATGGTGCAACCGTCGCCGTGCTCGGAACGGGCGCCGACGTCGCGTATCCGCGCGCGCACGTCGCTCTGCATGATGAAATCCGCCGACGCGGCGCCGTCGTGTCCGAGATGCCGCCAGGCGCGCACTCCCATCGTGGTTCCTTTCCGGAGCGCAACCGCATCATCGCCGCGCTGGCCCAGGCGACGATCGTGATCGAAGCGCCGTTCGGCAGTGGCGCGCTCATCACGGCGAAACACGCCCTCGATCTTGGTCGCGACGTCGCCGTCGTTCCGGGAGCGATCGACTCGCCGCAGAGTCAGGGATCGAACGCATGGCTGCGCGACGGAGCACACCCGATCGTTGCCGTTGCCGACGCACTGACGCTCGTCGGACTGGCGTCGCCGGCCGTACCGGCCGCGCCGCGCCTCGAAAGCGACAGCGAAGTTCGCATCTGGCGCGCACTCGACGAAGGCGGTGCCACCATGGACGAGCTCTGCACGCGCACGGGCCTGCCGGTGACGCAGTGTCTGACAACCGTTACCTCGCTCGAGCTCCGAGGATTGATCGAGTGCGCGCTGACGGGAGAGATCCGGCGTTTCTAGGGAGCGCGCTCGCCTATACTTCGGCGTGCGCCCCGCCCACATCTACGTACACGTTCCGTTCTGCGCGCGCCGATGCGTCTACTGCGACTTCTCGATCGTCGTTCGCCGCGCGGTGCCCGTAGATGAATTCGTCGCGGCGGTCGCGTCTGAGCTGGATCTCCGATTTCCCCGGCGTGAGGACGTCGCGGCCCGCACGCTCTACCTCGGCGGCGGAACGCCATCGCGTCTGGGCGCTGAAGGGGTGGCTCGCCTCGTTCACGAAGTACGACAGCGCTTGCCGCTCGCCGACGGCGCCGAGATAACGGTCGAAGCGAACCCGGAGGACATTTCGGCGGACGTGGTTCGCGCTTGGCGCCTGGCGGGCGTCAATCGGTTGTCGCTTGGCAGTCAATCGTTCGACGACGACGTGCTCGCCTGGATGCATCGGACGCATGACGCCGCGGCGATTCCCCGCGCGGTGGAAACCGCGAGAAAGGGTGGCATCGACAACCTCTCACTCGATCTCATCTTTGCTGTACCGGAACGCCCGATCGGATCGTGGGAACGCGATGTCACGCGCGCGCTGGAGCTCGAGCCGTCGCACGTCTCGCTGTACGGCCTCACGATTGAGCCGCACACCGTACTCGGCCGCCGGCAAAAGCGCGGCGAGATGCACGAGTCGCCCGAAGACATGTACGAGCACGAGTTCCTGTACGCGCACGACGTGCTGAGCGAAGCGGGCTTCGAGCACTACGAGGTCTCGAACTTTGCGCGCGAAGGAACGCGGTCGCGGCACAACTCGGCGTACTGGAGCGGGGCGCGCTACGCGGGACTCGGCCCGTCGGCACACGAGTTCGATGGCGCCGTTCGCCGGTGGAACCGCTCCGCATACGGCGACTGGCTCAGTGCCGTTCAGTCCGGAGCCGACCCGATCGAGGGCCAGGAGCAGCTGAGCGCCGAAAACCGTCTGGCCGAGGAGGTATATTTGGGCCTTCGAACCGTGGACGGCCTCTCTGTTTCGGAAGAGGAATTGACTCGTATTGGCAGGTGGGCGGCGGCTGGGTGGGCCACGGTCGACTCGCGTCGATACGTTCGGCTGACCGCGCGCGGCTGGTTGCGCCTCGACGCCCTCGCTGCTGACTTGACACTCTTCCGAAGTCGTTACTAGCTTTGGAGTTATGCCACCTGAGGAGCTCAGCAGGCGCGAGCGCCGCGTGTTGGAAGCGGTGATTCGAAGCTACGTCGAAACTGCCGAGCCGGCCGGTTCCCGAACGCTGTCTCGGCATTTCGGCCTTGGCGTGTCGCCGGCCACCATCCGCAACACGATGAGCGATTTGGAAGAGAAGGGCTTTCTCTTTCATCCGCACACGTCGGCGGGCCGAGTCCCTACGGACAAGGCGTATCGCGCATATGTGGATTCGCTCCTCACGCGTCCTCCACTCTCGCCGATCGATACGGTTCGGCTCACCGAGGAGTTGGCCGTTGGCAACGGCGGGTCCGCGATCGAGAGCATTCTCAGGCGCGCCGCACAGACGCTGGGGTTGCTGACCCAGGAGCTTGGCGTGGCCGTGGGTCCGCGCCTCGACCGCGCGGTGTTGAAGCGTCTCGAGCTCGTGCGCGTTACGTCGCAGCGGCTGCTCATGGTGCTGACGCTCGAGGGCGGAGTCGTACGCACCGTGTTCGTCGAAATGCCGGGAGAGATCGCCGACAGTGCGCTCGGATCGGTCACGGCGGTGCTCAATGAGCGGCTCGCCGGCCTCACGATCGGGCAGATTCGCACGTCGTTGTCCGCGCGATTGCGTGACGCAGGGGCGGATGCGAGCGCGTCGGAGCTTCTCAACATTTTCGTGCAGGAAGGCGATCAACTGTTCGATGCGGCCCTCCCGGCGAGCGACGGCCAGCAAGTCGTTCTCGGCACGACGTCCGTTCTCGCTGAGCAACCGGAGTTTTCAGCGTCGGATCGATTGCGTCGCCTTCTGGCGCTGACCGAAACGCCGGAGACGCTCGGTGCGGCGATCCGGCGACGCGTTCAGGCGCCCGGCATTTCGATTACGATTGGTGCGGAGCACGACGATCCGCGACTCGAGGATTTCACCCTCGTGACCGCGGAATATCAGGTCGGCGCGCTCGCCGGCGTCATCGGAGTCATCGGGCCGACTCGCATGCCGTACGACAAAGTGATTTCGCTGGTAGGCCACACGTCGCGGCTGCTCAGCGACCTCCTCGACTGAGCGAAGACATGGCTGACTTTTATTCCGTCCTCGAGGTCGAGCGTTCGGCTTCGGATGACGACATCAAGAAGGCGTACCGCAAGCTGGCGATGAAGTATCACCCAGACCGCAATAACGGCTCGAAGGAGGCCGAAGAGCGGTTCAAGTCGATCACCGAAGCGTACGACGTCCTTCGTGACCCGCAGAAGCGTGCGGCATACGATCGGTACGGCGAAGCTGGATTGCGCGGCGGTGGTGCCGCGGGGTTCCATCACGTCGATCTCGCCGAGGCGCTTGGCATCTTCATGCGCGATTTCGGAGGCTTCGGCGGTCTGGACGAGCTGTTTGGCGGCCGTGGGAGCGGAGGTGGTTCGCGCGGCGGCGCCGACGTCAAAGTCACCGTGCCACTCACGCTCGCCGAAGTCGTCAGCGGCGTCGAGAAGAAGATCACCGTCAAGCTGCTCGAACCGTGCGGACACTGCGAAGGTTCGGGTGCCGAACCGGGAAGCAGGCAGCAGCGATGTCAGACGTGTGGCGGGCAGGGTGAGGTGCGCCGCGCGCAGAAGTCGTTCTTCGGTCAATTCGTCACGGTCGTGCCGTGCCCCACCTGTCACGGCGAAGGGCGCATCGTCGAAACGCCGTGCAAGGTGTGTCGCGGTGAGGGGCGAATACGCGGCGAGCGTGAAATTACCGTCAAGATTCCGCCCGGCGTGGCGACCGGTCAGTACATGACGCTGCGCGGCGTCGGTAATGCCGGCTCGCACGGTGGTCCGCGCGGCGACGTGCACGTGCTCTTCGAGGTCGCGGAGGACCCTCGCTTCGAACGCGACGGCGAGTATCTGTACACGGAAGTTCTCGTGACCTACCCGCAGCTCGTGCTCGGATCCGAGGTGAGCGTGCCGACGGTGGGCAGTCACCTTCCGCTTTCAGTGCCGGCCGGAACGCAGAGCGGTCACGTATTTCACCTCCGGGGCCGCGGATTGCCGCGCGTCAATGCGGGCGGTTCGGGTGACCTGCACGTTCGCGTCCAACTCTGGACGCCCGAACGCGTCACCGACGAGGAGCGTCAGCTCATCGCGCGCCTCGCCGAGCTTCAGCCGGGTGTTCCGGCGGACGGTCGCGCGAAGGGTGGATTCTGGGCGAAGATGAAGGAAGCGCTCGGCGCGTGACCGAGGCGAGCGAGTGGATCACCGTTCGGGTGTTCCCCGGCTCGCATCGTGACGCCGTCCCGTCGGCGTTGTTTGCCGCGGGAGCGCAAGGCGTCCAGGAGCTGCCCGATTCCTTCATCACGCACGTCCACGGCCAACTGGTCGCGAACGATGTCGTGTGCGCGATGACCACACTCGGCGCGGATATTCGTGTCGAGACCGAGCCGACGCCGAACATCGACTGGTCGGAACAGTGGAAACAATCGATCGGTGTTCAGCGGCTCGGCGCGTTGACCGTTGCTCCGCCATGGCTCGCGGCGGATCTCGATCCGAAAAGCAGCATCGTCATCGATCCCGGAATGGCGTTCGGAACGGGGGAGCACGCGACGACGCGCGGTGTGATCCGGCTGCTGCAGCGCGTCGTACGACAGGGTGATGTCGTCGCCGATCTCGGCGCCGGTAGCGCGGTGTTGGCCATCGCGGCGGCGAGACTTGGCGCGACTCGCGTGGCGGCGATCGAGGTGGATCCGGATGCAATCGGAAACGCGATGGAGAATGTCGCGCGAAACGGCGTCGAGGATCGCGTCACCGTGATCGAGGGCGACGCATCGTCGTTGCTCCCGCTCATTGCGCCGGTGAACGTGATCACGGCGAACATCATCTCGTCGGCACTGCTGGAGCTGTTGCCGGCAATGCGCGGTGCATTGGCTCGCGATGGCCATGCGATCTTGAGCGGGATCCTGTCATCCGAACGCGACACGATGCTGGCGACGATGGCGAGCGCCTGGCGTCTCGTCGACGAAGACAGCGAGGATACGTGGTGGAGCGCGACGATCGCGCCGCGGTAGCGTGCTTCTACGCCGACACGTCGCTCGAGTCGGGGGCGACGGTTTCGTTTGGCGAGCGCGTCGCGCACCACGCCAAGGTGCGGCGGATCGAGACTGGTAGCGCGGTCGCGGTCACGAACGGCGTCGGATTCATCGCTCGCGGTCGCGTCATGCGATTGGCCAAGGGGGAAATGGAAATATCGATCGACGATGTGGAGCAGGTGCCGGCGCCGTTTGCGCTGCATCTCTTCGCTCCGGTGGCCGATCGCGACCGCATGCTTTGGTCGGCAGAGAAGGCGACTGAGCTGGGCATCGCCTCGTGGCAGAGTGTTCGCTTCCGCCGCTCGGCGAGCGTCTCGCCGCGCGGCGAAGGCGCGGCGTTCGGCGAGAAGCTCCGGACAAGAATGATCGGCGCGCTCGAGCAATCGTATGGCGCATGGCTTCCGCGTCTTCTCCCGGACGCGTCGCCCGACGACCTCAACCCGGCTGCCGATTTGAAGCTCGTTCTCGACGGCCGCGGCGATCCGATCGTGGATCTGCTTTCACCGAGCGGTTCGTCGTGCGCGGTTCTCGTCGGACCGGAGGGCGGGATCGAGGACGATGAGCTTTCCCGCCTCGTCGCCTCCGGCTGGCGAACAGCCAGTCTTGGCTCCTCGATCCTGCGGTTCGAGACCGCCGTGACTGCCGCTATCGCTGTGGTTCGGGCAGTGAACGCCAGCCAACCCTCACTCGGAGCTCTGCCCCGTGACCAGTGACTGCCTCTTTTGCCGGATCGTGTCGCATGAAATTCCGGCGAAGTACGTGCTCGAAAACGAGCACGTCGTGGCTTTCCGCGACATCAACCCGCAGGCGCCGGTCCACGTGGTCATCATTCCCAAAGAGCATGTCGCCACGCTGAATGATGCCAGCGATGCGGCCATGCTCGGCCATCTCTCGCTTGCGGCGGCACAGATCGCCAAATCCGAGGGCATCGCGGAATCGGGTTACCGGACGGTAGTAAACACAAACCGCAACGCCGGCCAGACTGTCTTTCACGTTCATCTGCACCTGATCGGCGGCCGAGATATGGCTTGGCCGCCCGGCTAGCCGTCGGCCGCGGACCCCCTCCGTCGCCCGTTGACACCCCCCAGCGCGCCCCGATAAGTTAAATGGCTCGATACACTTATCTGGCGCACAAACGCCGCGAAGGGGGGAGAGTCAGTTTGTCAGAAGTCATCATCCACGACGATGAGAACTTTGAGCGCGCGCTCAAGCGCTTCAAGAAGAAGTGCGAGAAGGCCGGGATCCTGTCGGATCTTCGCAAGCATCGCCACTACGAGAAGCCGAGCGAGCGTCGGAAGCGGAAGTTGAACGCCGCGATTCGGAAGAACCGTCGCACGCGTCACGGGTAATGGCACCGTTGGCCGCGCGGCTTCAGGAAGATCTGAATGCCGCCCGCAAATCCCAGGACAAGCCGCTCGTGTTACTCCTGGGAACCATGCTCGCGGATATCCGCAACCGTGAGATCGAGCTGAGGCGAGATCTCACCGATGATGACGTCACTGACGTCCTTCGTCGCGGCATCAAGAAACGACGCGAGTCGATCGAGATGTACGACAAAGGCGGACGCGCGGATCTGGCGGCGACGGAACGCGCCGAGGTCGAATCACTCGGCAAGTATCTCCCGGCGTCGGTGAGCGAGGACGAAATCCGGGAAGCAGTGCTCGCCGCCATCAACGAGGGCGCAGCGAACATCGGCGCCGTCATGGGCAAGGTGATGCCGCGCTTCAAGGGACGCGCCGAGGGCGGCACGATCAACGCGGTCGTTCGCGACGAGCTGGCGAAGCGCGCCTGATCGAAGCTCGGAAAGAGATCGACAACCCGGAGAGCGGACCCCCTTCGCTTTCCGGGTTGTATCATTTGAGAGACCGTGAACTCCCACGCCCTTTCCGTCCTCGAGTTCCCGCGCGTCCTCGACGTCGTGGCAGGCTTCGCCACGTCCGACCTTGGCGCGGCGCGAATCCGCGCGCTCGTACCGAGTACGGATCGCGCGTGGCTCGATCACGAGCACGCGGTGGTGGCGGCAATGCGCGCCGTGGTGCGCGACGAGAATCCGTGGCACCCCGGTCCGATCCCCGACCTCGCCGGCCCGATCGGTCGGCTGCGCGTTCAAGGGAGCATGTGGACCGGCGTCGAGCTGATCTCCGGCCAAACGCTGCTGCGATCGTCGCGTGAGACGCAAACACGCCTACGCGACCCAAGACGGTCCGCCGCCATTCGCGCGTTGCTGGATCCGCTGCTCTCTCAGCTGATCGCGCTCCCCTCGCTCGAAGAGGCCATCGGAAAGGCGATCCTCGACGACGGCGCGGTCAAGGACGACGCGTCAGCGGCATTGCGACGCATTCGTCGCGAGCTGCGCGCCGCCCATGCGGAGCTCATCCGAATCCTCGAGCGCGAGATCGAACGACTCGAGCCCCACCACCGCGTCGCCGACAGTTCGGTCACGATGCGCAACGGTCGCTACGTCATTCCCGTGCGCCGAGGCGGACAGGTGGCGGCCGGTGGCATCGTGCACGACACATCGTCCACCGGCGGCACGCTGTTCGTCGAGCCGCCGGCAGCGGTCGCGTTCGGCAACCGCATTCGCGAGCTCGAGTCGGAGGAGATCGAAGAGGTCGAGCGCATCCTGCGCGAGCTCACCGACACGCTTCGTCCGCAGCGCGAGGCACTCGCCGCATCGCTCGACGCCCTCGTCGTTCTCGATACACTCTACGCCCGCGCGCGTTTCGGTGAAGCGTACGCCTGCGCACCCTGCCTCCTCGTGTCGGCCCGCGAGGGTTTCGAGATTCATCATGGCCGTCACCCGCTGTTGCTCGCCCAGGGGGCCGACGTCGTCCCCTTCGATCTGGCGATGGCCGTCGAAGAGCGAACACTGCTCGTCTCCGGCCCGAACACGGGAGGCAAAACCGTCCTCCTCAAAGCCGTCGGTCTCCTCTCGGCGCTCGCGCAAAGCGGAATCCCGCCGACGGTCGGTCCCAAGAGCCGCGTTCCGGTCTACGACGACGCGTTCGCCGACATCGGCGACGAACAGTCGATCGAGGCGAGTCTGTCGACTTTCAGCGCGCACTTGAAGAATCTCGGGGAAATCCTTCGCCTGGCGACGCCAAATTCGTTCGTCATGATCGACGAGCTCGGATCGGGAACCGATCCCCTCGAGGGTGCGGCGCTTGGATGGGCGATTCTCGAGACGCTGACGCGCCGCTCGACCATGACGCTCGCCACGACGCATCTCGGTGAGCTCAAACAACTGGCGGGGCAGGTGCCGGGTGTCGTGAACGCGTCGTTGCAGTTCGACGCCGTGGCCCTCGCGCCGACGTATCGCCTGATCAAGGGAATTCCCGGTCGTTCGTACGGCATTTCGATCGCGCGCCGCCTGCGCCTTCCCGAAGACGTCGTCGTTCGTGCCGAAGAACGACTGCCGCAGCACGAGCGCGACATCGCGGCGCTCGTCGAGCGACTCGAGCGGCGCGACGAGGAGCTGGCGCAGCGCGAGAAGGAAACGAATGCCATCCTCGACGACGCGCGGAATCGAATCGCCGAGGTGGCGAAGCGAGAGCGAAATGTGCGCGAGCGGGAACGCACGGCGGAACGCGACGCGCGGCAAGACGCGCGGCGCTACTTGCTCGCCGCCCGCAGTGAGATCGACAAGACGATCAAGCAGCTCAAGCAGGCGGGCGCCGAGGCCGCGGACGAGGCCGGACGCGTCGCGCGCCAACAAGCCGAGCAGCTTGCCGCGAAGCAGGGCGCGGAATTGGAGCGACTCGAGCGCGAAGAGGCCAACGTCCAACGCCGCGCCGCGCCGCCGGCCGTGCGTCGCGAAGGTGTGGTGGAGGTCGGTGCCGCGGTGGAGTTGCAAACGCTCGGTGGAAAGGTCGGGCGTGTCGTGGAGCTCCGCGACGACGCCGCGGTCGTCGCGGTCGGGGCGGTGAAGCTCACCGTCCCGCGTCGGTCCTTGACGCCGAGCGACAAGGAAACCACGGTCGAGACGGCGATCGTCTGGACAGGCGATCTCCCCGAGGTGCACGTTCCGACGGAGATCGATCTGCGAGGCATGCGCCCCGACGAAGCGGAAGCGGCCGTGCTGCAGGCCCTCGACGCGGCGGTGCGCGCGGATCTCCGCAGCCTCCGCATCATCCACGGCAAAGGAACGGGAGCCTTGCGCGACCGCGTTGGTGAAATGCTTCGCAAGGACACGCGGGTGAGGGATTTCCGACTCGGCGCGTGGAATGAAGGCGGCGCCGGCGTGACGGTCGCGGAGCTCGCATGATTCCCGACGACGTCGTCGAGCGCGTTCGCGAGGAAGCGGACATCGTCGCGATCGTCGGCGAGTACGTGAAGCTCAAGCGCGTCGGCAACAGTTTTCGCGGCCCTTGCCCCTTCCATCACGGCAAGAACGACAATTTTTCGGTGACGCTGCGTGGCGGTTACAAGTGCTTCGTCTGTGGCGAATCGGGTGACGTCTTCACCTTCGTCCAGAAGCACCTTGGACTCGACTTCGTCGAAGCGGTGAAGTTGGTCGGCGCGAAGTCGGGCGTCGACGTGCGCGAGGTGGCACGGCGCACAGAGGAGAAAGATCCTCGCGAACCTGCCTGGGAAATCAACGCGGCCGCGGCCGACTTTTTCCGGCGCCGTCTCTGGGAATCGCCCGATGGCGAAACGGCGCGCGACTATCTCACATCGCGCGGCCTGACGCGCGACGACGCCGATCGATTCGGCATCGGCTACGCGCCGACCGATCGCGCCGCGATGCGCGATTCGCTCGCGGCGCTGGGATTCGACGCCGATCGCCAACTCGCCGCGGGCATGCTCGTCGCGCGCGAGAACTATCCCGAGCCGCGCGCCCGCTTTCGGCACCGCCTCATGTTTCCGATCTTCGATGGAACGGGGCACGTCGTCGGCTTCGGTGGGCGGGTCCTCGGTGACGGAGAACCGAAGTACCTCAATTCCGCCGAATCCGAGGTGTTCGCGAAGCGGCGTCTGCTCTACGGCCTCAACTGGGCCAAGCAGGCCATTCGAAAAGCGGACCGCCTGATTATCGTGGAAGGGTACTTCGACGTGATCCGATTGATGCTCGCTGGAATCACCGAAGCAGTGGCGCCCCTCGGCACTGCACTGACCGAGGACCAGGCAGCGCTGATTCGCAAATACACGAAGAACGTCTTTCTGCTCTACGACAGCGATCGCGCCGGTTTGAAGGCGACCTTCCGTGCCGGCGACATGCTCCTCGCCGGCGGCTCGGCGGTGCGCGTGATCACGCTGCCGTCCGGGGAAGATCCGGACACCTTTGTCGCCAAGTTTGGAACCGAGGCATTCGAGAAAGCCGCCGCCGCCTCGATCGACGTGTTCGATCGGAAGATTCAGATTCTCGAACGGGGTGGCTGGTTCGCCGATCTGCGGCGCAAGCGGCAGGCGCTCGACAAGCTGCTGCCGACGCTTCGCGCGACCGCCGATCATCTCACGCGCGATCTGTACGTCGCCCGAACCAGCGAAGTCGCCGGCGTGTCGCGCGAACAACTCGCCCGAGAGCTGCAGGTGGCGCCACGGGAGCGCCGCGTTCCCGGCGAAACCGGGGCGCCGCCACCGGCCGCCCCCGGGCCGGCGGTCCGCCGACGAGAGCGCCGTGCCGATCACCGCAGCATCGGTGTGCGCGCCGAGCGCGAGCTCGTTCGGCTGCTCCTCGCGTACCGTCGTTATGTCGAAGCCACGGCCGAGCGCGTCGGCGCCGATGCGTTCACCGATCCCATATATCGCGAGATTTTCACCGAGTTGTCCGTGGATTCGGATCGCGCGATCGACGACCTGGCGGCCAGTCTGGACGACGATGCCGTGGCGGTACTGCAGGAGCTGATGGCCGAACCTGTGTCGTTCGACCGCATCGAAGAGGCGATCGATGCGAGTATCAATCGACTCGCCGCCCGGGACGTCGCCGCGCGGATGAGCGAGATCGACCGACTCGCGCCGCTAGCGAGTGAAGCGGAGAAGGACGAGCTCAATCGAGAAAAAACGCGGCTCGCCGGCGAGTTACGAGCGCTGGGCCAGTCGCGCTGGAAAGCGTTCAACTCGAACCAACCCTGACCCCCCCACTGGAGGTTTCGTGCACCCAGACGTTGCGGCCCTGCTCGCCGTGCAAGACGAAGACGTTGCGATTCATCAGCTCGAACAGCGTTTGTCGGAATTGAAACCGCGGCTCGACGCGCTCGCCAAGGCGCGCGCGGACGCCCTCGCGTCGCTCAAGAAAGTCGAGGGCGCGGCTGAGGCGGAAGAACGTCGCCGGCAGGAGATCGCGGCGCGAGTCGCCCAGCACCGCGCGCACCAGGCGAAGAACGAGGCGACCTTGTCGGCGGTGACGACCATGAAAGAGGCGACCGCGGCCACCGCGCAACTCGAGCAGACGAAGCGGATGATCGACGAGGGTGAACGCGAGCTCGCCACCGTCGGTCAGCACCTCGTGGAACTGAACCGTCAGGTCGACGAGAGGCGACGGATTGTCGAGGAGACCGAGTTGGCCCAAGCGTCGGCTCAGGAATCGCTCGGCGCGGATCAAAAGGAGATCGAAGCGCAGCTCGGCACTGTGCGCGCGTCGCGCCAGAACCGTGCTCGTGCCGTACCCGGCAGTCTGCTGTCGCGGTATGAGCGAATTCGATCACGAAAGCGCGTCCACGCCGTTTTTCCACTCCGCGGCGTCAGCTGCGGGAATTGTGACACGATGATTCCGCTCCAGCGCCGAAGCGGAATGCTCGGCACCGGTGCAACGGAAATCTGCGAAGGATGCGGCGTGATGCTGTACGCGGCGGATTGATGATTGTTGGCGACACGTCGCGATCGTAACTTTCCGCGGTGACCGCGTCCGCCGCCGCCTCTCCCGTTCGGGTTCGACCGAGCGCTCGCTGGATTCTTCCCGAATCGCCCAACCCGGCCGCGGTCGCGCAGCTCGCCGCCGAGTTGCATCTGCCCGACGCGATCTGCCGCCTGCTCGCCTGCCGTGGCTTCGGGGAGCCGGACCATGCCAAGGCGTACCTCCGCCCGCGGCTCGAGCATCTCCACGAGCCGAATTGCCTGAAGGACGTCGATCGGGCGGTGGAGCGAATTGTCTTCGCGTTGCGTGAGAATCAAAGAATCTTCGTCCACGGCGACTACGACGTGGACGGCATCTGCTCCACGACGTTGATGACGCGGACGCTGACCACGCTCGGAGGTAACGCGGTGCCGTTCATTCCGCGCCGCCTTCAGGACGGGTATGACCTCAGCGAGGCCGGCGTCCGCGCGGCGAAGGAGTGCGGCGCGAAGCTCGTCATCACCTGCGACTGCGGAACGAGCGCGCACGGCCCGATCGCCGACCTGCAAGCATCGGGGATCGACGTCATCGTCACCGATCACCATTTGCCGGGCGGCCCGTTGCCGCCCGCCTATGCAGTGTTGAATCCCAAGCGGCCCGACTGTCCGTCCACCGACAAGGATCTCGCCGCGGTCGGTGTTGCATTCAAGCTCGCGCTCGCGCTCACGCGCGCCGTCGGCGGCAACGACGGCGCGGTCTACGCAATGCTCGATCTCGTCGCACTGGCGACGATCGCCGATGTCGCGCCGCTCCGCGGCGAGAATCGGGTTCTCGTGCGCTACGGATTGAAGCTGCTCAACGACCCGCAGCGCCCAGGCATACGCGCGATGATTCGCGCCGCGGGACTCGACCGGAAATCGCTCACGGCCGGCCGCGTCGGTTTCATTCTCGCGCCGCGGCTGAACGCGGCGGGGCGGCTCGGCAGCGCGATGCGCGGCGTCCAGCTCATGATGACGACCTCGGACGAGGAGGCGAACCCGATCGCCCGTGAGTTGGAAGAGCTGAACGCGCGCCGCCAGGAGATCGATCGTGCCACGCTGGAGACGGCGCGCACCCGCGTGCTCGAGATGAATCTTCCGGCGACGTTCGGCATCGCCCTCGCCGGCGAGGGATGGCACCCGGGAGTGATCGGCATCGTGGCGTCGCGCATCGTCGAGGAGTTCGGACGCCCCGCTATGCTCATCGCGCTCGACGGCGAGGTGGGCAAGGGGTCCGGACGGTCGATCAGCGTGTTCGATTTGCACAGCGCGTTGACCGAATGCCGCGATCTGCTCCAGCGGTTCGGCGGTCACCGGTCGGCGGCGGGGATCACCATCGCTCGCGATCGCGTCGAAGAATTCGCGGCGCGATTCAATGCGGTCGCGGCTTCGCGACTCACCGAGGACGATCTCGTTCCGGAATTGCGCGTGGACCTCGAGCTCCCGCTCTCCGAGGCAAACTCGGAGCTCGAAACGCTGTTGCGGTACATCGAGCCGTGCGGTGTGGGGAATCCGTCGCCGTTGCTGGTCTCGCGCGGACTTGTCGTCGCGTCACCGCCCAGAGTCGTCGGAAAGGACGGGCTCAAAGTCGCGTTTTCCGACGAAGGGCGCACGCTCGTCATGGTCGGTTGGGGCATGGGTCCGCGGGCGCGCGAGCTCGACGTCGGGATGCGCGTGGACGTCGCCTACCGACTGGAGCTGGATGAATGGAATGGCGAGTCGCGACTTCAGGGGCGCCTCGCCGACTTCCGGATCTAGGTGCGCATCATCGCCGGTAAATGGCGCGGTCGTCGGATAGATGCGCCGGCGGACGAGCGAGTGCGACCAACCGGCGACCGCGTTCGCGAAGCCTGGATGAGCATCGTGAATCCGTGGCTTCCCGGTGCGCGTGTACTCGACCTCTTCGCGGGATCCGGCGCGCTTGGCCTGGAGGCACTATCGCGCGGCGCCCAGTCGATCGACTTCGTCGAGATTGCGCCGAAAAGTCTCTCGGCGATCGCCGCGAATGGCGATCGGCTTGGTGCGGGCGAGCAGATCACGATCCACCGCGCCGACGCGTTTCGGTTCATCGAGCGGCTCGAGCCACGCACCTACGACCTCGCCTTCGCCGATCCGCCGTACGGGATGGGGCTCGCCGAGCGCGTCGCCGAGCAGTGGTTGTCCAAGCCGTTCGCCGATATTCTCGCCGTGGAGCATTCCGGGCGTGAGCGGCTTCCGGGCCAAGGCGACACCAGAAAATACGGCACGGCGGCGATCACGTTCTTCGGGCTCGATGCGTAGAGACAAGAATCCCGGGTCGCTAATTTAGGGCGAACGGCTGAGTCGGCCGATCTCGATCCACGACCAATGCCCCGCATGCGCATCGCCATCTACGCCGGCAGCTTCGATCCGATCACGCGCGGCCACGAAGATCTCGTGCAGCGCAGCTTGGAGTTTGTCGACCGTCTCATCGTCGCCGTCGCGGTCAACTCGTCGAAACAGCCGCTGTTCACGATCGATGAACGCGTCGAGCTGATTCGCGCGGCGGTAGGCGACGACCCGCGCATCGAGGTGAAGAGTTTCGGCGGACTGCTCGTCGATTTCGCGGCGCGTGAAGGCGCGACGCTCCTCATTCGCGGTCTCCGCGCCGTGAGCGACTTCGAGTACGAGTACCAGATGGCGCTGATGAACCGCCACCTCTCACCGAAGCTCGAGACGGTATTCATGGTGCCCTCGCTCGATACGACGTACATCAGCGCGAGTCTCGTACGCGAGATCGCACGCTACGGCGGCGACGTCTCGAGTCTCGTGCACCCGGCGGTCGGGGACGCCCTCCGAGCCCGGTCCGTATCCCGTTGAGCTTTCTCGCGGACGTTCAGACGCGCGCGGCCGCGTCGGTTCGCCGCATCGTGTTCCCGGAGAGCGCCGATGAACGGACGTGGAGCGCCGTCCGGGAGCTGGCGCGGCGCAAAATTGTCGAGCCGATTGCCGTTCTCGATCGCGCTGCTCCGTCCTCCATCGCGATTGTTCGCTCGCTCGGCGTGGAAGTGAGAGACCCGACGAGCGATCCGCTGAGCGCACCGGCTGCCGAAGCGTTGTTTCAGCGCCGACAGGGCAAAGGGCTCACAAAAGAAGACGCGGTGTCGCTTCTCCACACACCACTCTTCTTCGCCGATGCGCTCGTCGCCGCGGGTGAGGCCGATGGTTGCGTAGCCGGCGCCGCTCACACGACCGGAGACGTCCTTCGTGCCGCGCTCTGGATGATCGGACCGGCCGAGGGCGTGCGGACAGTTTCCAGCTCGTTCTACATGGTCGTCCCGCCATTTCGCGGCGCCTTTAGCGAAGTGTTGACCTTTACCGACGCCGCGGTCGTACGCTATCCGAGCGCGGCGCAACTCGCCGACATCGCCTTGGCCGCGGCGTCCGACCGGCGGCGGATCGTCGGTGACGAGCCCGTGGTGGCGCTTCTCTCCTTCAGCACGACGGGAAGCGCT
>Ga0157372_10004357_pt1 | contig 15113 bp, 19 predicted proteins | sample C55metaG_FD_115307 | JGI IMG/M metagenome (GOLD analysis project Ga0157372, IMG submission 115307) | Corn rhizosphere microbial communities from Kellogg Biological Station, Michigan, USA - C5-5 metaG | ecosystem: Host-associated > Plants > Roots > Rhizosphere > Soil | place: USA: Michigan... | reverse complement strand
GGAGCACCTGACTCCCGCGCAGAAGCAGGAGGCACGACAACTCTTTGGCCAATTGCGTGCCCTACCTCCCGATCGCAAGCAGGTGGTCACGACAGCGATAGAAGACCTCCGCGGCATGACCCCAGAGCAGCGCGAACAGGTCATTAATTCTGACCGTTACAAGGGGATGTTCTCGGATCCGGAGCGCGAGCTCATGCGCGGCGCCGCTCGTTTGCCATTGTCTCCGCCAGGCGGCGAAGGCGGATCGCAGGAGTAGGACGATCTTAATTCCTTAACGCCATCATCCGCCGGATCGACAGCGACATCTGCTTGATCTCCTCCGCGTCGGAAGCATTCGGCGACATCTTCAGATATTGCTCCAGGTCCTCCCCGGCCAAAGTCTGCAATCCCATGCTGTAGCGCAGCAGCGCCCGTTGCTTCAGATCTTCGGCGGAACGCGGGTAGATGACCAGAACCAGGTCGGCGAGAGGCAGCGCTTTGCGGAAATTGCGCGTGGAAAGATACACCGTCTTCAGGTTGTTCAGCATGCGCGTCAGAATCTGGCGCCGGCTGATGGTATGTAGAAATTCGGGGCGCAACTTCATCTCGCCCGAATAGATTTCGTCGAGCCGCATCTGGCAGTCCTGCCGGCTCACAATGTCCCCGCGATTGAAGCAGTCGATCAGCCTCTCCTCCCCGTCCTCGGCATAATGCTTCAGCAAAAAGTGACCCGGCATGCCGACCCCTGACAACGGCAGGCCCACCCGATTTGCCACTTCCATATAAATGATCGAGAGGGTGATGGGAATTCCCAGGCCGCGGTCCAGAACATCGTTCAGAAAGGAATTGCGCGGATCGTAGTAGTCTTCCCGATTGCCCTTGAGATTCGCCTGCTCGAAAACAACTTTGTTCACCGCAGCCATCAGACTCTGCGTGTCGGACCCGGCAGACAGAGATGCTGCGCGCGCCGCCATTCTGTCGATCCGTGCAGCGTATTCTTCAATCTCCAGGCGCGGATAGTCGGTGCGGGCGATGGTCAGCGCGCCTCGTATCAGATCGATTTGTTCGTCTGGCAAATCACCGGACACGAACAAGGAGAACGTTTCGACCAGTTCGGCGGGAGCGGTGTAATGCATAGCCAAAATGCTAGCAATCATCCGAGCCCCTGGGATTGGCCCGGACGTGCCAGAGCATGGCACCTTCGCCTTAGAACCAGCGTGATCGTGAAATCTACGAGCGCATAAGATTGCGCGCGATAAAGAACACGTTCGCCGGCCGCTCCCCCAGCCGCCGCATGAAGTACGGGTACCATTCCGTGCCGAACGGAACATACACGCGCATGCGCCAGCCATCTTTGACCAGCTGCTGCTGCAGATCGCGGCGGATGCCGTGCAGCATCTGGAACTCGAAAGAATCGCGCGCAATCTTCTCCCGTGTGGCGAAGGCTTGCGCCTGCCGGATGATGTTTTCGTCGTGCGTGGCCAAGCCGTGATACGTGTCGCTCTTCAGCAGCATCTTCATTAGCTTGACGTAATTCGCGTCCACATCGGCCTTGCTCTCGTAGGCAATACTGGGCGGTTCTTTATACGCTCCCTTGCACAGGCGAATGCGGATCTTTTCTGCCAGCAGATCCTCTACATCTTTTTCGGAGCGTTTCAAATAAGACTGGATCACCGTGCCAACTTTGTTTCCGTGACCGGGCCGGCGATGCAGTTCGTGAACGAAATCCAGCGTGCGCTGGGTGTAGGGAGATCCTTCCATATCCACGCGTACGAAGCCCGGCGGGTTCATCGACGCGGCTTTTGCCACCAGACCGCTGACCAGATCCCGCGCCATGCCTTCATCGACATCCAGTCCCATGTGCGTCAGCTTCAGGCTGATATTGGCGTTGAGTTGATTTGCCACGATCGCGTCCAGAATCTGGTGGTAAAGCTGGGCGCTGTGCCGGGCTTCGTCCGGGTTAGTGACGTTCTCCCCCAAATTATCAATGCTGACGCTCATGCCCGAGCGGTTCACGGTCTGGGTTACGCGAACCGCATCCGCGATTTCGGTGCCGGCCACGAAACGGCCGGAGACTCGGCGTCCAATGGAAGAGCTCTCAGCAAATCTGCGCAGGCAACGGTTTTCAGAAAGATGGACGAAGAACGCCCTTAACATGCAGTACCCGCCAAGTCCCGGAAGAGAGGAAAATCCGTGCCGGACATCGGTGTCAGAGCCACTGAATTTTGTATCACAAGTGCATCGCGCCGCGAGTGACTCGCCGCACACCTTCATGATCGTCCCCGTACTTGTGGGGTGCCCCATCTCTCGCTCTGTTGCGAGACATGGAAATCACGAACCTCAGAGTCACTCCAGTTGGAAAAGCTTTTTGAGTTATTCGCCCCCGCGGCTCCAATTCGGCAGCGATGACAAAAAACTTCTTGACTTCCATTCACTGTTGTAGTTAAGTATAACAGTAGGTCGGCAAGCGCACAGCCGGGAATCAGGCTCTGCCGCACGATCCGATCGAAGGAGAATGGCTATGAAATCAACGCTGGTAATCGCTCTGTTGTTCTTAGGTTCGCTGGGATTTGCGCAGTCCGAGGCCAAGCCGGCCGCGTCCTCTGACGCGGACAAATCTTTTGACACCATGAAAAGCATGGCCGGCAAGTGGCTTGGCCCGGTAACGGTAGATCCACCGCAGCACGAAATGGGAAACGCAACAATGGAGGTTTCTCTACGCGTAACGTCGCGCGGCAACGCGTTGGTGCATGAGATGAAGGGCGCCACAGATCCCGACGATCCCACACACTACGACCACCCGGTCACCATGATGTACCGGGACAACGACCAGTTGCTGCTGACGCACTATTGCGATGCGGGCAACCGGCCGCGCATGGCGGGCAAAGTCTCACCGGACGGAAAGAAGGTCGAATTCGAATTTCTGGATCTCTCCGGCAGCAATAAGTTTGGCCACATGAATCACGCAGTATTCACGGTGATTGATGCCAACCACCACATCGAGGACTGGACTTACATGACGCCCGGCGACAAGCCGATTCACGCGCACTTCGATCTGCAGCGCGCGAGATGAGGATGTATCCTTCGCAAGGGCAATCGGGACATCAGGATGGACCGTGAGTGGAACGACAAGCAGCCGATTTACCGCCAGCTTCGCGATCGCGTGGTCGCGATGATTCTCGACGGTGTACTCAACGAAGGCGATCCGCTGCCTTCGGTGCGCAATGTGGCGGCGGAATATCGCGTGAACCCGCTCACGGTTCTCAAGGGCTATCAGCAACTGGTCGACGAAGATTTTGTCGAGAGCCGCCGAGGCTTGGGAATGTTCGTGAAGACAGGCGCGCGCAACCTGCTGCTGCAGGGCGAACGGCAGAAGTTCCTGGCGGAAGAATGGCCACAAATTCAGGCCAATATTCAACGCCTTGGTCTGACGCCGGAGGACCTGCTCAACGGTGCGGGCAAACGGCGCGGATCGAAGTCCGGCAAAGAGGAGCGCTGAAACGATGGCATGCATAGAGGCGCGCGGGCTGCGCAAGGCGTTCGGAAAAACGGTGGCGCTGGACGGCATCGACCTGCGCGTCGAGGAAGGACGCATTCTGGGAATCATTGGCCCGAACGGCGCGGGCAAGACCACCGCCCTCAACGCGATTCTGGGGCTCACTCCGTACCAGGGGGAATTGCACGTGCTCGGTCGGGATCCCTGGCGTGAGCGGGACCGCCTGATGCGCGACGTTTCCTTCATCGCCGATGTCGCCGTGCTGCCGCGCTGGATACGGGTCTGGCAGGCGCTGGACTACGTTGCCGGCGTGCATCCGCGATTCGACCGCGCGAAAGCGGAAGGCTTTCTTGCCAAGACCACCATCCGCCAGACCAGCAGAGTGCGGGAATTATCCAAGGGCATGGTCGCGCAGCTGCACCTGGCACTCATCCTCGCAATCGATGCTCGACTTCTGGTGCTGGATGAACCAACCCTTGGCCTCGACATTCTCTACCGCAAGCAGTTTTACGATTCGCTGCTGAACGACTACTTCGACCGCAGCCGCACGATCGTGGTCACTACGCATCAAGTGGAAGAAATCGAGCAGGTGCTCACCGATCTCATGTTTATGGACCGCGGCCGCATCGTCCTCCACTGCAGTATGGAAGACTTCGAGGCGCGCTACCTGGAGGTGATGGTCCGTCCCGAGCAACTGGACGCGGCCCGCGCGCTCAAGCCGCTAAACGAGCGGCAAGGCTTAGGGCGAAGCATCCTGCTATTCGACGGAATCGGTCGAGACAGATTGAGCGCGCTGGGAGAGGTGCGCAACCCAAGTATTGCCGACTTGTTTGTTGCGGTGATCGGGAAACACTCAGGTCAGGCGCAAGGAGCAGCATGATGAGCACTCAGTCCAATGCGATACCCCAGTCGGCGCTGGCATCCGGCGCAGGCAACTGCAACCAGATCTCAATCGCCCGTCGTGTCTACTGGTCCGTAAAACGCGAGGTTTGGGAGAGCCGTTCCATCTATATTGCGCCGCTGGCCGTTGCCGCAGTCATCCTCTTGGGCTTTTTCGTGAGCGCCATCCGTTTGCCCGCCAAAGTGCGGGAGGCTTCGGGAATGACACCGTTGCAACTGGGCGATATGTTTGCCCAGCCGTACGACATTGCCGCCTTGGCGCTGATGGCCGTGACGCTGGTCGTTGCCGCCTTTTACTGTCTCGATGCGCTGCATGGGGAAAGGCGCGACCGCAGCATCCTCTTTTGGAAGTCGTTGCCAGTATCCGATCTAATGACGGTGCTTTCGAAGGCGACGATCCCGCTCCTCTTGCTGCCCCTGATCACATTCCTGATCACGGTCGCCTTGCACGTCAGCATGTTACTGCTCAGTGCTGCCATCCTGCTGGTGAGTGGGCAGAGTCTGGCTATACTCTCGCACCTACGTCTGGGCATTCGATGGATCGAACTCCTGTACCATCTCCTGATCGGACACGGGCTGTATTACGCGCCGTTCTATGGCTGGTTCTTGTTGGTCTCGGCCTGGGCGCGCCGCGGGACGTTCCTGTGGGCGGTCTTGCCACCTCTAGCAATAGGTGTGCTGGAGAAGATTCTGTTCAACACTTCGCACTTTGGTGAGCTGATCGGCGACCGCTTCGGTATAGGCGGCTCGAACAGCAAAGCGAGCGGCATGTTCGCGATGATTGCAGACAGCTCTGGCCTGAGCAGCCCCGGGCTCTGGATCGGCCTGCTCCTTACCGCGATCTTCCTGTTCGCCGCGGTGCAACTGCGCCGCCGCCAAGGACCGGTCTAAAAAAATGAAAACATCGAGCCCTGTGTCCCTTGTGTTGAATGATTTGCCACCACAAAAGATACAAAGGAACAGGCGCGAGTCCGGCTGCTGACTCTGAGGTTTTAATGACGACCAGACCGGTCGCCTCTAGCGCGCTCAGGTAAAACCCCGCGAACCGGATCCGCCGCATCCTCCGGCGGCAAAGGTAGAAAATTCCCGTTCGACATCGGTCGACCGGCACTTCGGACATTCCACATCCGCATCGGCATCCTTCATGCGCCGCAGCAATTCAAAGCCATGGCTGCATTGGCGGCATTGATATTCGTAGATCGGCATCCCTGTTCCTATTCTAAATCGTGCCCGGGCTGACCCCGCCTCAGAAGAAATGCATAGAGTAGAAAATTGTTACAGGCAACTGCCCTCTGGGACGGGTATTTCCTTACATGCTTCGCCCTATCGACAGTGATAGCCGGCGATTGTTATCACGGACCTAAGGTGAACAACTCTTATGGCGAACACTAAAAATCAAGAAGCGAACAGCACTTTGAATCAAGCAGCGGACTACGCCCGTGAGGCCGCAGACCGGGTCAGCGACATGGGATCGCGGGTGGCTGGAAACGTAAAAGAGATCGGACGAAACGTGCAATCCCGCCTCGACGACATGGAGATTGATGAGACCACTATTCCCGACGCGTTCCGCGGCGCTCCGAAACTGATCTCCCCTCGGGTTCACGCCTGGCTCGATGTAGCGGTGACCACGTATTTCCTGGGACTGGGTGTATGGTTCGCGGTGCGCGGGAAAGGCCGTGCGGCGGCGGCCGCATTTGTAAACGGATCCATGGTCGCCGGAGTTTCCATGCTGACCGACTACGACGGCGACGGCAAGAAGCCGATCGATTTCAAAATGCACGGCACTATGGATGCGGTACAGATGACCATGGCCGGATTGGGCCCAATCATGCACGGATTCGCGGGAGAGCCGGAAGCGAAGTACTTCTACGCGCAGGCCGCCAACGAATTGGGCGTGATTGCCACCACCGATTGGGATGCGGGTATGCCCAGAGGACGACGGGGCCGCCGAGCTGCATAGCCGCAGCGCAGCCATCCATCCATCCCAGCCACATCAAAGATGAGAAGCATCCGGGTCGCCCCACGCCTTGCCGGCCCGCAAGGCGTGGGGCTTTTTGTGCCGTTATTTCTGAGGCAGTTGCGCGGGAGGCAGTTCGCCGATGTGCTGGTCGATGGCGACCGCATCGCGCTTGGCCTTGCGCCAGACATTCACGACGGCAATCGTCCAGAAAGGAACGAGGTCCACTCCCGGAACCAGTTTGGCGAAGAAGGTCGGGAGGAACTCCCAATGCCAACCCAGAAGATTGGTCAGCAGGGCCGCCATGCCCAAATCGAGAATATCGTCAGCGGGCGAAAGCGCACCTTCGACGAACAGAGGAAAAACCGCGAGCTGCAGCACGTCAGCAGCGATGGCGAGCAGCATCGCGGTTTTGAACTGGGGTCCGGGAGAGATAGTGATGGAATCGTCAGCCATGAAATCCGCCTGCTTCGATTTTAGATGAGGCTGCGGAGCGCCGCGCTGCTATCGCGCAGGGACAATCCCGAAGGACTGTCCCCACGATGGGGAGGGCAACTCTAGCTGTGCGAAGTTCGCTATGACTCACAAATGTCGCGAGTTAGTAGCGTCCCTCATCTTTCCAGCGCAAAATCTGTTCTTCGACGGAAAACTTTTCCGTCAGCGGGCTAAGGAACTTCGAAGAGAGCGTAAAGGCATGGACCTCCAAAGGCACCGTGAAATGCGTTCTCGTTTTGACGAAGCTCTGGACCCACAGTTCGGCGTAACGGCGCAATCCCAGAAGCTGGATTTGGGCCGAGTGCACCAGCGCGTGAAACAACGCGCGCAACGTCAAATGCTGGTTGAAGACAATCACATCTCCGAACGTGACGGAGTCCATATGAGTGATAGCCGGAGGTTCGAACCCGGCGGCACGGATTTGCTCAAAAAATTCCGGGGGAGCTAGCCGGGCACCGTGCAATTCGAACACACGAGTCTTCGCCAGCAGCAGATAAGAAAAATGCGGGCGCAGCATGGATATGTGCTGTGGGGTCAGCGCGCTGCAGACGGGAAGATGTAAATCGCGCTGCTGCTGCAAGTAGGAAACAAGCCACTCCACCGCTTGGGCCAGCTGTTCCGTCGTGGGCTCGGGCAGACTGGCCAGAGGTTCACAGTGCGAACTGTTGCTCTCGATACGCGAATAAAAAGCGTGCAAAGCACTGGCAGCCTCAGCGGATTTGCGAACCACGTCGCGGCGACCAAAGCGGGCCAGTTCATTGACAGAGTAGTGCAGTCGAAGCTGGTGTACGGCACAGTGCGCGCTCAGCAGTTCCAGTTGCGCGTGCTGCAACTCGGAGTTCATCTGCTGAACCGCGTCGCTGGAATTTACAGACATCTCTTACACTCCTGAATTGGCAAGGCGGAGATTGTGCAGGGGAACTGCCTGACCATTGCATTGGTTATACGACGTTATATGTACACTGTAAACGAAATAATAAGAATTCTGATTACCCCGGAGTGCAGCCGCGCAAACCTCGGATTGTGAGGATTAATTAAGATGGAAGTTGACAGACGCTGCTGCGGGAAAGGGTTCCTAGTTGCTGTAACAATGTTACGTCTACATTGTAAACGAAATGTTTGCCGTGTAACATTGCGGCTGGCAAGGAGGAAGCATGCCCCGGCAACCTGACCCCGAACTGGAAGGACGCATTCTGCATGCGGCGGATGTGCTCTGGCGCCGAGGGGGCGAGCAGGCTCTCACCATGCGCGCGGTTGCGCAGGCAGCGCGCACCAATACTCCCGCAGTTTACCGGCGATTCAAGAACCGCGAAGATCTCATCCGCGGATTGTTGCTCCGCATCGTGGCCCGGATCCGGGGCTACTTTGAGCAGCGGCAGAGCCTGGAGGAGATGGCGGAAGCGTACGTAGATTTCGCCCTCAAGATGCCTCATGAGTATGAGCTTTTCTATTCGTATGCGGCTCTGCTGAATCGGAGGACAGGAGGCAAGAAGCGACTGCCCATCCGCGAATCTCGGCCTAACTTTGGCCTGGTCGAACAGATGGCGGCCAAAGAAGCCGGAGGGACGCCGGACGATCACACCGAATTAGCGTTGCAGTTATGGTCGCTGCTCCACGGAATGACCATGCTCCTGCTCAGCAAGTCACTTCCGGATGGCCATGAGGGCGAATTGCGCGACGCCTGCCGCACGGCAGTGAAGACCTTAATCGCGAACGCGAAACAAAAGCGCTGAAGTGTAACCCCGGCCGCGTCGTCGGGGGGCGCGCGAAGCGCGATCGAATTTCGCCGACCTCGGCGGCGATCGTATCCTGTCTGAATCTCCCTCGCGCTTAAGTTCGCGCCAACTCTGCCGATAACCAATAAGACAGTCCGCCGGCCCGCGCCAAAAATCGCGCACGCGGGTTGGCCACCGGAGAGTTGTGCGATGACGAAGATTTTGCTGGTCGATGACAGCAAGTTCCTGAGGATGGCAACGGAACGTGCTCTGGCGCGCGCCGGCTATCAGGTGAGCACGGCCGAGGACGGACCCAGTGTGCTGGAACGCGCCAAGCGCGAGAAGCCGGACGTCATTCTTCTGGATATGCTGTTGCCCAAGATGACAGGTCCGGAAGTGCTGAAGGGATTAAAAAGCGATCCCACGACGGCGGGGATTGCGGTAGTGATCTTTACCGGTTTATCGAACAAGAATGCAGAGCGCCTGCGGCAGGATGGCGCCTGCGCCTTCCTGGAAAAATCGCGACTGGCTCTCGACAAGGGAAGCGAGGCGTTCCTCGGAGCGCTGGCAGAAATCGTGCGATCGTTAGGCCTCGCTGTTCCCGAAGCCAATCGGGCGGCCATGACGTAGCGACGCCCCAGTTTTGCTCCCTCGTGTATCATCACGATCTTGGTTGCCCCAGCCTTCGTGCTTTTTCGAGGCTGGGCATTCGTGCTCTCAGCATCAAGAGATTGTTTTTTAGTCGAATCTCCGCTCTCCATCCTTCCCTGTCGCCATAGCTGTCATCCTCAAAGCTGGCCTCAAACCTTTCCGGCAGTGCACCTCAGCGGCTGCAGCCGGGGGATTTTATGAGCGCTTTGATCGCAGCGGTAAACCGCTGCGCTACCCAAAGGCGATAACTGCAATCCTCAAAACCCATTACGCCCTTCGGTGAGGAGCCTCGGGGGTACCGTGTGTGGTGAATGCTGCTCTTTCGCTCCCCCGGTGTTCAGGCCGAAGACTAAGCCGGCAACTTTAGGTCACGGCACTGCTGTGACGGGCGAAGCGATATGCATGCCGCTGGAATCGAAAGTGTAGTTCCGCACTTCGGCTTCGGCGCCTTGGGTGGCAATCTCCTGGCCGTTGAAGATGAACGAAACTCCGGCGGCATTGCCCACGCGAACGCTGATTTCACGCGCCGCGCGAATGGAGGTATGGGCCGGCGCAATGAGAGTTTCCTCGGTTACGAGTTGGCCATCAGCGGATGCTGAAACCCAGGAGTTCTCGGTCGCACGGATGACCAGCGACAAAGCCAGAGCGGTCTTTTGCGCCGGCTTGGAACTGGACTTCCCGAGGTTCGTCACCGTGACGTCAGTCGCATCGGGCTCCGGCGGCTTTGGAGAAGGCTGCGGAGAGGTCTGCGCGGGAGAGTTTGTCGTGGCGGGCGGCGCAGTTGGATTTACCGCCGCTCTAGAAGTTGAGGTCGCTGACGCGGTCGGCGGCGAGGTTGCGCTCACTGGAGCGGAAACAGGCGCGGGCACCGCCGCCTGAGCGACCGCCGTCGCGGGTACGCTAGTGTTCGAGGTGCCAGCCGCGTGCGTCCTGCTGGAATGGCGCACCCAGAGAGAAATTCCCAAGCCGGCAACCAGGGCGGCAGCCAGCACGATTCGCCACGGCGTACCGCTGGAACTCTGGTTTAAAAATTCTTTTCGCGCGGCATGGACGTCTTGCGCGCGGGGGAGTTGCAGGTCGGGAAGTTCTTCGATTTCAACCGGGGCAGGAGCTTTGCCGGTTGCAGGTTTCGCGGCGGCTTTGGATGCGTCTTTTGGCCCCGGCTTCCCATTCTTACCCGAGGGAGCGGGGGAAGGGGGCTGGGGATCCCAAACTTCCTGCGCATCGATCTGGGCTTGGCGAAGGGACGCCAGGTAATCGGTGACGGCCTCTTCGGAGTCGAGACCGAGGTGCTTGGCATAGGCGCGGATGAAGCCTTTATTGAAGACGCCGCCAGGAAGATCGTCGAAATGTTCTTCCTCGATGGCGCGCAACATGCGGGAGCTGATCTTGGTGACGTTGGAAACGTCGTCGAGCGAGAGTTCTTTCTTCTCGCGGGCCTTGCGAAACTTTTCTCCGAATTCGCCCATGGGGTTCGTCGCGGCCGGGATGGGAACATCATAGGACAAGCCGAGCCGAGTGGCTACAGCCAAGAGGTCAAGGGCGGGGTAACCACTGAGTTGAGGTCCCAAATTCAAATGAACGCGGGCGATTGGAGGTGGTGCTGCGGGTGCACTGGCTGCAAATTCCTGAATGGGGCGGGTTTTGGAGGCGCAACTTTTCCCGGGAAAATGCATCCTTAACTGGTAAGGAGCGAAGTAGCGGCTTGGGGTGTGCCCCTCCGTGGGTGTTTCCGGAGGCGCCAGAAGGCGCATGCGCGCCACTCGCCGTAAACGGCAAACATGAATAACGATGGCAAGAGCTGGCTGGATTTGTATGTCGACGCCATGCTGGAGAAAGACCCGTACAAGCGTCTGGCGTTGGTGCGCAAGCTGAGGAATGTGCCTAGGCAAGGCGAATCGGAGGGTGTGCTACTGGATGAGGTTCCGCTGAGCCGGTCGTCGAAGGCCGTGCGCACGGGTTCAGGCTCGCGGCGGCGATAAGGGTCAGGAGCGCATCAGCATGAAGACTTACTACTTGCGGCGACACGAAGATGTGTCCGGCAACAGCGGGCGTGGGCGGGTGGCGCAGGTGGCCGAGTTCGATGACGGCGCGGCCGTCTTGCACTGGAACCGGGGAGCCAATACATCGGGCGTGTCGAGCACCGAGGTATTCGCGTCGGTCTCTGATCTGCTACGGGTGCACGGGCACGATGGGCGATCGGTGCTGGAGCCCGTTGCAGGGGAAGACATGGCTCATGCAAACGCCGAAACAGCAGAAGTAACGGTCAAAGCAGCGTAGCCGGTAGCTTGATCGGTCGGGGACGGCTAGCGAAGCGGCGGAGAAAAGTCGGCCAGAGCCATATACGTGGAATCGACTTTTTCGACGATGTTGCCGTTCGCCTCGGATTTCTCCTTTACGCTTTTCCAGTTGGGATCGTCTTGAAATGATTTCCAGTTCGCGGCCGCTGCTTCGCGGCTGGGATGGTAAAGGATGTAGATCAGCGTGTTGCTCTTTTCTGGTTCGTCGGTTGGAACCCAGTAGGCGATGCTCTTCATCCCGTGCTGGTCAAAAATCTTGATGGTATGTTCCCGGAAGCGCGCCAGCAGGTCTGGTAATTTCCCCGGAGCTGTGTGGTAGACGCGAAGCTCGTAGACGCCGGTTGAAGCTTGGGCGTGCCGGGGTCCACCGTCTTGTGCTTCGCTCCAAAGTGACGGCGCAAGCAAGGCGGCCGCAGGAAGGGTCTTGAGGAGGGTTCGTCTTTTCACGCCGGGATTGTAGCAGAGCTCAATGTTGCAAGTTCAAAGTGGCTGCATTCTGGTCCGCGTGCCGGGTTAGGGGGACTGCGTCTGCTGGACAGATTTCCGCAGCGTGACTGGGAATTGGGCTTTGCACGTCTTCTCGGGATCGTCGAAGGCGTTGCCGGTGCGGTCGCCTTCGGAGGCTTCGAAGAAGAGTCCCTTCTTGACGCGCTCTGGCAGGCCGGTGAAGCGGGCTTTGCCATCGACGTTGGTCCCGACTTCGAGATCGAGCTTATGGAAGCTGCCGAATCCGTAGGCGATGTGAACCTTCACTTTAGCGGAATAGACGGGCTTGTTATCGGTGTCGCTGATGGTGAAGTCGGCGGAGCAGGAGCCCAATCCGGCATCTACTACGGGAACCGAATGAGGATCTGGGGTCTGCGTGTGAGCGAAGGGAATCAGCAGGAGCAGAGATAAGAGAATCTTCATTTGCGGTTTAATTATAGAACTCACCGCCATTGAGATTGCTAAACCGTGAGAAAGAAGATCAGGGGATAGGGATCAGGGGCCAGGGTCAGCCTCGAAGCACTTGTGGACGTTGGCTTTATAGGTACGTTACCAACGTTCATTGCTGGCTTATGAATGGGCCACATATAATTTTTTGAACGTCACCCATCCAACGGAGAACAAACGGGATTTTCATGCCTGAGGCCGGTACTCAATTGACCCGCCAGAGCCAGGAATTGACCATCTTTCATGACGTGGCGAAGGCGCTCACGTCGTCGCTCGACCTTGACTCGATTCTGCAAACCATCATGGACAAGATGGCGGAGTACTTCCGTCCAGATACGTGGTCGTTGCTGATGGTGGACGAGAAACAGGACGATCTTTATTTTGCGATTGCCGTTGGCGACAAGGCGGAGGCGTTGAAGAATGTTCGTTTGAAGATGGGCGAGGGGATTGCGGGCTGGGTGGCCAAGCACGGGGACGCGCGCGTGGTGCCGGATGTGCGCAACGACCCATTCTTTGCGAGTCGTGTGGATGACACGACCAAGTGGGAGACGCGCTCGATGATTTGTGTCCCGCTGCGATCGAAGTTGCGAGTGCTGGGCGTCATTCAGCTGGTCAACGTGGACATGGAGCGGTTCAAGGAGCCGGAACTGTTTTTCCTGCAGGCGCTTTGTGATTACGCGGCCATCGCGATCGAGAATGCGCGTTGGGTGGAGAAGATCCAGGAACTCACTATCACCGATGACTGCACCGGGCTGTATAACGCCCGGCATTTGTACAAGACGCTGGAGACGGAAGTTTACCGGTCGTCCCGGTTTGGGTACGAATTCAGCGTTCTGTTCATCGACCTGGATCACTTCAAGGCAGTGAACGATACCTATGGACACCTGATCGGGAGCAAGCTGCTGGCCGAGATAGGATATCTGATCAAAGCACAGTTGCGCTTGATCGACTTTGCCTTCCGTTACGGCGGCGACGAGTTTGTGGTGCTGTTGCCACAGACGGGCAAGGACCAGGCGCTGGTGGTCGCGCGGCGCTTGAGAGATGGCCTGCGCGCCAGCACTTTCTGCAAGGAAGAGGGCCTGAATCTGAATGTGCGGGCATCGATTGGATTGTCCACCTTCCCGCACGATGCGCGCACGGCGCATGATGTCATCCGGCAGGCCGACGGGATGATGTACATGGTGAAGAATTCCACGCGGGACAATATTGGAGTGGCGCAGCGGGGGATGCTGGAAGAGTAGCTGTGTGGGTCTTCTCACCTGACTGCAGCCCGGCTTGATTACTGAGCTTTTGCCTTACCGGGTTCAGTTGCTGTCTTGATCTCTGGCTTCCACGGGTTCACATTGGCAGGAGCTTTGGGATTGACGCCGAAATCCCAGACATAGAGGTTCATTCCTTCTTTTCCCATCATTTCTACGACGGCGTATTCTCCGGGGAGGAGGGGTTCGGTGGGCGTGATCTTCAGCCATCCACCTTGCAGGCGAGTGATGGTGGTCTTGACAAGGTGCTGCTCCTGGCTGACCTTTCCCGTGACCTGGCGCTTGACGTCGCCCAAAACACGCTTATTGCCCTTGACCTGGGCTCGCAGAATCCGGAAGCGCTCTGGTTGTTGGCTCTGCTCCGGTTGCGGCACGGCGGGGTCGGTTTCCACGTTCATGTATAGCGATGGGATGGCAGCGTGGGATTGGAGCTTGGCGTGTGGGCCATCGAGTTCAATGGAGGCTTTGATCCCAGCGACGGGATTGATGGCGCCACGCAAGATGTTTCCCTTGGTGTCGCGGTTGACGTCGCTGACATTTTGTTGAACTTCCACCAGTTGCGGTTCGCCCTGGAAGGTGTCGAGAAGGAAGACTCCGTCCCGCATGGGGATGCGTAGGCCGGGGGCGACTTGCGGGAGTTGGGCCTCGGCAAGTTCATTTTCGTGCTCGAGCTCTTTGTCAAGCTGGACAGCCTCGGGCGCTGCAGCTGAAGCGGCGCGATCTTTTTCATACTTGTCGGTAGCGGACCAGTCGACGAGAGAATTGGGGATCTCTTCCCATTCTTCACGCTCAGAGCTGTAATAGCGGACGCGGTCGCCCTTCACTTCATACTTCGTGACCGACTGATAGGAGCCATCTTTGAGGATGAGGCGGCGGGAGCCCTCCTGCGCCAAAGCCGCGGGCCCCAGCAGCGCGGATAACAACAGTGTAAAGACTAGAGTATGACAGAGCCGAGGCATATTCGTTGCGACGTCTCTCATTATGATGCGGATTGTGTCGGGAGTCGAATGGATCTGGAGACAGCTTTCCGTAGCGAAGAACAAGAGCAACAGGTTCCTGCGACCGCGTCGCACGTGCCCTCGGGGCGGTGGGGGATTGACCCGATGCGCTACAAGGGTATCCTTGTAGTATTCTAGTGCCGCAAAATCAACCGATCGAAATGAAACGCAACCTTCTTCTCTCCTCCGCTTCTTTCCTGTTCGCTGGCGTGGTAGCGCTGGCGCAATCAGGGCCATCACCGGTAGCAGTCCCTGCGAACGGCCAGGGTAGTTCGCCAGTGTCGTATGCGTCGGTGACGCAACTGAATGGCATGCTGACGCAACTGGAGGATACTTCCAAGAAGACCCAAGGCGACTTGCAGAAGCTGCGGATTGAGAAGTGGAAGACGGACGGATCGTACAAGAAGCAGGCGCTGGGAAACGTGGATTC
>Ga0157372_10004355_pt1 | contig 15120 bp, 27 predicted proteins | sample C55metaG_FD_115307 | JGI IMG/M metagenome (GOLD analysis project Ga0157372, IMG submission 115307) | Corn rhizosphere microbial communities from Kellogg Biological Station, Michigan, USA - C5-5 metaG | ecosystem: Host-associated > Plants > Roots > Rhizosphere > Soil | place: USA: Michigan... | reverse complement strand
TTCTTTGGGTTCTGCTCGCACAGAAGGTGAGGCCGAACCCTTCGACCGAGCGAATTCGCATCGCCGTCCAGAGGCGAATCACAGCATGAGAGTCACGCCTCAACAGGAGATTCCGGTGCTCGCTCCGATGTCGCGCGAAGCGTTCTCCGTCTTCGCCGCCGAGGCCAACGCAGCGTACGCTCAAGACCAGATCCGTGCGGGCAACTGGGCGAAGGAAGAAGCTCTCGCCAAGGCGACGGCCCAGTTCGAAGGGCTCCTTCCCGGAGGTGTCGAGACTCCCGATCACTTTCTTTACGAGGTGCGCGACCCGTCAGGCAAGTGCGTCGGATCCCTCTGGTTCGCCGTCGTAGGCTCGGGTGCCGCGAGAGCGGGCTATGTCTACAACATCCGCATTCATCGCGAGGAGCAGCGCAAGGGGTACGGCAGGGCCGCGCTGCTCGCCGTCGAATCCGTTGCCGCCGGCATGCAATTGCCGGCGCTCCGGCTGAACGTGTTTGGTCACAATCCTGGCGCGCAAGCCCTGTATGAATCGCTCGGCTACAGAGTCACGTCGTCCACCATGCGCAAGCTCCTGAGCAGTGAGGCCTGACCCTGCCTTCGTCGCAAGCTGGAGCAAATGCTGATCCACGGATCGTGCCATTGCGGGAACATCTCGTTCGCGCTCGACTGGCAGCCCGAGCCCGCCGAAATCCCGGCGCGCGCCTGCAGCTGCTCGTTCTGCACCAAGCACGGTGGCGTCTGGACGTCGTGTCCCACGGGCTCGCTCTCGGTGCACCTCAAGGACTCGAATCGCGTCGCGGTCTATGTCTTCGGCACCAGGACGGCGCAATTCCATGTATGCAGGAACTGTGGCATCGTGCCGGTGGTCACGAGCACCATCGACGGCACGGTCTACGCAGTGGTCAGCGTCAATGCCTTCGACAACGTCCAGCCCGAGCTGCTGCGACACGGTGCGGTGTCGTTCGACGGCGAAGGCACGGGTGATCGCCTGGCCAGGCGGCAACGCAACTGGATCGGCCGCGTCGAGTTCGAGCAGGACGCCTAGCCAGGAACGGGTCTCATGAGGCAACCCATGGTGCGGCGGCTACGCAGCGGGCGGCGGCTGCCTTTCCATCCGCGGCGCGGCCTCGTCCATGCAAGCCCACGTCGGCGCGCTCGCCGTCCAGATGGTCATCGCAGGCTTCGCGAGCTCCGGATCGTCGAACGTGCCGACCCGAACGAAGATCAGATGAGGCCGCGCCTCGGCCTCGCTGAACAGCGGAGTGCCGCAGCGCGGGCAGAAGCGGCGGTGCATCCGATTGCCGCTGTCGGCCACGCTCGAGTAGTCGCTCGTCGTCCCGGTGACCTCGAAGGTTGCCGTGCGAAAGCAAGCGCCGACGGTCCCGCTGCCTGCGCCGAGGTATTGGCAATCCCGGCACCAGCAGACCCGCGTGGTGATTGGCGGCTCGGCGCTCTGCCAACGAACCGCGCCGCAAAGGCAACCGCCTGCCACTGTCATTTCTGCCTCCAGGATCGAGATGGTGCTGTCCGAAGATTAGATTCTCGGGTGTGCCGCCTCAGTTGCAAACGTCGTGCTGTTCCGCGCAAGATGAGGCCTGCCGGGCCATCGAGGGGCTCGCCGTCCTAAAGATCGGCGATCGCAAGGCTTGGTTCGCTCACAAGGACGGCACTCCGTACCAACGAGCGCAGATCTAGGAGCACGGTTTGAGCGACAGCGAAAAAGAGATCGAGCGCGTCGTCGAGTCGTACAAGGCGGCGGTGCTCGCCGCCGACGCGGAGGCGTTCATGCGTCTGTATCACCCCGCCGTGCGCGTCTTCGACACGTGGGGCGTCTGGCTCTACGACGGCGCTCCGGCATGGCAGCGCGCGGTGGAAGGTTGGTTCGCATCGTTGGGCAGCGAAAGAGTGCGAGTGAGCTTCTCCGACGTGCAGATCATCGCCGGGCGCCCGCTGGCCGTGCTCGACGCCATCGTCACCTACACCGCGGAATCGGCGAAGGGCGAGGCGCTTCGCTCGATGCAGAACCGGATCACGTGGGTGCTGCGCGAAACCGGCCACGTCCTTCGCATCGTGCACGAACACAGCTCGGCGCCGGTCGGCTTCGAAGACTCCAAGGCCATCCTCACACGCGCACCGGCGACCTAGGCGCCGACATGCACGCCCTGAGCCAGTGCGCTTCCGAATGATCCTGTGACTTCAAAGAGGGCGCATGACCGCAACGCTGCTGCGGCTTCTCTCTCGCGACCGAGGGCGTCTCCGCCACCAACCCGTGGACCGACTATCTCAAGTGGAAGGAAGGCACGAGCGCGTTCCTTCTCTACATGTCCGACAACCTGTACCAGGTCGTTCCCAAGCGCTTCTTCGCATCGGACAGCGAGCTGCGCGCCTTCAGGGAGCTCGTCGGCAAGAGGATTGCGCGCCGTGCTCCGTGACGTCAGGTGAATGATCTGCGAGGAGGACACTTGAAGCCTTCCCTGAAACCCGGAATCACGTATCAGCACAGGTTTGTCGTTCCAGCGACGAAGACCGTCCCGGCGCTCTATCCGGAAGCCCAAGAGTTCCAACTCATGCCCGAGGTGTTCGCGACGGGCTTCCTGGTTGGATTCCTCGAGTGGGCGTGCCTCAAGGCGATCAACCCGCACCTCGACTGGCCGGCGGAGCAGACCGTCGGCACGCACATCGACGTCAGTCACTGCGCTGCCACGCCGCCCGGCATGGAGGTCATCGCGGACGTCGAGCTGATCGCGGTGAACGGGAAGACACTCATCTTCACCGTGCGCGCGCACGACGGCCGGGATCTGATTTCCGAAGGACGGCACGAGCGGTACGTCATCGTCAAGGAGCGCTTCGATGCGAGGGTTCGCGCGAAGAGCGCCGGCGCCTGAGCGAGACGACCGCGACGCCGCTCGGCTGCTGCCCGCCACACACTTCAGGAGAGCTCGTGTTTGACCATGTCGTGTTCGGAGTCAGCGACTACGCCGCGAGCAAGGCGTTCTACCTCCAGGCCCTCGAGCCGATCGGCATCGCTGTCGTGCTCGAGGGCCCGCTCGGTCTCGAGCTCAGCGCGGACGGCAAGACATCGCTGTGCATCTTCCAGACCGACGAGAAGCCCGCGCATCTTCATCTGGCGTTCAGGGCGGCGAATCGCCAGCAAGTCGACGCGTTCCACCGCGCGGCGCTCGCGGCAGGGGGCGAGGACAACGGCGCGCCCGGCCTGCGCCCCAAGTACCACGCGAACTACTATGCCGCGTTCGTCATCGGTCCGGACGGTCACAACATCGAGGTGGTTTGCCACGAAGCCACGGCCTGACGCGGTCGCGCGGCGCAGGCTTCTCGATCGAACCTCCGCTTGACCGTGCCGCCTCCGGAGCTGAGCCGCGTCGTCGTGATCGGCACGAGCGGCTCCGGCAAGTCGACCGTCGGCGCCCGTCTCGCCGCGGTGCTCGGCGCCCGCTTCATCGAGCTCGACGAGCTGTTCTGGGGCCCCGACTGGCAGCCCAAGCCGCAGGAGACGTTCGTCGCGCTGGTGCGAGACGCGGCGGCCGGCGACCGCTGGGTCGTCGCCGGCAACTACGGTGTCGCGCGGCCCGAGCTCTGGCCGCGCGCGAGCGCGATCGTCTGGCTCAACTTCGGACTCGGCGTCGTACTTCGCCGAGTCGTGCTGCGCACTGCCCGGCGCCTGTGGCGGCGCGAGGTGCTCTGGCACGGCAACCGCGAGTCGCTGCCGCGGACGCTGTTCACGCGAATCGATTGTCTGGTGGGCGCTGACGACCCACAATTCGCGCGCGCGGCAGTTCACGCAGCTGCGTCGCTCAGGGGAGTATCCGCACCTGCGCTGGTACGAGTTCACCCGGCCTTCGGAGCTCGAGCGTTGGGTGTCGACGTGGCGCGGCGATGACAATCGCAGCACAACGAAAGCAGGGAGGGAGCGATGAATTCAGCCATCGCGGAGCAGATGGTCTACTGCCGTGCCTGCGGCAAGCAGATCCATCACACCGCCACCGCGTGCCCCGCATGCGGCGCCAGGCAACAACCGGCGGGCGCTTCCGACAAGCGCATTCTTCCGGCCATGCTGCTGTGCCTGTTCCTCGGCTTCCTCGGCGTTCACCGCTTCTATGTCGGCAAGGTCGGGACCGGCATCCTGGAGCTGATCACGTTCGGCGGACTGGGCATCTGGGTGCTGATCGACTTCATCCTGATCGTCGTCGGCGCGTTCAAGGACAAGGCCGGCAACACGCTCACCGAATGGACCTGACCGCCGCCTGAGAACGCGATGGCACTCCTCTTCGTCTACGGGTCGCTGAAGCAAGGCTTCCCCAACGAGCACGTCAACGGCGGCCGCCGCATCGCCGGCGAGTATCGAACGCAGGAGCGCTACCGCCTGTACCTGCTCGGTCCGGGCGAAGTTCCTTGTCTCGTCGCGCCTCCCGGAGCCGGGCATCAGGTCATCGGCGAGCTGTACGAAGTCGACGACGACGATCTTCGCCGCACCGACCGGCTCGAGCGGATCGGCGAGCCGCAAGGGTACGAGCGCGTCGAAGTCGCGGTCGAGCGGTTCGACGCTTCTCCCGTCGTCAGCTTGCAGGTCCTCGTCTACCTCAAGCAGGATCGATCGATCGCCGCGTCGGTGGAACGCATCGGTCCGTTTCCGGAGTACAAGCAGGAGCACGCTGCCCGCTTCCATTGGCGCGGCGCCGCGTAGCCGCCCGGGGGTCGCAGAGCACGTGAAACGAAAGGGCCGCCGGTTCGGCGGCCCTCAAGCTCACTGCCAATGGCCTCGGACCCAGTTCCAACTGTCGCCCGAGTAGCTCCAGTAGCCCGGCACCCAGCGTGAGTCGCTCATCGGCGCCGGCGGGATCGTTTCCTGCACCTGGGCCGGCATCGGCGACACGACACCGGCGTGCCACGAGCCTCGGTCCCACTGCCAGTTGCCGTCGCGGTACGCCCAGTGGCCAGGCAGCCACGTGTAGCCCGACGGGGCAGGCGGCGCCGGCATCGTCTCCTGCGGCGCCGGCGGCGGCTGCAGGATGACAGTGCGCTCGACCGTCGTCGGTGGCGCCACCGGCTGTTGCTGCACGATGGGCTGCTCGCGAACGATCTCGCGGGTGGTGGTGTGCGAGCAGGCCGCTGCAAGCGCCGCAGCGCTGATCGAAGCGAGTTTCCAAACGGTGTTCATTGCAATCTCCTCTTGGACCGGGCACGACAGGGGATGCCCCGCGCGACCGGCTGTGCTTTCATGCTGCTCGCGCTGCCGGCGAGGGGCTGTAGGACGGTGCTGTCGACGACTGCCGGAGGCAATCACCCGGCGCTGCGCGACATCGGCCACACTCCGTGCCGGTGACGCCGGCCGATGGTCGCGCGCCGATCGCCTCAATGAACGGGAGCGCCATGTTCGACTTGACAGCACGCGTCGCCATCGTCACCGGCGGAAACGGCGGCATCGGCCTCGGCATGGCCCGCGGGCTGGCGCGCGCGGGGGCACGCGTCGTCGTCGCGGCACGCAACAGCGACAAGGCCGACGTCGCGGTTCGCGAGCTCTCGGCGCTCGGTCCTCCCGCGGTCGCGATCCGTACCGACGTCACCGTCGAGCACTCGGTTGCCGAGCTCGTCGACGAAGTCGAACGCCGATTCGGGCGCCTCGACATCCTGGTCAACAACGCCGGCATCAACATCCGCGGTTCGATCCAGGAGCTTTCGCTCGCCCAGTGGAACGACGTCCTGTCGACCAACCTGTCGAGCGCGTTCTTGTGTGCACGCGCCGCGTATCCGCTGATGAAGCGGCAACGAGGGGGCAAGGTGATCAACGTCGGCTCGATGCTGTCGATCTTCGGCGCATCGTTCGCACCGGCGTACGGCGCCAGCAAGGGCGGCATCGTGCAGCTGACCAAGTCGCTTGCCGTCGCATGGGCGCCGGACGCGATCCAGGTCAATGCGGTGTTGCCTGGCTGGATCGATACCGAGCTGACACAGGCCGGGCGCCGGCAGATCCCCGGTTTGAGCGAGCGCGTCGTCGCGCGCACGCCTGCCGGCCGCTGGGGAACGCCGAACGAGTTCGAGGGGATCGCGGTCTTCCTCGCGAGCCCGGCGTCCGACTTCATCACCGGCGCCGCGATCCCGGTCGACGGCGGCTACTCGACGATGGTGTAACAGACCAGGAGATCCGATGAACGCAAACGTCATCCACGTCGGCCAGCTCGGCATCGACTACATCGTCGATGGCTCGGCGACCGAGAGCCTCGGCATGTTCGAGCTCACCGTCCCGCCGGGGTCGAACGTGCCTCCGCCGCACAGCCACTCGAACAACGAGGAATGCGTGTACGTGCTGGCCGGCACCCTGCGCTATAGCGTCGGCGCGGACACCCGCGACCTCACGGTCGGCCAGACAATGCGCACGCCGAGAGGCGAGGTCCATGCGTTCTCGAACCCGTTCGCGGAGACGGCGCGCGCCCTGATCGTGCTTTCTCCGGACATCGGCGCGCAGTACTTCAGGGACGTCGCGGCCGTCGTCGGCGCCGGCGGTCCTCCGGACAGGGCGGCGTTGCTCGCCGTCATGGCGCGCTACGGGCTGCGGCCGGCGCCGCCGAAGTGAACCGTCGGCTACGCGATACTGGGCGCTTCGACATGTCCGCCTCTACGCCATGAATCCCACCAAGCTGGTCGGCGTCGTCCTGATCGTGGTCGGCGCGCTCATGCTCGGCTACGGCGGCTTCTCGTACACGAAAGACGAGACCGCCGCGAAGCTCGGGCCGCTCGAGCTTTCGGTGAAGGAGAAGAAGACCGTCAACTTCCCGATCTGGGTCGGCGTCGGCGCCGTCGTCGTCGGCGGGCTGCTGCTCGTGCTCGGCGGCAAGCGCTAGCGGCGGAACAGCAAGCTTCGCGCATGCCTTCGTTGCTCGTCCCCGGCGGTCGTCGCCGTCGGTTGCACGCGTAGCCGGCGTGGCGCGTCGTTCACCCGCCGCTCGCCATGGATGAGGACATCTGGGGCGTCGCCGTCTTCGCCTGCCTGCTCGCCGCATCGCTCGGCAGCCTCGCGCTCCATCGCCGCTATCGCTCGCGTCGCCGCGACGACGAGACGGTCAACATCGTGCGCCTGACCGCCAATCTCTTCGTCGTCATGACCTCGCTCATCCTCGGCCTGCTGATCAACTCGGCGAAGAGCACGCTCGATTCGGTCGATCGCAATGTCCACGCGTTCGCCGCCGGCCTGATCATGCTCGATCGCTGGCTGCAGCATTACGGGGCCGAGGCGGACGGGGCGCGTCAGCGCCTGCTCGCGTATGCGAAGCACGCCGGGCTCGTGATCCAGGACTACCAGGGCACGGCGTCGGACCGTGAAGGCGAGCGGATGCTCAACGACGTCGGCGCCAGCATCGACGCGCTCAAGCCGCAGGACGCGGAGCGGCGCGCGCTCGTGCAAAGCGCGCAGCAACAGTTCGTCAGGATCTCGGAGCTGCGCTGGCTGATCGTCGGCACGACGCGCGGGACGATCCCCTCGCCGCTCGTCGCGCTCGTCGTCGCCTGCCTCATGCTCGTCTTCGCGAGCTACGCCTGGCGCGCGCCGAGCAGCCCGGCGGTGATCGCGAGCTTCCTCGTCGCCTCGCTCCTGCTCACTGCTGCGATCGTCCTCGTCCTCGACATGGATCGGCCGTTCACCGGGCCGGTGCGGGTCTCGGCCGATCCGGTGCTGCGAGCAGCGCTGGATATGGGGCACTGACGGGGTGGCGGCGACCGCGCTGATCGTCGTCGTCTCGGTTTGCCGCGCGGTCGTCCTCATGGAAAATTCGTCGGGTCGCTGGCGCCGCATGCACGAATTCGCGCCCGCGTCGCAACCGCGCAGGTGATCATGGGCAAGATCGAACGGCGTCTGCAAGCCCTCGGGCTGGTCCTGCCGGCTCCGTTGCAGCTGCCCGCGGGCGCCACGCTGCCGTTCCCGTGGGTGCGCGTCGTCGGGTCGCGTGCGCTCATCTCCGGACACGGCCCGACCAACGTCGACGGCTCGCTGGCGCCGCCGCTCGGCAAGGTCGGCGCCGCGGTCACGCTCGAGCAGGCCTACGCCGCGGCGCGGCTGACCGGTCTCGCGATCCTCGCGAGCCTGCAGCGCGAGCTCGGCGATCTCGACCGCATCGCACGCTGGGTGCGCGTGTTCGGCATGGTCAACTCGGCGCCGGGCTTCAACCGACAGCCGGCGGTCATCAACGGCTTCACCGACCTGATCGTCGAAGTCTTCGGCGCCGACGCCGGCGGGCACGCGCGCAGCGCAGTCGGCATGGCCGAGCTGCCGTTCGACATTCCGGTCGAGGTCGAGGGCGAGGTGTCGCTCGTCGAACACTGATCTAACCGCGATGGCTGCCTATCTCGTTGTCGAGCACAACATCCCCGACGCCGCCATGGCCGACGGCAGCGAGATCGTTGCGCATCGGGCGTCGTGGGCCGCCGACTTCGCAGCCGCCCGCGATCGCGCACGCGAAGAGCTGCTCGTCGTCTGCGCATGCTTCGAGGTCGTCGATCGTCCGACTGCGCATGCCTGACATCGACTTCCCTCTGCTCGCGAAGATCGTGCTCGTCGGCTTCGGCGCGACGCTCGTCATGGACGCCTGGATGGTGGCGCTGAATCGCGCGTTCGGCGTCCCGTTGACCAACTACTGCTTCGTCGGCCGCTGGCTGCGGCACCTTCCAGACGGGCTGCTCACGCATCCGAGCATCGCGGCCGCCGCTCCGCAGGCCGCGGAGTGTCCGATCGGCTGGATGGCGCATTACGCGATCGGTGCGCTGTTCGCCCTCGGCCTCGTCGCATCGGCGACGCCGCGATGGCTGCAATCGCCGACGCTGGCCCCGGCGCTCGCGTTCGGCGTCGTGACCGTGGTCTTCCCGCTGTTCGTGATGCAGCCCGGCTTCGGCCTCGGCCTCGCCTCGTCGAAAGCTCCCCACCCCTGGCAGGCACGGCTTCGCAGCCTCGCGAACCACGCCGTGTTCGGAGTCGGCATGTACCTCGCAGCCCTGGCCCTGAGATCGGTCGCATGAGCCATCGCCAGCAAGGAGATCGCATGACGAAGCAGCACCCTCTCGACGTCTGGCATCGCCTGGTTCGCGAGCAGGACCCCGGCGGACTCGACGCCTTGCTCGACGACGACGCCGTGTTCGTCTCGCCGGTCGTCCACACGCCGCAGCGCGGCAAGCGGGTCGCGGCGGCCTATCTGTCGGCGGCGTTCCAGGTCTTCTTCAACCCGACCTTTCGCTACGTCCGCGAGATCGTCGGCCCGAGCGATGCCATGCTCGAGTTCGAGACCGAGATCGACGGCGTGCTCGTCAATGGCGTCGACCTCATCAAATGGAACGAGACCGGGCGAATCGTCGAGTTCAAGGTGATGATCCGGCCGCTGAAGGCGATCCAGGTCGTTCACGAGCGCATGGCGTCGATGCTGCAGGCCGGCCGCTGAGGCGCCGACGCACAATCCAGCGATGACCTCCGCGGCCCTCGAAGCGTTCGTCGCCCACGCCAGCGCGCGCAGCCGAGCGCAGCCCGATCCGGCCGATTGCGTCCTCGCGCTCGCGCCGCTGATGCTCGAGCTCATCGATCAGGCCGGCACCTTCCTCGAGCCGAGTCACTTCCGGTCGAGCGCCTCGGGCTACACGCGCAACCTCGTCTTCAACGCGCCAGACGCGAGCCTCTCGCTCTACGCAATCGTCTGGCTTCCCGGCCAATGGACACCGGTGCACGACCACGGCAGCTGGGGCGTCGTCGGCGTCGTCGAAGGCGTGCTCGAGGAGCGCAGCTACGTGCGCCTCTCGCCCGATCGCGGCGCCGACACCGACATCGATCTCGCGCGCGGCGGCGTCATCCTGCTGAGCCAGGGTGCGGTGACGAGCTTCGTTCCGAACCCCGACCACATCCACGTCACGGGAGTCCCCGCAGACCGGCCGCGCGCGGTCAGCCTGCACCTCTACGGGCGAACGATGAGCGACTTCAACATCTACGACGTCGATGCTCGCACCCGCCGGCGCATCGCCGTCGCGCACAACGAAAGCTAGAGAGCAACGTGTTCCGCGCGTTCGCCGTTGTGCAACACTCGATGGCGTGTGCGCAGTTCGGTGTCGTCGCAATGCTGGTCCGCTTGTTCCGTGCTTGCTGACCTTGTCGCGGTGAGGCGCGTCGCCGCATGCGCGATCGCTCTCGGCGCGGTCGCGGCGCACGCGCAATCGGGGCTCGATGCGCAATGCCCGAACGCATCGCAAAGGCTCGATTCGCTGCCCTTTCCGCTCGACCTTCCGGCGACGACGAAGACGGGCGAGGTGGTCGTCGCGTTCACGATCGGTACCGACGGCTCGATCGGCGAAGCGACCGCGACGTCGGCCTCCGATCCTGCCTTCGCCTCGCCCGCGGTCGCCGCCGTCAAGCGGCTCTCGTGCAACCATCGACCGGCAGCGCAGCGCTACTCGCTGCCGATCTCGTTCTCGAAGCCCGAGGCGCTGTCGAGCTCGATGTGCGCAAACTACCCGCTCGTTCTGCAAGGGTTGGAGCTGCCGAGGAGCGTCGTGCAAAGCGGCGTCAGGCGCGGCGATGCGGTGCTCGAGTTCACGCTGCAGCCCTCGGGTCAGCCGACCGATTTCGTCGTCCTTCGGTCGAGCAGTCGCGAGCTTGCGGCGCAGGCGGTCCGCGCGCTCGAAGGTCTCAAGTGCGCGCCCTCCGCACGGCCTCGGCAGGTGCGCGTGCCGGTGAGCTTCAAGATCGACTGACGGCGTCGATCCCCCTGGTCTCGACACGTCGGTCCCGGCATCCGCCTGTCGGTCGCCGTTGGCGACGGCGAACGCCAAGGCCTATCCTCCGGACCGGGGGATCGCATGCAGCGCTACTACGCCGACCGGGCGCCTGAGTACGACCGCGTCTATGCCAAGCCCGAGCGGCAGGCCGATCTGCGCCTGATCGAGCGTTGGCTTGCGGAAGTGTTTCGCGGTCGCAGGGTCCTCGAGATCGCGTGCGGAACTGGCCACTGGACGCAGTTCATCGCGCCGGTCGCCGATGGCGTCGTCGCGGTCGATTCCGCTGCCGAGACGATCGCGATCGCGAGGGAGCGCGTTCCGCCCGAGAACGTCGAGTTCGTGATCGGCGACGCCTACGCGCTGCCCGACCTCGGCCGCACCTTCTCGGCGGGTTTCGCCGGCTTCTGGCATTCGCACGTCCCCAAGTCGCGCGTGCGCGAATTCCTGCGCGGCTTCCACGCCCGGCTCGAGCCCGGCGCGACGGTCGTGCTGCTCGACAACCGCTTCGTCGAAGGCAGCAGCACGCCGATCGCGGAGCGCGACGCCGAAGGCAACACGTACCAGCTGCGCTCCCTGCGCGACGGCACGACGCACCGCGTGCTGAAGAACTTCCCGAGCGAGAGCGAGCTGCGCTCGCTCACCGAAGGCCTGTGCAACGGGCTGCGCTACCACGCGTGGCAGCACTACTGGGCAGTCGAGTACGCGACGACCGCGGCCCCGGCGGCGGCTCGATCCGGAGATTCGACATGACCACGACGCTGACGTACGCGATCAAGTTCGTCGCCGACATGGAGGCCGCCGTGCGGTTCCACACCGCGCAGCTCGGCCTCAGGCTGCGTTTCCAGTCGCCCGAGTGGTCGGAGTTCGACACCGGCGCGACGACGCTGGCGCTCCACCAGGCGTCGCCGGCGCATCCGGCCGGGACCTGTCAGCTCGGATTTCGCGTCGACGCACTCGATGCCTTCTTCGCCGAGCGCACCCGGCAGGGTGTCGTAGTCGTCTCGTCGCCGACGACCCTGCACGGTCAGCGCATCGCGAAGCTCAGGGATCCCGACGGCGCCGAGTTCAGCGTCAGCGGCGAGTAGGCGCGCGGCGGCGACAGGGTCCCCATCGTCTTCAGGAGTCACCGTGACCGCTGATCCCGTCGCAGTCGTCGCGACCGATGTGCCGATTCGCGCCAAGCGATCGAACTATCCCGAGCCGTTCGCGTCGCGCATGGAAGGCCGAGAGAAGCGACCGCTCGGCGACGTGTTCGGCCTCGCGAACTTCGGCGTCAACCTGACGCGGCTGCGGCCCGGCGCGGTGTCGGCGCTCCGCCACGCGCACTCGAAGCAGGACGAGCTCGTCTACATCCTGCAAGGCCGACCGACGCTGCACACCGACGAGGGGTTCACCGAGCTCGGCCCCGGGATGTGCGCCGGCTTCAAGGCCGGCAACGGCAACGCGCACCGTCTGGTGAACCGCAGCGAGGAAGACGTCGTTTACCTCGAGATCGGCGACCGCACGCCGGGAGACAGCGCGACCTATCCGGACGACGACGTGTGCGCGCAGTCGGTCGACGGACGCTGGGTGTTCGCGCACAAGGACGGCACGCCGTACTGACCGTTCGCAACGCCGTTGCGATCCCGCACCGCGCCGAGATGGAACAATCGGTCCACGTCCCGTTCAGGGGGTCCGGGTCGCGATGGCAGCGCCCTTCCTGACCACGACCCCGTCCACCTGCAAGGCCCGCATGATCACGACCATCACCACGTTTCGCCTGCCCGAGCCGCTGACGCGCGAACAGGCGCGCAGCATCTTTCTCGCCACCGCGCCGAAGTACCGCGACGTCGTCGGCCTCGTCCGCAAGTGCTACGTCCTCTCGGACGACGGCTCGACCGCCGGCGGCGTCTATCTCTGGAAGTCGCGCGCCGACGCCGACGCGATGTACACGCCGGCCTGGCGGGCGTTCGTTCGCGACAAGTACGGCTCCGACCCGTCGATCATGTACTTCGAGAGCCCGGTCGTCGTCGACAACGTCGTCGGCGAGATCGTCACCGACGATTGAGCCGCTGCGGCGCGATCGGAAGCTCGAGATGTCGCCGCCCATCTTCCGCGGCCGCTACACGGCCCAGATCGACGGCTCGTTCGTCGTCTTCATCATCGGCATGCGCGTCAACACACTGTGGGCGCTGCACAAGTGGCTGCCGGTCGCGCTCGCGATGCCGCGCATGCTCAAGCAGCTCGAGGCCGAGCGCGAGCGCGGTCTGCTGCACGCGCACCCGTTCGTCCACTGGCGAGGCGCCGCGGTCGTCCAGTACTGGAGGTCGTTCGAGCAACTCGAGCGGTTCGCGCGCGACCCGTCGGCGGGCCATCTCGAAGCGTGGAAGCGCTTCAACCGCGCCGTCGGCGCCGGCGGCAGCGTCGGCATCTGGCACGAGACGTACGTCGTTCCGGCCGGCCAGTTCGAGTGCGTCTACGGCAACATGCCGAGGTTCGGCCTGGCGCTCGCGGGAGCGCACGTTCCCGCGGTCGGCGCGAAGGAGACCGCGAAGCGGCGGCTCGGCCTGAAGGGCGAGCCGGCGGTCGCGTCGTACGAGAACCCGTCCGACCCGTAGCGATGGCGCTCGCGGCGTTCGCGATCAAGGCCCGGATCGCCGAGCCGCACGCGAGCCGCTACGCGTTCGCGGCGCAGAAGACGATGTACGGCGGCAAGCGGATCGCCGCCGGCGACGCCGTCTTCGTCTTCGCGAGCGGGAACGAAGGCGGCAGCGGCCTCGTCGCCAAGGGCATCGTCCGCACTGCGCAGGCGACGCCACGCAAGATCGGAATCGAGCGGCAGACGCCACGCGTCGGCATCGTCGTCGAGCGCACTGCCCTCGCCCGGCGGCGCCTGGGCAGGAGCGAGCTGAAGGGCTTCTGCGACTGGGACGACGGCCGGCCCGAGACCGAGCTCAACTTCAAGCTCTACCGACAGGCGACCGACAAGATCGTCGGCATCGCCGACGGCACGGCAAGGTTCCTCGATGGCTTCTTCTAGCGCGACCGCGTTCGCCGACGCCGTCCTCGTCGTCCACTTCGCGATCGTCGTCTTCATCGTCGGCGGTCTGGCGTTCATCGTGGTCGGCAGCGTGCGCCGCTGGCGGCTCGCCGCCAACGTCTGGCTCCGCGCCGCGCACCTCGCGGCGATCGCGATCGTCGTCGCCGAGGCGTGGCTCGGCGCCGCGTGCCCGCTGACGACGCTCGAGTCGAGGCTGCGGATGCGAGCTGGCGCGCCCGGCTACGAGAAGAGCTTCATCGAGGACTGGCTGCAGCGGATCATCTTCTACGAGGCACCGTCCTGGGTCTTCGTGCTCGCGTACACGCTCTTCGCGTTGGCGGTCGTCTGGGCGTGGTGGCGTTATCCGCCGCGGTCGCCACGAACGCGGACCCCGGGCTCGTGAACTTCCGTCCGATCGCCGACGGCGACGTCGACGCACGCCGAAACGCGGCTGTGGTCCGACTGGAAGATCGACGAAGGCCTGCGCTCGATGGAGCTGCGTCGACCCGACCGGCGCGACCGCGACGAGCGCATCTCCTGATGCACACGACCGCACCGTGGTGCTAGCTTGCGCTTCCCCATCAGCTGCTGCCGCCATGAAGACTCCGCTCCGCTTCGCTGCCCTTGCCGCGCTGTTCGCGGCGCTCGCCTCGCCGGCCGTCGGCCAGACCGTCAAGATCACGCCGCTCGGCGGCTTCGACGGCGAGTTCTGCGCCCAGGACCGGGCGCTGGTCTTCGAAGACCCGAACGGCACGCGCGTCCTCTACGACCCGGGCCGCTCGGTGGTCGGTGCGGCCGACCCGCGGCTCGGCAAGATCGACATCGTGCTGGTCAGCCACACGCACGGCGATCACCTCGGCAACGCGCACACCAAGGCGCTCGGCGCGGGCACCTGCGCGGCTCCCGACTTCTCGGTCTCCGACATCCCGAACGGGAACGCCGTCAACATCGCGGTCGCCAAGAAGGCGAAGATCGTCACGGGCTCGGACATGCCTGCCTTCTTCGCCAGCAAGCTGCGCGCGAACGGCGGCAATCCGGCCGACTCGATCCTCGCGCGTTTCGGCGGCAGCGTGACGGTCGGCGGCGTTCGCATCGCGACCGTGACGGCGATGCACAGCAACGGCCTCGATCCCGACTACATCGGCGGCGAGATGGGCAAGGCGATGAAGGACGCCGGCCTCTGGGGCGACGTCGGTCTCGCCACCGGCTACGTGCTTCGCTTCTCGAACGGCCTCGTCGCGTACCTCTCCGGGGACACCGGCATCACCGCCGACCAGGAGTTCGTCGTGCGCGACTACTACCACGCCAAGCTCGTTGTCATGAACATCGGCGACGGCTTCACG
>Ga0157372_10004351_pt1 | contig 15122 bp, 23 predicted proteins | sample C55metaG_FD_115307 | JGI IMG/M metagenome (GOLD analysis project Ga0157372, IMG submission 115307) | Corn rhizosphere microbial communities from Kellogg Biological Station, Michigan, USA - C5-5 metaG | ecosystem: Host-associated > Plants > Roots > Rhizosphere > Soil | place: USA: Michigan... | reverse complement strand
GAATCTGCAGCAAGCTGCGTCGCGCGATCCGCTCAAAGTATGGGCCAGACCCGGGCGAACTCGCTGTCGCCCGAGGCCGTGGTACCTACGTAGTGCATCTTGTTCCCTACGATGGCACCACATACATCGTCGATGAGCACTTTCGCGTGCTTGCGGTGTTGGTCGTTCCGTCATGATGGTGGCGACCCCGCCGCCTAACGTGACGCTGCGGCTGACAAGCGCGCGATCGTCGGAAGTCATCGCGGTGTCCGCCTATCGCGTTGCTAGTGCATGCATGCGGGCGAGTCGCATATTGAGTCGACCGCTTGCAGCTGAGCTTGAGCGTTAGCCAGCTATCAGATGTCCCGACGGCCATTGGGCGAATGCGCTAAGGAGGAGATTGTCGATGATCGATGAGAAGGCTCGCATCTGGGGCGCTCTCCTACTTCGCCGACTGGCAAGCGGCCGTATCACGAACGACGAGTTCGATGAAGCTTATCCGGAAGGCTCCCCCGATCGTGGTGTGCGAAGTGTGTGGGAGTTCGGCTATTCGCTTTACAGCGACTATTACACCTATCGCCTGCTCGGGCGTCATGCGCTCGGGGCAGAGGCGCGGCGGATCGTCGCACGTTGTGTTCTCTTTCTCCATTCAGGGCTAGAGTACACGTGGCCCGAGCCTCCAGCCGTTCAGCTATGGCCCGCACTTCGGCAGGTCCTCACGCTCGGGCTGTGGCGTTCAGGGTACGCGCAAGCTTTGAGCGCTTGGCAGCAGAGCGTAGACGCGGCGGTCTGGCCATTTGCCTCGCATGCCGAGCTTCGTCGGGCCGCCACTCATCCGCCATTCTTCGCGACGAAGTCGGTCGTAGCAGCTGGCTAACGTGGCGCTGCAGCTGACAATCGCTCTACGGATGGCGCCGGCTTCGCCGGCGCTTTTATTAGACGCGCTTGCAGCTGAGCTTGAGCGTTAGGCTCCCATCAGCCGATGCGTATCGCACACGTCCTACTTGTCCTTTCCGGCGCCGTGGCCTGCTCCCGCGCCGGAGCAGGCGTTCGGGACGCCCTGCCTTCCTCGGGCGGCGTCCGCGTAGCACGCGCGGAGGCCATTTTCGCATTTCCGCGACTCGACGGAGCGGACTGGTCATGTTCTTTCCGAGCAGCTCAACGACCGGATGAACGTCTTTACATCTGGACGGTGAACGTGAGTGGACCAGGTGGGCCATGGTACGTGATTGACGTGTGGCCTACACTCCCAGAATCTCTGGCTCGCAGTAGTCCGCGCCTCGAGCAGATTCTCGCCTTCGCCCATCCCGAAGTCGGCATCGCTGGCGGGGAGCCACCGATGACACTCCAGGTACTCGATCATTCTCCGACGGCGACAGCGGAGAGCGGTCACGTAGTTATCCGTGTGAAGGATCGCTCGCTTGTACAGCGGCTATTCGCGTCGCACCCCGCTTCGGCACGCGTCGTCGCGTGTGTGAATGGAAACGATCGCTGGACACAGGTCCTTCCGGTCGAGTATCGCTGACCGGAGATCTACAGGCGGGAGCCTAACGTGGCGCTGCAGCTGACAAGCGCGAGATCGGCGGAGGGATTGCGGTTGGGCGCCTGGACAGATGCTAGTGCATCCGCGCTGGTGAGCCGCATATTGAGTCGACCGCTTGCAGCTGAGCTTAGGCGTTAGGCGGATGCCATCGTTCGATGTCGATCGAATCTGAAGACATGCTTCGTCCTGATGAGGAAGATCTCGTCGGGTCGTGGCTCGACCTCGGCGGGCGAATCGAGGGCGATGCTGTGACCGACAGGATAGATGCGCTCATTCGTACGCATCTGACGCGGCTCGCGTCCTCTGCGGACGGATGGGACATCTTGTACCGCGATCCAATAGATGGCCGCCTGTGGGAACTCACCTATCCTCACGGTGGATGGCATGGCGGAGGACCGCCGCGGCTACGTCGGATCGATATCGCTGAGGCGGATGAGAAGTATCGCGACCGCTCCGCCTAACGTGGCACTGCAGCTGACAGCCGCTCTGCGGAAGCGGCGCCTGCGGCGCCGCATTTTATTGGGCGCGTCTGCAGCTGAGCTTGAGCGTTAGACGGCACCCGGGCCTCCGAGCTTCATCCTTCGAAGGGTTATGACGCGCTGGGACAAACTCAAAGACTGGCCGGCCTCGCTCGAGCGAATGTCCGTCGACGAGCTTCGCAAGGAGCTCGCGTACTGGCGTGCGCGCGAGCGCGAACCTGGCCACCGCCAGAAGAAGAAGGACGCGATGAACCACGCACGGGCCGTCGAATCACTTCTAGACCGGCGCCTCGACGAGCAAGCAGCTTCCGATGAGCGTGCCGTCTAACGAGGCGCTGCAGCTGACAATCGGTCTTTGGAAGCTCGCTTCGCTCGCTATTATTTGATCCGCTTGCAGCTGAGCTTAGGCGTCAGGCGGCTGGCGATCTCTGAGAAGTTATTTATTGGGGCGCGCGATGGACGCGTCGCGCTTTGTCCCAACAGCACCGCGGTGGACAGCGCAGCGCACCACGAGCACGCGCGCCAGGATCTTCGCACCGGCCGGGAACGATCGCGAAGGGGGCATCATGATGCGCGCCCACCAGCGAGTGGCAGAGTCGGCGCGCCAGCCCGTGCGACCCCGCCTTTGCATTCAGCCGCCGTCTAACGAGGCCTTGCTGCCGACAAGCGCTGGAAAGCATCGTGGTAGCCGCCCGTCAGCATCATCAGCAGATTGAGGTCCGCGAGCCGGCGACGATGCCGCTTGCAGCAGAACGCTAGCGTTAGGTTGCAAGCACCTTATGCGGTATGTCATCGACTACCCAGCAAGCCACGCCATCGCGTGCTGACATGCAACTCGTCCTCGCATCGAAGCGTTACATTCGGATGGCCGTGACGCTCTGGACTGGCCTCATGGTCGTCGGTGCGGCGTACACGCTCGTCCGAGGCATCGGACCCGCGTCCCTCCCGGTGCCGCTACTCGACGCGATCGTACTGGCAATACTCGGGTCTTGGGTCGCTTACGTGGTCAGGCTTCATACGGTGGTGCGCCTGGACGCGCACGGCATCAGTGTCCGGCGGCTCTACCCGCCCTTGGAGCACGCGTACCCATGGCCGGGCCTTCTCGAGTGGCGACGCGCAGAGAGAGGGCGCGGGAAGGCGACGTTGCGATTGACCTTCAGCGATGGGCGGCGTGTGACCATCTATCCGGCCGCGTATGAGCACGCGGATGAGTTGCAGCAGCGCCTTGAAATGCTCTTGCCGGGCAGCGGCACGCGCGTGCGCGTTGGCCGTCGGCCAGAGCATGTCGTCCCGGCAACCTAACGTAGCGCTGCAGCTGACAATCGCCGCTAAGGATCGGCGCCCGCTGGCGCGGGCGCTTCTATTCGACGCGCTTGCAGCTGAGCTTGAGCGCTAGGGAGCGACGACCTTCTTGTGCGGAAGAGCGCAAGCTCATGACAAGTATTGCGGCGCGGGTCGAAGCCTACTACGGAGCACTTGGTGCCGGACCGCGCCCAGGCGTGGCGCCCGGCGAGCTTGCTGCATTCGAGGAGGCGCATGGTCTGACGCTCCCGCGAGTTGTCAGCGAGTTCTATCTCGCTTTCGACGGACTGGAAGGCGAGGTGCCGGAGTGTGGCTTCCACACGCTCCAACTCTGGCGCCTCGCGGAGCTCTCGCGCGTTTCCGAGCGGGTCCAAGAATTCCGTGGTGCGCCGAATTACGGCCCCATTGTCCGGACACTTCCAGAGGCAAGCGAGTACGTCGCGTTCGGCGATGGCGCGATCTGGTCGCACGTCCTGGCGTTTCGCCTGTCTCCGGATGCTGGCCCCGTGCTTTGGATCTGCGGCGACTCCTACGCCGAGGTAGCGCCCGGCTTCGAGGAGTTTTGGGAGCGGTACCTCGACAATCCAAACCCCGTCCTCTGGCCGGCCGCCGATCAAGTCATCTCACCCCCTCGCTAACGTGGCGCTGCAGCTGACAATCGCTCTTCGGTAGCGGCGCCTCCGGCGCCGCATTTTATTGGCGCGCTTGCAGCTGGCTTATGCGTTAGGCAGCCACAACCAATTCAAGTAGAAGTGGTCGCGCGCACCACTTCAGTCGAGTTCGAGGACCCTTCCGCACTGTTTGAGATTGGGACGTGGATGTGCGCGAATCCGTTCAGGAGTCTTGCACGCCTGACAGGGCCGTCCCTCACCCGCAGCGAGGTACATGATGCGCCGTCCGGGTCTGCTTGTTCTCGTTGCTGCTCTCGCCTGTGGGACGACCTCCAGTCAACGCGCCGGGCAGAGTCTCCAGCCTGCCGCTGACACGATCGGAGTTATCGAAGAGCCCATGCTGGCGTGCGTGGACGCTATGGTCGCCAACTCGGGACTGTTCCACGACGTGACAAAGGGGCGCTCCACCGCGCGATCGCGTGAATACGGCCTCGGACTGCGCAATCCGCCAGGTGGGGGTCTGCTATTCACCGCCCGCTCGTCGCGCGACGGCGCGAAATCGTTCGTCGTCGAGTTCACATGGCCCGGGCCGTGGATGGGGGCCGTAGGCGGCGGTATGAAGCCGCCACCGGATCCGGTCGTGTACGAGGGCCTGGGGGAGATGCTGAGGGCAGCCGGCGCGGGGTTCCTGCGCGACGTGCGCGCGGAGTGCGCATCGAAGATGCCCGGGGAACCGGCGTGTGCCCGAGTAGACCGGGGTCGGCGCGGACGGTGCAGCCTGAGCGACTGATGATGTGGCGCCGGGATCAGAGCGCCGGCTCGAGGCTCCGCCGCTCATGGCCAAGACAGTCGAGCAGCACGCGCGGAGCCGTAGGTTGTTCCACGCCGGCTGCCTAGCGAGCCGCTGCAGCCGACAAGCGCGAAATCTAAGGAAGGATTGCGGTTGATCGCCTGGACAGATGCTAGTGCATCCAAGCTGGCGAGCCGCATATTGAGCCGACCGCTTGCAACTGAGCTTCGGCGTTGGGCAGACAATCAGCGTGCGCTCGGAGGAGGCAATGGCAACGCAGATCTACCGCCGGCCAGGCCGCGTTTCGGTCTGCTGGGTGGTGGCCGCCCTGATTTGGGGTGCGGGCGCGTGGCGCGGTCCGAGCCGCGCGCGAGTGGATCCGACGCCGCGCTGCCGGGTCCGCGGTTCGCACGCGTGGCTGGCGAGTCGTGCGAGTCCGCTTGACTCGACTAGTGTGGTCGACGGTTCCGACGTCGCCTTCCTGTGCTACAGTCGGCCCCGGGCGCGGGGGCGGTCGGTCTACGACAGTCTCGCCCCGTTCGGGAAGGCCTGGCGCACGGGCGCGAACGAGCCGACCATCCTCGAGCTTACCACGCCCGCGGTCGTGGCGGGGGTGTCGCTACCCGCTGGCCGCTACGTCATCCTCACAGTCCCGCAGCCTACACAGTGGATGGTGTTGTTCCACACCTTCACGACGCCTGACTCCGCTGCGGATGACGTGGCGCACCTGTTTCAGACGCTGCACGAAGTCGGGCGCGGGGTGATGATCGCGGAGACCTTACCGACAGTGACCGAGGCGTTCACGGTCCGCGCCGTAGCCGATAGTGGCGGCGACGCGTTCCTGCTCGAATGGGGCACGCTTCGGGCGCGCATGCCTGTGCGCTTTCAACGCTGACGAACGCGCGCCGCTGCCTAACGAATCGCTGCAGCTGACAAGCGCGAGGCCATCGGAGGGGTTGCGGTTGATCGCCTGGCGAGATGCTAGTGCACGCAAGCTGGTGAGCCGCATAGTGAGTCGACCGCTTGCAGCCGAGCGTCGGCGTTAGCCGGACAATCGATCAATGTGCAGACGCGTCTTCGCATTCGTCATCGGGCTCGCGGCCGCGGCATGCGGGAGGGCGGGCTCACCTGCGCCAAGCCAGCCGCTACGTCTGCTCGCCGCGGAGAACCAGTTGCTCCCGCTCTCCGTGCGGCCGCCGGGCGCCGTGCACGCGCTTCGCCTGGTCGCGGGGACGCTTCGCGCGCTTGGCCGAGACACGCTGGTGGTGTCGGGCGAGTTCGAAGTCGGCGACTCGCTCTCGTCCCGTGCGCGGCGCAGCGACACACTCTATCGAAGCGCAGCGACCCTGGGCACGTTCGTCTCCGAGCTCCCTGGTATGCACCGCGACATGCCGATCGTCGTGCCGTGGCATCTTCATTGGGAAGGACACACACTCGTCGTCAGCTCTGATGCTGCGGGCGAGTTACTGGGTGTGTCCGGCCCGTTCCGCTTCGGTCCCGAATAGAGAACCGGTTCGGCGCGCGCGCCGGCTAATGTGGCGCGGGCGCTTCCAAGCGCTCTTCGGTAGCGGCGCCTACGGCGCCGCAGTTCATTGGTGCGCTTGCAGCTAAGCGCGAGCGTTAGACCGCTCCATCCTACTCGTGACGGACATACACCTCGGTCAGCCCACTGGCGCGGAGCTCGAGCGCGTCCGCGCTCGGTTCCGCCGGTGGAATCGTCGCCGTTACATCGCCTGGGGTGCGTTCGGCGCCGTGGCACTCCTCGCGCTCCTGGCGAACGCCCTCGCGGTTGACTGGCTGCACTTCCTCGTGCCGCTCGCGATATGGCTCTTGCTTCTCGCCGGCGCCAACTCAGCGCTGTGGTGGCGGTGCCCCGGTGCTTCACGAGCTTCACGCAAACGATTCGCCTGCGCCCGCGCACGGTGTGTCCGGAATGCGGGCTAGATCTGCAAGCGCTCGCACGACCAGCAGTCTAGCGTGGTGCTGCAGCCGACGAGCGCGAGGCGCTGCGGAGACATTGTGGCCGAGTGGCTGGACGCTACACGGACTGGCAGATTGGTGAGCCGCATGGCGGGTCGACCGCTTGCGGCTGACGTCGAGGGTGAGGTGTCACCAACCTGGGATGTATGATCGAATTAGTCGCATCGAACGTGATCGCGGGCGTTGAGCTCCACTTTGTCCTCGTGGAAGAAGCGTACTCCGAAGGTGACGAACCATTTACGCTTTTCGTCCACTCCGACCACTATTCGGCAGCCCGTCGCGAGATCGAGCGTGCTTTCTTCGATACGCTCGAAGCGGGGCAGGCCTACTGCCGTGCCGAATACGACGTTGCCCCGCAGAGCTGGCGATCGGCCGAGAACATCAGCTTTCGCCGCGACTTCGCGTTCGAATTCGCTGTCACCAATCGCGGGGTGGCGCAGCCATACCCGGTAGGGTTCGACGAGGCCGAGGTGGTATTTCGGCTCGGCCAAGTCGAGCATCCCGATGCGCCCTCGACCCCAGTGCTCGATGTCTGTGGCAACGCGGACGGGCTTCGTCGGCTGGCCGCGTGGCTCCTGCTGTGCGCGGATGGCGAGCAATTCGATCCCGGGTTCCATGTGCACCTCGATCGTGATGATCAGGGTGACGCCGGGAGTGACATTGACGTGACTCTCCGTGGGCCGGGCTACTTCTCCATTCTTCGCGAGCGTCCACTACGTCAGTGGAGCGCGACGGTCAATGTGAATACCGGGCGTTCGGGTGATCGACCTGACGCTCAACGTAGCGCTGCAGCCGACGATCGTTCTGAGGATGGCGCAGGATGACGGCCGCGCTTTTATTTGATGCGCGCAGCTGAGCTCGAGCGTCAGGCTGCGACAACATGTCTTCCCTGGGATGGTGCACATGATCGGCTACCTCCTGGTCGTTCCAGTGGTGCTCGTCGCGGGATACTTCATCGCCCGGTACCACCACCGTTTTCGGGATATCGGGATCGGGACGGCGTTTGGAACCGCCGCAGGGTCCGCCGTCCCCTCCCTCCCAAGCGTGTCTGACGTGCACGGGCACGCCGACGGGCGCCACCCAGGCATTTCCGACGGCGGAGACGCCCACGGAATCAGTGACTGGGGCAGTCATCATGACTCAGCGTCATGGGGTAGCGACCACGACGCGACGTCGGCGCACGGGCACTCGGATTTCTGATTCGCATCGCTCGCAGCCTAACGTGGCGTGCAGCTGACGGGCGCTGTTCGGATGGCGCCGGCTTCGTCGGCGCTTTTATTCGGCGCTTCTGCAGCTGAGCTCGAGCGTTAGCCTGCAACGAACATTGTCGGAGGGTGGGTCCAACGGCGTGCTTGAATTCGCGAATGATGGTGGTCCACTGCTCGTCGCCCCGCGGGTTCCAGCTCCGTTGTGGGAAGGCAGCGAACTTCCACGCGGTGGTCGCGTCGTTTCGGCTACCGCGCGGACGATGGGCGAGGTCGCGACCGACTACGATCGCGCGTGTGACGTGCAGGGCGGCGCAGCGCTGCTAACGGCAGGCTCCGGGTGGGTCATCGCACTGAGCACCGAAGTCGCGGGCGCAGGCTGGATCCCATTGAACGGGGAGCCGCTGAGCGTGGCGCTCGCCGCTGTGGACGGCGGCTTTGACGGATCCCTTCCCGAGATCTACGCGAGGCTCTCGCAGGGGGAGTGGACGCTGCTGACCGACGGACTACAGATTGGTCCCGGTGGCTTGTTGCTAATGCACGCCGGCGCCAATCCAAACAGCGTCGACGAAGTTGCGTTCGACTCCAACGTCGATATGGGGTATGCCGCGATTGGCGAAGCGATCACGTATCCATGCCCCCCGGGCTGCTATCGGGTGGAACTGATCGAGCATGTACGGCGTCAGTCGCCAACCGTGCCGGGTGAATACGCTGTCTTGCTCCGGCTGACGCGGACCGGAGAGCTTGGACGCGCCAGCGTGACTGCAGGCTAACGTGGCGCTGGAACTGACAATCGCTCTACGGATAGCGCTCACTGACGGCAGCGCGTTTATAGGGCGCGCTTGCAGCTGAGCCTCAGCGTTAGATCGCGATGGGCCTCCTTCAGGACGAGAGACGTGTACGTCGGACCTCCCATCGACGATGTCGCCATCCTCGGCCGCCTGCCGGCAGCGTACCGCACGCTGCTCGCGCAGGCGAACGGCTATGTCGCCTACGCGGGCGGGCTGCATGTGCGCGGCGCCTGCCTTTCGCCGGAGTGGCACTCCCTCCGGGCGGCCTGGGACGGGCCACGCGCCATCCATCGTCTCTTTCCTGCCGTCTCGGACAGCGACGTGCCATTCGCTGAGGATGCACTCGGGGATCAGTTTCTGGTTCGAAACGATATCGTGCACCGACTTTCCGCCGAGACGGGCGAGCTCGAATCGCTCGGGGTCGATCTCGCGACGTTCGATATGTCGGTGCGCGCGGATCCGGTCGGCTACCTCTCGCTCGAGCCGCTGGAGCAGTTTCGGGCCGAGGGCGGCGCGCTCGATCCTGGGCAACTCCTGAACGTATATCCGCCGTTCTGTGTCGACGCAGGGGGAGGAGAGCGGTCATTCCGTGCGATCCCGGCCGCCGATCGGATCGGCTTCCTGGCGAGCTTCGCTGCACAGATTCGTGCGCTTCCTGACGGCGCGGCCATCAGGATTGAAGTCAAGTAGCAGTGCGCTGCCATAACGTGGCGCTGCGGCTGACAGTCACATGTCGGTAGAGGCGGCTGCGGCGCCGCACTTTAATGCGCGCGTCTGCAGCTGAGCGTGAGCGTTCAGAGACACACAACACATCCCTGCATGGTCTACATCCTCACCGAGCAACTCTACGACGAAGTGGCCGGTGACGTCGCGTTCGCGCGCTACCAGGCCTATCTCGACGCTGTCGGTGCCCGGATGCCGGCGGGAGCTCGGGCCTTGGCCACCAGCGCCTGGTACTTCGATAGCCGCGACCACCGCGCGCCACACGATGCGTGGCTCGAGCGAGCGTGCGTTGAGGAAACCGTCAGCCCCGACGGTCGCCGAAGCGTGCAAATACGCGTCCGATTGCTCGGGGCGTATCATGACGGCCATATCGAGTTCAACTACCGCGATGTTCGATACTACCGTATCGCACTCGAACCACGAGATCGGGATGCCGGCCATGGACATCGCGATTGGCGCCATGACGAGTTTCGCGTCGCGGCCGACGGCCGGGTCGAGCACGAGATCGAGTGGTGGGGTATCCAGTCCACGGGGACCTGGCTCATCGACGCCGCGGACGTTGAATACCACTGGCTGCCGCTGGAATCGTCTAACCCTTAGGGGGCCGTGGCCGCTACGATGAAGAGGGTACGAGAAGCGGCGCGCAACCGTGCCCCCTGACGCGAGTAGAATGACCGTGGATTCCGCGAATGGTTACGAAGGCATTGCCGAGATCTTCATCGCGCGACGCGGACAGCGCCCGACCGTTGGCGACGCCATCGGCGCCGCGACCATTCGCGCATGGGCCGAGTCGTTGCCGGTGGGAGCGACCGTCCTCGACCTCGGCTCCGGGCCCGGCGAGCCAAGCACCCGTGTCCTTCGTGAGGCCGGCCTCGCCCCGTTCGCGATCGATGCATCTCCAACGATGGTGGCGGCGTTTCGTGAGCGGTTTCCCGACGTGCCGATCGAGTGCAATACTGTCGAGGTCTCCGGCTTCTTCGGTCGAGAGTTCGACGGGGTGCTTGCGTGGGGCCTCCTCTTCCTGCTCGAGCCGGCCGCGCAGGCGCAGGTGATCGAGAAAGTCGCGCGTACACTGAAGCGTCAGGGGCGGTTTCTTTTCACGGCACCCAAGGAATCCGTCGAATGGTCGGACGCGATGACGGGGCGGCGGTCTCGGTCGCTTGGCGCGGCCACCTATGAGCGGCTGTTGCGTGCGGCGGGGCTGCAGTGGGTCGGCGACGCACAGGACGAGGGCGAAAATTACTACTACTTCGTCGAGAAGCCCGGCTAACCGCCGTGGTCGAAGACACGGACGCCAGAGGCGGCTCCAACTTCAGGAGATGAGGTCGTGCGCATGTTCGAGCGACATCTCACTCTTGCCGCTGGTCATCGCGCTGGTCGCGTTCCGATCGTATGTCGAGCGGACGAAGGGGGCGCGGGGGTCGCGGGGGTCGCGATCAGCCGCCTAGCGTGACGCCGCGGCCTGGCCAGCGACGACGGACGCTTTCTCGCATGTTTCGTCTTCCCGACACGGTCCGTATCGTCCCTCGTCGAGGCCGTGGACGACGAGGGCATGACTCCGTGGCTTGCGAGCTTTGCGAGCGATGAGCTGGAATTGGTGCAGCGGTACTGAGCGCGTCAGTCGAGCCGAGGGATCCCTATGGAACGAGAGCGTACGGTACTGACGGGGCGCGAGCGCTGGGTGTGGGGTGTCCTGTACGTGAGCATGCTGCTCGGCGCCGTGTGGTGGTATGCGCGGCCCTGGCTACGCTCGGGCCGGCTCTTTCTGATCGTGCTCGCGTTGAGTCTCTTCCTCGCGGGATCGGTGTGGGGCTGGATGCGGCGAACGCGGGACGACCGCGAAGCGGAGCGCGCGACCCATCTCGAGCGAGAGCTGTGGCGCGGCACGCTTCCATCCGCATCCCACGATCGGGCGCGGAGCGCCGACGAGCGGATCGTCTGACGTGGCGCCGCAGGTGACAATCGGCTTTTCGAAGCTCGCTGCGTTCGCTATCATGTGTTCCGTTTGCTGCTGCGCTTCAGGGCTCAGGCCGCGACGCCTTTCGGTGGAGGAAGAGTGGTCTCGAATTCGGTCGTCGTCGCCATCGCCGTGATCAGTTTCAGCATCGGCGTTCTCCTCGGTCGCCGCGGCGCACGCCAGGGCGTCGTCTCGAGTGGCGCGGTCCACGGGGTGAAGCTCATCGAGGTGCCGCCACGCGAGCGGCCGGAGCCGGCGTTCACATCGCTCGGCGCTCCTGGCGCGCCGGCACCCGACGATCCGGAGCTGCGTGGATACCTGCAGCGCGGCCAGCTGATCGACGCCATCAAGCGCTACCGCGATCTGACGGGCGTAGGACTTCGCGATGCCAAGGAAGCCGTGGAGGCGCTGCGGCGCCAGCGATGAGCGCTCGCGGCCCTGCGCGGCGCTGCCGCTGTCCATCGGTTAGCAGATGAGGAGGCTCGATTTGCGTGTGAGGTGTCGGTTGGCCTGTGCGCTGCTCGTGGGCGTCCCCGGCATGGTCGCAGGGTGCGGCGACCTGTTCGGCCCCGACGGCCCGGATGTGACCGTCTCGCTCGAGGTCCCGCCGCCGACGGTTTTTGCGCGCGCGCTGCGGGTCGCGATCGGCGAGCAATCGGTCGAAGTGCCGGCACCGACTGCCGGCGGCGCGCGCGCAGAGCGACACATGCGAGCGAGCGGCGTTGGAACGCAGTCCGTGCAGGTGGCGCTCGTCGGGCCGGCCGGCGACACGCTCGCGGCCGCGGCATTCGCGCAGGACTTCGCGCGGCATGCCCAGCACTGGGTCGCGGGGCTCATCGGGCAGCAGCGCCCACTCGGCACGTGCGTCGGCATGGTCGCTGTGGCGCCGGTGCGCGGCAGCGCCGCCGACACGCTCTTCGTGATGTACGGCGGGCTTCCGGACGGGGCGATCTGCTGATGGTCGAGCGGCTGTGAGGGGGCGAGTGACGCTCCCTATGACAGCGCCCGACGTCACGGGGGTGTGGAGGCACGAGAACGCCGTTCCACTCGGCGGCGGAGTGCTGCGCATCGCTTCGTCGTGGAGCTTCGACCCGGACGGCCGTGCAGCGCTGGACATCCATGCCGTCGTGGAGCACGACGGTCGCGTCGTCGTCCAGAATGCAGCGAGCCACGTCGGGCGCTGGCTCATCCGCGAGAACACGCTCGTGGTCGACTTGCTCGACCACACCGATTCTCCATTCGAGCTCACCATGACGCCTGCTGGTGAGCTGACCTCGGACAGGCGCGCGACGTGGCGGCGTGGCGAAAGGGCCGTGCCGGCAGCGGATCCGCCGCAGCGCACCTGACGGCAGATATATGCCTGCGCGCCATGCGGCCCGACGTGACGCTCCGGCTGACGATTGGTTTTCGGATGGTCGTGTCGCTCGCTATTATTGTGACTCGCTCGCCGCCGAGCGTGGGCGTGGGACGTGACCCAGCATCGTGGAAATGGCCGAGTCGATCTTCGAGCGGGTGGTTTCGCAGGGCGCGACGGGGCGAACGGGCTTCTGACCAGGTTGCCATCCATGTCCGTTCGCTTCGCACGACGCGCGATGGCTGGCATCGCGGCCTGGTGCGCAATCGGTGGCTTCGCGACCGCCGCGTTGTTCGCGCGTACCTGGGTGTCGCCCGCCTTCATTGCGTCGGCCATCCTCGTCGGCATCTGCGGCTCGCTCACCGCGATCGGGCTCCTGCGTGACAGCGCCTGGGCTGCGAGCGCGACGTTGGTCCTGGGATTCAGCGGAGCGCTGTTTCCCGCGCTCGGCGTCGCCGCCGCTCGCAACTCGACGAGTGATGGATTTCTCGCGGCAAGCATTGGCGGGTTGATGTTTCTCGCGTTCTGCGCAAGCGTCGCTCACGCGCTCCGGCGAGCTACGCGGCGGGCGGTCTCGCAAGTGAGCGCCCCACCGGGGACGGTCATCTGACGCGGGCGCGACATCGTCATCCATAAATCGGTCAGGAATAGAGGCGTGCAGATCGAAGCATCGGTTCGGAGCTCCGCGGCGGCACACGAGGGGCCGAGCGACCCGCCGGCCGCGGTCATCGAGGCGCTGCTGCGCGAGACCGACGCCGTGCCGGAAGTGCAGAACACACTACGGGCCGGGATTGCGGTGGAGCTGCGCGTCGCGGCCGACATCCAGCATCGTGGAGCGAACGCATGAGCAAGGTCTTCGTGAACATCGGGCTCAGTCTCGACGGCTACATGGCGCCGGAGGGGATGAGCATCGAGCATTGGAGCACCCCCAATTACAAAGACTGGGGCGCCAAGTGGGGGGCGCTGATGGGGTGGGTCCTCAAGCAGCAGTACTTCCGCGAGAACCTGAAGTTCGGTCCGGGCGGAGAGACGGGTCAGGTGAACGACATGCTCCGCCACACCATGCAGCGCAGCGGGGCGAACATCCTGGGCAAGCGGATGTTCGAGCAGGGCGAGATCAGCTGGCCGGAGGAAGCCCCGTTTCACACCCCGGTGTTCGTGCTCACGCACGAGAAGCGCGAGCCGTGGGTCCGCCCGGGCGGGACGACGTTCTACTTCGTCAACGACGGCGCCGAGAGTGCGCTCGCGCAGGCGCGCGCGGCGGCGGGCGATAAGGACGTGCGCATCTCGGGTGGGGCGAAGGTGATCCAGCAGTACCTGAACATGGGAGTGGTCGACGAGCTGGAGATCGCCCTGGCGCCGGTGTTCTTCGGCGGCGGTCAGCGTCTGTTCGAGAACACGCAGGCTTCCATACCGCAGTTCCGCATCGACAAGGTGGTCGACACGCCGGATGCGACACACCTGCGCTACGTGCGGGCGTAGCCGCGACCCGCGACTCGCCTCGCGTTCGCAGCCCATGCCGCAGACGCTCGTGCTGGTGTCCTATCTCGTGCGAGAGTACGACGAGGCGATCGCGTGGTTCACCGGCGTGCTCGGCTTCCGCCTGCTCGAGGACACGCCGCGTCCGGGAGAAGCACCGGGGAAGCGGTGGGTGCGCGTGGCACCGCCGAGCGGCGGGACGGGGGAAGGCGCGGCGCTGCTCCTCGCACGGGCGGCGACGCCGGAACAGGCCGCCACGGTGGGGCGACAAGCCGGTGGGCGCGTGTGGCTCTTCCTCGAGACGAACGACTTCGCGCGCGACCATGCGGCGCTCGGAGCACGCGGCGTGGAATTCCTCGAGGCGCCACGTCGGGAACCGTACGGAACCGTCGCGGTGTTCCGCGACCTCTACGGCAACAAGTGGGATCTGATCGAACGAGGGTCGCCGTGAAGTAGCGCGAAGCTGGCCGTCGTGGTGCAGCGGAGGATGGCGCTGGCCCGCCGCGAGCGCATAATTGGGGCGGTGGCGACTGTGCTCCTGTGTTCCCTCGTAGTCACACCCCGTCGGCGAGGAACCTGACATCGTGCCGGGAATCCTGCGGTTCAGCGGAGCAGCAAAGCGAGATCCCGCGATCGCCACGTGGCTCGCGGGTCATCCGGAGGAGCTGCGCTCCCTCGCTTCGCCATGGTTCGAGCGCATGCGCCGCTGCGGGAGCGACGTTCGCGAGCTGATGCACGACGGCCTGGCCACCGCGTGCATCGGCGACGCGCCGTTCGCCTACGTCGGCATCTTCGCCGCGCACGTCACCGTCGGCTTCTTTCACGGTGCGAGCCTCGCCGATCCCGCGCAACTGTTGCAGGGCACTGGGCGGTACATGCGGCACGTGAAGCTGGAGCCGGGCGTGCCGTTCGACGAACCGGCACTCGCG
>Ga0157372_10004349_pt1 | contig 15125 bp, 11 predicted proteins | sample C55metaG_FD_115307 | JGI IMG/M metagenome (GOLD analysis project Ga0157372, IMG submission 115307) | Corn rhizosphere microbial communities from Kellogg Biological Station, Michigan, USA - C5-5 metaG | ecosystem: Host-associated > Plants > Roots > Rhizosphere > Soil | place: USA: Michigan... | reverse complement strand
GTCCAACTTACTCCGGTTAGCATCTATATCACTATGTTGCGTGAAGCGATTCGCAAGTTCCCCGGCGTGCCGCTCCTGATCAAACTGAATACAGACATCGAAGACTGGTGGTTTGATCTTCGGAACGGCACTGAGACCACAGCCGACCGTGTCGATCAGACACGCAAGGGCTGGGAAACCGATCCAGACAACCACACCTATCTCGCCACACGGCCGAAATGTGTGCGGCGAGCCTTCAGTGCGTTGCCGGTGAAAGACCTTCGTGACTACACGTTTATCGACTTCGGATCCGGTAAAGGGAGAGCGCTCCTGATGGCTGCGGATCTTCAATTCAAAAAACTGGTAGGCATTGAGTTGAGGAAAGAGCTACACGACAAAGCCGTGGAAAATCTCAAGAATCGCCGGAAGGCCCGCTCAAGCCATATCGAAAGCATTAATATGAATGCGCTCGATTACCAATATCCGAGCGGCAACTTGGTTCTATACTTCTCCAATCCGTTCGGTGAAGACGTGCTACGCTCCGTCCTCAACAATCTAGGCCGTTCGCTTGCAGCAGATCCTCGCGATGTCATCGTAGTCTTTGCCATGTACGTGCCGGATTTCATGCAGTTGGCTGACACGCTGCCATTTCTATCGCTTGAGGCAACTGGGCACGGATATCGCGTCTACCGCTCGCGCGTCGCGCGCCGACTCGCTGTGGCCAGCTAAAGCATTTTCCCAACTCGCGACGCCGCTTGTGCGCACTGCCGCATCCAATTCGGTTGCCCTCCAGTAATGCGCGGGGCGGCGGCAGAAGCTTGTCGCTGAATCATCTCCCATTTCAAGGAAAGGTGGACTACTGTGACCGACCAGGAATTGAAGAACAAGTATCAGCCCGTCGCCGATTTCATGTCGGCAAACGCTTTTCAAATTGCGCATTTTCACGTCGAAAACGGAAAAGTGGTTCTAACGGCCACCGCGCCAACAGAACACCTGAAGAATGCTGCATGGGATGAGATCAAGAAGATCGATCCTTCTTATTCGGATCTCCAGCACAACATCACTGTGGGTTCTGGAGCTTCATACGTCGTGAAATCGGGTGACAACCTGACGAAGATCAGCAAACGGTTCTACGGGGATGCGCACGACGTCAGCAAGATCGCCCAAGCAAACGGTATTTCAAATCCCGATCTAATTCGTGAGGGACAGCAATTGAAGATTCCCGCTTGAGGTCTCATATCGGAAAAACTGTACGCAAGGAAGAACTACGCAGGTGGTTCTTCCTTGCCAGTTTTGGTCAAATTGGTTGGGATACCGGCTTAGTTTTAAACTAGCTCTGCACGAATTGTGGAAGATGCTGCCCGAGCTTTTCAGGGTTTGTCACAAGATAGAAACCAATTAAATTGCCGCGCTTATTGGACATTTCAGTGTCCAGAGCGCGGCAATTTGCATTTCGTAACGGCTTTGATGCTTTTGTTTTATTGTGGCGCGGGAGCGTTGCTGGCCACCTCAGTCTTCGATACTGTGGGGGCTAAACCTTCGGCCTCTGTCGGAATCGTGCCGGGCAACGGAGCTTCCAGCCCCAGCGCCAACACCTCGTCCATCGAATCCACAAAATGCAGCTTCATCGAGTTCTTGATGTTGTCCGGCAGTTCGGCTACGTCCTTCTCATTGGCGCGCGGAAGAATTGCCTCAAAGATGCCTGCGCGCAACGCCGCCAGCAACTTCTCCTTCAGGCCGCCAATGGCCAGCACCTTGCCTCGCAACGTAATCTCGCCAGTCATTGCCACATCGCGACGCACTGGTATTTTCGCCAACGCACTTGCGAGCGCCGTCGCCATAGTGATGCCCGCGGAGGGCCCGTCCTTCGGGATTGCGCCTTCGGGCACGTGCAGGTGCAGGTCAATATTTCGATAGAACTCGCGCGTCAGGCCGAGCGCCTGAGCACGACCGCGGATATAGCTCAAAGCCGCCTGCGCCGACTCCTGCATCACATCGCCGAGTTGGCCCGTTATGGTGAGCTTGCCCTTACCGTCGAGCACCTGCACTTCGGTTGTCATGATGCTGCCGCCAACCTCTGTCCATGCCAAACCCGTCACCAAGCCGACTTCGCTCTTCTCGTGCACTTCAGAATCGCGGAATCTGACACCACCGAGATACTCGTGAACGTTCGGCCCGGTAATTTCCTCGCCGTGTTTGGCGCCCGCCTTAACGACCTTGCGAGCCACCTTACGGCACACATTTCCTATTTCTCTCTCAAGGTTGCGCACACCTGCTTCGCGCGTATATGAGCGGATGATTTCGCGGATCGCGTCATCTTTGAAGACAATGTTCTTTTCGCTCAGGCCGGTCTGCTCGCGCTGCTTCTTGACGAGGTACTGCCGTGCGATTTCGAGTTTTTCCTGCTCGGTGTATCCCTGTAGGCGCAGCACTTCCATGCGGTCCTGCAGCGCCGCGGGAATGGTATGCATCACGTTTGCAGTGGCCACAAACAGCACCTGTGACAAATCGTAATCCACATCCAGGTAGTGATCTTGGAATGTCGTGTTCTGCTCCGGATCAAGAACTTCAAGCAGCGCCGATGCCGGGTCGCCGCGGAAGTCGGACGAGATCTTGTCCACTTCGTCCAGCAGGAACACAGGATTCTTGGTGCCTGCACGCTTCATGTGCTGAATGATCTGGCCAGGCAGCGCTCCAATGTATGTGCGCCGGTGACCGCGAATTTCCGCTTCGTCCCGCACACCACCCAGCGAAAGACGCACAAATTTGCGGCCTGTGGCCTTGGCGATCGACATGCCCAGCGAGGTCTTGCCCACGCCCGGAGGTCCAACAAAGCACAGAATCGAACCTTTCGGATTCTTGACCAGTTGACGCACTGCAAGAAACTCAAGGATGCGCTCCTTGATCTTCTCCAGACCGTAGTGATCGGCGTTCAGAACCTTCTCGGCGTAATCAATGGACCGTGTTTCTTTTGATTTCTTTTTCCACGGGACCGCAAGCAACCAGTCGATATAGTTGCGGCTCACAGTGGACTCGGCCGACATGGGCGGCATAGCCTCAAGCTTCTTGAGCTCTTGAACAGCCTTCTCGAGCACTTCCTTGGGCATTCCCGCGGCTTCAATCTTTTTGCGCAGCTCGTCGAACTCGCCTTTTTCGCCGCGGCCGAGTTCCTTCTGAATCGCCTTGATTTTTTCGTTGAGGTAGTACTCTTTCTGCGCCCGCTCCATCTGCCGCTTTACGCGCGATTGAATATTGCGGTCCAAGTCAAGCTTCTCTATTTCTACGTCGAGCACATCGGCAATGCGTGCGAGCCGTGCCGCCGGATCAAAGATGGCAAGCAGTTCCTGCTTTTCTTCAATGCCCAGTTGCAGGTTGGCGGCGATCGTATCGCTCAGCTTGGCGGGCTCATCCATTCGAACGGTGGCGATAATCGTTTCGTAATTAAGCGACTGTTGCAACTTGACGTACTGCTCGAAAAGGCCGGTCACGCGCTGCATCAGCTGCTCGGTGGCCGAAGTCATTTCAAACTGGCTCTTGCCCGTGCGCACTGTGGCGACAAAGAAACCGTCTTTGTCATTCACTTCAGTGGACTTGGCCCGCTCCACACCCTCAACCAGCACTTTGATATTGCCGTCAGGCATTTTGACGCTCTGCACAATATTGCAGATTGATCCGACCTGGTAAATGTCCTTGGCCTTAGGCTCGTCAATGGACGCGTCGTGCTGGGTGGCAAGAAAGATCTTGCGGTCAGCACTGAGCGCTTCCTCAAGCGCGCGCACACTCGATTCGCGGCCCACTACAAACGGGGTCATCATATAGGGGAAGATCACCATGTCCCGTATCGGCATCATGGGAAGCTTGCGCGTCTCGGTTTTTTCTTTGTGTGGGGTCATTTAGGGGCACCTTGTTATTTGACGCACAGCGTCTACTCCGGCTTCATTGCTTTTGCGGAGCCTTTTTGCGATTGTACAGCGGAACCCGTCTGCGGCGGTCAACGGGATAATGCAACTTTCGTTGAGATGCTAAACACAGTCAATTGAATGTGTCAGAGCTTTACTTGGTGAGAATACTGCTACATCTGTAGTATAGACACCCATTTTGGACCCGCGGAGCGGGCCTGTTTTCACAGACCCGCAACCTGCATTTTTATGGCGAACAGCGAGTGATGAGACAAAATGTACAAGGTGCGCCGGTCAGCGCCACCGAACACGAGGTCAATGGGACGCTCGGGAACATCGATTTTTCCCAGCAGCTTTCCTTCAGGCGAATAAACCAGAATTTGCCCTGCCGCTACGTAAACCCGTCCACCTTCGTCTTGCGTTACGCACTCGCCGCCCGCTTCGGCGAACAGCTTTATGTCACTTAGTGAACCTGAACCCGATACAGTCCCTCTGTAGGTGGTCTGTTCAGATTCTGACGTGACGTAGAAAGGATGTCCCGGAATAGCTTTCTGCAGGCCAAAAGTGCGCAACAGATCTGCCATTTTAGTTCCCCACTCGGTGTGTCCGCTTACAAAAGTATCTCCGGCAGAAATGCCGCCGCCATTCTCTGCCGAGCCGTAGTGCCACGGCCGGTCGGCTGCAAAGCCGCGCATCGCAAATACTGCGTCGGGCAGATATTCACCTGCACCTTTTTCCGGTGTCAGCAAGCTGATACTGCTGGGGGGCACATCCGGGCGTAACGTGAACACCTTTCCTGCGCCGTTGCGGGAGACCACGAGCAAATTACCTGCCTTGTCGAATGCGAGGTTCTCTGGTTCAAGCGAGTCGCTGCTGACAAGCACGGCTTCGCGATTCCCTTTATCCCACTTGTAAATACGCTGCCAATGTGTATCGACAAAGTAGAAGGTTCCTTTGGAGTCAACTGCGCCGCCAGCCGCAGAGAAGTAGCCCGTTGCCAGGCGCTCAACTTGCACATGCGGCGCCAGCACCGGGGGCAGGGGAACTCGCCCGTTTCTCGGCGTTCCGGGCAGATCGAGATTCGCGAATTCGCGTGCGCGAACTTCAGCATGGTGCGTGGCGTCCAGAACTGAGCTATCAAACGACACCTTGGAATTGCTGTTCACATGGAGATTGCGAATCCGAATGTCACTCGATTCCGACACCGTGACGGCGTAAGGAAATGGTTCATAGCTACTGATGACGCGATAGCCGTGATAATTGGCAATGGTTATGTTTTTGGATTGGACAATTTCCAGCGGCAGCGCCTGTCCGCTTTCCCCACGCTCCTCCTCGGTCTGAAGTGCCAGCAGATCCCAGTTCTGCACGCGAAGGAGGCGGATTTCATTACGCACGTGATGTTCACTTGAAAGCTCGTAGACGTGCCCCGGAGTCGACGTGTCGGAGATCAGCAATCCTGCGGCAGCAAAAGTGGAAGGAGTCCAGATGTTCGAGAACGTTCCTCCGCCCCCGTTCGTGATCCACAGGCTAGGGTACTGCACGTCCCACCGATAGCGCGGATCAGGATCGCCGGTGTGCGTGTTGTTGTACGGGTTCATACGCTTCCCGTCGGCGAGATTCGTTCCGTGGCCGCCGAGAAAACGCACATCGTCCATCAATGAGTCGGCTCCTGCCATCCAAAGTGCACCCACTGCTCGATCGTTAATTCCGCCAGTGAACAGACCGATTCCGGTGACGATATTGTGCCCGCCCTTCGGCGCTTCAAGCAATGCGCGGGGTGGCCCGGCTCCCTGAAATGCAGAGCTTCCATCCTTGAGGTCAATCTGCGTCATGCTGGGATGAAGGCCGATCAGCACTGTGTTCTGGCGAAGGTGAATTGTGTCGGTGACCAGGTAACGGCCCATGGGAATGTACAGCGTGGGATGCCCATCGATGGCTTTTTGAATGGCAGCGGTGTCATCGCTGACGCCATCGCCCTTTACGCCGAGGGTCAGCACGTTTACCCAGGTATCCATCGGCGGCAGTGCGGCAATGGCATCGCTTTTGTCGGCCGGCAAATCTGCAACGGGCTGTGCATCGAAGCTGCTCTCAATGCTTCCCCAGTCCGGTGGGTTGTTCAGCTTGAGCCCGTACGCAAATGACTTGACCAGGTACATCTCGGCTGGTCCGCTGAATGTTTTGCCGCTTTCGCGTAACTGCGCAAAGACCTTGACTCCGCGGCAGGCGATATTGACCAGATTGACTTCTGTGCGCGTGTTCTTTTCGTTGCCGAAGAGAATGGCTGGCCCGCTAATGTTCTCAAAACGCGAGTGCTCAACCCACAGCTCGTCGGAATATTCGGGATCGATAGAAATCGCCGTCGGCACATTTTTGAAACTATCGTGGATCAGCGTTAGTCCGGCTTCGTGCTCTTTGATTGCAGCTTTGCTCTGGCCATCGAACGATGAATCGATGAGAGTATATTGCCAGCCGGGCGACGGCGCGATGGTGTCGATGCCGTATTGGCCGCCATGAAAGTGCAGATCCTCCGCCTCATTTCCAACGTCTTTGAGCCCGGCAAGCCCAGAGCCGATGGAGAAATCCATGTGCGTAAGAATTGAATGCTGTGCGTAATGGCAACGAATGCCCACAGCCGCCGGATTGCCGTTTCCGATTTCAATATCCGCGTTGCTCATTCCCGAGTAGAACGTGCCCGGACTCGCGTCCGGTATCGCAGGGTTCGGCGGCACAGTACCTTCAATCGCTACCGGAGGCCTGCCGGTGGCAAAGTCAACTCGTTGCTGCGTTCTTGGATGACCGCCGGCAAAAAGAAACATGTAGCCAAGCCCCTGTTGGTAACCCGGTGTATTGTCTGCGAGCACAAACACTGGCCGCGTGGCGCCATACCCAATGACGCGCACTGCGGGCCAGATGTAAATTGTCCGCGTGATCCGGTATCTTCCTGAGGGAACAAACAGAATTCCTTCGCCACGTTCACCGGCGCGATCAATCGCCGCTTGAAGCGCTTCGCTGTCATCGGCCACCCCATCAGCATGAACTGGGAATTTGTCAGAGGTGAGATAAGTTGCCTTTGCGTCGTCAGGCCGGGTAGGGTAGTAGGACTTCGCCCAAATCGGCAACTCAAGACAGAAGAAAGCTAAAGCAAGCAGCGCGCATTTTTTCATTGGTCTCTTTCGGGCCCTTGTTGGCGAAGGCAGTCGGACGACTTAATCTGCAATTTCGCGACACACCAATATCTCACGGCTGAATCTTGCCAGTCAGTTCTCGGTCGGAATCTTCGCTGCATTGTCCACGATCAGGACCTCAACGCTGCCTTTGCGGTTTTCGACTTTCAGGCCTAATTGATCTTCGAGAACTCTCGACCACGCACTGAATCCATCAGTATTCAGTTCAGGCTTGATGTCGACGCTGAAGTCATAGGTGCCTTGCAGTCCGGTTTCGTTGAGGACAGGAATCTGAGGACCGAGGCCTATCGACGGCACCCTCGGATCGCTGGATGCCGGAATGGAAAATTGCACGGCCAGAAGATCGGCGAACTGGCGCATATCGCCACGGAAGTGAGAACCGGGGCGGGCCGCGACTGCCGTTCCGGGATTGACAGGGTGAATTTTGGGGCCACCCTGGGCGACAACCAATGCGTAGGCGCGCATAGGACGGGATTCACTGTGCATCTTGAGCCCGAAGCGATCGGCAAGGAGGCTCTTGAGCATAAGTGCTATTTGATCGCTAGCCGCGCCTTCGGGAACTCGCGCCTCAATGTCGTATTCGTTCTTGCTTAGCCAGTCGGGCCCGATCACCTGGCTCAACTGCAGGCGCCAAGCTTCGGCGATGAGGCGTTTCAACGTCGTACTTCGGGCGCTGAAGGCAGCAGGTGAGTAGACGATTTGATTGTTGTAATCGGGTCCGGCCTGGTGCTGGGTCGGGCGCACCGAAGCCACCTCGAATGCTGGCTCCTGCGCAACGCCCAGGACAGCGGTCATCATAAGTATGGCCATCAGTCGCAGCATAAGCATAGTGTCGAGAATATGCGTGCATCCCGCGAAGCGCAATCTCTCTCGCCCCCCGTATTCGCCACCTCAAATGCAAAAGCCCCTTCCGAAGAAGGGGCTGCGCAAAGGGTGAACTGGACTTTCGCTATCCGGCTTTTTCAAGCAGGCATAGGCTCAGATCGCGGCGCTCAACCATGTCTTTGGTGATTTCAAGATCGCGCACGCGCTTATTGCTCGGCAGGTGGTACATCAGGTCGAGCATGAGTTCTTCAAGGATCATGCGCAGACCGCGGGCACCCACCTTGCGAGCCAGTGCTTCACGAGCCACGGCGCAAACGGCATCCTGGGTAAAGTGCAGGCGAACGTTTTCGTACTCGAAGAGCCGTTGATACTGCTTCAGGATTGCGTTCTTCGGTTTCGTGAGGATCTCGATCAGCGCATTCTCGTCCAACTCGTCCAAAATGCCCATCACTGGCAGACGACCCACGAATTCAGGAATTAGGCCGTATTTGATCAGATCTTGCGGTTCAGTCCTGCGCAGCAGTTCAGTGTCGCGATGCGAGCGGGTAGTCGCCTGATCGACTTCAGCCTCACCGCCCCGGAAACCGAGCGCCTTCTTGCCAACGCGACGGCCCACAACTCGTTCGAGACCGACAAAAGCTCCACCGCAGATGAACAGAATATTGGTGGTATCGACCGCAGTGAATTCCTGGTGCGGGTGCTTGCGTCCACCCTGCGGAGGAACATTGGCAACAGTGCCTTCAAGAATCTTCAGGAGCGCCTGCTGAACTCCCTCACCAGAAACATCGCGGGTAATCGAAGGATTCTCGTCCTTGCGACCGATCTTGTCAATTTCGTCGATGTAGATGATGCCCTGCTGGGCGCGGTTCACGTCGCCATCGGCCGCCTGCAGCAGCTTGAGGATGATGTTCTCGACATCTTCGCCGACGTAACCAGCCTCCGTCAGCGTCGTGGCGTCGACAATTGCGAAAGGCACATCGAGCATCTTGGCCAGAGTGTGCGCCAGCAACGTCTTGCCGGAACCGGTGGGCCCTACGAGCAGGATATTGCTCTTTGCCAGTTCCACTTCGTTGTTCCGCGTCCGGTTCATCTGGATGCGCTTGTAATGGTTGTAGACCGCGACTGCGAGTTTCTTCTTGGTCTGGTCCTGGCCGATGACAAAATCATCGAGGAAGCTTTTGACTTCCTGCGGCTTGGGCAGGTGGCCGGCAGCCGCTGCAGGTGTTGCTTCGCCGCGGTCATCCTCGAGTATGGAATTGCAGACGGCCACACATTCGTCGCAAATGTACGCACGCGGGTAGTCGCTGGGTGACGAAATCAATTTGGCAACAGCATCCTGCGACTTGTGGCAAAACGAGCAGCGCAATGCTTCTTCGGGTCCCGTACGCGGTTTCATCTAGTTTGCTCCCTCTGGACGTGCTCGTCTTTCTAATGTTCGGACCGGCTAGGTACGCGGCCTGTCAATGATTTCGTCAACGATACCGTACTCTTTGGCCTGCTGCGCGTTCATGATAAAGTCACGCTCCACATCCCGCTCAATGCGATCGAGCGGTTGGCCCGTGTGCTGAGCCATAACAGTGTTTGTAATTTCACGGATTCGCAGTATTTCGCGAGCGTGAATGTCGATATCAGTGGCCTGTCCGCTCAGCCCACCCATGGAAGGCTGGTGGATCAGGATCCTGGAATTGGGGAGAGCAAATCGCTTCCCTTTGGTCCCGGCTAATAATAAGAATGCACCCATACTGGCTGCTTGTCCTATGCAGTACGTCACAACACTATTCTTAATAAACTGCATGGTGTCGTAAATCGCCAGCCCCGCGGTAATAGAACCCCCGGGAGAGTTGATGTAGAGTGAAACGTCCTTTTCGGGATCCTCGCCCTGAAGGAAGAGCATTTGCGCAACGATGAGATTGGCCACCTGGTCGTCGATGGGAGTGCCAAGGAAGATGATGTTGTCGCGTAGCAGACGCGAATAGATGTCGTAGGCGCGCTCGCCCCGGCTCGTCTGCTCTACCACCATTGGAACCAATGCCATTGAGTTTTTCCCGCTCTCGTTGTTGGGGCCGTTTAGCCCGATTTTGTCGACCGCCGGCGTTGCTTCACCGAAATGCTGCCGGACGGAGTGATTCAGCTTGCAGGCACTCTAGCCCGGTAGTCTTTCGTACAACAATGAAGCCGTTTTTTCCCGACGCAATTGTTCACGGATTCTAGCCAGTCCGCCGTCCTGAGTCAATCGCCCCTTCAGGGTATCCAGGGGCTCGCCGGATTGCATGGCCGCCATCTGCAGCTCGTTTTCCAGCTCCTCGTCGCTAACTGTAAGATTCTCTTCGGCCGCAATCCGATCCAGAATGAGAGACGTTTTCACTTCATTCAGGGCACTGTCGCGCTGGGCACCGCGCAAGCGGGCGAAATCGAGCTTCCGCATCTGCTCAGGGTTCATGCCCTGCGCGGCCAAAGCACGCAGTCCGCGCTCAAGCCTGGTATCGATCTGCTCCTGCACCATCGACTCGGGAACCGGGAAACTGAATTTCTCAGCCAGAGCGGCGAACAGCTTCTCTTTGGTTTCGCCTTCAATGCTCCGCTTTTTGCGATTCGCGACGTACTCGCGAACCCGGGTTTCCAGATCGGCGTAGCTCTCGTAGCTTCCAATCTCCTTGGCAAAGTCGTCATTCAGTTCAGGCAGTGTCCTCTTCTTAATCGCCTTCACTTCCACTTCGTAGGCGACCGTCTTGCCTGCCAGGCGTGGTTCAGAATACTCGGCAGGATAAATGACCTCTGCCTTCAACTCCTGACCAGCCTTGGCGCCGCGGAGAGCGTTGGAAAATGCTTCCACAGTATCTTTGCCGCCGATTTCAACGAGGGCGTCTTCTCCGGCAACGGGTGCGGCATCCGCTTCGCCTTCCACCACGCCCTTATAGGTGATCTGTGCCCAATCTCCATCTACGAGGGGACGATCTTCTTCCACTGGCTCGATCGTTGCGCGAGAATCGCGGAGGCGTTCGATTTCCTGCTGGAATTCTTCTTCCGTAACTTCAGTGGACGGTTTTTTCACGGTGACGCTCTGATAACCCTCGATTGAGAACTCAGGCACATACTCGAACACTGCCTTTACATGCAGCGGCGTTCCCTCTTCCAGGTTCAGTTCCGTCACCTGCGGCTGGCCCACGGGCCTCACGCCCTGCTCGCGCACGGCTTGGTTGAAACGTTCCGGCAGCAGCGTGTCGATAACTTCCTTGCGAATCTCGGTGGCAAAGCGACGACGAACTACAGAATCCGGCGTCTTGCCGGGTCGGAAACCGGGAATGCGCGCGTACTTCTTGTAATTGGCCGTAACGCTCTTGAAGGCCGCTGCGACCTCATCAGCAGGAACATCCAAAACCAACTCGCGAGTACACTCGGGGTTCAGAACCGGGCCATGCTGGTGGCCCTCATGGTTGTGGTCGTGTTCGGCGTGCTCATGGCCAGTAGCCGTATCAGCCGAAACAGGCTGGATGTTGCCTTCAATGGTTTCAGTAGAACTCAACGTTTTGCCTTCCGGGCGCAACCTGCGCCGATCGAAATTCCGAATATTTGACCTTCAGATCCTCAGCGAATGCCGTGCATCCAGCTGTCGATCTCTCACTTCTATCCGCCGAACCAGCTACTGCGCGAGGCGGAACCAACCCCGTTTTGGGCCCAGGAAAATCGCTTCTTTCATGGTAAGAGGGTTTCCGGTCAGGGTCAAACCGGCGGCAGAGTGCAAAACCAGGCACGGACCGCCCAAGGTACGTTACCGTTCAGTGACATGTACGCTATGAACCGGGTGTGCTGTGCGGAGTTACGCAATGCCGTCGTGCGCTGCGAAAGCTATGCCGGCCGTTTACGGCGTGCCTTGCAACACGTCTTGGATGATAGAAACATGGATGAACAAAAGTTCATTGCCTCGGTGAACTTCCTTGGGAAACCTGCATTTGGAGGAAGTCGTCTAAATGTCAGGTGTTCCCCTGAGAACCGGCGCCTGTAGGGCATCCATCCTGGTGGAGGGTCGAAACTTGAATTCCAATGCAATTGGGCGATTGCTGCGGCCCATACTTCTGTGCTGCTGCGTCGCGGTGGCGCCGGTGATTTCCGCCGGGCAATCTCCCGAGCCAATTACCGCTCTTACCGAGTTGCCTTCCGCTCCTGAGCCGCAACTTGCGCAGGCTACAAATTCAAGCGGCTCGCAAAACCAGAATCAGCAAAAGCCTGAACCGCAGAGCGAACAGCAGCCAGCGAATGCGCCTTCGCTGGGCGATCTCGGATTCACGCCGGAACAGACGAAACCCAATGCGCAACTCCAGGCGATGCTGGACAAGCGCACGCACATGCTCAAGATCCATCAGCGGCTGGGAATCATCACAACCATTCCGATGCTGGCGGCACTCATTACCGGTCCCATGGCGCATGCAAGAGGTCGCAATGGAGAAACAATTATCGAACCCACGCAGGCAAACCTGGACTTTCACGCGGCGCTGGGCGGAGCAACAACAGCGCTGTACGTCTCCACGGCCTACTTTGCAATCTTTGCGCCCAAGGTGCCGGGAGTGCAGCGTCGCGGTGCCATTCGGCTGCATCGGGCGCTCGCATTTGTGCACGGACCTGGCATGATTGCCACACCGCTGCTGGGTGCGATGGCCTTCAAACAGGAAAAGGCCGGCGAGAAGGTTCACGGGATTGCCTCAGCCCACGGCGCCGTGGCCTGGGCAACCGCCCTTGCCTACGGAGCCGCGATCGTTTCGGTGTCATGGCCGATAAGGGTTCATTTCTAAATGCGTCGACTATTTTCTGGACATCGGATCTATACAACAGTTGCAGGAATGCTGCTCTGCGCATTGGCAATTGCCCCGACGGCAAATTGCCAAGCCGATACGCAATGGGTACTGGAACAGTCGACACTGACCTATCACGTGTCGCATCCGATGCATCAGATGGATGGGATAAGCCATGCTGCGAGGGGGAAAGGTACGTGCAACGCGGGCCAATGCTATTTTCTGATTGCCGCAGCCGTGAATAGCTTTGATTCCGGCGACAGCAATCGCGACCTGCACATGGTCCAGGTGACGCGCGGAGCACAATTCCCGCTGGTGGTTGTACGAACGCGCGTTCCTGAGGTGCCCCCTGTTTCGGGTACTAACTTCGTGGATCTTCAAGTCGAGTTCGCGGGCCAGACGATTACATATAAACACGTACCGATTCAGGAAACGGTCAACGGCTCCGAGGTAAAGATAATCGGCACCGTTCCCGCTACCTGTTCGGATTTCAAAATCGATCGGCCCTCGTTTCTTACGATTCCAATCAGCAATGAAATTCCCGTGAAGATCGACATGACTTGGCGAGCCGTAAAGTAGTCCCTTCCGCACTGCAAAAAGGAACAGGCCGGAAAGTGCCCGGCCTGCAACTTAAACTCGAACAACTTGCCTTCTAGGGGACAAAGACCTTTAGGCGCACGTGCCACGTAGTGCGCTGTCCGGGTTTGAGGCGCACCATACCGGTATCCATCCCGTTCCACTGCTTGCCGAACGGATCGTTGAAGTTGTACTGGTCTTCGATAGCCACGAACTTTGCTCGCGGTGGCGCATAGGCCTCAACGGTTTTTATCTCGGGCGAGATGCCGTCCACCTCGACTCCGTAGTGGGCTGCCGGATCAACCACTTTGACCACAATGGCACCATTGGTTCTTTCGAAATGGCACCAGTTCTCGTCATAAAAACGATCGCCCAGAGCTACTCCTTCAGGTGCGCGCCAGTCGTTGATGGTTCCCTCCACATTGACCAGTTTGCCTGTCGGAATCATGTCATCGCGACGGTCCATTTCAGAGAACTGCGCGCCGGGAATATGCACCCGTGCCTGCGCACGATCTCCCGAAGGCAGATTCAGGTAAGGGTGCCATCCGATGGCGATGGGTTCGGCTTCTTTGCCCACGTTCTTTGCAGTAACCTGTACGTCTACCGCATCCGCCGTCAGGGAGACCGTCATGACAAGGTCGGTGCTCGAAACCCACTGACCATTGAAGTCGCCGGCATGAAAAATGCCGCTTACCTGCTCACCGCCCGGAATCTTCTTCGTCTGCACGTCCTGAACTTTGGCCTTGAGAATCAAGCCATGCATTGAATGCTTCTCAGCGCCTGGCTGCCGGCCGGATGTATTGCCCGGCAGGGAGAGCGTGTGGCCCTCCCAATCGACATTTACCTTCTTGCCGTCTGGCGCAACCTGACCACGAATACGATTTGCCCAGGGGATCAAAATCGCTGCGCCAAAGCGATAGCCGGCATCTCCGTTGGCGTTGTCTTTTACGTCGAGCATGTCTTTGATGGTGGGGAGGTCAGGCGAGTTCAGCACATTCACTTCACCTTTGCCTGGGAAGTTCGCCGTAATCTGGAGTACCTCCATCCCGCGGCCCGGTGCAACAGTAACGCTGGTGAACTCCGGCTTGTCGTTCTTGGTCGCAGAGCGCTTGAGGGTGACAACCTTTTCCCCGTTGATCTCGACCGCGTCTTGCGCACGGCTTGCGGGAACGAGGAAAGCCGTCAGCATCGGCAACGCGCAGGACGCGAAAACAAGGCTACGAATAGCAAAGGCGCGAAGAATCCGGAAGTGCGAGTTCATGGTTCTACTCCAGTCATCGATTCATCTGTCGGAATTCAATAGAAGCTTCAGGCAATTCAAAAATGAATCGGCTCATTCAACTTTGAATCCTATTCAGAGTTCGGAGCCATTCTATCTGAAGGTCCTGCACAGCCGTGATTTAACCAAGGACCCACTCCGCCAGGAACCGCGACCTGGGATCAGCTGACGGGCGGCCTGAAAGCTTCGCAAATTCGGGTTCAAAGGTTAACACTGCAAACATTTGTCACTCTTGGCCCGCATTCATGTCAGACAACCTGACTGCCACTTCAACTCTCGATTCGACAGCTTTCGCCTTGAGTTGCCGCGGTGACGATTTACGCTGCATTTAACGTTAACTTCCTATCGCCGGTGCTTTACACTGTTGAAGCTAATTCGATAATGAGTTGGCGCGTGCGCAAACTCACTTCGGATCTGGGCTCCAGGGCAATGCTACGTAAGTGAGTTAGTAGCTTACGGGAACTCCGGTATCGCTCCGGCGAATAGGAAGGGAGCACGGTTCGGCAGAATGACAACTTCCACATCCACTCGGCAAAAACCAGTTACATCCATGATCAAGCGGGTTACCAAGCTATCGATCAGCGAGGAAATCGCG
>Ga0157372_10004347_pt1 | contig 15134 bp, 15 predicted proteins | sample C55metaG_FD_115307 | JGI IMG/M metagenome (GOLD analysis project Ga0157372, IMG submission 115307) | Corn rhizosphere microbial communities from Kellogg Biological Station, Michigan, USA - C5-5 metaG | ecosystem: Host-associated > Plants > Roots > Rhizosphere > Soil | place: USA: Michigan... | reverse complement strand
TATGGCTATACCAACGTTTACCTGGCTTTTAAAATGCTTCAAACAAAACCCGACTATTTTGACATACCCGAATACCATAGCGGTGATGCAAACTTTCGGATCAAAACTTCGAAGAGTGGATTCTTAAAATATTATGGCTACTTCAGTGCTAACAAGGTAGGTATGCGGACGGAAAGTATCGACACCCTGGGGTACAAAGATGCTTTCCGGCTCAAGAACTTTAATATGTATCATAATCTTTCGTGGAAAGAGAACCTCGGTGCCCGATGGAAGTTCAATGGAGGGGTATCCTATACCAACAACAAGGACCGCATAAAAGGAAATAGCCAGGATGAAAATAACCAGGATGTGGTGCTGGCAGGGCTGGAATACAAAAATTTCCAGTTGAACTCAAATGGAAATTATTTCAATGCGAAAGCTGTGTTCGAGAGAAGACTGCAGGGATTGAGCGCTGTACGGTTTGGAACCGAATACAATTACAGTGATGACAAGGGACACTATACCTTATACACTGGACAGGAAGTCCCAATTAGCCTGAAGGAGAAACTCGTCGCCGGTTTCGCTGAAACCGATATTTACTTAACAAATGACCTTGCAGCAAAAATTGGTCTGCGTGGCGAGCATTCACAACAGCTCGATAAATTCAATCTTGCTCCCCGTGTTTCATTAGCTTATAAACTAGGTAAGGATGGCCAGGCTTCCCTTGCGTACGGAATCTTCTACCAGAGCCCGGAGAAGAAATACCTGCCTTCACCTTATGAGCTGGATTTTGCCAAGGCCACCCACTATATCGCTCAATACCAGAAAGTAACTGCGCAACAAACCTTTCGCGCCGAGGTGTTCTATAAAAAATACCAGGGGCTTATAAAGACCGAAGGCCAAAACAATGTGCAGATGGCAACGGCTAATAATGGTTTCGGCTATGCTCAGGGGTTTGAGTTCTTTTGGCGCGATCGCAAGACCATCAAGAACTTCGACTACTGGATTTCCTATTCTTACCTGGACACCAAGCGCGACTTCCTTAACTACCCAGCAGAGATAGAGCCCAACTTCGCTACTAAGCACACGGCGAATCTTGTGCTGAAGAAATTCGTGACGAAGTTGAAAACACAGTTCAATGCGAATTACGTTTACGCAACCGGGCGCCCCTACTACAACATTCGTTTCGACAATGCAAACAATAAATACGCGATTTACGACCAGGGGAAGACCATTCCTTACAATAGTCTCAGTTTTAGCGTCAATTACCTACCCAGTGTATTCAAGCAAGGCGCCACCAAATTCAACGTGTTCGTGTTTTCCATCACGAATGTTTTAGGCAGCAAGCAAGTGTATGGGTACACTTATTCCTACAATGGCTTGCGCAGGGAGCCAATAGTCCCACCGACGAAACTCTTTTTCTACGTCGGCGCCTTTCTCAGCTTTGGTGTGGACCGATCACAGGATATAATCAACAGCAACCTTTAAACTAAGCTATATGAGTTATCAAACTGTTCCCGAAGGTAAAGATCCTAATCTCTGGCAACTGGCCCAGAGACGTGCTTCATTTAAAAGGCATCTTGCCACTTACCTTGTCATCAATTCGTTTCTCTGGGTGCTCTGGTACTTCACGAGGAGTATGTATGACTACAATTATGAATTCACGTCTCTACCTTGGCCTGTATGGACGATGGTCGGGTGGGGAATCGGCCTGGCCTTTCATTATATGAACGCTTATGTTTCAACAGGTCGGGACACAGTGGAACGTGAATACGACAAGCTAAATAATCAACACAAATAATACATCAATATGAAAAAGCTCTTCTTATTAATCGCATTATTCCTTTGCACATTCGCTGTATTTGCTCAAAGTGAAAAATATATGTCGGCAATGAAAGACAAAATTGCTGCATTGGACACAACAAGAGATGTTACCTCTTTAAAGGACCTTTCAGCATCCTTCGAAAGAATTGGCGATGCCGAAAAAAACCAATGGCTTCCTTACTACTATGCTGCTTTGGCCCAGGTGAATGCGGGTGATTTTATTTACATAGCCAACGTATCCAATCCCACCGAGTTGAAGAATCTTGACGTACTTGCCGACAAGGCCGATCAAATGATTGCTAAAGCAGAAGCACTGGAAAAGGACAACTCCGAAATATTCGCCGTCAAAAAGATGATCTCTTCCTTAAGGATGATGGTTGATCCAATGAACCGCTACATGACCTATGGACCCAAAGCGCAGGAGGCCCTGGACGTTGCAAAAAAGTTGAACCCTGAAAACCCGAGGATCTATTTATTAGAAGGCCAGGACAAGTATTTCACACCCGAGCAATTCGGTGGTAGCAAGGTCGAAGCCAAAAAGCTATTCGAAGAGGCTTTGATGAAATATGGCTCCTTCAAACCAGCTAGCGATCTACATCCAAATTGGGGAAAGAACACTGCCGAATATCTCTTAAGCCAGATCAAACCCTGAGCCATGGAAGGAAATCTTTCTCCACAGGAAAGTCTGCTGCTGATCCAATCAATGATCGAGAAAACGAAAACCAATATTGGTCGGAACCGTTTTTATTTTCTCCTTTGGGGTTGGTATGCCTTCCTGGCAATTCTAACACAATTTGTTCTTAAAGTGGCGTTTCACTACGAACGCCACTACCTTGTGTGGTGGGGTTTATTACCCGTTACAGCCATTACAATCATTTACGCGGTGAAACAGAATCGACGCACAAGAGTCAGAACCTACATTGGCGAGAGCATGGCTTCATTATGGACCGGAGTAGGAATCAGTTTTTTTGTATTGACTGTCATTATCTCTACTTCAAAGCAAGGGTGGATGTTTTCTTATCCCTTCTTCATTTTGTTATACGGCCTCGGTACATATATTTCCGGAAGAATATTGCAGTTCCGACCGTTATTAGTGGGCGGTATCATCAATTGGATACTTGCCTGCATCGCTGCATTCGTACATTACGACTATCAAATGTTGCTGGCAGCCATAGCTATTTTAACCAGCTATATTATCCCCGGTCATCTATTAGCAGCTAAAAAGAATTAACTATGGAAGATAGAGAACTGTCGCAACAAGAAAGCCTGCTGCTAATTGAACAAATGATCCAGGCTGCCAAAAAAGAGCAGAAGGATGATGGCACCTCCTGGATTGTCTGGGGATGGATGCTATTTCTGGCATCCATACTTACCATTGCTAACGTTCATTTCGGTTGGTACAATACTTTCTTCTTCTGGAATCTTTTTGGTGTAGCAAGCCTCATCATATTCTTATACCAGGCCTCCAGGTTCCTCTTTCTTAAAAGACCCCAAAAAGTAAGGACCTATACCAACGATCTTTTCGGACGGCTGAACGCCGGCTTTTTCATCAGCCTTATACTCATCATTGTCGGAATGAATATTGGTGTTCCTGTAACAAAGGGTTTTCCTCTATTGATTAGCCTATATGCTTTTTGGATACTGATCTACGGTAGCGCTTTGAATTTTAGGCCATCGATCATCGGTGCTTACATTACCTGGGGATTTGCCATTGCAGCAATGTTTGTCAAGACGTTCGAGTTGGTCATGGTGATGCACGCCTTGGGTGTGCTTTTTGGATATATCATTCCCGGGCATATCGCACACAAGGAATTTAAAGAATTACACAGAAAGGAAAAACGGGCACAACTTGTTTAAAGAACTCGATCCCATATTGCATTCTCAACTCCGGCTTGCGGTAATGTCGCTTCTCATCTCTGTGAAAGAGGCGGAGTTTACCTTTCTAAAGGAGAAGACAAACGCAACGGCCGGGAACCTAAGTGTTCAAATCCAAAAGCTAAAAGATGCGGGCTATATCGATGTGGTGAAACAGTTTAAGGACAACTATCCTCAAACCACCTGTAAGATCACCCAAAAAGGAGTGGAAGCTTTCGAGCTTTATGTGAAAGCCCTTCGTGAATATATAAACAAGTAGAACTAGTTCCCACTGTCTATTGTGTCATCGATCCTTTCGTCTTCTACGTTCTTCAGTACCTCGGCAATGATCTTTCTCAAGAGATTCTTGTTAGGGTCCTCGTATTCGTTCCTCCGTGCCCTTGTAGCCACGTACTCCATAGATATTATTTTATAAAGAGTAAATCTATCGGGACGAATCATTTCATTCAAGGTAGTTGGCCGGTGGTATACTGTGAGCAACTGTATTAAACCTTAATAGTCAAGAGAGCGGGCCTGAAATTTATCCAGGAAAAACCACTATTTATCCCATCCGGTTTTCTGGAAGTCCCCACTCCAGCAAAAGGCGATTGGTTAGTAAAGCAGTTAACTGGTTAGGCGCTAAATCTCTCTTTTACCTAACTTATTTTGTCCTGTTTCAAATGAGATTTCTTTTTTCAGAATTAGGTCGATATTGAAAGGTGCGAATCTGGTTCGGTATCCCTTCATAAGAATTTGACCCTTACACCAAATACGTTGCCTGCTAAATGCGTATCGGGTGACCAGGGAAAAATCTGCGGATTGTGAAATATGAAAAGACCTTTCGAATAAATACTAAACACAAATTCAGAGGAATTGGGATATTGGAATTTTTCCGCGGTCACCCAGGTGTTTTGTGAATTTGGTTTTAATGAGACAATTACAGGTCTGTTGCTATCACAAAAGAGGTCAGGCCTGTTTTCTATTCCTAAATATAAATTGGCAGCCCCGTCAACGTCATAGGCCCAAACCAACTCATCGAAAACAAACTCTTTTCCTGTTAATGAATCATGGGAAGATGCAGATAGCGTTTGCCCGTACAGGTACGGTGTTGATGCGGCTGCATGTATAACAGTGCCTTCTTTTTCACAGGCTGAAAACAAGACCGTCAGCGAGACTAAAGAAACAATAGGGACAAGGCGAAGACTTTTCATTTTGAAAATATTTTTTAATCAATGATCTTTTTTGAAAATTACTCATCCTTCAAAAACCTTATTGTATTTAAAATGTTTTGTGCAACCCTTTTACCTTGCATGCTGCCCTTATCGCAAGATGACTGGCAATGGATACCACCGAATACCCTGCTGTTTGACATCTCTTTGCCCATTTCATAAAATGAATTAAAGCTGCGGGCCGGCAGGCCAAGATAATCATATGTATGAAGGGCGAAGTGAAAATTGTCTCCAAACATGTTTGTAAGCATTTCAACAACAGATGCATTGTTGACGGCATGTGCTGATGGAAATTCGGGGTGATTAGGTGTCGGGATCAACGGTGACCATCCGGGATGTCCCATTTCATTGCGTATATAAGTGATGGGTCGTATTTGATTATAATGATACTTGTTTCGAAAACAGATAACACTGGCATCATATTGGCCAATACCCACTTTTGCATAAAGAAGCGCTGCAAAATCCAATGCTGGTTGAACTGTGGTCAACAATTGAGAGAGAATGGAAACGAAATGTCCGCCGCCAGGATATCCAGGAGCGTCGCGATAATAAATGGCCGTAGCAGTTTGATCAGCTGTCAGTGTTAACGATTTATCATAAACATCTTTGAACATTGCATAAAATGCAGAATTGGGATCGGCAGAATAAGCCGGGGGTGACTCTAGGGTGGTGCCATCTTCTACGTGAGGAACTAATAGGCGGCGCTGTTCCTGGTAGGTGCCTATCGGCGGCGTCGATGCGGTTGGAACCCAAAGACCAGGGCCAACAGCTGGCACATAGGCAGGGTTTATATTTGCAGAACCATCTGTTGCAGCCCAGCCATATACTCTTGCCGCTACTTCTTTTCCAAAGGCAATTGATCGCTTCAAGGTTTCACTATCTACTTCAGTAGCATATACCGCCTGCAAACTACTTTCAAGATTATTCATACTTGTTATGTTTACCTCAGATGTTGCGGGAAATAGTTTCCTGTTTATCGCAGCCAATGCCGCGTTTGCACTTGCTGCCCAATGATAGGCCTTACCCCGTTCCGTTGCAGGCATCTCAGGAAAATCGGTGAGCTGGCCGCTGAGTGACCGATATGGAGGCATTCCCGGCAACACAGATTCGTACAATACAATACCACAATAAGCCTGACATCTTTCTGACGCTTGTGATCCTGTGCCGGCAGCTAACGGAACACGCAACATGTCGAGTTGCATATTTAGCCATCTTACTACAAGGTTAGATGAATACTCTTTAGCTTGTTTCAGATGACCATGCGCATTGTTATTTGAGGCAATTGCAATTTTTTCCGGGAGAGGAATTTGTTTTGTTTCCTTTTTGCAGGAGAGAAAGCCAAATAAAGCAATCATCATTGATAACAGCCATTGGGAAGCAATTGGTTTAGTTAATGATTTCATGTTCATAAATTTTGAAGTAAAGTGTTTCTATTCAGCGATCGTGATATACGTTAATAATATTGGTTCCTTCTGATTCGTTGGGAACACTGGCAATTGCAGTTACAATGGAATTGGCACTAACACCCGCAAGATGTATCGTTGCCACATTATGCGTTCCGTACAGTATGCCTCTTACCGATAAGTAACCATAGGCTTTAATGTCCGGTCCATTATTATCGGAAAGAGTGCATCCAAATAATTTTACTTGGAGCTTATTAGAAGATACTTCCCCACTATTGGCGCTAAGGCCACCTGCAACATACAGCCCGCCTGGAGCTACATCTGGTACATCCGAAGGAATCGTTCCCTTGTTGTTTTGAATATCGGAGCCATGAGCTTCGAAGGAAAGCGTATTGCTATTGGCGGTGGTAGAAGCACCCTGATTAAGACTTGAGGCGAGAAAGATTCCGATCCCGTTTTCTTCAAAACGATCAGCGTTGGATTGTATAATAATGCTTCCTGAATCAGTTTTTGTATTGTTAGCATTGTTATTGAAACTGCGCAAGCCGACTTTATTTCCGTGAACATAATTGCCGTTTAACACGGCACGAATAACAGCCCCCGAAGCTCCATTTGCATTTTGTAACTCAATGCCCTGGCCCTGTTGCACCAGGTTTTCCAATATTTCATTATCCATCAATGCTGCATGAATCATCCGGTTTTTGCTGGCAAGTCCAACGTTGCGCATATCAATTCCAATTCTGCCGCCAGTTACAATGCAATGAGCAATGGTTATGTTGCACTCGCCATCACCGATAAGATCAGTATCTATCGCTGATAAAGCCTGTGAAGTAGAGTTGCCCTTCACTGTTAACCATTCAATGGAGTTATTTCCCTTACCCATTCTTATAGCACCGGTGCGTGGTGCAGGAATGTTAAGAGAGGGGATAAATGAAGAACCTGGAAGTTGTGAAGCGTCAATGATCACAGATTCAGCATGACCGGGCAGCCCTTGTAATGCCATATCCTTTTGGAATTCAATTCTGCCACCATTGGGGCGATTGGCATTTAATACATAAATGCCCGGCGATATCAATAGTAGTGCGCCTTCATAGTTAACATTGTCTACAGCAGCATACAATTCATCGATATTGGAGACTTCAACTCTTGTGGAATACAAACGATTACTGTTTCTACTGTCAGAAGTTGAAAATGCTTGTTCCTCTATATTTTGGATTTTCTCTTTTTGACAAGAAATAGTACAATATAAGATAAGAGTTACTGGTAGCCATTTGGTGTTCGATGGCCTGACAAGTCTTAAACCTTTTTGCATAAACAATTCTTTTATAAAATGATTAACTGGCACCCAAATTAGTTTTCAAAACAGGTTGCTTTTTTTTATTACGATTGATGTAATAAGGCAGCAAATAATTACCCTACAACAGAAGCGTTTTGAACAAAATTGTAGACGAGTGTCATTCGTCTACAAATACTGCCAGTTGTCGTTTTATTTTATTCCCCAGCCAATATTGAGGTAAATTCAGGTAACACATTGCTGGAATAGCGCTTATCTATTCATCAACAATTAACCTTTAACTATTTTATGAAAAAATATATCATCCTGCTATTTGGTTCAATTTTATCCAGGCAACTTGTAAATGCACAAGGATGCATCGTTGTTAGAAACATCTCCGGCTTTGGACAGTACAATCTTACTGACAATGCATTTACTGTTTCTGACTGGCAGCTTAATATCAACAACAGGTATTTTAAAGCGTTTCGAGATTATAAGGGAACAGCGGACCAAAAAACCGCAAAGCAAAACGAGTCTGTTGTCAACTCGTTTTCTACTGATATATCCATAGGAAGATTATTGAGAAATGGATGGTCATTAGATCTTAGTATGCCGTTTGCTTCAAACAGCAGGTCAACTACATTGGAACACCGTGGACCAAATACTCCCCGTCATACTACACATTCTTTTGGTATCGGCGATATTAGATTCGTGGCTTATAGATGGTTGCTACAACCAACTGTAAGACAAAGAGCGAATATTCAATTGGGGCTCGGCGTAAAATTCCCAACAGGAGCTTATAATTACCAGGATTTTTTCTACAGGAGTGATTCAATAAAAGTCCTTTCAGCAGTAAATCCATCGATTCAATTGGGTGATGGTGGCACAGGCATCATCACGGAAGTAAACACATTTTATTTTTTGAATGCAACAAAAACACTAAGTTTTTATGGTAACTTTTATTACATGGCGAATCCAAGAGAGCAAAATGGGACTGCAATAACATTCGGGAGAACGCCACCAAGAATAGACAGCCTTGCGAATAATATTTTTCTTAGCGTAACTGATCAGTATTCAGTAAGAGCAGGTATTAATTATAGTTTAAAAAACTGGGGTTTATCTTTCGGAATGAGGAAGGAAGGCATCCCTGTTGAGGATATCATCGGCGGTAGTGAAGGGGTAAGACGTGCCGGGTATAATTTTTCTCTGGAACCCGGCATCATTTATAAGTTTAAAAAAGCCTCCTTATATGCATACGTTCCGGTGATCGCAAATAGGGAAACAAAACAAACATTGGCGGATCGGTTTAAAACGAAATACACAGGAACGTATACACTTACACCAGGCGGATTTGGTGATTATATTGTTTTCATTGGAGCATTGTTCAAGTTGTAGTCATTCTAATAAATTAAATTTATAACTGCGTTATTATGACTGCGTATGATTTCATATTCTCCGGGAAATCCAGTCACCGGCAATTGCGACACATTATGTTGTGGATGATTTTTTGCCTGTACTTTTTCACTGTAAATTTTTTACCGGCGAGCGCTGCTGATCTTACCAGTATAAAAACTTATTCTGTTGCCTTCAGAAAGCTTGTGTATATGCCTGTTAGTATTCTTTCGGCTTATGCCACCGCTTATTTTCTTTTACCGAAATTTCTCTTGAAGGGAAAGTATTTTGGCTTTACCGTTTTATTTATAATGCTGTGTGGACTTAATCTTTTCAACGCATTCTGGATCACCAAACTTTATGTTCTATTGACCCAAAATACATCATTTGGCCAAACGCCTATCCACGTCAGGATATTTCAACCTATTATTTACGGTTTAGGGCTTGGGTCAACCACCGGTGTTTTTGCCGGCGTGACCCGCTTGCTGAAAATACATTATATGGAACAGAAAGAAAATGAACGGTTAGAAAAGGTGAAGATCATAACGGAACTGGAAATTATCAAAACTCATTTTCATCCACATTTTCTTTCAGATGCACTCCGGAATATTTCGCTCCTGATACGAAATCATTCTGCAGATGCTCCTAATGCAATATTAAAGCTGGCAGATCTTCTCAGTTATTTTTTATACGAAAATGAAAAAGAAAGAGTGCCACTTGACCAGGAAATGCAAATAGTGCGTACTTATCTTGAACTGGAAAAAATATTTTATTGCGAACGCATAGTCATTGATCTGAAAGTGCGAACTGAAAAAAGCGATATCCAGGTGGCCCCCTGTATCATTTTTTCTGTTGTACAGCATTGCTGTGAGCAATCTTTGCTTTCACTGCAACAAGAGCTGGCTATTGATATTGATGTAAAAACTCAAGATGGCCGTCTGGAATTCTTACTCCGTTGTAATGGCTATTATGAAAAAATCAATGGAGTTTTACAACAGAATCAAGGATTAAGCCAGGCAATGAAGAGAGTGAAGGCGTTGTATCCGGGTAAGCACAAAGTGGAAACACATTTTGAAAATGGCATGTTTTCCTTAATGCTTTCTCTTACCTCTGAGAATTCAATTAGAACCGCTGATGACAACACGATATTGAAGATTAATTATGAGTATGCATGATTTTATATTTTCCAGCAACCGATGGAATAGAATCTTTCGCCATTTAATTTTTTGGACCGGTTGGTTTTTATTTTCTGGAATTGTTCAGATCAGCTTCAATACAACAAATGCTAAAGATCCTTTGACTAACATTTGGGATGTAATTTTTTTCCAGTTTATAAGATCTTTTGCAAGATTTCCAAGCATCCTTATTTTTTCTTATCTCATTGTTTATTTCCTTGCACCAAAATTCCTGTTGAAACAGAAACCTGTACAATTTGCTATTTGGTTTTTGCTGTCTGTTTTATTACTTTATGCATCCACTTACGCATTTCTTTATTTGTGTCTTGAAGTGCTCCAGATTAATCCTTTTATCAGGCATTGGCCCACATGGGCTTATTTGTTTAATAGTTTTTATTCCAACATTAATTTTACCGGCGCTGTGCCCACTTGTTGCCTTATACTGGCCATAAAGTATTATAAAGACTGGTATTTAAAACAACTCAGATCAGAACAGCTCGGTAAAGAAAATATACAGGCAGAGCTCCAGTTGCTTAAAGCCCAGATACATCCGCACTTCCTGTTTAATACGCTCAACAATATTTATTCCTTCGTATTGAATAATGATAATCGTGCGGCAGGTTTGGTGGACAAGTTAACAGGCATGATAGACTACATGAGAATAGAGGGTGAGAACGTGGTGGTACCGTTGGGAAAAGAGATTATGCTGATAAACGATTATGTAGGCCTGGAAAAAGTTCGTTATGGAGATAGGCTAAAACTTGAGTTGAATATTGACTGTGAAAATGAGAACCAACTAATTGCGCCGTTGCTGATGATTCCATTTGTTGAAAATAGTTTTAAACACGGTACCAGTCAAATGCTTTTGCGTCCGTGGGTAAGTTTACAGATCACATGTGTCGGCAAACAACTTTTCTTTGAGTTGAGTAACAGTAAACCATCTTTAACTGAGCCTAACAAAATGACAAAAGGGATTGGACTGTATAATGTTAAGAAGAGATTGCAACTACTGTATCCCGGCAGGCATCAACTGCAAATTTATTCAACCGAAGATTCATTTAATGTAAGTATGCAATTACTTATGGAAGATTATTACCAATCACACAAAACGACAGCATATGCCTGATAGAAAAATAAGGTGCCTTGCGGTCGATGATGAACCACCCGCCCTGGATGTTTTGAAAAAATACATCTCGGGGGTGGAATCACTTGAACTCGTTGGCACTCGCTCTCACGCAATTGAAGCACTGAACTTTATCCGGCAAAACCCCGTGGATTTGATCTTTCTTGATATTCAGATGCCACAAATTTTAGGCACTGATTTTTTAAGGACATTGAAGAAACCGCCCAAAGTAATTTTTACTACGGCATTTAGAAAGTTTGCTTTGGAAGGTTTTGAATTGGATGCTGTGGACTACCTGTTAAAACCAATTTCTTTTGAGCGCTTTTTAAAAGCAGTGAATAAAGTAATGGATGTTTCTTTCAATGGCACTTTCTCCTTTAACTCCGAGCCAAATATTAGTAATCCAAATGACCAATATGTTAACTTCCGGAGCGATCGCAAGATGATTAAGGTTCTCCTTTCCGATATTATTTATATTGAAAGCCTTAAAGATTACATCAAGGTAGTGGCTACATCCGGAGTCATTATTACGAAGCAATCCATTTCTTCTATCGAGGGAATCCTACCAAAGGACAGGTTCCTCCGTATCCACCGTTCATTTGTGATATCGTTGAATAAAGTTGAATCATTTTCGAATGAACTCGTCTGGCTCGGGAAAACGGAGTTGCCAATAAGCAGAATGTACAGATCAGAAGTTGATAAGATCTTACGAAAGAGATAAAGCACAGTTCCGCTTCCGGAATTTATTTTCCAGAAGAGTTTCCGCTCTGGTGCCCCAGGACTTGCACTGGCAGCTCTTACGTAAAAAATAAAAACAATTGAAGATCTCGTGGGAAAGGAAACCTCTCAGAGAGAAGCAGGATTTCTCATAAGCTCGCTGATCACTCTAATATGGAGGACTTTCTCCCGGCTATAAATTCTTCTCATATACCTCACTCAGCACCGCGTCTTGTTTTTTTGCACCTTTTGCCTTTCGCTCGGCACTGTCTTACGCCTGTTCGCCTACTGGCTGACCACAGCCTTAAGTGCATCGCAACGGTCAAAAAGACCTGCAGGGGCCCTGCTTAAATCATCCCTTGTGTGGGCCATCAGCATATTTTCCCTGACCGTGGCATAGGGATAGTAAACAGGATAATGCACGGATGGTAAGCGGATGGTAAATGAAGAGTACGTGAGAATAGGTTACGAGTAAATGGATGGTAAATGGAAGTACGTGGCCAGTAAATAAGAATACGCCAGGGAACTCCTCCTTGTACTCTAAAATACCTTAAACATCCGCAATCGCTTGCCGGTTATCCTGCTCTCAATCCCGCATAATACACTCCGACCATCTTGTAGAATCAGAAATTATCGTCGGTGACGCTCATTCTAATGTCGCGAGCTTGTCCACGCCCGGCACTTTATGGTAAGTCAATTGTAGGGCTATGCCCTTCACGCTAAGAGCAAAGTTTAACAGCACACACTTGCACAAACCTTCATGAAAGCGTATATTCGTAACAGTTATTTCTATCTTTGTTAGATGGCCTGCGTAAAACAACAAGCTTGTTTTGTATTGTCTTTCGCGACGGGTCTGCCGCTGCACGACTTCACAACCTGCACGCTGTCGCTGCGGTGACCCGTGGCCGTTACAAAACGGCTGCTTGTCGGTGTTCACCTGGGGGCTTGCCCGGCAGACCCCGTGGATCCAAAGACCGCAATGATCTTGGCTTCATGGTGGCTTCATCCTGGCTTTATCTTAGCTTCATCTTCCCTTATCCTCCCCCATCTTCCGTCATCCCGGCTGATCTTCCGTGTCAACAGCGTAGCTACACCGTGGCAGAGGCATAGCAGCAGCATAGCTGAGCCGGAGTAAAAGCATAGTACTAAGGTAGTACAAGCGTGGAAGAAGCGAAGCAGAGGCGGAACACAAGCCTAATGGAAGCAAAGCACGGGGAGCATAAAAGCCTCGAAAGCTTTACTACTGGTAGCACGGGGAATCTATTCGGTGAATTAACGAAGCAATTGTTGTATCAAATCTGGAAGTCTCAAATCATCGGATTCACCTTCCTGCTCCTTTTTGATTTGCCGATATAACTAAAGAGAACTGTCGATCGAATCATCGATCCTTTCGTCCTCTACATTCTTCAGTACCTCGGCAGTGATCTTTCTCAGGGGATTCTTATTTCGGTCCTCGTATTCGTTCCTCCTGTTAATGATGTCAACACATTCAAACACGGCAGTCACAAACGAAGTAATGTCTGCCTTGTTCTTTCCTGAAATGTCAAAGGCAGTTCCATGGTCAGGAGAAGTTCTGACGAACGGCAGACCCGCTGTAAAGTTTACGCCTTCGCCGACGGCAATTGTCTTAAAGGGAATCAATCCCTGGTCGTGGTACATGGCCAAAACAGCATCAAACTGGAGATAGCTTCTTCTTGCGAAAAAAGCATCTGCACTATATGGGCCGAAGACCAGCATGTTCTGCTTGCCCTCCTTAATGGCAGGCCTGATGATTTGCTCTTCCTCATTCCCGATCAACCCTTCATCCCCCGCGTGCGGATTCAGACCCAATACGGCGATCTTCGGCTTATCAATGCCAAAGTCTCTTCTGAGGGACTGGTTCAATAGGTTCAGTTTAGAAAGTATGGTCTGTTTGCTTATGTGTTGCGCAACTGAGCTAACGGGTATATGCTCTGTCACCAGCGCCACGCGCAGGTTGTCCGAATAGAGAAGCATCAATACGTCATTTGCCCTGGCTACCTCTTTGAAGAATGGTGTGTGCCCCGTGAAGTTAAATTCGTTTGACTGCACATTCTTCTTATGTATAGGCGCAGTCACTACCCCCTGTATATGACCTTCTTTCAAAGCAGCGGCAGCTGCCAGCAGGGACTTGACCGCATATCTCCCACCTATTTCATTCAACTGGCCGGGGGTAATGACAACATCTTCCTCCCAGCAATTGAATATATTGATCTGTTTATGGTTAACCTTCGTGAAGTCCTTTATGCTTTGGTAATTGAAATGAGCGTCAGGCACCGCCTTCTTGTAAAAGTTGATAAGCTTATTTGAAGCGAAGATGACCGGGGTACACTGCTCCAGGATCCTGTGATCGGCAAACGTTTTTATGATCAGTTCTATTCCTATACCGTTAACATCACCACAGGTAACTCCAATTACAGGCTTATGTGTTGTCATAAATAAATTAAGTTGGCAAAACTACCAACTTAATTGAAAACAAACGCTGCTTATGAGACGATCTTACTTCTTTATCGCTTTGACGGTAACTGTTTTCTCCTCGTTCCGCACCTGGAGGATATAAACCCCTCTCGGCAGGGTGGTCAGGGATGGGATAATATAGTTATTGGTTCCGGCGTAGGCATTCACCAGCATGGTCTTTACCAGGTTGCCGGAGCCGTTCAATAAGGTAAGTGCCACCTGTGAATTCCGGGTCACATTCACATCAAGAGAAATGCCCGTTTCGAAATAATTAGTCACGTTAGAAACAGTAAACTCACCCGTAGTCTGCAGTTGCATGATTCTCGAATAGATCTTACGTCCGGCAAGGTCAGCTAAACTGATACGATAATAGCTTTTTACAGGCAATAGCGTATCCACGAAACTGTACCGGTTGATGTCGTTGGCCGAATGGAGCCCTCTCATCTTGCCTATCCTGTTAAAGTTGATTCCATCCACACTTCGCTCTATGTCGAACTGGACCTGGTCGGTTTCCCTGTTGGTGGTCCAGTAAAGATTGGCGTGCTTGTTGGCCGCGTTGGCGTTAAAAGAGATAATGTTAGTACCCAGCGGTGTTGAACAGTCGACAACACTCAGGCTGATCTGGCTTACCCCGTCGGTGACCTGGCAGTTTGTATTGGACAAGCTTCCTGAAGTAGTTCCGACCACAAC
>Ga0157372_10004344_pt1 | contig 15138 bp, 14 predicted proteins | sample C55metaG_FD_115307 | JGI IMG/M metagenome (GOLD analysis project Ga0157372, IMG submission 115307) | Corn rhizosphere microbial communities from Kellogg Biological Station, Michigan, USA - C5-5 metaG | ecosystem: Host-associated > Plants > Roots > Rhizosphere > Soil | place: USA: Michigan... | reverse complement strand
TGATCAGCGGCGTGCCGGTAAAACCGATGAACCCGGCGTTGGGCAGCGCCTCGCGCATGTTCAGCGCGAATACATCGTACTGGCTGCGGTGCGCTTCGTCGGTGATCACGATGATGTCCGAGCGTTCCGACAGCAGCGGGTAGCGCTGGCCGGGCTCGGTGCGGAACTTCTGGATCAGGGTGAAGATGTAACGCTCGTTGCCGCGCAGCAGTTGCTTCAGGTTCTCCGCGCTGGTCGCGCGCACGTCCTCGCGGGTGGTGGCGCCGGTGTTCTTGAAGGTCTTGGCGATCTGGTCGTCCAGTTCCTCGCGATCGGTGACGATCACGAAGCTCCAGTTGCCCGGCAGCTTGCGCAACACCTTTTGCGTGAAGAACACCATCGACAGCGACTTGCCCGCGCCCTGGGTATGCCAGAACACGCCCAGCTTCTTGCGTTCCCCCGCATCGACGTCGCGCAGTCCCACCAGCCGGCCAATGGCCTTGTTCACCCCGAGGAACTGATGGTTCTTGGCCGCCTTCTTGATCAGGCCACCCTTGGCTTCCTCGAACACGACAAAGTTCTCGACGTAGTCCAGCAGCCGTTCGGGCTCGCACAGGCCCCGCAACGCGACTTCGAGCGACGCCTGCCGCGGCCTGGCCGGTTCGTCTTCGTCCAGTACCCGCTTCCAGTCGAAGAAGTGCTCCCACCCGCTGGAAATTGTGCCTACCTTCGTCTCGGTGCCATTGGAAAGCAGGATGAACGCGTTGGGATGGAACAACTGCGGGATGGACTGGCCGCGATAGTCGCGAAAGTTGCCGTCATAGGCGCTCTTCAGCGGTACGCTGGGCTTCTTGAGTTCGATGAACACCAGCGGCAGGCCATTGACGAAGCCCAGCAGGTCGCAGCGGCGGCGGTACATGTCGCCAGCCACCCACATCTGCGAAGTGACGAAATAGTCGTTGTTGGCTGCGTCGTTCCAGTCGATCACTCGGAGCGTCTCGATCGTTTGGCCGCCATGCTCGTCGGGCAGGCTGACCTTCACGCCATCCTTCAGCAGCCTGTAAAGCTCCCGGTTCGCATTCACCGGTAGTTGCCGGGAGCGATCGCTTGTCAGCTGCTCGGCCGCCTGCGTGTAGGCATCGGCCGACAAACCGGGGTTCAGACGCTGCAGCGCGGCCATGAGGCGCGGCGTCAGGATCACCTGGTGCTCGCTCTCTCGACCCTCGGTGCCGCCAGCGCCGAAGGTTTCCGCGTAAAGGTCCTTGTGCTCCCAGCCCAGAGATTTAAGTAACTCGATCGCCGGCTGCTCGACCAGTATCAGTTCGCCATAGCTGCCCGTTACCGCATCGCGGACGCCAGCGGGCGGCGTCATGCGGCCACGGCCTCGGGTAACGCCGATACGTCGAGTTCGCCGGAGATCAGCTTGGGCAGCAGCAAGTCGCGGGTGGTGCGGAGGTTGGTGTTCGCCAATGCGAGATTCATCCGCAGCCGCTCCTGCGGAGCAACCATGCGCTCAAACGCGCGGATGATCTCAGAGGATGGAATGATGGTGCATACCTCGGATAGCGCGGAACGCTTGATATGCCGCATCGTTGCTCCGTTGGAGCGACTTCGAAACCGCGGCATCGCACTTCTCAGTGCGTGAAAAAGAAAGAACTTCGATACTTCGGCAACATTCGATCGGACCAAAAACAAATGCTGATTGAGCCAACCTTCTCCGCCAGCCCAGACATACACGTCCAAATCAGCCGACCATGAAAACAGCAGATCGCCGTTCTCGATCTTGTACTTTTCTGCAAGAGAGCCCGCATATCGTGGCGTGTCCGCTTGAATCCCTGCCTTAAGTTCTTTGATCTTTATGATTGGAACACCTTCGTTAGTCCAATCGTCAGGTTTGAATGCGTAGCCGTTGGTGAAGGTTGCGACCTCATCAAAAGCTTTGATCGCCCACCCCTCCGGCACCGGGCCAAGCTCGGATTCGACCATGCGCACGCGTTCGTGGCCGGGGAAGCGGAAGTGGACGAACCACGCCTCGTAGATGCGCCGCGCCATTTCTTCCAGGACCGCGATGCGCCGCGTGTTGTTCTCGATCAGGTCGTCGAAGGCCGACAGGATCGACGCGATGCGGCACTGTTCGGTTCGATCCACGTGATAGGCAGTCGCATAAGAACGCAACGTCGCGAGTGAAATGAAAGGCTGTGCCGAGCCTGATCGAAGATTGAGCAGCGAATCGCGGAATGCCGGACTAGCTACGAGATAGTAGAAGTATCGCGGGTCGACCTTCGTTGGATTGGGCCTGAAGAGTGCAACATTCTTGATGCTAAACTCACGGCTCACCGGAACCCACGCAGTATCCCCAACGGAACCGATGTTCGAGAACAAAATGTCGCCAGCTTGCGGCTTAACACGACGGCACGCCTCTTGATGGTCAGCTTCGGTGATGAAATCGCAAGTTGCGAAATCGACAAACCCCTGCGAAATATGCTTACCCTTAATGAATGGAACACCAGTGGTCTGCAACTTCGGCGAGTCGTGAGTGCCGTCTGTCACCAAGACGCACAGCCAATCCAGTGTCGCGCTACGCATCACTCGATGAGCCCTCCTGCAGTGATATAACGCTCAATGCAATCTCGCCCTGCAAAACCGACGCTTCCATATTTAACGTTTCCAGTTCTTCGTTCAACTCCGCCAACCGCTCCGCAAAATCGAACTCGTCCGCCGGCCGCTCGCCCACGCCCACGTAACGGCCGGGGTTGAGGCTCCAGCCCTGCGCTTCGATTTCCGGCAGCGTCGCGGCCTTGCACAGTCCGGCGACGTCTCCATACCGCAGCTTGGGGAAGCGCTCTTGCAGCAGCGCCTTGCTGCCGGCGTCGAACTCGCATCCGCCACTGCGATACAGGCGCACGATATTGGCGAGGTATTCGATCTGCTCCGGCGTGAAATCACGGTGCGCGCGGTCGATCTGCCGGAAGATGTTGCGTGCGTCGACGAACAGCACCTTGTCCCGGCGACCGGCATTGCGCGTCTTGGCGGCATCGAAAAACCACAGCGTGCACGGCAGCGTCACGGTGTAGAAGAAATTGGGGCCGACGCTGACGATCACGTCCACCGCGCCCGACTGGACCAGTTGCTTGCGGATTTCCAGTTCCGTGCCGCGCGCGTCGCCCGCGGAATTGGCCATTACGAAACCGGCACGGCCGTCCTTGTTGAGCGACGACGCGAAATACTGGATCCACAGGTAGTTGGCATTGTCGGTACCGGGCACGCCCAGCGGCAGACGCGGGTCGCCCTTGATGCGGTCTTTGTCCACGCCCGACACGTTGAACGGCGGATTGGCCATCACGAAGTCGAAGCGCCCGCGGCTTTCGTGCGGATCGTCATAGAAACTGTTGGCCTCGACGATCTTGCCCGACAGGCCGTGCACGGCCAAGTTCATCTTGGCCAGCTTCACGGTATCGCCGGCCTTCTCGACGCCGAAGATGGAAAGCTCGTGGCTGGCGTTCTTGCGATGCCGCTGCACGAACGCGGCGGACTGCACGAACATGCCGCCGGAGCCGCAGGCCGGGTCGAAGATGCGGCCATGAAAAGGCTGGATGATCTCGACGATCAGCTTGACGATGCTCTCAGGGGTGTAGAACACGCCACCCTTGCGGCCTTCGTTCATCGCGAACTCGCCGAGGAAGTATTCGTACACCTTGCCGAAGGCGTCGCCGGTGAGTTCGAGCGGCGCGAGCAGGCGCAGCAATTCAACCAGTGTGCCGTTCGGCAACTTGTTGTAGCTCCGGGGCAGAACACCCTTCAGGTCTTCGTTCGCAGCCTCGATGAGCGCCATCGCGTTGTTGATCGCGCGGCCGAGGTTCGAACCTTCTGCCAGCGAAACCAAGTGCGAGAAGCGGGACTCGTCCGGCAGGTACAGCACGCCATCGGCCTGATAGTCATCGGGGTCCAGATCGTCGGGCTTCAGGCCACCTCTGGTCAGCTCCGCTTGCTTGGCCCCGAAGCGCTCATCGGCGTAGCGCAGGAAGATTAGCCCGAGAACGGGCGTCGAGAAATCCGCCGGCGCCAGCCCGGTGTTGGCCCACAACTGGTCCGCTGCGGCCCACAGGCTGCGCTCAACGGCAACAAGATCGGCTGACACGTATTACTTCCCCCATGCGGAATACGCGCAGTATCCGGCATGCGGACGGCGCTGTCATGCCATGGCGTCAGCCAGGTGGACCAGCATCACGGTCCCGGCGTCAATTCCGAGCCCCATTGCCGGCTGCGCCGTCGCCCGCGCTCGTCGAGCGGCGGAAAACCGGCTGCAGTCCAAGATCCGTCAGCCATTTAGGTGGTGGCTTGCGCGTGTCGAAGTGCACTATATCCACGGCGGCTCCGAATCTGTGCGCCTGGCGCTGCAAAACTGTCGCCAGCGCTCGAGCCGCCCGCTCTGCGAGTTTTGAGTCCCCGCCCAAGACGATTAGGGTCGCGGCAGGGCCATGTGTCTCTTTCGCAGACCGCCCCGCGACGTACGCGACCTCGACGAACGGCAGGTCCCGCAGCACTGGAATCAAAATTTCGACAAGTCCCTCCGGAATGGAGTCGATTGCGCAAGCGAATGGCCCCTCCTCGTCAACGCTCAACGGGTCGATCCGGGCCATGTAGCTCTCGTCCAACAACGACGCAACTTCCTCTGGATACAAGACGCAGCACGGAGTTTCTTCCGGGTTGAGTATCAGTGTCGATCCTCGACTCGCCTCCAGAAAGGCGCGACCCTCCATGGCGATCACGCGAGCCACGCGTTGCGTCGATTTTTCAGCGCGCGCCCGGTTAGTAAAGAACGGTATGAGCATGCCGGGCTCGTCCGAACGCTGAAATTGCATGAAGCGCCATGGAAATTGGCGCTTGTCTTTCGGCACGTGCACGTAAACCGTGGCATCAAGCAACGCCCTAAAGAACGCTGCGTCCTCGGCCCCATTTGCTTTGGACCGTTCCATGAGCAATTCGAGTTCGCTCGGAGTCGTCATATCAAACTCAGATCTCAAATGTGCGATCGCTGGATCTCGTGTCTACGAACGGCAACCGCTTACTCCGCCTAGGTTCCCGAACTAACGGATTGTGGTGACCTATCTGGTTCTGATCTTAATGTCCGAGCAGGTCATTAATGATGTTCATTAACAAATATAATAACCGATTTACTCGAGTCGTTGCGCTTACTAATAAGCGCAACGACTACGTGAATCGGGGGCGTGAACTAACGAGTATGACACATACCTTCTATTACATGCCATATTGACACAAGGCACGTAAAGGACCACCGTGACGCGCAGTGCAAAGCAGGCCCAAAGCCCGAATCGCAGACCGATGTTGCGACTGGATGAAGCCATTGGAGCGCCGATGTTGTCGTACCTGCTAACGATCTTCCATGTCGGCTCCGAGTGTCAGCACGTGAAATCCTCTCGGTGGCGTGTTTTCGAGATTTCGGGGGGCTTCCCCACCAGGATGTGTGAACCTTGGTAGCGCTGCCGACCGCACGCGCCCCCCAACTCGGCACCAACAGCCGATATCTAGTCACTCTCTCTCTCAAACCCAGACCCGCGCTCGACCTCGTGCGCGCGCGACTGGACGATTCTCCTATTGACGGATTGGAGATCGAGTGGCCGCCTACATTCCCCGGCCGGATTCGAAATGTCATTACCCGGTCGGGCACGCGCCGACGTTACATTGTGCCGTGCTTTCGTCATGGCGATCGCGAGGCCCATGGTGAAGCCGCCGAGGAGGCAGCGGCCTTCATCTTGCTCGACGCTTGTCCTGGCGTCGAATTCCAGGAGCAGCCGGCCCGCTTTACGTTCCAATGGCGCGGGAAGACGTGCCAACACTTCCCCGATCTGCTTGTTGCCTCAAACGACCGCGTCGAGTTTTGGGAGTGCAAGCGCGCCGAAGAATCACAAGATTTCTGGATAAAGAAGCGTACTGAGCGACTGCAAGAACTCTTGGCACCGCTTCACATCGGATACCGCGTTGTCAGTGGTCTAGCGCTTTTTGACGAAGACTTCTTGGACAACGCGAAACGAGTACGCCGATTTGCAAAGCATTCGGTCTCTCCGTCAAGCGAGGCTGAGGCTCGCGCCCAGCTCGATCTCCACGGTGCGCTTGGATTTCAACAACTGGCCGAGCGCCTTCGCAGTCCCTCACCAACCGACGACCTGATGGCAATGATCTACCACGGGAACGTCGTCACGAACATGGGCATCAAGCTAACGCCGTTGTCACAACTCTACACAACTTCCGATGAGAGGAGGAGCCCATGGGTCTGGCAGCTCTTCGACCGGGACAAAAATTGAGCCTCAATGGCGTGCGGTACGAACTGACCGGTCTCCTGCCTTCGGGCAACTGGCAAATGGCGGAGGTCGACTCGGGACTGAGGGAGGACAAGCCGCCCGGTGAGCTCTGGCAGGCGTTTATGAACGGGGTGCTCCGCTTCATATCTGATCGCGATGGCACGCCTCGGGACACCACCCTTTTGTCTCACCTCAAAGAAGCAGCGGTCGAAACACCCCATTCGTGTTCAGACGCAGATCTGAAGGAGGCGTTGTGTCGACTGAAATACGTCCAGCAGGTCGACAAGCTCGGGAGGTTCCTGTCCCTCAAAGACATCATCCATGAGACGTGGGAAAAGCTCCATTGGCCAGAGCGTGAACCGACGACACGCACCGTCGAGTTGTGGCGCGTAAAAGTACACAGCGCGAGCGATCCGGCACGCGCCCTCGTCAAGAGGGTATTCAAAAAGGGAAATCGGGGGCAGCGCTACCCAGTCGAGGTAGTTGAACTCGCCGATGAAATCGTGAGAACCAAATACCTGCAATGCAGGACGCGTCTAACCATCGCTGGCGCGGTTGAAAAGCTTGCTGACGCCATCGATAGGGAGAATGCTTTGCGGCCCGCGTCGGAGCACCTCCCAATCCCTGGTCGGCGGCTCGTCGAATCACGCATCGCACTTGTTCCAGAGCGAGAACGAATAGCGAAGCGCTACGGTTCCGATGCGGCGATGGCTGCAATGCGAACTTCGCTCGGCGGGATCAAGACTACGCGCGCACTGGAACGGGCCGAAATCGACCACACGCTGCTCGCGATCGTCCTCCTCGACGAGGACTTCATGCCCTGGGGGAGGGCCTCCTCGAGTCTCTGCCTTGATGCCCATACGCGAGCCGTAACGGGTTTCTGCAATAGCGCGGAAGTACCAAGCATCGTCAGCCTCGCGCGTTGCATGACGTGTTCGGTATTGCCGAAGAGCGAGCTGTTGAAGAAGTTTCCCGAGGTGAAATTCACGTGGGATTGCTTCGGCGTTCATGAGAGTTACGTCGTTGACAATGGCCTCGAAGAGCATGCCACTGCCCTTCGCCACGCGGCTTCCGAGCTTGGAGGCTCCACGATCGAGTTTTGCCCAAGGAAGGCGCCATGGTTCAAGCCGCATGTAGAGCGCCACTTCCGACGCCAAGACGTTGATCTTTTGCAAGCCCTCCCTGGATGCACAGGCGAGAACATCACTGCCCGCCCCGCGTTCAACCCCAAGAAGGATCTGCTGCTTCGGAGAAGCACCTTCCACCTCGTCTACATGCTTTGGCTGCTTGGTGTTTACATGCGTAAACCGCAAGCGGCGCTTGGCGACATCTCTCCGGCAGAAGCATGGAAACGGTCTATCACACTCGAAGATCAATTTGTGCCGACGCGCCGAACCTTGCTGGAACGCCTTTTCCTGCGGAAGGTATCCGACCGGATATTGGATCATGAAGGCATTCAGTACGACTGCCTGACCTACAACAGTGGCGACATGGGTGCGCTGCGTACCCAGCTTGGCGCGAAACTGAACGTGAACATCTGGGTGAGCGATGAGGACCTTGGTTACATCTATGTCGAAGTCCCGCAACAGGATATTTCGATTCGGGTGCCATGCCTCGATCAGTCGTATGCCTCTGGCCTGACGCGGTGGCAGCACGAAAAGTGCAAAAATATGCGCCGCGTCCGAAGGGCGGAAGGTCTGCAACTTTCCCTGCGAGAGGTGCGTGATGAGATCGAGAGACTGGTGCTGATGGACCTTTCTGAGCTCCGGCAGGCCAGGCGGAAAATCCGCTCGCGGTTCACGGAGCACCCGCCTCAAATTCCGGCAGAGAGCAACCCCGAGGAAGAGGCGCAGACACCAAATATTTCAGATGGCGCATTGATGCGCGACGAGGACTGGGCTCTACCGGTGCTTCCACAAACCATTGTTAGTTGAGGTGCCGCTATGGAAGCTGTCGCCGACAAACGCCGAATTGTCAACGATGTCGTCATTCAACATGATTGCTTTCACCAGATGCTCGAGCGCATGGAAGCGCTGTGGCGGGACGCCCAAGCGCGGATACCCGTCATTGCCCCGTTCATCGGCGAGACCGGCACCGGGAAGTCCACTGCGATCAAGACATTTGCGATGAAACACCCTCCCAGACGGACGCCTGACGGCTTGATGATCCCGGTACTGATCATCAATACGCCATCAAAGCCAACTCCGCGGAGCTTGGGCGAGCGATGGCTCAGGGCGCTGGGCGATCCGCGGCCAACGGCTGGATCTGCCGCGAACAAACTGGACCGCATCGTCACCAACATGGCCCATTCCCAAGTGCGCGTCGGCGTCATGGATGACGGGCATCATTTTGTCGACAAACGACAGCAGATTGCACTCTTCGAAGCCTCCGACTACTTGAAGGAGCTCCTCATCAGCATTGACATCGTCCTGTTCTTGATCGGTCTGCCCGAGTGCCAAATTTTGATCGAAAGCAACGAGCAACTCTTGACGCGTAGCAAGGCCGTCTGTGAGCTATCGCGGTTTGATTGGATGGATGGTGCATCCCAAGATCAGTTTGTCGCGGTGCTGTGGCAATTCCAGCAAAGCATCAATGTGTTCGAGCTGCCGGATCTGAGATCACGGGAGCTCTCCATCCGGATGTATCTCGCAACTGGCGGAATCATTCGATACGTGGCTGCAATCCTGAGCAAGGCGGTCCGAAACGCCATCGACCACGGGACGACGAAGATCCGCATGCAAGACCTCGCCTCCGCCTGGTCGGAAGAGGTTGTCGGCGCGAACGTCAAGTATCCGAATCCGCTCGATCGCTCATTTGTCCTGAAAGACTTGCCAACAAAGATCGCCCTTGCAAAGGCGATCGGTCAACGTGCGCCGCGACCTAGCACGCGCAAGCCAGGGGCAGACTTGGCGGGAATAGGAATGTGAAACTCCCCGACGGGCTGTTGATGCGGACCCCCGCATATCACTCGCTCGAATCACCGCTGCATTACGTGCTGCGACTTGCCGAGGCGAACGGCTACCAGACGCCTGGGGTTGTCGTTCAAATTGCAACCTGCGCCGAGGAATGGCACGTACTTGCGAACTGGGACTTCATGCACCTCAACAAGGTGTTGCCAAACTGCAGACATCTGCCGGCAACATGCACCTACCGGTGGCCCGGATCAGATCGACGCTGCGATCTGTCGCTACTGCATAAGCGCATATTGTCCCGGCACCTCAATGCACCTTCCGCAGGAATTTGCCCAGAATGTGTGCACGAGCTTGGATTTGCGCCAGCATGGTGGGATCTGAAGTATGCGATCGCCTGCCCAAAGCATAGGGTGATGTTCGTCAGTGCCTGTCCGCGCTGTGCAAAGCCCCTATCGCACACGAGGCGCGGACTTCTCACCTGCGCGTGCGGTGCATCGCTTGATGTTCCCCCAGCGGAGGCGCCGACGGACGAGCTCTTGTGGTTGATGCAACTGCTGCAATCCAAGGCAGAGGCGCGATCTGACTTGAGGTCCGGCCAAGAATCGAAGCGACGACCTATGAATCCGGACGAGGTCGACCTGAACACGCTTTGCCGGATCATCGAAACAGTTCTGAAGGCAGAGCTGAAGATCGCGCGGACCGGCACGTCCTCGCCATCACATGCGAACTTGCAGAGATTCCTTCCGAACGTTGCAAAGTTCCTTTATGGCTGGCCCAGCGGCGTTCGGGCTTTCTGCTCGAGGTGGCAGGTGCATGTGCGGGCGACGAAGGTGAAGCGCCTCAGCTTTCGTTCGGAGTTTTCTTGGGCATTTGAGAGCTTGTTCAAAAATCTTGGCAAGCAAAGGCGAGAGGCGCTGTTCGTCCCGGACGCGGTCCTTTGCAACGAGGTCGCGTGCAGGGGCGGTTGCGCGGTTGATGTGCGCGCCGACGACCTTAGGGAAATTGCCCGGAATGACGGCCCCTATTGCTCGCTCGCGCGAGCTTCTGTTCTGTCTGGAATTCCGCTGCACACGCTAGTGAGGCTCGCCAGGAAAGGCGCCTTGCCAACACGCGTCAAGTATCTAGGTGAGCGGCACCGGTACGAGATTCGGACCGAAGTCGCGCGAACGCTGAAATTGGATTACCACCCAGCTTTGCAACACCGTGAAGCATCAAAGTACCTCGGCGTTACGCATGGGCTTTTTCGCGACCTCAGGCGCTGTGGTGCCTTAAAAAAAATCCGGCCAACCATAATCCCATCGGCGATTGCCATCTGTGATTTGGCAGAGTTCAAGCAAAAAGCCTTCGAAGCCGCGATCGAACCTAGCACCGCCAGCAGCCTGGTCTCGCTCGACGCCCTACGCCGCGGTCGGTGCCCACGTGAGGTGGTCGTCCGCCTCATCACTGGGGCGGTTGCCGGATCGATACCTTGCTATCGGGCACGACCGCCAAGTCCTCGGCTTGATGCTCTACTTGTACGATACTCGGATGTAACTCAATCAGGACTGGAATGCATACACCGGTGAGACTGATCACCTTCACAGGGGCGCAAAGGTCGCCCAACGCAGTCGTGGTCTTCTAAACGCAGAGGCCTGCAACCAATCGGAAAAATCCTACGGCCTGGCGCGGTAGAAGCTGACAGAACCGATCGGGAAAATCCTACGGCATGGCGCGGCATTGGCCGACGGATGGTGTCGGTCGCGCCCCATAGACTAGGCAGGCGAAGAAGGGGGGAAGCATGAGCTGGGACTACTATCCGATCCTGCGCTGGAAGCAAGGCGAGCAATTGGCCATGGCACGCTTGGACGCGGCCGATCGCGCGGGTTTGTTGCCGATCGCCGAAGTCCAAGTGCTCGAGACAGGCAGTCAACCCAAGCTGGAAAAGACCCTGCGCTCGGCACACGCGAATCAGTATCCGATCGCCATCGACATCAAGCCCGTCTACCTTGGTACGCGCGTTCCGCTGGCGCGCCTGGCGGGCATCGTAGGGCGATTTCGGAAGGCCGGGCTTGCCGTTTGGCCCGTAGTGCACGACGCTGATGCGCTGGCCGATACGGCCGGATTATTAGCCTTCAAAGGGCATGCCGATCTTGTGCTGCGCATCTATCCCAACGATACGCCGCTCACGGCGGCGCTCGCGATAGCCAAGGGCGCGCGCAAGGCCATGGGTCGTGCCGGTCGCCTTCACGTCGTCGTCGACTTGGATTCCATTGGCGATATTGACCCCAACGCTGTCGCCGCGATGGCAGTGCCGTACGTGCGCGACCTAACCGCCCTTGGCGATGTAACCCGCGTCATTGTGGCCGGCGGTTCCTTCCCGCTAACCGTAGGCGGCTTCAAGCTTGGCGTCGGCAACCTGCTTCCTCGACGGGAACTCAGCATCTGGAAGGCGGTGGGTGCCGCGTCCGGGTGTCATGGCGCGGCCTTCGGGGATTATGGAGTAACCAACCCCCAGCCACTGGAGCCCATCGATCCACGGACGATGAATCCGTCCGCACACATTCGCTATACCCTGAAGAACGACTGGTGGTTGCTACGGGCGTCTGGCGTCAAAACGAAGGGCTGGGCCCAGTACAACGGCCTGTGCGTGCTACTGGTCAACGATGCGCGGTACTGCGGCACCGCTTTCAGCTTCGGCGATGATCGCTACATGGCGCATTCGAAGACCGGATCGACATCGGGCAGCTTCATGACCTGGCGTCGGGACGCGACCAGTCACCATCTGGTCTACACAGTCCGCCAGCTAGCAGCCGGCAACTACTGATCGGGACTGGAGCTTGGGTCGGATCCTAAGCGTATCGATGACGCGCTCGCGAATCTGCTCGATGGGCAATTGCCGCGCGAGCGCCTCGTAGATGGCGTGTCGGGGAGCGCGGGTCTTCACCACGGGCCCGCTCTTCTCAACCAGGAATTCATATGCCTCGTCGCGCCACAGCAGCGCGGCAATGCTTTGCGCATCCTGACAGGGGTGCAAGGAGGCGGAGCGGCGGACGCGAATCTCGACCGATTCGTCCGTCCTGCAGTGCGCTTCCCATAAACCCCACCAGCGAGGCAGCAACTGCTCTGCTTGATCAAGGTACGTAGCGGTGGTGACCAACGTAACGGTGTCGAACACCCGGTGATAGGCGTGCATCTGCCGCGCCAGGCGATCCAGCGTGTCGAGATCGCTCTTGATCTCGAAGCCCTCGAGTGACCCGCCGGCGACGGCCAGGTCTACACGCGCGGCACCGTTCTCGATGCCCAGCTCTTCGATTAGCACACGGCCCGGGGCGCATTGAGTCCGCAGACGTTCGACAAGCGCGAAACGTATGGCGGCTTCGGTAATCGGGACAGACTTGGCCATGGAGCAACTATGCCATATGCTATGCGTTTATGCCAAATAGACGCCACATCACCGACTTGCGAATGGGCGAGATCCAATCCGCCCTGCGGGCGGCGATGGAGCGCAACCAGCACTCTCAGCCTGACGTAGCTAAAGTGACGGGTGTGTCGCAGAGCAACATCAGTCGATTGCTGGCCGGGCAGCGTAAGCGGGTCACGCCGAGTGTCCGGAAGCTATGCCAATATGCCGGATTAGATGCCGAAACGGAGCACCCGGAAGTCAATGCGCACCGCAGGCTGTCTCAGGCCTTGAGTGGGGCAGTCGGCGATAATCCGCACGCCGCGGCTGCGCTGGCGAGCGTCATCGAGTCGCTTGCCCCACTCCTGCGGATTTATAAGCCCGCCCCCGTGCCAGGAGCCGACCATGACCAATCGCGCGCTCACTGACATCTTGCGTGGTCTTCGGGACATCGGCCTGACTAAGGGTCAGGTCGCTTCTCTTCTCCCGACTTGGTGGACGCCTGAGATGGCGGCCACCGAAGCAGGCTTGTGGGAGACAGCCGTCCTGCTCGGGCGCCGATTGAGCATCGACTCGCCAGCACTAGTCGCCGGCGAAGTGCGCCCCATCGCCGATATCGAAGCCACGCGCTACAAGCACACGGTGCGCGTCACGCCGCTGCAATTACGGGCGGCGACCTTGATGGCTACAAGCCTCGCACGGGCCGTCGTGGAATCCATGCCGCCCACGCGCGAAGAGCTACCGCAGGCCGTGTCGTCGATCCGGGACAGCATCCTCGCCCGACCCGACGCGGTAATCAGCTTCGACACGTTGGTGGACTATTGCTGGTCGCACGGCGTTCCGGTCATCCCGTTGCCGAACGTCCCGCGCGGCGTGAAGAAGATGGACGCGGCTGCCATCCGGGTCGACGGCCGCCCCTCGATCGTTATCGCGATTCGCAACAACTCCAAAGCGTGGTTGAGCTTTCTGGTCGCCCACGAGCTCGGGCACCTGTGCCTTGGGCATGTCAGCCCAAACGCGTCGATCGTCGAGGGGTCCATCTCCGACAGTGCCGATTTCGACGTCGGGGGCGAGACGGATCAGCAAGAGCTGCAGGCGAATGCGTTCGCGCACGAGCTCATGGGTGGTCACGAGATCGACCAAATCATCGAGCGGTGGGCCCGCGGCTTGCCCGCCGTATCGCTCGCCACGTCAGCATTGGCCGACGCGCGTGCCCTGCGTACGGCACCGGGTCACCTCATCCTGCGCCATGCGTTCCTGACTCGACAGTGGCCGGAGGCGCGATCCGCACTCAACTTCCTGTCGGACGATCTCGATGCGCAGTCCACGCTGGTCGAACGGCTCTCGCGAGAGATTGACACTGCGCACCTGGCGGATGATCTGCAGGACTACGTCGAGCAACTGACTGGCGTGACGCCCCGCCCGTGAGCGAGGACAGCCGCAGGCTGGTCGTTGATGTCGATGCGCTGGTCAAGCTGGCGCACTGGAGTTTGCTCGGCGAGTTGGAGGGTGCCACCGGTATTCCGCCGGAACGCCAAGCCACGTTGGAGTCGATCCGGTTTCGCGCGGCCCGGCGAGATCGCAAGTTGTTTCGTGACGCCGCTGTTGCCGACTACCTCGCCGTTGCGCTCAGCCAGTTCGGCGCGGCGTGGGGCCCCGACGCCGAAGTCGTCACCCGTTTACAGGGCATTGCTGGCTTGGATGCGGGCGAGATTACGTTGATCGCCATGCTCTGCAGCAATCCCAAAGCCGTGCTGGTAACCGGTGACAAGCGGGCGATTCGTGCCTTGGCCGCACCGGGCCTCGAAGACATTGTCGAGCGGGTTGCCGGTCGCATTGCCTGCTTGGAACAGGTGGTGCTCAGTGCACTCGATCGTCTCGGCGTGGGAACGCTGGCCAGCTCGATCGAGCCGCATCGCGACCTCGACGTAGCGGTCCGTTGTGCGGTACCTCGGCCGCCCTACGCGGTGGAGCTTGAGGTCCGCAAAGGGCTTCTCTCCTACATCGAGGACCTGCGAAAACATGCCTCGTCCCTTCTCTACGAGTAGGTGCCTCCACCCGATCCGTAGCCGTTGCCTGAACGATGCGCCGGGGATTGGATCAACCATCGCGCTGCTTTGCTAGCGCACCGCGCGCCGCGCCGCCGCATCACCCCTTGGGCCGACGTACCGACCAACCTCTTGTCCCATGCACAAGCTGCCCCCCCCCCGGACGCCGCGACGGGCACGCTGAACCTCAAAGCGTCGGTATCCATTTCGTGGATGGCCGCCGGCTGTCGAACGGACGGATGGCAAACCCCGTTATGGCGAACTGAGTACTGTTCAGGTCTTGATCCGCGTGCTTCAGCAGTTAGTCGCCAACGATCCGAAACCCCATTGAAATGGCCTGCTCCAACGTTGCAGGGACTTTTGTTGTCGTGACGTCCAAGGACGGCGGCGCGCGGGACAACTCGATCCAGTGTCCGCATTCGCATCTCGAGTACATGGTCACCACGGCTTCGATCTCGACAAGATCCATCGTCAGATCGCCATCCTTCGACTGAAACCTC
>Ga0157372_10004342_pt1 | contig 15139 bp, 10 predicted proteins | sample C55metaG_FD_115307 | JGI IMG/M metagenome (GOLD analysis project Ga0157372, IMG submission 115307) | Corn rhizosphere microbial communities from Kellogg Biological Station, Michigan, USA - C5-5 metaG | ecosystem: Host-associated > Plants > Roots > Rhizosphere > Soil | place: USA: Michigan... | reverse complement strand
CGCCGTTCGATCCGGCAGCAGATTGAATGCTTCGTAGTCGATCGCGGCTTCAGGTTGAATGTTGAGCACGAGCACCGGCACACGCGCTCTCTGCACCATCGGCAGCACTGTGCTTGAGAGTGCGTAGGTGGTCACGTAAATGATCAGCAGATCAACGTCCGCGCGTCGGCACGCGTGCCCCGCGTCGCGCCCCTTCTGTGGGGTGTCGACCAATCCAAGCCTCTCGACCGTAGCGCCTGCGCGCTGCAGATGCTCCGCCACCTCCCTGACATGTCCATCGAGACGATCGTGCAGTCCGGCAAACTGAGGCCAGTAGGCATCCAGCCCGACACCGCACAGTCCCACCCTCAGCTCCGTCACGGACATCACGCGAACCTTTCGTTCAGCTCTACTTCATTTTCAATACTGTCACAGCGAATGGCGCCATCTTCAGTTCTTCCCCCTGCACCGTTCCAGTTCGTGGCTCTTCGTCACCCGTCTCTTCATCCACGGTGAGCGAACTAGCCCCAGCCAGATCGGCCGCGAGTTTCACTGTCTTCTCAGAATTGGTCTTGTTGACCAGCAGCACTTTCTTCCCCTCAGGCGTAATGAACCCCTGTTCCACTACACCCGATGGCTCATCGCCTTTCTTACCCACAAGCTTGTCGCCTGGGTGGAAATTGTCCTTGATGACCTTGAGAACCCAATACCGTGAGTTTGGCTTCCCATTGTTGTAGTCGATCATCGACACGCTCGGGAACTGCGATGGATACCCCACGAGCTGCGACTCTCCAATCACGTCGACACCAAGTTTGGAGAGTTCCACAAAAAGATATCCGTACAGTGCACCTGCCGCATTCCAGTACCGATGCGGAATGTGATCTGGCATCGCTTTTGACGCGGCAATCTCTACTCCATCGGTAGGCAGAATCACGCCCAGCTCATCCGTATCCACCTTTGTCTGAGGGGATAGCCGGTCCCGAATCGCAAGGATGTACCGCGTAGTCGCGAGAAAGCCGTCAGCCTGGTTGAAGAAAGTGTGCTGCCATCCGTCCAGCGATTCATCCATCGCAGGGCTCGCATAGAAGTGAAACGAAATGTAATCGAGAGGAATTCCCTTTTTGTGATTCTTCGGATTCAAAAAATACTCGAAATACGCCGGCTTCGCCCCCGGAGCAGCCAGTGCGAGTCCCATGAACTTCGTATTCGGACTCACTCGACGAATCCCTTCCACAATTGCGTCGTACCGCTTCGTGTAGTCCTCCGGCGTAGTGTTGTGCTCGAAGTCGATCTCGTTCAGAACCTCCCAGTACGGGAACGTGTAGTGATAGCCCGAGTCGTGCTTCTTTCCGTTCTCATCCGTAAACCCGCCTTGCGTATACCAGCTCACCAGCCGGCCAAAGTAGTCGCCAAGTTCCTTTCCGCTCGGGTCGCGCAACTCCGTTCCCTTCGTGTAGTCCCAAAATACCTGGTTCGGATCGTCAGGATATTTCACAGGCTTATCCGTCTTGAACATCCACGCGGGAATGGTGCTGAAATTCATGATGGTCGAGTGCCCTTCCGTCGCCGCCAGCAGATCCTTGGTAACGGGATCGATATACGTGAAATCCCAGGAGGTCTTCTCTTTCGTCGGCGGCTCCAACTCAGCCACGGCTATCTTCGGGTAAGGCAGCCACGGAACATAGCGCACATAGTCAGCTCCCAGTGCTTTGAGCGCTGAAAACGACCCATCGTGTATCGGAGATCCGGGATTGAGCATGGGATTTGTAACAACTTGCAGTGTTGGCGTCGACTTGGACACTATAACCACCTTGTCCCAGTCCATCTCCACCTTCTCTTGCTTCTTTTCTTGTGCGCTTGCACTCATCCCGCAGATCGTCAGCACCACGAGCGCGATACCGCCATACCACCAACGCGAAGACTCTTTCATCAAGTAACCCCCTCAAGAACTCATTCGAGAACCTAGAGCAAAACAGCCGAAACTGGCAAATAATTTCGTCGATCCGTAAGAAGTTTACGTGCTGAAATTGAAGTGCACCGGCAGCGCCGCTCCTCTCTCGCTCCACAGAGAAATGCCAGCCCGATCGCTTCCGAATTACATCAGATTCGGGTCACGAGACTCCATCGAATAATTCATTTGGGAATTTTTTTCTCTTCCGAATAGCTGCGCTTTCCTGCTACAGTTTCCCCGCATAACTTCAGTTCTGTTTCCCGCTGTGGAAACCGACCCCGATGCTGCCGTTGTCGCTGCCGAAGATCGCGTTTCCCTTTCGCGAAAGGAGAAGTAATGATTCGCCAGGTCCTGAAATTGCTTGCCTCTTCCCTCTGCCTTGCAGCTTTCCTAGCCGGCGCGCAGGATAAGACCTCTTCCGATTCTCTGAAAAGCGGTTTCCAGAATCCACCTCAGACCGCGCGCCCGCGCGTCTGGTGGCATTGGATGAATGGCAATATCAGCAAAGAAGGCATCAAGCTCGATCTCGACTGGATGCATCACGTCGGCCTGGCCGGCTTCCAGAACTTCGACGCTGCGCTGCAGACCCCACAGGTGGTCGATCACCGCTTGGCCTACATGACGCCCGAGTGGAAGGATGCATTCAAATACGCAATCACGGTCGGCGATCAGTACGGGATGGAGATGGCAATTGCGGGTTCTCCCGGCTGGAGCGAAAGTGGCGGCCCCTGGGTGCCCGGCGCTCATGGAATGAAAAAATATGTCTGGAGCGAAACTGCCGTCGAAGGGGGCAAACCATTTTCCGGCGAACTCAAGCATCCGCCCAGCAACACCGGTGCCTTTCAGAACATTGGAATCCATGATGCTCTCGGCACACCGGCAACAAGCAAGATTCCCGAGTTCTACGCGGATGCAGCCGTTTTTGCCTACAAGAAGCCCGCGAGCGACGTCTCTCTCGAGAAACTGAATGCGAAGATTACATCAAACGGCGGTTCGCTCGATGCGGCCATGCTCTCCGACGGCGATCTCGAGAAGACAACGCCAGTTCCCATCCCAGAGACCGATGCGATCTCGTGGATCCAATACGAATTCCCCCAGCCACAATCCATACGCTCCATCACATTTGTGACCAAGACCCCTGGTTGGATTGAGCAGCTGATCGCTCATATGTCCGCACCTGAAATGAACTTGGAATCGAGCGACGACGGCCAGACTTTCAAGCTCGTCTCGAAACTCCAGACGACAGATTCCCCCGAGCACACCATCTCGTTCGCGCCTGTCACGGCAAAGTTCTTCCGCGTTACCTTCAAACGCACCCCTCCGCCTCCGATTCCCGACTGGGCTGCAGGAATCGATCCCGCTTCATTCGGATTCAGCAAAATGCCGGCTGCTCCAAAGGACTATCAAGTAGCCGAGATGGCTCTCCACTCCGGTGCGCGTGTCGATCATTTTGAAGAGAAGGCGGCCTTCGTTCCGGAAGATGACCTCTACAAATTTGCAACTCCTTCCGTCGGCCAAAACGATGCGATCGCGAAATCCGATGTCGTCGACCTCACCTCGAAGATGAGTGCTGACGGAAAGCTCGACTGGACCCCGCCCGCCGGGGACTGGGTCGTGGTTCGCCTCGGCTATTCCCTTCTCGGCATCACCAATCATCCTGCAACCCCCGAGGCCACCGGCCTTGAAGTCGACAAACTTGATCGCCGTTTCGTGAAGGACTACTTCGAAAAGTATCTCGACAGCTACAAAGAAACCGTTGGTCCTGAGCTGATCGGCAAAAAAGGCATTCACTACGTCATCAACGACAGTTGGGAAGCAGGCTCGCAGAACTGGACTGACAACATGATTGCTCAATTCAAGAAACTGCGCGGCTACGATCCAATTCCCTGGCTCCCGGTCCTCACCGGGCAGGTGGTAGAGAGCGCCGAAGCCAGTGACCGATTCCTCTGGGATTTCCGCAAAACTATCGCCGATCTGACCTCAACCGAGCACTATGGACAGCTTGAAGACACCCTGCACGAGTGGGGCATGGCTCACTATGGCGAATCGCACGAAGGCCGTCGCGCATTCATCGCAGACGGAATGGAAGTGAAGAAATACAACGAAGTCCCCATGAGCGCAATGTGGACGCAGACACCGGGCGTCAACAAAGAGCAATACGGCTACAACGCTGACGACCGTGAATCCGCATCGGTCGCTCACATCTACGGTCAGAACATCGCAGCCGCTGAATCCATGACAGCCGCAGCCGCGCCTTGGGCCTGGTCTCCGGCGACTCTGAAACCCACCGCCGACCAGGAATTCCTGAACGGTATCAATCGCTTCGTCATTCACGAGTCCGCACACCAGCCCCTCGTCGGCAAAGCTCCCGGCATGACGCTCGGGCCCTTCGGCCAGTGGTTCAATCGCAACGAAACCTGGGCAGATCAGGCTGGCGCATGGGTCGACTATCTCGCTCGCACAAGCTACCTGCTGCAGCAGGGCAAATTCGGAGCCGACCTGATTTACTTCTACGGCGAAGATTCCAATCTGACCGCCATCTTCGACAAGAAGTCTCCCGACGTTCCCGCCGGATACGGCTTCGACTATGTCAACGCTGATGCACTCATCAACGAATTGCACGTCGTCAATGGCCGTCTCGAAACCAAGGCAGGCATGAGCTATCGCCTCCTCGGACTCGATCCCTACAGCCAGCACATGTCTCTTCCCGTATTGCGCGCCATTCACAAGTTGGTCGAAGAAGGCGCAAGCGTTGCCGGACCGAAGCCCAGCGATGATCCGAGCCTCGCCGATGACCAAGCCGAGTTTAAGAAATTGAATGACGATCTGTTTGGCGACGGAAGCGGCACTCACAAGGTTGGAAAAGGCACCGTGTACGCCGGCCAGAACCTCGGCGAAGTCTTCCATACACTCAATGTGGAACCTGACTTCGACTACACCAAGCCCGAAGGCGACACCCGCATCGAGTTCGTTCACCGCAGGCTCGCCGACGGCGATCTCTACTTTGTCGATAACCGCGGCGACAACGGTCACAAGGTGGATGCAACCTTCCGCGTCGCCGGAAAGGAACCCGAACTCTGGCATGCTGAAACCGGCAAGTCTGAACCCGTCAGTTTCAAAATTGCCGGCGGCCGCACAACCGTCCCGCTCGATCTCGAGCCTTGGGGCAGCGTCTTCGTCATCTTCCGTAAGCCCACATCGGCAACCAACCGCACCATCCCTGCGGGACAGAAAAAAGATCTCGCAACGCTCGATGGCTCGTGGAAAGTTACCTTTCAGAGCGGCCGTGGCGCTCCCGATTCTGCCACGCTCGACAAGCTTGGATCGTGGAGCGACAACTCCGACCCCGGCGTGAAGTACTTCTCCGGAACCGGAACTTACACCAAGTCGTTCGATGTGCCTGCAGCCTCGATGGCCAAAGGCGCGCAAGTCTGGCTCGATCTCGGCGACGTCAAGAACCTGGCTGAAGTTCTGGTCAACGGCAAGTCTCTCGGAATCGTCTGGCACGCACCCTATCGCATCAACGTGACCTCAGCGTTGAAGTCCGGTTCGAACGCACTTACCGTGAAAGTCACCAATGCATGGGTAAATCGGCTCATCGGCGACGAACAGCCTGGAGCAACTAAAATCACCTTCGCTGATGTGAAGCCATACCGGGCGAACTCACCGTTGCTGCCATCCGGCCTTCTTGGCCCCGTCACCGTTTACTCGATCAGCAAGTAATCCGAACGACCGCGCGGCCAGGCACACAATTAAGCGTGCCTGGCTGTTCTGTCTCGACGCATGGAGAGCAAATGTCTGAGAATGCAGGTTCGGCTCGCGAAGCCAAACGAACACCTAATCGCTACGCCTTCATGCTGCGTCTACGGCCCGGCGCAGCCGAGGCCTATGAAGAGGCGCACCGCGCCGTATGGCCGGAAATGTTGGCTCTCCTGAAAGAAGCCGGCATCAGTGAGTATTCAATCTATCGTCGTGACGACCTGCTGATCCTCGCCCTTCGCGCCGACGACTTCGAAGCAACCTGGAGCCGCATCGAAAATCATCCGATCAATCTCCGCTGGCAGGCCGCCATGGCGCCTTACTTTGCTCCAATTGAGGGCCTTCGCCCCGGCGAGAGATTCCCCATGCTCGAGGAAGTCTTTTATTTGCCCTGACCAGGCAAGTGTCTAGCTCTGGTCACCGTTCAGCGTTTCCGGCGTGACGACCTTATGTCGCACGTAGTTATACGGTGGAACCGCGTACCCGCGCAGCATCGAGATGCCAAGCTGAATCAGCCGCGGTCCATAGGTCTCGGCCTCGTGCGAGATGCTTCCAATTAGTGCGCTCTGCCCAGATCGCATCTCTTCCAGAGCATCGGGAATGCAATCCTGCCCCACCACCGCAATATCGTGTTCCCGCCCACTCTGCCGCGCAGCATCCAGCACACCTAGCGCGCTGGAATCCGTTGCCGCCGCAACCAGAATGCGCTGGCTGCCCTCGTGCCCATCCAGAAACTCTCCGACCGCAAGCCTGCTCGGATTCCTCGATCCACGCCCATCGATCTGGACAAGTCTCTCCGAGGACAGATTCCGCAGCCTCTGCTTCACCGCTTCGAATGCCCCTGTAATGCGGCTCTGCACAAAGCTACCCGCCTCATTGAACCCGACGCCGAGAACCCAATCGACGTTTCCTTTCCACTTTCGTTGCGCATATTGCGCCAGCAGCGTTCCCGCCTCAACGCCGCACTCAAAGTTGTCCACGCCGAAGTAGGTCGCATTGGGATGCGGAACATCAATCGCAATCACCGGAATATCGGCCTTCTTGAAGATGTTCGCGACACGCGGCCCGACCGACTCTTCAGCCTGAAACTCCAGCACAAGATCAACGCGCTTCTCCGCGAACTCCTCCGCGTTGCGCACAGCCGTTTCTGTTTCGAATCTGTTATCAAGCAGCAGCAATTCGATTCCTGCAGCCGCAGCCGCCGTGGTCACGCTGCGCGATACCGCCTGCGAGAAAGGAAGATCGGCGCTCTGCACCGCAAAACCGAAGCGGAGTCGGCGTGGACGCGCTACAAGGCGGTATTGCCCATTCTGAGTCTGCGCAACATAACCGCGATGTACCAGTGTCTTAAGAATTCGATAGACACTGGTTTTCGAAATATTCGTCTTTTTGTATACGTCCTCAAGACTGATAGGCCCGTGAACTTGCTCCAGCAGTTCCAGAACATCCAGGCCCTTTGAAAGAATCGGAATCAGGTACAGGCGCTTGATCTTGGCTTTCGGCAACTTACTCTCCCTGCGCTCAATGTTTCAATAGTGAAACCAGCACAGAACAGCATACAGCCTGCCCGTGGCAGGCATCCATATTCAAGAATTTGTAAAAGAAGGCAAGGAGCCGAACAGCATTCGACCCTGCTCCAAAATTTAGACGCGCCTGCTCAGCACATCCAATTCGTACTTGCGAACGCTCCTCAGCCACTCGCTTCCCGGCGGAACATTCTTGGTTGTGCAGTAGTACTCCCAAACCGCCGTCCACGGTAGCGATTTGGCTTCCTCCATCAGCGCTAGCCGTGACGTGTAATCGAATTCGCACTCCGCTTCCTTCAGCGCCTCGCGAGGCTCCAGCATCGCGAACAGCAATGCTTTTCTGAAATTTCTTGTTCCGATTACCCACGCAGCAATTCGATTAATGCTCGCGTCAAAGAAGTCCAGCCCCACGTTCACTCTGTCGAGCCCATTGGAGCGCACGATCTCCTGCGCAATCGCAATCGTAGGATCGTCAAACAACACCACGTGATCGCTGTCCCAGCGAACCGGCCTTGATACATGAAGCAGAATTTCATCGAGGAAGCAGAGGCATGTCGAAATTTTGTCCGCTACATTCTCGGTGGGATGGAAATGTCCCGCGTCCAAACAAAGAAGCGTTTTGCGCGTCGCAGCATACGCCATGTAAAACTCATTCGAGCCGACCGTGCAGCTCTCAGCGCCAATCCCGAACAACTTACCTTCCACCGCCACTTTATGGTGTTTTCCGGGCACCGCGCCAAGGATCGCATCGAGCGACGAAATCAGCCTCTGCCGTGGTTCCAGCCTTTCCGCAGGCGTGTCTTTGTAGCCATCGGGAACCCAGATGTTCATGATGGCTGGGTTGTTCAGTTGCTCGCCCATGTACTCACTGACCCGGCGGCTCGCAATGCAGTGATCGATCCAGAATTCTCGTATCTCATTGTCGGGGTGGCTCAACGTCAGATTCTGCGCGCTGTTCGGGTGCGAGAAACATGTTGGATTGAAATCGAGCCCGAGACCACGCTGCTTCGCCCATTCGATCCATCCCTGGAAATGCCGCGGCTCGATCTTGTCCCGCTCAACCGCCTTATCAGTTTCCAAATAGATCGCGTGTAGATTTACCCGCTTTGCACCTGGAATGAGCGAAAGAGCCAATTCAAGATCCGACCGCAATTCACGCACATTCCGCGCGCGCCCAGGATAGCTCCCGGTTGCCTGGATTCCACCTGTGAGGCTTGCGTCCGCACTCTCGAACCCAAGCACGTCATCGCCCTGCCAGCATTGAATGGAGATCGGCACCGCATCCAGCTTACCTAGTACTTGTTCTGTGTCCACGCCATTCTCCGCGTAGCGCTCGCGTGCAAATGCGTATGCTTCCTCGATTTTGCTTTCCATCACGCGCATGGCTCTCCCTTCATTTCCCTCATCGCAAGCAGCTCGTCAAAACGCGCAAGCACGTCAGTGGGCACAGCACTATTAGGATCATATTCATGCATTTCAAATGATGAACAAATAAGCGCTCTCGCCGCGCTCAGATTCTCAATGACTCCCAGCGCGATCAGCTGTGCGCTCAAATTACCCAGCGCAGATGCCTCCACCGGGCCAGCCGTCACGGGCAGTTCACAAGCATCCGCGCATAGCTGATTAAGCAGCTTGTTCTGGCATCCCCCGCCCACAATTCGTATTCGCGTCAGCTTTCGTCCGCGAAGAACTTCCAGCTGTTCCTTCACTGTTCGATAAGAGAGCGCAAGGCTGTCGAACACGCAACGTGCCAGTTGCGCCACCGTCTCAGGCACCGGCTCGTCCGATCTGCGGCAGTATTCACGAATCGCATCGGTCATGGACGGAGGATTTAAGAACTCAGCATCATTGACGTTGATAACTGACCGCCATGGCTTTTCCTCCGCAGACTGCTCAACAACCCGTGCGAAATCCTGAGCTTTCTGCTCTTCGCAGATCCGTTGAATCGGCCACATCCCCATAATGTTTTTCAGTATCCGGAAGCGTCCCTCCACGCCACCTTCATTTGTGAAGTTCATGCGCAGGGCTTCAGGGTTTGCGATCGGCTCGGTGCTTTCGATTCCCATCAGCGACCAGGTTCCTGAACTGATGTAGGCCTCGTCCGTGCTTCCAAGAGGTGTCCCAGCCACCGCGGAACCTGTGTCGTGCGTCGCTGGAGCAATCACCTTCAGCCCTCTTGCGGTTCCCTGCCCATCGCCAAGTACCGTCCCTGCGGCAATGGGACTCCGCATCAGCGAGTCTTTCAGCCCGATCGATTTCATCAGGAAGGAATCCCACTCGCCGTCAAGCCCGCAAAGCTGGGTGGTGGTCGCATTCGTGTATTCGTTAGAGAGGATGCCACAAAGCCGAAAATGCAGATAATCAGGAATCATCAGAAAATGACTTGCTTGTTCAAGCCACTCCGGATGTCGGCGTCTGCATGCCGCGAGCTGATAAATCGTATTGAAGGTAAGAAACTGAATGCCGGTCCGACTGTAGATCTCCTCACGCGATATCCGTCCGCAGAGATCCTCCATTACTCCGGCCGTCCGCCTATCGCGATAGCTCACCGGAAGACCCACTCGGTTCAGTGCTTCATCCAGCAGGACATAATCCACGCCCCAGCTATCGACTCCGACGCTGGCAACGGACTTCGATGACCTTGCTATGTTCGCCTCGATCTGCTCGACGATCTCTTCAACGTCCCAGCACTGGTATCCGGTATCGGAATCGGTCGACGTAGGAGTTCGAAAACGGCCAATTTCCTGTAACCTCCAGCAGCCTCCCCTGATCTCACCAAGCACAACACGCCCGCTTCCCGCACCAAGGTCGACAGCGAGACATCTTGATTCGTCGGCTTTAATCAGATCCGAGGAAGTCATACCGTTCCTATACTTACCCATTTAAGCGCAGCCATAATAGCGGACAGCAACATCAAAAAGCAAATAGATGCTCTATTGAAATAGACTCGATGGTGCCATATGCATTGCAGGCCGAATCACCGAAAATTCAACTTCCCCTTTTCGGCAGTTCGCCTCAAAATCAAAGCCTCGAACTTGGCCAGGCCCCGCAATTCAGGTCAAGCCATGGCAAGGAGAAAGGTCTTGCGCGGTCGCATTCGATTCTGGATCCCGCTATTTTTGCTTCCCCTCCTGCAAGCGTGCGGAGGCAGGAGCGGCATCACCGCATTGCGGCCGATTTCAGTGTATCTGCCCATCTCCACCGTCCACCTCACGGCAGGCGCGATGAAAGTAAGCGTTCCGATCTTAATCGGATCGACCAGCGAGACTGCCCTGGTTTCCTTGATCGGACTGCCGGCAGGAGTTCAGGTGACCTATTCCTCCTCCGATACCAATCCCTCCGGCTCGCTTACCTTCTCAGCAACTTCGACGGCTTCAGCAGGAAGCTACATGCCAACGGTGATCGTCATGTCTGCGGGCACCACAGCTTCTTCTGCCTTCGCCCTCGTGGTTCAGACGCCTTGAACATCCACTAACGCAAAAACGCCTCAGTCAATCCACCATCGACAGGAATCAAGTGCCCTGAAGTGCACCGCGCCTGAGGGCCCGCCAGGAACAAAATCGCCCTCGCGCAATCTTCCGGCTCTATCGGCTTATGCGTCAGGGTACGTTGCGCATAGAACTGTGCCAGCACGCCGCGCAACTCCTCGTCAGTCATGCTCTCTTCAAAGCTGAGGTTGTACTTTTTGAGAGATGCAATCACGCGATCGCGCGGAAACATCGTTGATCCCTTCACGACCGTCGCAGGGCTGATCCCGTTTACGCGCACCTTTGGCGAAAGCGATACCGCAAACTCCCGCACCAGATGACTCAGAGCCGCCTTGCTCACGTCGTAAGCCTCGGTTCCGCGCTTCGGAACCACGGCATTTGCGCTGCTGGTAAGCACCACGGAGGTATCCAGATCCTGACCCGCAAATATGCCCGCCAATTCATCCAGCAGAAGGTAGTTCGCCGTCACATTCACCGTCAGCGTAGTCGCCCATTGCTCGTCGGCGATCACTCCGGTGGGCGATGACGGGAAAAGCGCCGCCGTATTAATCACGATGTCCACACCGCCGTATGCAAGAATCACTTTCTCCAGTGTGGCCCGAATCGAATCCCGTTTGGAAATGTCGATCGCAGCACTCATCACCGCTTCTTTTCCCGCCGCTTTTATCACTTCCTCCGCAACCTGCTCTGCGGCATCGTTCGCGCGGTCCGCAACCACCACGTGCGCCCCACGCTCAGCCGCGATTCGTGCTACTTCCCTCCCAATCCCGCTGCCTCCGCCAACCACCAGCGCAACCTGCCTGCTCAACTCCTTCTCAGGTGGCTGCCGCCGAAGCTTTGCCTCCTCCAGCGCCCAATACTCAATCCGGAACGCCTCGCGCGTCGGCAGTGCCACGTAATTGTCGTGCACCTGGAACATATCCGTTGTAGCCGCCGCGCCCGCTTGCGGAAGAATCGTGGGACATGCGCTCAGCCCTCCTAATCCCGCCGCACCCTCCATCACATGAATCGCATTCACATAAAACTCGCCCGTGACCCGCGACTCAGCCTTGCTTTTCCCGAAGCTGAACTGCCCCACCCCCGGGATCAGCACAATCGTCGGGTTCGGATCTCGTTGAGCGGGCGACGAAGGTTCAGCGAACTTTGTGTAGTACTCCCCATACTCCTTGCGGTATTTCACTAGCGCTTCATCGATCGCAACGCGCAGCGTCTTCACATCCCCTGCCGGATCCCAGTTCACATACAGTGGCCGCACCTTTGTGCGCAAAAAGTGGTCCGGGCAGCTGGTACCCAAAAATGCAAGCCTCTCCGCGTCTTTGGCATTCACAAATTGCAGCACTTCGGGAAGATCGCTGTATGTCCCGATCTGTCGCTTCTGTGCCGATACTCGCCCCCGCACATACGGAAATATCTTCGTGGCGACTTCCTTGGCATCCCCTCGGGCTGTAAAGCGCGCTCCACCAAAAATCGTGTCGCGCCTCTTCTCGACATGTTCCAACACAAATTGCCCGAGCTGGTCGATGATTGTGATCGTGTTCAGGTAGCACTCGCGCTGCGTATCTCCCCACGTGAACAGCCCGTGCCCGCCGAGCACTACACCATCACATCCGGCATTAGCCTCGACAGCCTTCTTCATCATCATCGCCAGTTCAAACCCGGGCCGCTGCCAGGGCACCCAGATCATCCTGTGATCGAAGCGCTCATTGAATTCCTTGAGCTTCTCGTGCCCGTTGGCGCTCGCGGCCAGCGCGATACCCCAATCCGGGTGCAGGTGGTCTACATGATCGAATGGCAGAAATCCATGCAGAGGCGTATCGATCGACGCTGCTACCGGGTTCAATCCGAATGTGCACAGCGGATAAAGCGCCACCATTTCGTCCTCGCGCTCAGATCCGCCATATACCTTCTCCAGCGCTAGCAACTTGTCGAGATACAGCGTCGCAAATCCACTGCGCTTGATACTCCCCAGGTCTCCGCCGCTTCCTTTCACCCACAGAACTTTCCGATCCGTCCCATCGAGCGGATCACGCTCAATAACCTTCGAACTCGTGTTTCCACCAGCAAAGTTCGTGATGCGAAGATCCGCGCCCAGCAGATTCGAGCGGTAACGCAAAAGCTCAGGTTCATCGAGATTGCTGGCTGTCTTCTCGTCCCAGAGATCGGTGAGATAGGCGAGGCGGGTGGCGGTAGCTGTCATAACAATGCCTCTCGTGCTACTGAAATGTGGGGGAAGCCCTGCGCAAGCACGCATTGCAGGCACGCGCGCTCGGCGAACACTAAGAGCCTAATGCAATGGGGCAACAATTTCAATACGCGATTTCCCTTGCCTGCACTTCTTTCCATCTGCTTCAATTGCCCCCAATCGAAGATTCTCCGAATGCCGCAAATAATCGACTCTCACGTACACTTCTTCGACCCAACCCGTCCTGGTGGCGTCCCCTGGCCGACGGCGGATACACCGGCTCTCTACAAGCCTGCTCTGCCCCCAAGGCTGGAAAACCTTTCCCGCCCGTTTGGAATTGCCGGCTGCATCGCAATCGAGTGCAGTCCGCTACTGACTGACAATGACTGGCTGCTCAAGGTGGCCGAATCCCACCCGTTCGTCCTCGGCATCATTGGAGATCTCGACCCCGGCGATCCTGCCTGCCCCGGCCAACTTGACCGGCTGCACAGGAATCCCCTCTTCCTTGGCATCCGTTACGGAAACCTCTGGAACCGCGATCTGCTTGCTGACTTGGAAAAGCCACACTTTATCGATGGCCTCAAAACGCTCTCCGAGGCAGGCCTGGTATTCGAAAGCGCAAATCCTGATCCACGCTTGATCCGCGCTCTTCTTCGAATCGCAGATGCTCTTCCGCGACTCCGTATCGTCATCGATCACCTGCCCAATGCGCGAGTGATCGCCGATCCCAACACCGTCGCAATATATCGCCATAATCTGGCAGCCCTCGCGCAGCATCCACAGGTTTACGTAAAACTCTCCGAGATCCCGACCATCAAAGACGGCGTGCTCATTCGCGATAAGCAGTATTACCGCGAGAAGCTTGATCCGCTCTGGAACCTCTTCGGACCTGACCGCGTCATCTTCGGCAGCGATTGGCCCAACAGCGATCAAATCGCGCCGTACGACCAGACCTTCGCAATCGTCTCTGAATACATTTCCACGAAATCGCCGGCTGGTTCCGAAGCCTACTTCTGGAAGAACTCCAAAGCCGCCTACCGATGGACTTCGCGCACTTCTATCCAGCCCTGATCGCAAGTTCTCCGCAGATGTCCGTTTAGGCTGCGAGGCAACATAACCGCCCAAATGAGCATCTTTCTTCGCACCACGTTCAGGTGCGCCCCGCTACCCGTGTGGGCCAGCATTGCGTGGCTGCAGGAGATAAATTATGGCGACTCATCAGGTTGAAGTCCTTCTACCCGTACACAACGAAGGCGAAAGCATTGAAGCAACAATCCGCGGGATGGACACAGAGCTCTCCCGGGTCACCGATATCGGATTCATCGTTTGCGAAGACGGCAGCAGGGACAATTCCAAGGAGGTCCTCCGCTCTCTCGCCTCCGAACTTCCCCTCCGCCTCAACCTGAGCGAAGGACGCAAAGGCTACTCCAAGGCTATGCGCGAAGGTATGGAAATGTGCGAGTCCGAGTATCTCCTCTGTCTCGACTCCGACGGCCAGTGCGATCCACGCGACTTCGCGAAGTTCTGGGACGCACGCAACTCTGCTGACGTCATCATTGGCTGGCGAGTTCACCGCGCCGATCCACTCGTCCGCCGCATCTTCTCTCGCTTCTTCTACCTGCTCTACCAGGCGGTCTTTCGTGCGCCCGTCCACGACCCCAGCTGCCCTTACGTCCTCATGCGAGACTCGGTCGCCAAGGTCATGGCTCGAGAACTGGGAGAAATGAAAGAAGGCTTCTGGTGGGAATTCGTAGCGCGGTCACATCGCCACGGATTCACTCTCCACGAAATCCCGATTCGCCATCAGCAGCGCGCAGCCGGCGTTACCCAGGTCTATAAGTGGAGCAAGATGCCCGGCATCTTCTTCCGCCACGTCGCCGCCATCTTCAAGATTTGGAGCCAGACCCGACGCTCCAAAACTACGTCTTCACCAGACCGCGCCGTCTCCCCCCGCCGCGTCTGAAAAGACCGGCCTTGATTGCACCTGAGTCGGCACTCCCCAACTCGTGTACCTGATTACCTGCTGAACCAGCAGGTAATTAGGCGTCCCTGGCAAAAAAACAGAATGCACAAAAAAGAACTACCCAGTCGGGCAGTTCTTTGTGTTTGAAAACCTTCGCGCGCAAACTCCAGAGACCGGCACTTCCGCATCACAGATTCGGAATTAGTCATCGCTTTGAAGGAACCACGAAAGAGGACAATCAAGGCAGGATGAACCACGCCGCAGACATAATTTGGCTCCTCAGGTAGGACT
>Ga0157372_10004340_pt1 | contig 15147 bp, 13 predicted proteins | sample C55metaG_FD_115307 | JGI IMG/M metagenome (GOLD analysis project Ga0157372, IMG submission 115307) | Corn rhizosphere microbial communities from Kellogg Biological Station, Michigan, USA - C5-5 metaG | ecosystem: Host-associated > Plants > Roots > Rhizosphere > Soil | place: USA: Michigan... | reverse complement strand
GGGGCAGCGCCAGGACTTGAAGAGGTGGGTATGCCCCCCATCTGACGTGTTCCTTTGGCTGAAAAAGAACTGACGATGGATTCCGGGGAAGGAAGTGTAATTTTGAGCCACGAAGATGGCTGCTTGGTGTTTTCTGGCTCGACAGGCTGGCACTACCGCGTAGCGAGCCACCAGGTTGACACCGATGCAAAGTTGCAAGAGTTCATCGAGCACTTGTCTAAGAAGACGTGGATGTCGCATACACTCATCCATCAATTCGAGGACGAAATTGACTGGCTCCGCTCTCAGCCGTGAGATTGTGAGCTAGGCGCACATACAGCCCCTCCCCCAGTTCTTGCTGGGGGAGGGGCTTGTCAGTTAGCCAGATGTCACGAAGTCCGCCCACGCCTGCATCAGCGGGCGACGTTGCTCCAGTAGGTCGGTTCGGTGATAGGCCGCCTCTACCTTGTTCTGCACGGTGTGCGCCAAGGCTCTTTCGGCCAAGTCGCGCGAATACCCGTTTTCGCTGCACCAGTCGCGGAAGCTGGATCGGAAACCGTGGGCAGTTGCCGTGCGGTTGGCAACGTCACTGACAGCTTTGCCTCGTCGAAGGAAGGCCGTCAAGGTCATATCCGAGAGTTCCTTCTGGTCACGTATCGACGGAAACACCAGAGCTTTATGCAGCCCGTGTTGTCTCTTGAGAAGGCCCAGTACCTGTTTGGAAAGGGGGATTCGGTGTGCCTGTTTCGCCTTCATCCGCTCTGCGGGTAGTGTCCAGATCGCTGCCTTCAGGTCAAACTCCGACCACATCGCTCCGCGTACTTCGCCGGAGCGGGCAGCAGTGAATATCAGGAACTCCAGTGCTGCGATGGTGACGTCGTGAGGGTGATGCAGGTGCTTCTTCACGAACGACGGAACGTCCTGCCAGGGCATAGCAGGCTGGTGTTGTGTGCGGACGGTCTTGCCCGGTTGAAGCGGCAACAGATGCCCTACCACATCAACGGGGTTGGAGTGGCAGTAGCCGTGTGCCCAACCCCAGGCCATGACCGCGTGTAGACGCTGTTTCACCCGGCCGGCCGTTTCAGCCTTGTCCAACCAAATAGGTCGGAGCACGTCGGCAATATGTCGTGGCTGGATCTGGTCGAGGGGCATGGCGCCGATCAGCGGAAAAGCGTACTCGGTAAGAGTGTTGATCCATTGCTGAGCGTGCTTGGTGTTCTTCCAGCCGGGTGTCAACTCCTTATGCAGAAACTCCGCTGCCTCGCGTAGATGAGGCATGCGTGGCTTGTTGGCCTCAGTTGCCTTGACCTCCAGCGGGTCCTGCCCGTGAGCGATCTGTTCACGCATGAGGCGAGCCTGCTGGGCCGCTTCGGCGACGCTTGTGTCGGGGTAGCTGCCTAGCCCGGCATTGCGACGTTTCTTGGTGACGGGGCTGACATAGCGGAGAACCCACTTGCCTTGGCCCTTGTGATTGGGGGAGGGATGAAGTGCCAGCCCAGTGACTCCGCCGTGTGCAAGTGGGGCTCCTCCAGGTTTGACACTACGTGCTTTGGTGTCGGTAAGGAGTGCCATGGCTTGAGGTTCCGGATTGAGTTTGGGTATGCCAACCAGTATGCCATTTTGACTTGGATCTGGTTGGGTCTCGTTGTGGGTAGTGAGGATAAAATCCTTGAAGATGCTCTAGGCAAGCCATGTTTGTTAGGTTTCGTTGGCGCGCCTTGACCTTTGTTACGAATATTTCAGGCGGTCTCTCTCTCCGCCAGATACGCAAAGCGCCCCGAACGGGGCGTTTTGCGTATCTGGCGGAGAGAGGTGGTGGACGGACCTTCCGGTGACTCGGCGCATCCTGCGCCTCACCCTTCGGGCCAACGGCTTTGCCGCTGTTCGCTCCGGCATCCTGCCTCCGCGAGCGACAAATTCGTCTGGAACAAAATTGGACAGCCGCAGGCTGGCCCCGTAGCGCGCAGCGCGAAGGGGTGAGGCCCATGGATGGGCCGAACAATCCCTGGTGCACGACCAAGTAACCACGTGCTCCGTCGAAGCGGGCGTTTTGCGTATCTGGCGGAGAGAGGCAGTGGACGAACTCTCCGGTGACTCGGCGCATCCTGCGCCTCACCCTTCGGGCCAGCGGCTTTGCCGCTGTTCGCTCCGGCATCCTGCCTCCGCGAGCGACAAATTCGTCTGGAACGAATTTGGACAGCCGAAGGCTGGCCCCGTAGCGCACAGCGCGAAGGGGTGAATCCCGTGGGTGGGATTCACAATCTCCGCGCCCTCTACGCCACGACGCATTCCATCGAAGCGAGCTCTTGCTTGGCAGGTCGCGCCGAGGCTTCGACTGCGGGCCTCCAGCGCTACGCTCAGCCCGAACGGTTCGGGGAATCAATCCTTGATGTCGAGTTTCTGGCCCGTGGGGCCTCACCCCGTCGCCAATCCACGCAGCTCCACGCGCTCGCCGTCCACCACCAGCACCGACCCCTGTTCGTACCAGTCCCCCAGCACGATCCGCTCGGCCGGCTTTCCGTCCAGTTCCAAACGATGGATGGCTGGCCGATGCGTGTGTCCGTGGATCAACCGCGTCACGCCCGCTCCGCGCAGTGCCGCGGCGACCGCCTCGGCGTTGACGTCCATGATGCTTTCCATGGTGCTGCCGGTGTGTGCCTTGCTGTCGGCGCGGGCCTTGGCGGCAAACGCGCGGCGCGCCTCCAGCGGCATCGCCAGGATCTGCGCCTGCCATTCGGGCGTGCGAACCTGCTTGCGCACGGCCTGGTAGGCGAGGTCATCGGTGCACAGCGTGTCGCCGTGCATCAGCAAGGTGGGCCGGCCCTGGATGTCGCGCACGGTGCCGTCGTCGAGCAGGGTCATGCCGGCGCGGGTGGCGAATGTTTCGCCGAGCAGGAAGTCGCGGTTGCCGACCATGAAATGCACCGGCACACCGGCATCGTGCACGGCGCGGATGGCCTCGGCGATGCGCTGCGGCAACTCGGCATCATCGTCGTCGCCGATCCAGGCTTCCACCAGGTCGCCGAGGATGTACAGCGTGTCGGCGCTTCGCACTTCGTCGCTGGCGAGGTAATTCTCGAACAGGCGGGTGATTTGCGGGCGTGCGGGATCGAGGTGCAGGTCGGCGATGAACAACGTGGCCATGCCGATCAGTTCCTGCCGGACTGCTTCGCCGCCGGCTTGCTGGTCGGCTTGGTGACAGATGCTGCCCTGGCCGGCGCCTTGGCGCTGCTCGCCGGCGCCTGAACCTCTTCGCCGATCACGCTGGCCTTCTCGATCACCACCAGTGGCTCGGGTACGTCGCCGGCGAACGGGCCCAGCGGGCGGGTGGGCAGGGCGGCGATCTTGTCCAGCACGTCCATGCCCTTGGTCACCTTGCCGAACACCGCGAAGCCCCAGGTGAGGCCGCTCTGGTTGCCGACGAAATCCAGCCGGCGGTTGTCGACCAGGTTGAAGAAGAACTGCGCGGTGCCGGAATTGGGATCGGCGCCGCGGGCGACGGCGATCGTGCCGCGCAGGTTCGACAACCCGTTGTCCGCCTCGCTGGCGATGGCCGGGCGCGTGCGCTTGGGCTGCAGGTCGCGGGTGTAGAGGCCGCCCTGCACCAGATAGCCGGGGATGACCCGGTGCAGCAGGGTGCCGTCGTAGAAGCCGTCGCGCACATACTGCAGGAAGTTGGCCACGCTCTTGGGCGCCTTGTCCGGATACAGCTCCAGCGTGAGATCGCCCTGCGATGTATGCAGCAGCACGTGCGGCGGTGCGGCGACGGGCGCGGCGCTCGATGTGGCCGGTGCAGGTTTGCCCGCCTGCGCGGCGGCGCCGAACGGAACGAGCAGGAGCAGGGCGATCAGCAGGGATTTGAGCATGGCAGCGAGCGATCCGGACCGGCATTCACGAGGCGGGCGTCCATGATACGCGGCATGGCATCGGCATGCCGCGAAAAAGGCGGATCACTTGTTCGCGAGATCCAGTTTCACCCCAAGTTCGGTCATCGGTGCCTTTTCCTGTTGCAGGTCGGCTTCGGTGAGCGGGTGCTGCTCGCCCCATCCCGGCGGGAGTTTCAGGCGCAGCGAGCGGGCGCTGGCTGCCAGTTGCATCTGCGGCAGCGACTCGGCGCGGCGGGCGCGGCGGAACAGCACGGCCAGACGCAACAGCGCGGTGATGTGCTTCGCCAGCGCGCGATAACGCAGCGGCAGGCTGGCGACGATGGACTTGTCCGGCTTGCGCCGGTGCAGTTCGATCACCGCGGCCAGCAATTCCTGCTCCTGCCGCGAGAAGCCAGCCAGGTCGGCATGACGCAGGATGTAGGCGCCGTGGCGATGATGTTGGCTGTGCGCGATGGCCAGGCCGATCTCGTGCACCCGCGCGGCCCAGGACAGCCACTCACGCGCATCGGCGTCGAGCTTCCAGTTGCGCGCGACCTGGTCGAACAGCATCAGTGCCGTCGCTTCCACTCGCCGCGCCTGCGCGCGGTCGACGCCGTAGCGGGTCGCCAGCGCGTCGATGCTGGCGGTGCGCGGGTCGCTGCCGCCGGCGCGGCCGAGCAGGTCCCACAGCAGTCCTTCGCGCATCGAGCTTTCGCACACGCGCAGCCGCTCGATGCCCAGCGCGGTGAAGGCCGCTTCCATGATCATCACGCCGCCGGCGAACACCGGCGTGCGTTCGGGAACCAGGCCCGGCAGCTTGAGCGTGCCGACCTGGCCCTGCTCGATCAGCGCATCGCGCAGGGCGGCCAGCGCCGCGGGCGTGATGCCGTCGTCGGAAAGCTCCATGGCCAGTGCCACCGCGCCGATCGACTTGGTGGTGCCGGACGAGCCGAACGCATCCTGCCAGCCCGATTCGCGATAGTCCTCCGCGAACTGCTGCAGCAGCACGCCGATCTCGCTCAGGCCGCGCTGCCAGCGCGCGCGGGTGATCTTGCCGCCGGGGAAGAAACGCAGGGTCGAAGCGATGCAGCCGGCCTGCACGCTCTCGGTGTGCAACGGCGCGAGGCCGCGGCCGATGATGAATTCGGTGCTGCCGCCGCCGACGTCGATGACCAGCCGCGGTTCGCGCGAGGCGGGCAGGTCGTGCGCGGCGCCGAGGAAGATCAGGCGGCCCTCCTCGCGGCCGGAGACCACCTCGATCGGGTGGCCCAGCGCGGCTTCCGCCGCGGTCAGAAAGGTTTGCGGCGAGGCGAGCTGGCGCACGGTATTGGTCGCCACGGCGCGCACGCGCGCGGTGGGCAAGCCGGCGATGCGCTGGCCGAAGCGGGCCAGGCAGGCCAGTGCGCGCGCGCGCCGCTCGGCATCCAGGCTGCCGTCGGCGCGCAGGCCGGCGGCCATGCGCACGGTGTCGCGCAGGCGGTCGATCACCCGCGGTTCGCCATGCTCCATGCGCGCCACCACCATGTGGAAGCTGTTCGAGCCCATGTCGATGGCGGCCATCAGTTCGCCATCGCGGATCGGCGTTTGTTCGACTGCGCTCAATCCGGCGCTCCGGCAATCGCGAAGTGCGGATTCTCGCACGCGTGCGCGCATTGCAGGCGGCTCACGGGCACAGTCGTTCCAGCAGCGTCTGCTGCGCGCTGTACGGCGGGTTGTCGCCGGGCTCGGCGCGGGTGTAGCGGCCGTCGCTGTCGAGCAGCCACGCCTGGGTGTTGTCGGCCAGGCCGTTGGCCAGCGTCTCGTCGTAGACACGCGCGGCCAGCTGCGGATCGAGGATGGGGAAGGCGATCTCGATCCGCCGCATCAGGTTGCGCTCCATCCAGTCGGCGCTGGCGCAGTAGATTTCCGCCTCGCCATCGTTGGCGAACCAGTACACCCGGCTGTGTTCGAGGAAACGCCCGACGATCGAGCGCACCCGGATGCGCTCGGAGACGCCGGGCAGGCCGGGTCGCAAGGTGCAGGCGCCGCGCACGATCAGGTCGATCTCCACGCCGGCCTGCGAGGCGGTGTACAGCGCGGTGATCACCTTCGCCTCGTTGAGCGCGTTGAGCTTGGCCACGATGCGCGCCGGTCGCCCCGCGCGGGCGTGTTCGGTCTCGCGCTCGATCCGGGCCAGCACGCCGCGATACAGCGTGAACGGCGAATGCAGCAGGCGCTTCAGCTCGATCACCGGGCCCAGTCCGGACAGCTGCTGGAACACCTTGTGCAAGTCCTCGCCGATTTCGGGGTTGGCGGTCATCAGGCCGATGTCGGTGTACACGCGGCTGTTGGCCTGGTGGTAGTTGCCGGTGGACAGGTGCGCGTAGCGGCGCAAGGTGTCGCCCTCGCGGCGAACGATCAGCATCATCTTGGCGTGGGTCTTGTAACCCACCACGCCGTACACCACCTGCACGCCGGCCTCCTGCAGCCGCGTGGCCAGGCGGATGTTGGCCTCCTCGTCGAAGCGCGCCCGCAGTTCGATCACCACGGTGACGTCCTTGCCGTGGCGCGCGGCCTCCACCAGCAGGTCGACCAGCGGGGTGTCCTCGCCGGCGCGGTACAGGGTCTGCTTGATCGCCAGCACCTGCGGGTCGGCGGCGGCCTGGCGCAGCAGGTCGATCACCGCGGCGAAGCTCTGGTAGGGATGGTGCAGCAGCACGTCGCCCTTGGCGATCACCTCGAATTTGTTCAGGCTGCTGTCCAGCGACGGCGGCAACTGCGGGGTGAAGCGCGGAAACTTCAGCTCCGCACGGTCCAGCCAGTCGTAGATCAGGCCGGCGCGGATGATGTTGACCGGGCCGTCGCAGCGGTAGACGTCGGCCTCGCCGAGCTGGAATTTCTCCACCAGCAGCGCGGTGATCGCCTGCGGGCAATCCTCGGCTATCTCCAGCCGCACCGGGCGCGCGTAGCCGCGGCCGAGCAACTCCTCGCTGAGGGCGAGCGCGAGGTTCTCGACCTCCGCCTCCTCGACGATCAGCTCGCTGTTGCGGGTGACGCGGAACTGGTACGAGCCGAGCACCTTGAGGCCGGGGAACATCAGGTCGACGAAAGCCTGCAGCAACTCCGCCAGGAACACGAAGTGATGGCCACGGCCGCTGACCTCGGCCGGCACGCGGATGATCCGCGGCAGCGACCGCGGTGCGCGCACCAGGGCCAGATGGCCTTCATGGCCGAAGGCGTCGCGGCCCTTCAGCACGACCGCGATGTTCAGCGTCTTGTTGAGGATGCGCGGGAACGGATGCGCCGGGTCCAGCCCCAGCGGCGACAGCACCGGCAGCACCTCGTGCTCGAAATAGCCCTGCAGCCAGCGTCGCTGGCGCGGCGTCCACTGCTTGCGGGTAAGGATGTGGATGTGCTCCTGCTCCAGCTGCGGGCGGATCTGTTCCCGCCACGCGGCGTAGACCTCGGCCACCAGGTCCAGCACCCGGCCGCGGATGCGCGCCAGCAATTCGCCGGAGGGGACGCCATCCGGGCCCGGCGCGGCCGAGCCGTAGGCGTGATGATGCTTGAGCATGGCCACGCGCACCTCGAAGAACTCGTCGAGGTTGTTCGCCACGATGCTCATGTAGCGCACGCGTTCGAGCAGGGGCACGCTGGCATCGCGGGCCATCGCCAGCACGCGGAAGTTGAACTCCAGGGCGGCCAGCTCGCGGCTGAAGTACAGCTGCGGGGCGGCAAGGTCGATGGCGGGTACGCGGGCGGAAGGTCTGGACATGGCCCATTCTGGCCCATGGCGGTGGACGATGCATGATGCGCCGGCGCGCAAAGGACCTTCAGCGGCGGATCAATCCTGCCGCCAGGCGGAGACTGGCGCGCTGCCGCGGCAGGCGGGCTCGATGCACGGGCCGAACGGTTGTGCGTGCTGCTGGCTGTCCGGGTTGTCCTTGGTCTCGATCCGGCGCTTGCGCAGCTCCAGCAGCAGCGGCGTCAGTTCGGTGATGCGGCCCTGGATGCGTGCGCGGGCGTAGTAATCCAGGTCGTTGCGTTTGAGCAGACGCTGCAGTTGTTCCATCGCGTCGAACGGGCGGCCGGAGTAATAGCTGGCATCGGCGAACGCCTCGCCGGCACGCACGTTGTCGCCGGCTGCGTCGCTGGCGCGGGCGTAGGCGCTGTAGATCTCCGGTTCGCTGGCGTCGTCCAGCAGGGGGCGCAGCAAGCTGGCGGCGAGGCCGGCCTGCGCCTTGTCGCCGCCGGCGGTGAGCGCCTTGGCGTAGGCCAGCGCCACCGCGCGGTTGCGCGGCGATTGCTCGTTGAGGTCCTGGTAGATGGCGAGCGCCGCGGCACGCTGGCCGGCTTGCAACCTGGCATCGGCCAGCGCGAGCTTGAGGATCAGGTTGTCCGGCGCGTCGCGCAGCAACGGCTGCAACTGCGCCACCGCCTGTGCGCCGCGGCCGCTGCGGGTAAGTGCCAGCGCGTAGCCGTAATGGTTGGCCGGGGTGTCGAACGCAGGCCGGTCCTGCAGGTTGGAGCCGTAGTACGTCGCTTCGCGGGTGGCGTCGCCGGCCAGCACGCGCACGCGTTCGCGCATCAGCTGGTAGGTGTCGAGCGGGCCGGGCCTGGGCGTGTCCAGCAGCGAGGTCGGGTCCTTGACGAAGGCGATCGGCGCGGTGTGCTGCTGCCACTGCTGCACGTCCATGACGGTGCCCGAGGGCCGCAGCTTCTGCGCCGCCACCAGTGCGCCGGCACGCGCCTTGGCGTCGCTGATGCGCATGCTGGTCACCGGGTGGGTCTGCAGCAGGACGGGCACGTCGTCGCCACCGGCGCCGGTGCTGAGCACGTCCTGCATGCGCTGGAAAAAGGCCGCCATCGCTTCCGGGTCGAAACCGGCCTTGGCGAGGGTCTGGATGCCGACGCGGTCGGCCTCGATCTCGTCCTTGCGGGTGAAGTTGATCGAACGCTGCGCGATCAGGCCCTGGCCGCCGGCGAGCACCGCCATCGGCGCGTCGCCGCTGTGGCTGCCGGCGCCGGCCAGTACCGCACCCAGCAGCACCAGCGCCATCAGCGGTGCATCCTTGCGCGAGGCCTCGAATGCCCGCTGCAGGTGGTTCTGGGTGATGTGGCCGATCTCGTGCGCGATCACGCCGGCCAGTTCGCTCTCGTCGCGGGTGATGACGAACAGCCCGGAGTTGACCGCGATGTAGCCGCCCGGCGCGGCGAAGGCGTTGATCTCCGGGTCCTTCACGATGAAGAAGGCGAAGTGGTCCTTGGGCTTGTCGGAGTTGGATGCCAGGCGATGGCCGAGATCGTTGACGTAGTCGTCCAGCAGCGGGTCGTCCACCACCATGTCCAGCGCGCGCATCTGGCGCAGCATGGAGGCGCCGTAATCACGCGCCTCCTGCGGCGAGATCAGCGCGTCGGCCGAGCTGCCAAGGTCGGGCAGGCGCACGTCGTCCTGCGCGCTGGCCATGCAGGTCAGGCCGGCGCAGAGCAGCGCAGTCAGAACACGCCGGGCGGGTCGTCGTGGTGTCATGGCCATGGCTAGGGGCGTGGGCGGTAGAAACTTTCGAGGCGAAAAAGTGGCTGCGTGAGGACAGATTTTTGGCGATTCGCCGGCCCATGGTGGTTCCATGGGCCAAGAATCGGCGGAAATATGGACCGCGCAGACGCTTTTGCAGCCCGGAAGATTTCTACCGCCCACGCTCCTGGGCGACAATAGCATTGTGACCGCCCCGGGCGGCGTCGGTTCCCACCTTGCCTGTTGTCCCGGACGCCCCCATTTACAGGCGGTTCCCCCGTTTTGCGGAGTTGTCGTGATGTCGAAGATCGAGGTCTATTCCACCGCGGTGTGTCCTTACTGCGTGGCCGCCAAGAACCTGCTCAAGGCCCGTGGGCTGGAGTGGACCGAGGTGCGCGTGGACACCGACCCGTCCCAGCGCGAGGCGATGCTGACGCGCAGCGGTGGCGCGCGCACCGTGCCGCAGATCTTCATCAACGATCACCACGTCGGTGGCTTCGACGACCTGGCGGCGGCCGACCGCAGCGGCAAACTGGCGCAATTGCTGGAGGCGGGCGCATGAGCGACAAGCTGGCCGAATTCACCGCGTTCCGCCAACGCATGAACGAGCGCATCCTGGCCGAGGACAACCAGGTCGTGCGGCGCTTCTTCGCGCTGGACACGCAGACCTACAAGGCGGGCGCGCTGGACGTGAAGACCAAGGAGATGCTGGGCCTGGTCGCCTCGATGGTGCTGCGCTGCGACGACTGCATCAGCTACCACGTGGCCCAGTGCAAGGAAGCCGGCGTGCAGCGCGACGAGTTCTTCGAGGTGTTCAGCGTGGGCCTGGTGGTGGGCGGCTCGATCGTGATCCCGCATCTGCGCCGCGCGGTGGATTTCCTGGACCAGCTGGAGAACGGCGAGTCCGGTGCGCCGGAGTGCGCCGACCACGCTTGAGACGCCCGCGGGCATGCGGCTTTCCGCAACGCTCCATGCGAGGATTTGCAACGACTTGCGCGGCGGACGGGTGTCCGGCATTGGGGCGCATGAGCGATAATGGGCGGTCTTGACGCGCGCCTTGCGCGCCGTGCATGCGATCAGCCCCCAAGGAGTCCCCCCATGAACAACACCATCGCCGTGATCCCGGGCGACGGCATCGGCCCGGAGATCATGACCGCCACGCTGCGCGTGCTCGACGCGCTGGACTGCGGCCTGAAATACGACTTCGTCGACGCCGGCATGGTCGCGCTGGAGAAGCACGGCGACCTGCTGCCCAAGGCCACGCTGGACAAGATCGCCGAGCACAAGGTCGCGCTGAAGGGCCCGCTGACCACGCCGATCGGCGGCGGCTTCACCTCGGTGAACGTGACCCTGCGCCGCCATTTCGACCTGTACGCGAACGTGCGCCCGGCGGTGAGCTTCCCGGGCACCAAGTCGCGCTACGAGAACATCGACATCATCACCGTGCGCGAGAACACCGAGGGCGCGTACCGCTCCGAGGGGCAGACCCTGTCCGCCGACGGCGAGATCGCCGAGTCGGTCGCGCGCAACACGCGCAAGGGCAGCAGCCGCATCGTGCGCTACGCGTTCGAGCTGGCGGTGAAGAAGGGCCGCAAGAAGATCACCGCGGTGCACAAGGCGAACATCCTGAAGACCAGCTCGGGCCTGTTCCTCAACGTGGCGCGCGAGATCGCGAAGGAATACCCGCAGATCGAGTTCAACGAGATGATCGTGGACAACACCTGCATGCAGCTGGTGATGAAGCCCGAGCAGTTCGACGTGATCGTCACCACCAACCTGTTCGGCGACATCCTGTCCGACCTGTGCGCCGGCCTGGTCGGCGGCCTCGGCCTGGCGCCGGGCGACAACATCGGCGAGCACGCGGCGATCTTCGAGGCGGTGCACGGCTCGGCGCCGGACATCGCCGGCAAGGGCATCGCCAATCCGTGCGCGCTGCTGCTGGCGGCGGCCGACATGCTCGACTACCTGGACATGGTGGCCAAGGGCGACCGCTTGCGCCAGGCGATCCGCGACACCATGACGAACGACCGCGACAGCGTGACGCCGGACCTGGGCGGCAAGGGCAGCACCAGCAGCTTCGCCGACGCGATCGTGAAACGCCTCGCGGCCTGAGTGGGTACGATCCAACGAAAAAGCCGCGGTCGCCCCGCGGCTTTTTTGTTGGATCGCGCCGGTCGAGCGGCTAGGCTTTCGGCCAGTCTCATGCGACCGCCGGAATCCCGATGCCATCCCAGGTGATCCCCAACCAGGCCTACGCGTTCTGGGTATTCGTCTACATCGCCGCTGCCGTGCAGGCGGCGTTGCTGGCGCTGGCGCTGTGGCGGCGGCCCGTCAACACCGGGGCGAACCGGGTGCTGGCAGTGTGGGTCGCGCTGACCGGCATGGACCTGCTGGTCAAGGCCGTGTACTGGAACTCGCTGTCGCCGGAGTGGTTCAGGGCGTACCGCTTCGTCGCGCTGTTTCCGTTCCTCTACGGCAGCCTGTTCTACGTCTATGCGCGTGCGCTGATCGAGGCCCGCGGCTTTCGCCTGCGCGACGGCGTGCACCTGCTCGGTTTCGGCGTGATGCTGGTGCTGAATGCGCATGTGCTACTGCTGAGCGACCAGCAGATGCAGGCGTTGTCCGCGCGCTGGGTGGCGGGCGAAAAGACCATCGGTTCGTGGTTCGACGTTCCCTTGTTCGTCTACAGCCTGTCGTACGTGGCGGCCGCACTGATGCGCGTGCGCGGCTACCGCCGCCGGCTGCGCGAGCGGCGCTCGGATGCCGACCGCATGTCGCTGAGCTGGATCGACGTGATGGCGGCTTGCCAGGTAGTCATCTGGGTCATCGCCACCACGCAATGGCTGGCGACGCTGCCGGGTATCGATTATCGCCTGCTGTTCGGCGCGGTCGCCGCGTGGGTGTGCGTGGTCGGCTGGCTCAGCCTGAACCAGCCGCCGGTGGCGAGCGAGCCGGCCGCGGTCGGCGGGGAGGCGGCGCCGCCGGACACGATGGGCCCCGACGACGCGCGCTTCCCCGCGGTGGAGGCGCGCCTGGCGCAGCTGATGGACGGCGACGAGGCGCTCTATCGCGAGCCGGCGCTCACCATCGGGCAGGTGGCGAAGCGCAGCGGCTATCCCGAGTACCTGGTGTCGGCGGTGATCAACCGCCGTTTCGGCGGCACGTTCTGGGATTACATCAACCGCCTGCGGGTCGAGGCGGTGCGCGCGCATCTGGCCGATCGCGGCGACGCGCGCACCATCCTCGACATCGCCTACGACTGCGGCTTCACCTCGAAGTCGACCTTCAACGCCGCGTTCAAGCGGCAGGTGGGCGAGACGCCGAGCAGTTACCGCAAGGTGGCCGCATCGCAGCCGACGGCGGTCATGCCTGCGGCGGCCGATGATGCAGCGCGGCGATGATCGCGGCGACCATGTCTTCCGTCCCGGTGCCGTAGTCGATCGAGATGCCCATGCGCACCACCACCAGCCGTTCCGACGGCACGATCACCACGTATTGCCCCAGCGCGCCGCGCGCGTAGTACATGTCCTTCGGCAACCGCGGCATGCCCCACGGCGCATTCCACACCGGCACGCTGCCCTCGCTCACCAGGTTGGTCCAGAAGCCGGCGCCATAACCGGTTTTCAGGGTTTGCGAATGGCTGTACGCCACCCAGCCTTCGGGCAGGATGCGCCGCCCGTCGACCACGCCGTCGTCGAGATAGAACTGGCCGAAGCGGGCGAAGTCGCGCGCCGAGGCGTAGACGTTGCTGGCACCGAGCGGCGTGCCGGTGGCGTCGGTCTCGATCACTGCGCTGCGCATGCCCAGCGGCGCGAACAGTTCGCGTCGCACGAAGCGCTCGGCGTCGACGGCGCTGCCGCCGGCCGCGTCACGGATCACCCGCGCGAGCAGCACGTAGCCGAGGTTGCTGTAGCCCCAGGTGGTGCCGGGCGGATGGGCCAGCGGCATGCGCGCCGCGTACCCGGCCATGTCGCGCTCGAGGAACAGCATGCGCGTCATCGGGCTGATCGCGCCGTCGGTTTCGTCGAACGGCAGGCCGCTGTCCATGCGCAGCAACTGGTCGACGGTGATGGCATGGTGCGGGTCGGCCGGTGAGCGCCAGGCGGGAATCGGCGCGGGCTGGTCCAGCCGCAACTTGCCCTCGCGCACCAGGATGCCGATCAGGGCGCTGACCACCGATTTCGTCAGCGAATGGGCGTAGATCGGCGTGTCCGGGCCGTAGCCGGGGGCGTAACGCTCGGCGATCAGTTGGCCGTCGTGCAACACGACGACCGCCTTGGTCAGGCGCGGGTGGGCCGGGTCGGGTTCGGCGAAGGCCTGCTCGAGTGCGCGGCGGATCGCCGGGTCGGCCGGTTCGGCCACGGTCGCCGGCCAGGTGCCGGCGATCGGCGCGGGCTCGAAGCCGGCCGCCTCGGGTACGGCGTCGTCGTCGTGCACGAGCAGGCAGCCGAGGCCTTCGCGGTACACCGCCCGCGCGCTGAAGTCGCCGAATACCGAAGTGCGCACTTCGCGCCTGGCGCGGTCCACCTCGTAGTGGATCGCCCAGCCGATGCTGCGCATCAGCGGCAGTTGCTCCTCGCGGAATGTCCGTTGCGGATCGACTCGCGAAACGAACGCGGCTGCGCACAGCGAGCGGCTGACCGAGCCGGTGGCGGTGTGGAACAGGTCCTTGCCGGCGGTCCCGATCCAGAGGGCGGCGGCAAGCAGGAAGACGAGCAGGATGACGAGGGTGGTCTTCAGGAGGCGCAAAGCCATGGTGGTCCGCCGGGTCGGTTGTCGGGTGGCCAGCATGGCGAACGCGGGGGTGGCGATCGTCCGATCCGGCGGAATCGTACGGCGCCGACGCGGCGTACGGGTGCGACCCGCCCGGCTCGGACGTCAGTCCAGCGAGCAACCGGCATCGGGGCAGCCGTTGAACTCGCGTTCGACGCGGCGGCGCAGTGCGGGAATCCGCAGCAACGGCAACAGTGGCCAGTAGGCCGGGATCTGCCGGCACAGCAGGGCGAACCCGGCCGCGCCGCGTCGTATCGTGCCGTGGCGCAGGTCCTGCACCACGACTTCACCGAGGCGCAGCGGACCCACGGGCGGGACGCCCGTGGAATCCTCGAAACGGCCCAGCCAGTCGAGCCGGCGGTGCAGCCGCGCATAGCGTGCGCATTTCGCGCAGTCCGGGTGGCGGTACAGCCTGATCGCGGCCACGGCGGTGGCCGTTCAGTGCTTGCCTGGCTTGTAGTGGCCGGGCTCCGCGTGCGAAGGGATGGCGATGCGGTTCCAGCCGTTGATCACGATCACCACCATGTTGAGATCGATCAGCTCTTCCTCGCTGAACTGGGCGCGGGCCTCTTCGTAGACCTCGTCCGGCACGCCGTGGATCGGATCGAGCCGGGTCACCGCCTCGCACCAGGCCAGCGCGGCACGCTCGCGCGCAGTGTAGAACGGCGCCTCGCGCCAGGCCTGCAACACGTACAGGCGCTGCTCGGTCTCGCCGGCGGCGCGGGCGTCCTTGCTGTGCATGTCCAGGCAGTAGGCACAGCCATTGAGCTGCGAGGCGCGCATCTGCACCAGTTCGATCAGGCTTTGCTCGAGGCCGCAGCTCCTGATGTAGTCGCCCAGGGCGAGCAGCGGTTTCAGGGCGTCGGGGCGTTTGTAGGCATTGAAGCGGGGCATGGGGTTCTCCGTGGGGTAGGCGGCCGGAGTGGCCGTTCAATGCAAGGACGTGGGCGGCGTCGATTTCGTGACAGCCGCCAGCCGGGCGAGCTTGCCGGGATGGCGCAGGGCGTGCACCGCGGTGATGCGCTCGCCGTCGTC
>Ga0157372_10004338_pt1 | contig 15155 bp, 8 predicted proteins | sample C55metaG_FD_115307 | JGI IMG/M metagenome (GOLD analysis project Ga0157372, IMG submission 115307) | Corn rhizosphere microbial communities from Kellogg Biological Station, Michigan, USA - C5-5 metaG | ecosystem: Host-associated > Plants > Roots > Rhizosphere > Soil | place: USA: Michigan... | reverse complement strand
ATGTGCGTCTCTCGGATAGCTCCGGCATTGCCCTGAAGATCGGCGCGGTCCTTGCGCTTGTGACCAACTGGAGCGTTTTTCAGACACTGGTCTTCGATCTCGCAGCCCGAGCGCCCGTGGAAATTGCAGCGGCAATTGCGGCGCCTGTCCAGAATCGGTCCGATCTTGCGAACGATCCGGTCGATGGACTGCAGGCCGCCTATGACCAGCTAACAGTGGCGGCCGGCGCCTTTGCCAAATCCGTGACAGTAGCCGATGCGTCAAACCCGCCAACGGCGGCGACCGGCGACCCAGATGCCGGACGCGCGGCACATACGAGCGAGGCGCTCAATGCCGCAGCGACGGCGGTTTTTCTCTCCAGCGCCGGTCTGGTTTCCATTGCCACGGTTGCCATCGGGGTGCTGACGGCAGCAGGCCCGCTCTTTGTTGCCCTCTTTCTTTTTCTGGAAACGCGCGGCCTGTTTGCGGGGTGGGTTTGCGCCCTGGGCACGGCGGCATTCGCGCTGCTCAGCACCTGGACCTTGGCCGTTTTGATGCTCGATGCGCTGGAGCCGTGGTTGGCGGAGCTGTCGCGGCAGCTCGCGGGCGGGCGCCCCGACACGCAGACGGCAATGACTACGGCATCTATTGTCTATGTCTTCACGGCGAGTCAGGTCGGCTTGGTATTTCTCGGGGCTATCGTCGCGCTGGGCTTCCGGCTCATACACCGCGTTCGAGGAACCGGCACTGCCGCCAATCCGGCAGGACGGCAGCAGGACATCATTGCCGAGCGAACGCCTTTATCGCGGCCGGCGCGCCTTGCAGAACAGTTGCATCGATCTCCCGCCGGCTCTGCCGCCGCTGCCCGGTATGCAGCCGCAGGAAGTCCGGCTTCAATGCACCGCCCTGCAGCAGCGGCGCTCCTGCTGTCGGATTCGCCACGGCAAAGCGATTGGTACAGGCGGCCAGCCGTTTCCCGAACGGAACCACGAAAGATGTCCTCGTGAGGCCTGCGCTGCTAATGTTGGTCGCATCCGCGACCCTTGGATTCTGGTCGGTATCCAGCCAAGCCGCGCTCATTCCGCAGCCTGGACCGGGCGATCCACGCATTCATGTGGTCAGGTACGACCCCACCCAAGTCATCGAGCTGAATGCCGTTCTTGGTTACGAATTGCTTATTGAATTCGCACCCGATGAGCGGATTGAGAATGTTGCGATCGGAGATTCGCTGGGATGGCAGGTAACGCCAAACCGCAAGGCGAACCTGCTGTTCCTGAAGCCGATGGACAAGGTCCCGGCAACAAACATGACCGTTATCACTGACTCTCGCCGCTACAGTTTCGAACTCAGTGCTCTCCCCCGGAAAGCGGTTCGCAATTCACGATCGATCATATATGCGCTCCGGTTCGACTACCCCCAGTCTGCCGCGAGGCTCGGCGACACTCCGGCCGGACCTGTTGCCCCACCGCCTCCGCAAGTTGTGAACCAGTCCTACAGCTACGATGGTTCGGGCAAGACCTTGCCTCTGCGTATCTTCGACGACGGCCACACCACGTATTTCCAATTTCGCGAAGGCGAAGCGTTTCCGGCCATTTTCGCGCTTGACGGCGAGGACAGCAGGGAAGTGGTGGTGAATTCATCCGCCCGCGGAGGATACGTTGCCGTCGACAGGCTGGCTCGCGGCTTCGTGCTGCGGCAGGGAAATGACATAACCCACATCTACAACGATGGATTCCGCGAAGTCGCGCCCGGGCCGCAGAGCCCGCGTCAACGGCAGACCTCCTCCAGCAGCTGGTTTCACCTGTGAAGCCCAAATCTTCGCAACCGTACAGCAGCGCAGTGTTTCAGCGGGAGTATCTGCCGCGGGTGGCGCAGCGAAGCTCGCCCTGGAGTTTTGGGCTCGGGATCGCAGGTGCCTGCGGCTTGGGCATGATCACCTTTCTGTCGCTGGGTAGCGGCCAGTCCGCGCATTCAACTCCGGCCGCGAAGCCAAAACAGGTTCGATCGGCGCAAACGGTAGAGCTCCGGGAAATACCAGCGCCGGCGCTCGATCGCCGCAACACCGCCCAAGCCTATTCGGAAAACCCGCCGCTACGGTGGCGCGCCCCCGCCATGATTGTGGATCTTACAGGAGCGCCCGAGTCGTCGCCGGTGGGCACCGGTGCGTCCGCATCCGATGACGGCAAACTTTCGGCCGAGGAACGCTTTTCGGCACGCGTCAGCAACAGCCAGGTCGAAACAGCTCGCGCCACGCATTTGCGCGACCTTTCATATGTTGCCCCTCAGGGCACGATAATCCCAGCGGTGCTCGAGACCGCGATCGACTCCGACCTCCCGGGCTTCGCACGCGCAGTCATCAGCCGCGATGTGCACGGATTCGACGGTATGCACGTCTTGATCCCGAGAGGATCGAAGCTAATCGGTCAGTATCGCAGCGGGGTGGCGCAAGGGCAGAGCCGTGCATTTGTGGTTTGGTCGCGGATTCTTACCCCCGATGGGATCTCCATCGATGTGGGCTCCCCGACCACGGACGAGCTTGGGCGCGGCGGTGTCGAAGGCGAAACCGACTCGCATTTTTTCGAGCGGTTCGGCAGCGCCATCTTGCTATCGGTCATGTCGGCTGGGCTGACTGCCTGGACAAACCACGCCTCGCAGGGAACGGTGGTTGTTACCTCGCCTGACCAGGCGAATCAGGTAGCCGGGATTGCGCTCCAGAAACAGATCGATATTCCCGTCACGGTGCGCGTTGCGCAAGGCACGCCGCTGCAGGTATTTGTGACGCGCGATCTCGACTTCTCTGGCCAATCGTCTGACACCAAGCCACGATCCGCCGCAGTCGGCCCGACCGCACCTGCCGCTGCATTGCCCACTCCGCAGATTCCGCAGTCCAAACCGTGACGGGCGTCTATCTGCAAAGTTATCTGGCGCCATTTGAACCTTGGCTTAGTCGCGCGGACGTTACGGATATTCTTGTCAATCGCCCAGGAGAGTTGTGGATCGAGGAAACCGGCGGCGCAATGAGCTGCGTGCCGGCTCCGGAAATCACAGAGACGACGCTCATTCGCCTGGCGCGGCAGATTGCGGCCGCGAGTCACCAGGGCGTCAACCGCGAGCAACCTTTGCTTTCGGCTACGCTCCCCAATGGCGCCCGTGTCCAAATCATATCGCCGCCTGCCACGCGCGATGGACTTGCATTGGCCATCCGCAAACACACGATCTCGAACTTGTCGCTCGATCAACTCGCTGCGTCGGGCCTGTTCTCACGAACGCGTCCGAAAGCTGGCGGCCACGCGTGGCGTACCGAAAGCGACCTGTCCATCCTGCTGGAGCGGGAAGATCTTGTCGGACTTCTCAAAGCGGCTGTGGGAAAGAAGAAGACCATCGTCATCAGCGGCGGCACCGCGACAGGCAAAACCACGCTGCTCAACGCGCTGGTACACGAAGTTCCACGCACCGAACGCCTGATAATCATCGAAGACGCACCGGAAATCCGCCTGGAACACCCGAATGCGGTCGGCCTCATTGCGGCCCGCGGCGACCAGGGCGAAGCACGCATCGATGCCGATGATCTCCTGCGCGCCGCGATGCGGATGCGTCCCGATCGCATCCTTCTTGGCGAATTGCGAGGGAATGAGGCATTCGCGTTTTTGCGCGCTGTGAACAGCGGCCATCCGGGCTCGATCACGACTGTCCACGCGGACTCGCCGGATGGCGCGCTTGAGCAGATTGCGCTGCTTGCCATGACCGCCGGCCTAAATCTCGGGTGGTCGACGGTACGCACTTATGTCCGGAACGTCATCGACGTGGTTGTGCAACTTGATCGGCAGGGCGGCACGCGACGATTAACGGACGCGCGATTGTTGTCGAGAGAGCGCTACGACCGGATTGGATTGGAAGAATCCACCTAAGCGGCGGTTTATCGGCGACATTATGCGCCCGGAATGCGCAGATCTCGAGCGGCGGCCTGCAACGCGGCGGTTTCCGCCGGCTGGCCGGCAAAGGCTTTGCGGGCATCTCGGTACGCGTCCGCCGCGGCGCCCGCATCCCCTAGTACCATCCGCGCGCGCATGAGGCGCACCCAGCCTTCCTCATTGCGGGGATTTTCTTTCAGTTCTGCCGCGAGCCGTTCCACCATGCCCCGGATCATCGGCATCCGATCGGCTTCCGGCATACGGCCGGCGCCGGCAATCTGATCCGGGGTGGGGCCTGGCATCGTGTTGCTGCTTGCCTCAGGCCGCGAAGCTTCCCCCGTCTGTGCCGGCGCGGGCAGCTTGCCCGTAATGTCGATGTTGTACTGCTGCGCCGTCCGCTGGGTCACCTCGCGCACCTGCGCCGTCCAGGACGCACCGGGAGGCGCCGATTTCAACAAAGCGATCCAGTCCGCGATGGCTCCCGCATGGTCGCCTTGCTGCTCCTTGAATGCGGCGAGAAAATACTGCGCCCGCGGATCACCCGCGTTGAGTGCCAGCGCCCGACGGAACGCACTCAGTGCTGGCGGTGTCACTTGTCCGCCCGCAGCCTGGGTCAGCGATTCGCCCTCGGCGGAAAGGTAATCGGAATTCTTTGGATCGAGAGCGGCGGCGCGAGCGTACGCGGTGGCTGCATCGCCCGGACGCCCGGTTTGCATGTAGGACCATCCGAGCATCCGCCATCCTTCGGGATCGCCGGGGTGAGCGCGCATTTTCGCTTCCAGCTGACCGATCAGGCTCGCCACATCGGCGACAGTGTGCGGATTGGCCTGCGGTAGCTGCTGGGCATCGCCTCCCGCGGAAAGAGGCGCAACGCTCGGCAGTCCAGGGTTGCCGAGCGCAGCGTAAAGCGCCGTCGCGGCAGCAGCCAGAAGCGACGCCACACCGACGGCTAACCAGGGCAGTTTGCGCGCCTGGATCGGCCGAGGTGAAGGTTCATCGCCGCGCGCTTCGACGAGAGCTCGCCGCTTGATTTCCGCCCGCAAACCATCGGCTTCCTCGTCGCGCAGGACGCCAGACGCGATCTGCCCTTCAATCTCGGCGAGCTGACCCTTCAGCACTTCGAGCGTATCAAGGCGCGAATGCACGTCGTGGCGGCGTACCAATGGGATGGTCAACGCGCTCGCCGCCACCGCCACCATGACCGTCATGACAATCCACAAAATCAACGGGGATTCCCCTGATATTCGTGCATCAGATCGCTGGCGCTTTCATCGCACCTTCCACATGGTGCCGGCTATCGCATTCGCGCCCGTTCTCTCCGGGAAGCCATTGCATCCAGGAGCTTGCCTGTAAAGTCTTCAAAATGGGGCGCTTGTACTCGGGCCCACAATTGCAGCGGCTGCACAATCGCGGGCCAAAGTGCTACAATGAAACCAGTCGAGGCAGTTGGGCAGCCTGTGTCACGCAGGCCGTGCGGGGTGGGGAGAATGCCAGATACCTTCAAGATTGCGATTGTCGGCTCTGGGCCAGCAGGTCTGAGCGGCGCGCTGCGAGCAGCGATCGCGCGCGTGCCCCACGTGCTCCTCGAAAAGACAGATCATCTGGCCGACACCATTTTCCGATACCAGCTTGGAAAGCTGATCATGGCCACACCGATCGCGCTGCCGATGCGCGACGGTCATTTGAACTTCAGCGAGGGTGCACGGGAAGCCATTCTCGGCAGCTGGGAGAGCCAAGCTCAGCAGTGCGGCCTCAATGTGCGTTACAACGCCGAGGTGAAGGCCATAGAGGGCACCAAGGGCGATTTTGCCCTGACCGTTGCCAGCGGCGAAACTATTCACGCCGAAAATGTGGTGATTGCCGTCGGAACACAGGGCAATCCGAACCTGCTGCGCTGCAAAATCATGGGCCTGCCCAAGGTGCAGTACCAACTCGATGACCCCGGTGCCTATGTGGATGAACATATCTTCGTAATTGGCGCCGGCGACGCGGCTATTGAGAACGCCCTGGGATTGGCGGCCGATCCGGCACAGGCCAACAAGGTTTATCTTGTGAACCGCAGTGCAGACTTCGCGCGCGCAAAACCGCCGAACGTCAAGCTGTTGATGGAAGCCCAGGACGCTGGCCGCATAACCATCCTGACGGAAACCAAGCCTGCGCTCATCGAGCCCGGCTTCATTACTCTCGAAATGCTCGAAGGGGACTCGCGGGTGCGTTGTGACCGTGTCATCGCACGCCTGGGTTCTCTGCCCCCTCGCGATTTTGTCGAGCGCGTCGGGATCCAGTTCACCAGCGATTCTAGAGATGCCTTTCCCCAGCTCTCGCGTAGCTTCGAAACCACGGTTCCCGGCCTCTATGTGATCGGCGCTCTCGCCGGTTACCCGCTGATCAAGCACTGCATCAATCAGGGTTACGATGTCGTCGACTACATTCGCGGCAACGCTCTGGAACCGATCGATCTGCCGCTGCTGAAGGCGCGGCTGAAGGGATTGCCGGGCGACCGCGATGTGGATGGATGGATCGAGTTCCTGCGCGATAATGTTGAAATCTTGCGAGGTGTTTCACCGCTGCAGATGCGCGAATTCCTGCTGGACTGCAACGTGCGTGCGTTCAAGCGGGATGAAGTTATCTTCAAGCGCAATGCGGTCGGTTCGTCTCTATTTGGCATCGCCTCGGGGTCTGTTCTGGTGGAAATCGAGGCCGCCGATCGCTCAAAAACTATAGCAGTCGGCAAAGGCTCGATCTTCGGCGAGGTAGGACTGATCTCCGGCCGCCGCCGCGGCTCGACTGTGCGGGCGGGCAGCAATTGCATCGTGGTGGAGATCCCGCGTAACGCCGCCCTCAAGCTGATGGCGTCGGTGAAAGAAGCACGCGACACCGTGAATAGGATCACTACGGAACGGCTGCTCTTGCAGATCTTCGGCTCAGGCCTCACCGCCGAGGACGTCGGCCAGGTGATCGGCATGGCGAAGGTGCTGGAGATCAGGCCCGGACAGGTCGTCATCGGTGAGGGCGAAGAGAGTTACGACATTTACATGATTCGTCGCGGCAGCATGACCGTGGAGAAGAACATCGGCGGTAAGACCATCTTTCTCAATTACCTGCCGGCCGGCTCCTATTTCGGTGAGATGTCGCTGATCGATGGAGGGCGGCGCACCGCGACTGTGCGCGCGACTATTCGTTCCGAGGTGGTGCGGCTCGACGGCGAAGCGTTCCGTCAGTTGCTTCAGGGGCGGCAGAGGTTGCGGACAAAGCTGGAAACGGAAATGGAGGCTCGCCGGAAGCTCAACAGCTTTATTGAAGAGAGAAAAAACAGCTTTGAAGGTGCCGTCGACATGTACAGCCAGGCAGCGCAGTTCCTGATGAAGGAAGGGATCGGCGAAGCGACCGATGTGCTGCTCATCGACGAAACGCTGTGCATCGGTTGCGATAATTGCGAGAAGGCTTGCGCCGAGATTCACAATGGTCTTTCGCGGCTCGATCGCGAGGCCGGCCACACGTTCGCGCATTTGCACGTGCCGACATCCTGCCGCCACTGCGAGCATCCTTACTGTATGACGGATTGCCCCCCGAACGCGATACACCGCGGGCCAGACGGCGAGGTTTATATCGACGAGACCTGCATCGGTTGCGGCAACTGCATGCGCTATTGCCCCTATGGTGTGATTCGCATGGATTCACTGCCACCGAAGAAGCCCGGTCTGCTCACCTGGCTGCTCTTCGGTGCAGGTCCGGGCCCTGGCGAACCGGACCAGCGATGGCGGAAAAAACACGACAGTAGCGGAAGCCATGCGAAAGTCGCCGTAAAATGCGACATGTGCGCCGGCCAGGAAGGCGGACCGGCCTGTGTGCGAGCCTGTCCAACGGGTGCGGCGATCCGGGTGTCCCCGGAAGAGTACCTGCAGGCTTCGCTGGCGAAATAGAGGCATAGTTGGGCAGTGGCAGCGGGATCGGAACATGGGGGAGCACTGGCCAACGCGCGCCACGAAAGTTTCCTCCGCTATGGGCACTTTCGCTGGCTGAAGATCGCGCTGATCGGGTCCGCGACCGCCACAGCCGTCTTCCTGCTGCTGAGTGCGCGTCCGGGTTATGACCTCTCGCACAACGGCGGCACCTGGTTCGGTTACATCACAGGCACCGTCGGCGCCCTGCTGATGGTTTGGCTGACGGCGCTGGGCATCCGCAAGCGCGCCATCACGCGCGGCTCATGGTCCCTCAAAGCCTGGGTTTCCGCTCATGTTTATCTCGGCCTCGCGCTTACCGCGATTGTCACGCTGCACACCGGATTTCAGTTCGGCTGGAACGTCCACACGATCGCGTATTTCCTGATGCTCGCTGTCATTGTCACCGGGATCGTTGGTGTCTTTACGTATGCCTACCTCCCGCACCGCTTGAGCGACAATCGCGGCGAACTCACGGAAGAACAAATGATCGAGACGATCCGCGTGGTCGATACCCGCCTGCATGAGGCAGCCCTGCCGCTGGAACCGGCTTATGCCGATCTCGTTCGGTTATCGTTGCAACGCACCGTGATCGACGGTGGTTTTTTCCAGCGTCTGACGGCCTATTACGGAAGTTGCGGAACCTTACGGGCGATTAAGGCATTTGAGCGATTTCGCGCTGGCGGTGTCCCTCCGCCAGACTCAACCCAGTACATCGCTCTGGAGCATGCCCTCGGCCTGCTGCAGCAAAAGCGCGAGGCGCTGGCACGCATGCGCCGCCACATTCGTATTCGTTCGCTGCTCGAATTGTGGCTGTTTGTCCATGTGCCCCTGACCTTTGCCATGCTCGCCGCCGTGACGGCACACATCGTCAGCGTCTTTTTCTACTGGTGAGCCGAGCATGAGTTTTATCCTCCGCCAGATTTCGCGGCGCGCCCGCGGGGGACCGGACATCGTGCGCCAGCGGCCGCTTGCGAACGCTGAACCGATCGTTGGCCGTGGTGCCGATTGCGACATACCTCTGAACGATCTGGCGATGGGTTTGCATCATGCGCGTCTGCGGGATTTAGGCTCGGGGCATGTTGTGGTGGAAGCGTTGGGCTCGGCGGGGGTCGAGATCGACGGCACATTCACACAGCGTGAGCAGGTCTCCGTGACCGCCGCCCCGCGCATTGTGATTGGCAGCCATTTGATCGAACTGCGGCGGGGCGAAGGAGACGACATCATTGTCACAGTCTCACAGATTGCCGCGGTCGAGGGGGTAGCTGCTGCCGATCCGCGCAGTGTGTTTTCGCTTTCGGGGGCGGTGAGCAAGCGCCGGGCATCGTATGTCCTGCTGCTCGCAATACTACTGCTGTGCCTCGCGTGGCCGGTGTACGCGGTCCTGCATGGCCGTCCGAATGACACCATTGCGCAACTGCGGCCCGACAGGCAGTGGTCCAGCGGCGCGCTGTCGCGCGGACATGCTTTCCTCGAAAGGAACTGTAACGCCTGTCACGTGCGCGCTTTCGTTTCTGTGCGCGATGCCGCATGCCTTGCCTGCCATCAGGCTGGACTTAGTCGAGAGGCCGCGTTGACGCGCGCGCAGCGTATCAAGACGCAGGGTGGTTTGTTTGCGCCGGCGGCCGCTCGCGATCATGCCGGCTTTCTTCGGCTGCTGCGCGCCAAGCCCGACTATAGCGAGTTCCGATACCAAATAAGTGCCGCGGTCGCGATGATCTTCAATCACCCGCAGAATCGCTGCGCGAATTGCCACACGGAGCATATCGGCGCAAAGGGACAGCGCGCCCCGCCCGAACAGCCGGCCCTGCCCTCCTCTGCACAGGCGAACGTAAATTGTGTGGAGTGTCACACTGGCCTGTCGCAGCGCTTGCCCGACACAAAGCTCGGGGACGCGCCAAGTTGGAGCGGTCACCCTGAATTCAGGCCGTTCGTCACGGTATCGCCCGGGCCGGCTGTGCGACTCGCGCGGATCGCGTACACTCGCCGGCTGTTCGACCGTACCGGTTTGTTCTTCTCGCACCGACAGCACTTGGCAAAGGACGGCGGCGTCAGCCGCATGGCGCAACGGCTGGATCCTGCGATGAAATATGGCAGGCGACTCGAATGCGCCAATTGCCATCGCGTCAAGGGCGAAGGATTCGTGCCGATCGAGATGAAGCGCGACTGCTCGGTGTGCCATTCGCTTGCGTATGCGCCAAAGACCGGCGGCGTGCTGATGCTGCCGCACGGTAGGCCCAGCGAAGTCGTAGCGGCACTCGAGACTTTCTACGCCCAGGGCGGCCCACAAAACCCAGCGAGCGCCTTCGGGTTGCCTCCGTCGACCGTGAAAGCCACGCCGGTGGCACAAGGCATCCCGCAGCTCCCATCACAGATGATAGACCGCGGTGTTCGCGCCGCATTCTCGAAAGGCGGCGCCTGCTACGGATGCCACCGCATTTCGGGGCCGCTCAATCCTGCCTCGCTGCTCTACCGCATTGGACCAGTCAATCTGATTCAGCGTTATCTCCCAAACGGCGACTTCAACCACGGCATTCGCGAGCACAAGCAGGATGCGCAGGGGCGACCAAGTTGCATGGAGTGCCACAAGGCGGAAAGCTCGGAGCGTTCGACAGACCTGCTGGTGCCCCGTATTGCCCAATGCCGCGCCTGCCATGGGCACCCCCGACCGTTTACGGCCACGCCTGCCGGCACCCATTGCTCGGAATGCCATGCCTATCATCAGCCCGGAACTTCGGCCCGCCTGAGGTCGAGCGACAGCCTGACGTTCTGAGGAAATCTGGGATAGGCTTCCGCCAGAGTGTTTCGATGCGTCTTCACCCGTCCAGATGAGATGAAGGGACATGCTGACGATCGCGCATATCACGGACCTGCACATCACATCGCCGAGAGACCCGGCCAGCCATACGCAGTCCGAGACCAGACTGCAGCAGGTGCTCGACGCCATTTATGCGCTGAAGCCGCGGCCGCTGGCGATCGTGGCCACCGGCGATTTGGTGCACAACGGTGAAGCGGAAGAGTACGCCGAGTTGCGGCGCATTTTCTCCAACACACAAATTCCGATTTTTGTCGGTGTAGGAAATCACGATCGGCGCGAAACCTTTCGCGCAGCCTTTCCGGAAACGGCCACCGATGAAAACGGTTTTGTCCAATACGCCACCGGAATCGGCGGCTTGCGCTTGGTGATGGCCGACTCACTCGAGGAAGGGCAAAACCGTGGTGTCTATTGTGAAGCGCGCACGGCTTGGCTCCGTCGCATACTGGAGGAAGCGCCTGAGGCACCGACACTTGTTGCAATCCATCATCCGCCAGTGCGCAGCGGCATCCAGTGGATGGAGGATCCCTCGTCTGATGATCCTTGGGTGCTGCGGCTCGCCGAAGTCTTACGCGGACGGCGGCAGGTTGTTGGGGTCATTGCCGGGCACCTGCACCGCGCCTTCCACGCACCGTTCGCCGGTCATATAGTATCGGTATCCGCTGCCACCGCCATCGAACTCACCCTCGATCTGAGAGACATTGACCGCAATCGACCGGACGGCCGCGAACTCCTCCGCGAAGAACCACCGGGATTTTCCCTACTGCTGTGGGACGAAAGACGACTCACCACCCATGTCTGCGTCGCGGGCGACTTCCCCGGCGCTGTCCATTTCAACGCACCTTTCGGCCAGCATTAACTCAATGCATTGCGCGCGGATGCGAACGTGCCGTGACCGGTTTTTTCGGAAGGGTGACCGTTTTGCCGCCTTTGGGCACAAAACCCTCAAAGCTGGGTGTATCTTTCACCTCGTAGAAATCGCCCTTCGAGTCGATGAAAAACTTCTCCATCTCTGCCCTCGTGAAAGGCCGCGAGCCGAGCCGACCCAGAACCGCGATCTGGTGGCCGGTTTCGTCCACCGCCCGATCGCGATCGAGTCCCTTCGATAGCGCGATCGCTGGCGTGCGGGTGCGTGCCCAGGCAATCAGCTCCGGCATAGGACGAGGTGAGAAACCGTAGAAGTTGGGTTGTGTGGCCGGGCTCGTCAGCTGCAAAACTTTGAATCCATTGCGGCCGTCCGCCACATAGGCAAACAGCGACGCATTGGTCGACCCGACAATCACATCTTCCGCGTCGTTCAGCTGTCCCCCGAGCGTAACACGCTGATCGATGAACGGATGCTCTGGCTTCTCTACGTTGACGATGACCAGGCCTTCCCGCTTTGCCGCCACATAGGCATAGGTTCGCGCCACATAGATGCGGCGAGCATCGGCCAGCTTGACGGTGGCATTCTCCAGCAGTCGGGGCTGATCCAGTTTCGTCACGTCCAGCACCTCCAGGCCCCGCGCATCGGTGACGAAGAGATAACGGAACTGCAGCGCAGAGGCCCGCACGTCCGGCAACTTAACCACCGACGTCACGCGCGGCTTCAGCGGATCGTCCAGGTTCAGCACCACAAGCCCCGCATTTCCAGCAATGTAGGCATAGTGCCCGCCCATCGTGATGTGACGCGCGCCATTCAGAATGCCGCCCTTGTTCCAGGTGAGGGCCCGGCTAAAGAAATTATTTCGGGGCTCGCGGTCCGTCAGGGAGTCGATATTCACGACGATCAACCCTTCTTCGGAATCCGTGATGAAAGCGTAATGATAGATGGGATGGAAGGGCTGCTCCTGGTTTTGCTCGCGCATCACCGGCGTGTTGCGCAGCGGCGCAATGGATTGATTGGTCGGCAGCGCAAGGCAGGTGGCATTCTTCGTGGCCACATGCGTGTCGTGGCCCACGGGAGAGAACGGCGCGGTGATGACCTTGTCGGAAATGTCCTTGTTGCCGACGCTTGCGACGTCATAGGCCTCAAAGCCGGCTACGCCCTGCGCCACATAAAGGTATTCACCGCGCAACTGCAGGCAATGCGCGGCGCCGCCGGTCGACTGCGTGATGTTGCGGATGTCTTCGGCGGGATTGGTTTCCCCGCTGCCGTTCGCGTCGAAACTGGCGCCGCGGGTCCAGTCGATCAACTCGCGGTGGTTCTGCACGACGTGCAGCTTGTAATAATCGGGGTAGGCATAGCGTTGCAGGTATGAGCCGAACACCGCCTGCGGCTCCTGCCATTCCGTGACGCGGACGGCCTCCAGGCCATCCTCCAGCCCGACCCAGGCATGCAGGCCGACAAAATTCACGAAATTGGTGCCGAGAAGCAGCAGTTGAGCCATGATGGCGTTGTTGTCGTTTGCCTGCGATACGTGACAATCGCTGCAGGTTTTCGTTTCTGTCGTGCGCACCGTGTGCGGGAAATGCGGGGCAAACGCCTGACTGGAGAATCCGGCCGCCGAAATCGGCGGCTGCTGCACATAAATGCGCTCGCGGTTGATATTGGTGGATGACAAAATGAGCGCGGAAGACGAACGCACCGGCGCGATGGTGTTGCCCTTCACCGTGCTGTGGAGACCCAGCTGGAACATGTCGTCGCGCGCAACCTGCGGGTTGTAGGTCGCATAGTTCCGCGTGAACCCGCCTTCATAGCGGTGGCTCGGCGCCTTCCAGTTCGCCTCGATCGGCAGATGGCAGCCGCCGCACGACGGCGTCCAGGACGTATGGCAGGTGAAGCACTCCATCTCGCTCTGCTTGTGCGCAAGGTTTTTCGCGTCTATGCCCGGCCCCCACTGGAACTTCGTGCCCTTCACCGCAGTGCGCGACATCAACTTCGCGCGTGCCGCGCGAATATTGAACGCGGGGCTGGCTGGATCGACCGTGTCCTTCACCAGCGAAATTTTCCATTCCAGCGAAGGGTCCACCACGGAACGTTGCACCAGCACGCGGCGGTGATCACGCATTACCCATTCGAAGCGGCGATTGCCGTCCGGATTGCGCAGGACGGTTAAATCCGTGCCGGCGGGCGGCGCTGCGGGCCCGGACGTGCGCAAAGTGGGATAGGCATCGATCGTGCCGTGGCAATCCTTGCAACGGATTTCGACGCCGTTGGCCACTTCCCCCACGATGAAGCCGTTGCCGTGATTGTCCTGGGCGAAATGGCAGTCGGCGCACTGCATGCCCTTCTCGGCATGGATGTCCATCAGTTGTACGGCTTTGCCGGGATTGGTCGGGGGCGGCACGAACTTGCCCTCACCGTGGCGTCGCCATTTTTGCGGATCGTCCGCCGGCACGATGTGGCCGTCGGCATCCAGCAGATTACCAGCGCGGTCGCGCTTGAACACCGCGCGAAAATTCCAGCCGTGCCCGTGGTAGTCGGCGAATTGGGTGTCCTTCAGCTTGGGATTGAGGTCGTAGACGTCGCGAAGAAAGTTCAGGTCCGACCACTTGCCCCGCGGTGCAGCGCCTTCCGGATTACGGTCCAGCACTTTCCGTACTTCTTCGGCGGTCGGATATTTCTGGCGGTCCGGCCACATGAACGGCGCATCCGACTCGTAATCCCACATCGTGTAGCCGAGGAAGCTATTCAGGAACATGTTTGGCTGATGCATATGGCAGGTCATGCACTGCGCCGTGGGGATGGCGCGGGTGAATTCGTGCCGCAGCGGATGGCCCACTTCGCTCCGGTCGATCATGGGATCGGAGCTGACGCTTTGCCCATCGCGGCCATATCCAGCGTAGCCGAGACTATCGCGCGGTTCGCGGTCGTTTGCGTACACGACGTGACAGCCCGCACAGCCAGATTGTCGATAATCGCCGGGTTGCTCATTGGTGCCCATGAACCACGTGTAGGGATCGTTCAGGCGTGTCTTGTGGAGGTTGAGCACGGGAATAGCGATGCGTAGCCCTGTGCCCGGCCCGCGATTGGATTGCCGGATGTCCGGACGTCCCGGTTCCTCCAGTTTTTGCAATTCCCCGGTCGCGTCCGGCAGTCCGATTTCCGGAAACTGCGAGCCGATGTTACGGCCGCCGCGTTCGAACACTCGGAAGATGTCGGCAGGGGGAACAACCTGCCATTGTGGCAGCGGGATCAACGACGGGAGTGCGCCTCGTTTCGCCTGCGCCGCCGTCACCTGCCCAGGAGGATTGCCGGGCGAAAGGATGCGCGCGGGCTTTCCATCGCGGGTGTAAGCCTCACCGATCACGTCGCTTTTGAAGGGGAGCACGCCGTTGTTGTAAGAGGCGCCCTCGAAGAACATGGCCCCCGTCGCCATCAGGGAACGCTCCGCCGCCTGAATGATCTCCAGATGGCACGCGCCGCAGCTCTCCCGCACCACGCGGTAATCTGATGGATTCACAAAGCGGATGAACTCCGGCGCTTCCCGGTTCAGCAGCGTGTAGCTTTGTTGAGGATTGGCAGCGCTCGGGAAATTCCACGCCTTCGGATACCGTGGCAACACATGCGCACTGTCACGCGCCGCT
>Ga0157372_10004337_pt1 | contig 15162 bp, 15 predicted proteins | sample C55metaG_FD_115307 | JGI IMG/M metagenome (GOLD analysis project Ga0157372, IMG submission 115307) | Corn rhizosphere microbial communities from Kellogg Biological Station, Michigan, USA - C5-5 metaG | ecosystem: Host-associated > Plants > Roots > Rhizosphere > Soil | place: USA: Michigan... | reverse complement strand
CAGCGCCGCTCAGACCAACTGCCCCATCTACAACGATTGCAACCCCACCAGCATCAGTCTCAGCCACGCCCCCAGCTCCGCCGGCTACGCGTACACCATCGGCTCCCGCCGCTAGCTCTGCGCCACCAGTTCCGAGTGCGCCAAGTCCGAGTGCGAATGTCAGCGCGCAAGCTCCGCGTCCTTCTGCGCCAACGCAACCGATCCGTCCCCAGCCGCCTGCTCCGCGCATGATCGTGCCGCAGACTGGCCCACGGCCGGTTTATCAGGCGCCGCCCAGACCCGCCGCAGTGCCGCCGCGAGCCACGAGTCCTCAGCCAGGTCAGCCGATCCGTCCGATGTCAGGACGTCCGGCTCCGGGCAGACCAGTTCCCGGTCAACCAATTTTTCAGCGTCCGCGCCCAGCAGCTGGAGCGCCTGGCACTCGTCCGCCGATGCGTCCCGGCGAACGGCGGCCGATGCATCCCACGCGACAAGGTTCATCGGGTCCACGCCCAATCGGCGTCGGCCCAGGACTTCCACCGCCCGGCCCCACTCGTCCCGGCAGCCGTCCTGGAGGCCCATCACGCCGTCCTGGCCAGCGTTACGTTCCACGCGGGGTAAAAGAAGGCCCAATGAAGGGCTTCGTTCCGCCGCCGCGGCTTTCGTTGTCGAATGAGCCGATGCCGATTACGCGGAACATCACTATCACCGAAGGAATCAGCGTCAAAGACCTCGCCGAAAAGCTGGAAATTCGCGCGAAGGATTTGATCGCGCGTCTGTTGGCTAAGGGTGTCTTCGCGACCATCAACCAGAATCTCGATACCGAGCTGGCCAGCGAGATGGCGCGCTTCTTCGGCGCTGAGACCAACGTCATCAGCTTCGAAGAGCAGGCTGCGAAAGAAGCTGCTGAAACCACTTCGACCGAAGAAGGCGGCGCAGAGGCGGTTACGCGTCCACCGGTGGTCACGATCATGGGTCACGTCGATCACGGCAAAACTACGCTGCTCGATTCGATCCGTTCAACCAGCGTCGCTGAAGGCGAGGCGGGCGGAATCACGCAGCACATCGGCGCGTACAAAGTTTCGATTCAAGATAAGAGCTCTCCGGCTTACGGTCGCGAGATTGTGTTCCTCGACACCCCTGGTCACGAAGCTTTCACTCGCATGCGTTCGCGCGGCGCGAAGGCGACCGACATCGTTGTGCTGGTCGTGGCTGCTGACGATGGCGTGATGCCGCAAACTCTCGAAGCCATCGATCATGCTCATGCAGCCGAAGTGCCGATCATTGTCGCGGTTAACAAGATCGACAAGCCGGGCGCGCTGCCCGATCGCGTGAAGAAGCAACTCGCCGATCGCGGCCTGATGCCGGAAGACTGGGGCGGCAAGACGGTGTTCGTCGATGTATCGGCGAAGCAGAAAACGAACTTGAACTTGCTGCTCGAAATGATCTGCCTGGTTGCGGACCTTCAGGAACTCAAGGCAAATCCCGATCGTCCAGCGACCGGCGTTGTTCTCGAAGCCAAGCTCGATCGCGGACGCGGCCCGGTGGCCACCGTCCTCGCGCAAAACGGCACCCTGCGCACCGGCGACAATTTTGTCGTGGGAAATGTTTACGGCAAGGTTCGCGCCATGTTTGATGATCGCGGTCAGCAACTCAGCGCTGCGCCTCCATCCACGCCGGTCGAAATTCTCGGCATGGAAGGCCTGCCGCAAGCCGGCGATCAATTCGTGGTTGTCGCCGATCGCGATAAAGCGCGCGGCATCTCTGATTACCGTGAGCAAAAAGCCCGAGAAGCCACGCTGGCCAAGACCTCCCGTGTATCGCTCGAAGGCCTCGCTGAACAAGTCAAGAGCGCCGGAACTAAAGAGCTAAACATCATCCTGAAGGGCGACGTTCACGGCTCGATCGAAGTGTTGGGAGATCTGCTGGGCAAGATGTCGAACGACAAAGTTCGCCTGAAAGTTTTGCGATCAGGAGTTGGCGCGATCACAGAAAGCGACGTGCTGCTGGCGTCTGCTTCGAACGCGATCATCATCGGCTTCAATGTCCGGCCGGAACGCAAAGCACAGGAACTCGCGGAGCAGGAAGAAGTCGATATCCGCCTGCACTCGATCATTTACGAGTTGCAGGATGAGATCAAGCGCGCCATGAGCGGCCTGCTTGAGCCTACGATCAAGGAAACGTACCAGGGTCGAGCGCAAGTGCTCGAAACCTTCCGGATCCCGAAAGTTGGGACGGTCGCCGGCTGCCGCGTCACCGATGGCTTGATCAAGCGTGACTCAGAAGTCCGCCTGCTGCGGGACAACGTCGTGGTATTCAAAGGCAAAGTCAGCTCGCTGCGGCGCTTCAAAGATGACGCTAGCCAGGTGACCAACGGCATGGAGTGCGGAATTTCCATCGCCAATTACGGCGACATCAAAGCTAACGACGTGATCGAAGCCTTTGTCACCGAAAAGGTCGCCGCAGAAGTGATGGCGTAAAATCGTCGTGCGTCGCACGTCGTTGGTCGCAAGCTCTTGGCGCACGACGCACGGCTGCCGACGCACGACATGGTTGCCCTTCTCACCCTCGAACTCCAGATCGAGCACGCACAGTCCCTCAAAGATAAACGGCAAGTAGTGCGCAGCCTGAAAGACAAGCTGCGCGCGCACTTCAACGTGGCAACGGCTGAGCTGGATGCGTCCGGTCTGTGGAACCGCGCCACGATCGGCGTGGTCAGCGTCTCTGATTCTCGCGATTATCTGGATGGCCTGATGAAGAACGTGGAGCGGCAGGCGATGCGCATTGCTAATAATGCCGGGGCAGAGGTGTGCGATTCGTTTGTGGAGTTTCTGTAGTTGTAACTCGTTGTCATCCCGAAGGGACGCGCGACGCGCGTCCGAGAGGGACCGTACGATGCGTTTGCGGTGGCAGCGACGTTGATAAGATCAGTGCGCTGCATGCGGAACATGCAATCCTGCCGACGCCGTCGCGCTGCACATCGACGTACGGTCCGTCTCCCGCCCGCTTTCAGCGGGCGCGTGCGGGAGGACACTATTTTTGATTCCTGAAGTCTCTGTAAATCGTCTTTCTTGCTCGCTACAATGGTGAAGCTTTGTAAGTGAGGTTGGGCGATGTTTAAATCCGCATTGGTTCTGCCGTTCTTTCTAGTTTGGTCGTTGGCCTCAGTCGCTCAGGATGCCCATTCATTTCTACAATCCTCTCTTCAACAGTATGTTGGGCTCACTTCCTACGATATCGAGGGCACTCGTGAGTCGACTATTGTTGACGACGTTCAGCATGACTGGCATGAGGAAGCTTTCACGTTGGCCAAGGCGCCAGGAAAACGCTATCACTATGACATCAAAATGCCGGATATGTGGGACGTCGTCATCAGTGATGGAGTTAGCGAATGGACACTGCAGCCCTGGAAAAATGAATATACGAAACGTCCAGTTCCCGAGTTCACGCCAAAGGCAAACGCAATAGACGACGTGCTTCGAGCGCGCGCTGCGCGATACGCGCAAAATTACGTGGAAGATATAGCGCACGGGAAATTCCAGGAAGAAGAATTCTTGCCGGATGAAGTGATTACAATTGGTAGCCAGCAGATCGCCTGTCGGGTTGTTCGAGCTACTTACCAAAGCAGTGACGACATGCCTGACTCTCCTGCGCAGACAACCTTCTGGATCGAGAGCGGACGAGGAATAGTCCGCAGATTTACCACGGTCGCTCGTTACAACCTCTCGCCACTTCAGCCGCTTCGCCAGCCGACCACAACACAAACCACATCTTATGCGAAAGTTGACTTAGGGGGTGCGACTCCAGACAAACTTTTCAGCTTTGTTCCTCCCTCTGCCGCTCACCTAGTTGCACGGCTGTCGATCTCGGACAAGGTCGATCTCACCGGACTTCCAGCTCCTCCGTTACAGCTTCAAACATTTGATGGTTCGCCCTTTGATGCCAAATCACTAAAAGGTCATCCAGTTCTTCTGGAATTTTGGTCGTCGTGGTGTGTACCTTGCGTGCAAGAAATGAAAAGCGTAGCGTACCTTGCCAAGAAGTACGGCCCGCAGGGTCTGATCATTATAGGAATTAACTGGAGCGACGACCGAAACGCGGCACTTGAGTTCCTGCGCAAAAACAAATATCAGTGGCTGAATCTTCGCGACACCAAAGGTGAAACTGCAAAGTCGTGGATGCTGAATGGAGTACCACTGCTCGCGATAATTGACTCCGCGGGAAATATCGCCTTTTACCACAGTGGGTATGAACAACCGGAGGAAACGGCTATTGTCGACGCTTTAAAGGGCGTTGATCCGAAGTTTTCGGTTATTTCGATGCCCTGTGATCGTTGATGACGCCTTAAGACAAATCTACTATTCCGAAAATCCTGATCCTCCGCATCAACCCTTTGACATTCTCTTAACACTAATTTCTGATATTCTCATTCGTTTTATTCCGAGGTGATCCTGTGGAGCGGCGCGGACAGAAATATCATCGGGAGCGCCTGGGCGAGGCCCTGAGGGAAGAGATTGAAACCATCGTCGAAGGTGAGCTGGCCGATCCGCGAATTGGGCTGGCGACGGTCACTTCGGTAGAAATGGCTGCAGATGGACGATCGGCGCGGGTGCTGGTCTCGGTCGCTGGCGACGACGAAGAGTGCCAGCGCAGCATGGAAGGTCTAGTTGCCGCATCGGCATTTATTCGGCATGAAGTGGCAGACCGCCTGCATCTGCGTCGCGCCCCCGAATTACTTTTCATTCTCGACCGCTCGGAAAAGTTCAGTGCGCGCGTCGATCAATTGTTGAAGCGGACGAAGAAGAGTTGATCAGTTTTTGAAAGCTGAGTTCCCATGCTTGACCAGGTCCTAGCCGAGATCGAACGCCGCGAGCGGTTTGTACTCACATCGCACGATCGCGCCGATGGCGACGCCGTCGGGTCAAGTCTTGCCTGTCAGGAGATCCTGCGCCGGATGGGCAAGCGGGCGGAAGTCGTGTTGCGGCACGGCGTGCCCCGGGTTTATCAGCAACTGCCGTTTGCATCGACCGTTATTCAGTCCGAACGCGTGAATGGCAACTACGACGCCGCCATTCTTCTCGAGTGCGACAGCATTCAACGCGCTCGACTCGAAGGGCTGGAGAACCATTTCTTGATCAACATCGATCACCACAAGAGTGGCCGGACATTCGCTCACGTGAACTGGATCGATCCTAAAGCCGTGGCAACCGCGGAGATGGTTTATCGCCTAGCGAAACAAGCCGAAGTAAAAATTACGCCGGAGATCGCGACCTGCCTTTACACTGCCGTACTCACCGATACTGGCGCCTTCATGTTTGAGGGCACAAGCGAGCACACGTTTGAGCTGGCCCGTGAGTTGGTGTTGGCGGGGGCAGATCCAGCGCGCAGTGCTCGCCACGTTTATTTCGGGCACTCGACCGCAAAGATGCGACTGCTTGGCGCCGCGCTCTCCGCTTTGCAACGCGAAGGCGCGATGGCGTGGATTTGGGTCACGCAGGAGCAGATGGATCGCGTGGGCGCGAAAGAAGAAGATTGTGAAGGGCTGGTGAATTACGCGCTCGCAATTGGGGACGTTGAGGTGGCCGCCTTCTTCCGCGAACTGCCGGACGGACGTTTCCGTGTGAGTCTGCGAAGCAAGGGCAAAGTTGATGTCGCGCGCATTGCTGCAGAATTCGGTGGTGGTGGTCACACTTGTGCGAGCGGCTGCGCAGTCAATGGGCCCCTGCACGCGGCAGTCGAAAGCATTCTGGGCAGAATCAGAGCAACACAAAGTTTCCACTAAGATTTCATCTGTGTGGCCAGACTATTCAAAAAACTCCTACCACAGAGAGCGCAGAGTTACACAGAGGAACACCACAGAGGGACTCACGCCGAGTGAATAATCGCTCACGTTTGACTGATTGGATTTTGCTGGTGGCTGTTCCGGCTTTCTTTTTTCTGTGGAAACTTGCCGCGTTCGGCCTGATCGGGGCCGACGAACCTCGCTATGCGCAGGTCGCGCGTGAAATGCTGGCGCACCACGACTGGATCACGCCAACCCTAGGCGGACTTCCGTGGCTTGAGAAACCACCGCTTTACTACTGGCAGGCAATGATTGCGTTCCGCCTTTTCGGCGTGAGCGATTGGGCGGCGCGATTGCCATCCGTATTCGACGCCTTCGTCATGGTGCTCGCAGTCTATTCGTTCCTGCGCCGATTCCGTCCCGGCTCGCAACTTGATGCCGCGTTACTGTTGGCCACCTCGGCCGGCATCGTGGGATTCGCGCGTGCCGCTTCGACTGACATGCCTCTCACGGCAACGTTCACCATCGCAATGTTGGCGTGGTATGCATGGTTCGAAAGCGGCGAAAAAAAATCCCTCGCAATTTTTTACGGGTTCCTGGCTTTAGGGGCGTTGGCTAAGGGTCCGGTCGCGCCAGTCTTAGCTTTTGGAATCGTCTTAATTTTTGCGGCCTTGCAGCGAAGCGCGCGAATCGTTCTGAGCACACTTTGGATTCCCGGGCTCTTGCTCGGAGTGGCCATCGCCCTGCCCTGGTATGGCTTGGTGCAATTGCGCAATCCGCAGTTTTTTCAGGTGTTCATCGTGGAGCACAACCTCGCGCGTTTCGGGACCAATCTCTATCACCATCCCGATCCGTTCTGGTATTACATCCCGGTTACGTTGTTGGGATGGTTACCGTGGTCGATCATCGCGATTGCCGCTCTGGTGGCTGCATTTCGGGGGTTGCGAAGCCCAACCAGCGACAGTTTGCGATTGTTTCTCCTGATCTGGATCGGACTGATCGTAATCTTTTTTTCCGTTTCACAATCCAAGCTGCCGGGATACGTTTTGCCGGCGATTCCTGCTGGCGCGATTCTTGCAGCAAGATTTATTTTCGCCCAATCTTCCGAAACAAATGCGATGTGGTTGCGGTTCGTGCTTGCCGCCGGGCATGCAATGTTAGCGGGCGTAATAGTTTTCGCAGCCCTCGTAGTTCAATACCTGGTGCTAGAACATCGTGTTCCCTGGGATGCCGCCGCAATCCCACTGACCGTCTCCGGTGTTCTTGCAATTGCGATCTTTGTTTTGCTGATTAAGTCTGACTTGCGCGGCTTACGTCTGGCTACGCTCGTGCCTACAATTCTGGCCCTCGCCATAGCTTTACGCTTTGGCGCTATGCCGTTGGACGAAACGCTTTCCGCGCGCCCGGTTGCGAATGAATTGGCGAACTTTGATTCACATCATCTTCCGGTCGCAGTTTTTCTCGTGCCGCGTGAAACTGAGTTCGGCCTGGCGTTCTATCGCGATCAAACCGTCTCCAATTACCAGATGCGCCAGATTCCCTCCGGCGAACACATCGTCGTTGCGGCCCAAGGGTTCCAAAGAAGCATCGCGAAAGAGACCGGCAGGAGAGTTACTTATCTCGGAAATTTTGCGCCGCAGAAACTGGAATACTTTTACGTTGCAGCTCAATGAGGCCGAGCCCCTGCATTGCCCTTCCATGTTCCCTCGGTTTGATACTGCCCCTCCCTGCTACTAAACTCATGGGTTGCCACGCGGAGATTCACCCCGGCCTCCCCGGCAGGTGTTCTCGCGGGAGTAAGAGTGGAGATTCTAGACCTCAGGCATTTTTCTTCGGCCGATCTGCGTCCGCTTTTGGACGATGAGATTAAGGTGTGGGCCGACCTGCTTTGCTGGGACTACACCGGCTCGGCCGAGATGATCCTGCGTTACATGGATGCCAAGTTTCTGCCCGGCTACGCTGCAGTTTCTCGCGGAAATGTTTTTGGCTACTCTTTCTTCGTTTACGAAAATAACAAGGGCGTTATCGGCGATCTGTTTGTACGCGAAGGCGAGAATGGGATGAATCGCGGCGAGGTCGAGCGCCGTCTTTTGACGCACGTCATCGAAACTCTGCAGCAGTCACCGGGTGTGCATCGGATCGAGGCGCAACTGCTGGCGCATGAAACTGGCTCGGCATCGAAACCCTTTGTGGATCAGGGATTCAGCCGACACGCCCGGCTTTTCATGACCTTGCCCATGACCGGCCAAGCAAATGGCGAAAACAAACTATCATCACAATTCGAAATTCGTCGCTGGACAGAACATGATTATCAGTCGTCGGCAGGCGTGATCACGGCAGCGTATCGCAATCACGTGGATTCCGAAATCAACGATCAGTACCGTACACTCAGCGGCTCGCTGCGGTTTTTAAATAACATCATTCGTTTTCCGGGCTGCGGCACATTCGATCCCGAGTCGTCGTTTGTTGCGGTTGATCGGGAGACGCATTCGCTGGCCGGCATTATTCTGTGCTCGCGCGTGCGCCACGACGTTGGCCACGTGACTCAGGTATGCGTACTCCCGGACTATCGCGCCCATGGATTAGGCAAGTTGCTGATGGCTGCTACCATTCGCAATCTCAAGCAGCGGAAATTCTCGACACTTTCTTTGACGGTGACCGAGGACAACAAACGCGCGGTCGAGTTGTATCACCATTTGGGATTTGAGACGAAGCGGGTATTTGATGCATTTGTGTGGGAAGGGTAACAACTTCTCAGGAGTGTCATCCCGATTTGGCTAAAAGCTAACGGCTAAAAGCTGCTAGTGCCTTAACGCCCACATCACCCACCCCGCAATGATCAACCCGCCCATGAACATGGCAAAGCAATACAGTCCGTAGCGGATCTGCTCGCGAGAGGTATCGCGCACTGTAATTCCGAAAACCACGGACGCAAATATCGAAAACAGCAGGGCGGCGTTGAAGTGAGAGAGAACCATTAAGATTTTTTACCGATCGCGATGTGGTAGGCATCAGCCACGCTGATAAAGTTCAAAAGGCCGGCGACAATGAGGTATTTCGTACCGTAGTCGGCGGTGGTGTGCGGAACTATGTTGTGGCCAAGATCCATGGCGCGACTTACGATGTACATTCCGCCCGCGCCCAGGTCGCCGATGAAACCTAAAATATCGAGAACGTCGCCGCCATTTGGACGGTAAATACGGCCGTCCATAAGCAACCCGAGCACAAACATGATGACGATCGATGCCATCAGCAGCAGGCCGCGAATCCAGCGCTTCTGGATCAAGTGCCCCGCACCTGGAACCAGCCAGGCCACGGCAGGAGCTACCACCGACATAGTGCTTGGTGAAGTCGTGGGCGGGTTTTTTGCCGGTACCGGATCTTTTCTAGTGGGGGTGGTTGCCATTTTTCGTTCAGAGCGGGCCAAGATTGCGCCCTTCACATGAGTAAAAGTTCAGATAAGTACGAGCTCACTTTGCATTCTACCAGTTACTTCGGCGCTCTTGCTGCGCACCAGCATGTTGATTTCGCTGCGCACACCGAATTCCGGAAAATAGGCGCCAGGCTCAATTGAGAAAAGACTGTTGGGCAGAATGCGGCGCTCGTCATGGATTTCCAGATCATCCATGTTGGCGCCATTGGCGTGCACTTCGGTGCCGATGGAATGCCCGGTACGATGGACAAAATAATTCCCCAGGCTGGCTTTTTTAATCACATTGCGGACCGTCTGGTCGACTTGATATCCAGCTATGGTTTTCCCAGCGAAGATCGATTCCTCTACAAACTTTGCCCCGGCAATGCGGGCATCGCGCACTACATTAAAAACTTCCTGCAGGCGATCGGACGGCGCCTTGCCCACGAACCCGGTCCAGGTAATGTCGTAATAGACCGCGTCAGCAGTATTCTTTTTCGCCCAGATATCGAGCAGAACAAAGTCGCCTTCTCGGATCGGCGCTGAGTTCGTGTTGCTCGGCCCATAATGTGGGTCGCCGCTGTTTTTGTTTACCGCTACCACCGGGGCATCGGTGCAGACCAGGTTCTCCCGCGCGAATGCTTCCAAAATCCATTGCTGGATTTCGAATTCGTTTGTTCCACCGTTGCGCACTCGGTGGCCAATTTCCCGGAACGCTGCGGCCGTAATTTTATCCACCGCATCGCGGGCAGCGAAGTGAGTTTTAATCTGGTTCTCGGTCAGCGTGGCTTCGAAAAGCGCGACCAGGTCACCTGAACTGACGACGTTCTTTCCCAGCCCTCGAATCAGTTCCAGCGTCCCGCCATCGACCAGCGATATCGTAAAGATGCTGTTGTTGGGCGAGTACTGCATTGCCACGTCGCGATACCCCGCCAGCATTTGCTTAAGGCCCTCAAATAATTCCTGCCAAGCCGCGTACGAACGCTTGGTACCGGGGAGCGAGTCGAGATGCCCGGACTCAATCTTATGTACTAATTTCTGCGGATCCCCTTCGGCTGGTATGAGATAGAACCAGCGGCGCGTGACCATTAGTTTGTCAGGCAAGCCGAGCACCCGGTAGGCGATGGAATCACGATGATGGTGATCGCAAAACAGCCAGGCATCGAGGTTGCGATCGCGAAGGGCAGACTGAATTGAGGCTAGGTTCATAAGTTCAGCTTATTCAAGCGAGAAACATTGTAAACATTGGCGGGAATTTTGGAACTGGGTGGGGCCGGAAGACGCGGGGAATTCACCTTATGAAGCTCAGATGATGCATATTGCAACGAAATTGTTGCATTTTTTGATTCCCCCGGCGTAAGATGAAGCTGGACGCGCCCTTCGACGTCTGTTGTACAAGCTGCCCTTACTTCCTAGGTTCAACTAAACGAGCTGTCTCAAAAAAGAGAAGCGGTCCGGATGCTTCTCGACCAGCGTGGAGAGACCTCTTATGTCCTGGTACGCGTATTGCCTTACTGAGCACCAGAATCAGATCAACGGAACCCGCACCCGCCGCCCTTTCATCGTGGAAGGCATTCAAGGCGTAAACGGTGCAACCATCCTTAGCTATCCCAGCGGCGAATTTTCGGTGATCGTGAGCGAATTCGACCGAAGCAATAATAGTCTGGATGAAAAGCACGTGCTCGAACACGCCCGTGTAGTCAGCGTTTGCTTCCGTCAGGGCACGGTGCTGCCGTTCCGTTTTGGGACGATTTTTGACAGCGACGAATCGCTGCGGCAGGCGGTGCGAAATAACCGTCGGGCATTTGGCGAGAGCGTCGCCCGGCTGAAGGGCAAAGCCGAGATGCACGTCAAGCTTCTGGTCCGCAATGGCACACTTAAACCCTTCCAGGATATCCAGATACCTGATACCGTCGGCGGCGAATACCTGATCAAATTGCGCGAAAAGGCAGTTGCTGATCGCGAACGGCAGACCAAAGCCAAGGCACTTTCCGTGCAGGTCCACCGGCTATTTAGCCCGCTAGAGGAAGAAGTCAGCTGCAAGCGCGTCAATACGGACGGAATGCTGATCGATATCGCCCACCTGATTGATTCTAAATCGGTTGAAAAATATCAAAACCGCTATACCAACGCCGCTAAGCAGTTTAAGGATTGTGAGATTTCGGTCAGCGGACCTTGGCCGCCGTACCACTTCGTGCCTGGCAAGCTTCGCACCGTAGCGTAGCTGAAACCGAGTGTCGCCCGGATCCGGAGGTGTTCTGATTCCATGTCTCGGTTTTTGTGTGTCCTGGCGCTGCTGATACTGCAGGGGTTTCAGACCGTCGATCTTACTGCGCAAACTGCCCAAAAACTCCTATATCCGAGCCTGCTGCAACTCATCGTCAATCCTGACCAGTTCGAAGGCAAGGAGATCAGCGTCATTGGATTTCTAAGCATGGGACGTGAAGGAGACCTACTCTACTTTCACGAAGAGGATGAGAACCACGTAATCCTTCAAAATGCGATCCAGGTGCACGAGACCGCGCAGATGCATCGAGACGCTGAGAAGCTTAACCTTAAATACGTGAAGCTTAGTGGCATCTTTCGGATAAGCGACCGAGGGAAGATTCCTTTTATAGCGGACGGATAACTGATGTGAGATCGTGCGAGTTCTGGTCAGATCCCAAATATCCACTCGGTCAAAAGATTCATGACCTCTTGAAAGCCCACTGAGCTTGACGGACGCTCACGATTCCGAACAATCAATGGCCGTTTGCTGTTAGGGCCAGCGATAGCAACGCCTTTTGTTCCACTTCGTGCGCCTTGGAAGACCCGGTCGCCGGACTGGGGCTGGCAGAACGCTTTACCGACATCACCGGACGCTCCCCTGCCAAATGCTTGAGGCGCGGCAGCATGTAATTGAGCGCTCCCATGTTCGCCGGCTCCTCCTGTACCCACATGATCTCTCGTGCATTCCCATGTCTCTGCAGTTCGGCCGCGATTTCGGCCTCAGGGAAGGGATAGAGCTGCTCGACAAACGTAATTGCAATGCCCAGGTCTTTTTTCTTCTTGCGCTCCATACGAAGCTCGTGGCCGATTTTGCCGGTGCAGAGCAGAATGCGGCGTGCGTCCACGGCTTCGAGATCCGGACGGACTTTTAAAAAGCTCCCACTCGAAAATTCCTCGATCGAAGAAGAAGCTTCCGGATGCCGCAACATGCTCTTGGGCGTGAACACCACCAGCGGCTTCCGCCATGGCCGGAGCGCCTGCCGCCGGAGCAGATGGAAATATTGCGCGGCGTTGGATGGCTGGCAAATCTGGAAGTTGTCAGCCGCAGCCAGCTGCAGAAAGCGCTCGATTCGCGCGCTTGAGTGCTCGGGACCCTGGCCTTCATAGCCATGCGGGAGCAGCAGCACCAACCCTGACAGCAGGTCCCACTTGAATTCTCCGGCGACGATGAACTGGTCTATGATGGCCTGCGCCACATTAGCGAAATCTCCAAACTGGGCTTCCCATAGCACCAGCGTCTCGGGATAATCGCGACTGTAACCGTACTCGAAACCGAGCACTCCGGCTTCGGATAGAGTGGAGTTGTAGATCGCGCATGCCGCCTGATCGTCAGAAACGTGCTGCAGTGGAACATACTCCTGCTCGTTCCCAATATCGATTAGGACCGAGTGGCGCTGGTTGAATGTTCCGCGTCGACTGTCCTGCCCGCTGAGGCGTACAGGAGTGCCCGTTTTCACCAGGCTGGCGAAGGCCAGCGCTTCCGCCATTCCGTAATCGACGGCGCGCTTTCCATTGCCCATCTCGGCGCGCTGCTCAAGCAGCTTGCCGACTTTCGGGTGAATGTGAAAATCTGCCGGAAAAGTCGTGAGCCGCTCAGTGAGTGGTCGCAATTCTTCGGCTGGCACGGCAGTCTCGACTTCGTATTCCGGCTTATAGCGCTTGCCCTGATATTTGCCCCAGTAATTCGGCAAGTCGCGCATCATCGGCTTTTTGCGAATGTGCGCGGCACGTTTTTGCGCTGCTTCGATTTCAGCTTTGATCGCATCGGCGCGCGATTGCGCGTCTTCGATCCCCGCGTCTTCGGCGTAAATCTCCCAGAGCGGAGGATGTTCCTTGATCGCCTTGTAAAGCAACGGCTGGGTGATGGTGGGATCGTCGACTTCGCTATGGCCGTGGCGGCGGTATCCGATCAGATCGACTACAACATCGCTGCCGAATTTGTAGCGATACTCGAGCGCCATGCGTCCGATGCGAATGACTGCATCGACATCCTCAGCGTTTACGTGGAAGATGGGAATATTCTGGCGGCGAGCCAATTGCGCAGCAAATCGCGAAGAATGCAGCTCGCTAGGCACGGTGGTGAATCCGATCAAGTTGTTGACGATCACATGCACCGTGCCGCCTACGCTGTAGCCGCGAACTTCGGCGAGATTCAGAGTCTCTGCGAACACTCCTTGTCCCGCGAAAGCGCCATCGCCGTGAACCAGCAGCGGAAGAAACTGTTCTCTTCCGCCATCGCCGGCGCGGTCTTGCTTGGCGCGCGTCCGGCCCACAGTCACAGGATCGACTGCTTCAAGATGGCTGGGGTTCGAAACCAGATGAATGTGAACCTTCGCGCCGCTGCGCGTCTCATATTCTCCGGTCGCGCCCATGTGATATTTCACGTCGCCGCTGCCCAGTACGCTGCGCGGATCGACATCTTCGAATCCGGCAAAAACCTCTTCGGGCGCGCGTTTCGCGACGTGCGTGATGACATTCAGCCGCCCGCGATGGCTCATGCCCATTACCAGTTCGACCGCACCATGCTTGCCCGCGCCATCAAGAATTTCATCGACTAGAGGAATGAGTGCAGTGACCCCTTCGAGCGAAAAGCGCTTGGTTCCTAGATATCGCTGCTGCAGCACCAGTTCGAAAAGATCGGCGCGGATCAACAGGTCGAGAGCGCGATCCTGATCGACCGAGGGCGCGGCGGATTCCATGCGCTCTTGTATCCAGCGGCGCTTTTCTCCGTCGGTGATGTGGGTGAACTCAACTCCTACGGTGCTGCAATAAAAGCGCCGAGCGTCTTCGGCATATTCGCTTTCGCGCGGCAGGTCCGGATGCGGCGCAGGTTGCAAAAATCCCAATGGGTCGAGATCGGCTTCCAGATATCCCCACTGGCGGTAAAGATCGAACACCCGTTCGCGCTCGCTGTTAGGGGCTTCCATCACAGCAGTACCGGCAGAGTTGCTGGATTTGGATTGTCGGCTAGGCATAAGTCGTACTACTAGAATAAAGGATGCTGCGGGAGCTGTGCTTGATTCTTGAGTGACGTTGGTACGAGGGCGGGATTCGGCAACAACAAAACTGCCCTGAGCTGAGCCCAAGGCAGAAATTCAAAAATTAGAATGAACGCATTTTATGGCCAGCGCTTGGCGTTGTCTTCCCATCCAGCGGCGCGGGCGGCGGGCTGGGCCTGGTTGACAGCCGGTTGCGGGATGCGGATGGGTTGCTGTGGAGCGGAAGTGGCGGCCGGGGTGAGCGTTGGCTTGGCGCCGGTTTCAGCACCGATGTCTTTATCGTCGGACAGAAGAGGAGCGGCTACCCGCAAAGCCTCGACTTCTTTTTCCAGCCGGGCCATTTCCAGTTCCTTCTGCCGGAGAACCTCGTAAACATTCTTCATATTTGGGCACCTGTGAAAGAAACTACAGCCAAAACCTTCATGGAACTTTATGCAGCTAAAGGGGATTTGTCAAGAAGTAAGCAGGTAAATGGCACTGATGTCCTATGTCGCCAGGCGCGCTGTGTTCCGCATCACACCCACGTAGACGTGAACTTAGCTCGTCAAAAATCATCTCCTGCAAATGGTGTACTCTGGTTGACCATGCGATCACTTTTGGCGTTGATTCTTTTGCTTTTATATGTGATTTCCTTGTCGGCTCAATCGATTCCCCCGGCAACCGATGATTATTCGGGTATGTACACCTTCCTGCGCGAGGGCGAATTCATTCAGGTTACAGTT
>Ga0157372_10004334_pt1 | contig 15167 bp, 12 predicted proteins | sample C55metaG_FD_115307 | JGI IMG/M metagenome (GOLD analysis project Ga0157372, IMG submission 115307) | Corn rhizosphere microbial communities from Kellogg Biological Station, Michigan, USA - C5-5 metaG | ecosystem: Host-associated > Plants > Roots > Rhizosphere > Soil | place: USA: Michigan... | reverse complement strand
TCTTTTTTCTTGTTCGTGCTGCTTCAAAAGCCTTCCGTGCAATGCGTTCCACTTCAAAGCGGCTATATTCGGCAATATCGTAAGCCGTATCTCCATTGTTTTTTCTTCCTTTTTCACCGAAATAGATATCGCCGGTCAGTTCGCGAAAGAAAAGTATGTCCGCGCCTCTTAATATCTCTGATTTAATGCTCGAAGCCTCCAGCAGTTCATCAAACAATTTGATTGGACGAAGGTTTGCATACAGGCCTAGTTCTTTACGCATTTTCAGAAGACCTTGCTCGGGACGAACCTTCGCACCCGGATCGTTGTCATATTTTGGATGGCCCACAGCTCCAAACAATACAGCATCTGATTTCTTCATTTTCTCGAGGGATTCATCAGGCAGCGGACTGCCCGTTGCTTCAATGGCAACATGGCCTATCAATGCTTCATCATAGGAAAATTCATGTCCAAATCTTGAGGCCATCTTATCCAGTACTTTTTTGCCTACAGCTGTTACTTCTTGTCCAATACCATCACCGGGAACAATGAGAATATTTTTTTTCGCCATCGTGTCTATCAGAATTTATACTTGTGATTAATTTCCAGTTATAAGAGGGAATACAATAAGTTGCTGAGCATTAAATCAGGTTAAGCATCTTTTGTGTCGCTTTAATGGCAGAAACCGTTTGATCGCTGTCTAATCCTCTTGTTTTAAACTCCCTTCCTCGCAGCGACCAGGTGATAATCGTTTCACACAGAGCATCAGAACTACCGCCGGGTGGAATACGCACTGCATAGTCCGTCAATAACGGGAGTTCCGTCTTTCGTAGTTGATACACTTTCTTAAGTGCATTCATAAAAGCATCGTACTGCCCGTCGCCCTGCGCCTGTTCTTCAAATTCTTCCCCTTCGATTTCAATTTTAATGGTAACCGAAGGACGCAGGTTCTTTGAGTGCGTAAGCAAATAGTTTTCGACGTGAACTTTTTCTTTGATGTTATTGCTATCGAGAACATCGGAAATGATATAAGGCAAATCGGATTGCGTGACTACCTCCTTCCGATCACCCAGTTCAATAATTCTCTGTGTTACTTTTTTAAGGTCTTCCTCAGATAGTTGAATGCCCAGTTGGTGGAGGTTGTTTTCGATGTTTGCTTTACCGCTTGTTTTACCAAGCGCATATTTTCTTTGGCGTCCAAAACGTTCCGGCATCAGGTCATTGAAGTAAAGCTTATTTTTCTTGTCTCCGTCTGCATGAATGCCGGCTGTTTGTGTAAATACATTTTCACCAACAATAGGCTTGTTTGCAGGAATTCGAAACCCTGAAAAGTTTTCGACCAGTTTACTCACGGTGTACAATGATTGTTCATCGATGGCAATCTTTGCATCCTTTACATAATCATTGATCACGGCGACTGCGCTTGCCAAGGGAGCGTTGCCTGCTCTTTCGCCCATTCCATTTATAGTAAGGTGTAGCCCGTGAACTCCAGCTTTTACTGCTTCCAACACGTTGGCCGTGCCAAGATCGTAATCATTATGGGCATGGAAATCAAAATGCAATTGAGGATAGCGATTCGTCAATTCCGTGATAAAAGAATAGACTTCCGAAGGAACAAGGATTCCAAGGGTGTCGGGAAGTAAAATCCGTTTTACGGGTTGATCCTGTAAAAAGTCCAGGTACTCTAAAACGTATTCTTTGGAATTTCGCATCCCATTACTCCAGTCTTCGAGATAGACATTGCACTGCAGCCCATTTTTATTTGCCAAAGCAATAACAGCAGCAACATCCGAAAAGTGTTGTTTGGGAGTTTTCTTTAGCTGGTGGGTCAGGTGATTAAGCGAACCTTTGGTAAGAAGGTTCATGACTTTTGCGCCGGCACTGAGCATCCAGTCGACAGAGGTTTCTCCATCAACGAAAGTCAGCACCTCCACCTTATCAATAAAACCGTTTTGAGAAGCCCATTCTGTTATTCTTTTGACGGCATCAAATTCACCCTCGGAAACGCGGGCAGAAGCCACTTCAATGCGATCAACTTTTACTTCGGTAAGAAGCAATTGGGCAATGGTCAGTTTTTCCGCCGCTGAAAATGACACGCCACTAGTTTGTTCACCATCGCGAAGTGTTGTATCCATGATCTCGATGTAGCGAGGTACAACAGTCTTTGATGTGGATGGGTTAACTTGAACTTGTATAGCTGTTTGCATAACAGGTGAATTTGATGGAGAATAGTGAATGATCAATGGTCATTCGTCAATAGATACCGATTAATAGAGACTACTTTCAGCAAAGGTTTTTATCTCCTGCTTCAACGATTGCAGGTAGTCAATATCATCAAAGCCATTGAGCATGTTATGCTTTTTATAGTCGTTTATATCGAAGCTTTCTTTTTCGCCAGTGGCAAGAATGGTTATTGCCTGTTCGGGAAGATTCACTTCCAATTCTGTCTTTGGGTCTTTTTCTATTGCCATGAAAATTTTGTCTAAAAACTCAGGGCTGACCTGCACGGGTAGGATGCCAATGTTTAATGAATTGTTCTTGAAAATGTCTGCAAAGAAGCTGGAGACCACGCACCGAAAGCCGTAGTCGTAAATGGCCCACGCCGCATGTTCACGGGAGGAACCACTACCGAAGTTCTTTCCGGCAACCAATATCTTACCAGCGTAAATGGGGTTGTTTAAGACAAAGTCTTTCTTTTCGGTATTGTCTGCGTTGAACCGCCAATCACGAAATAGATTGCCAGCAAAGCCTTCACGTTTCGTTGCTTTCAGAAAACGAGCAGGAATTATTTGGTCGGTATCAACATTTTCAATCGGCATTGGAACTGCCGTACTTTTCAGAACTGTGAATTTATCGTAAGCCATAATCTGTTTGGGGTTTAGGGTTCGAAGTTTGGGGCTATCGTGTTATCCCACGTTTCCTCTTCAACTCAAACCGTTTTTATTTCGATTTTTATATAGGGTTAGCGTTCCAAAATCTGAAGTAATCAGCAATAAGTGCATGTGTCAAATCAGAACAACTGCAAATGCCAAGCTCCCGACTTTAAAGTAATTCTCTTGGGTCGGTAACTTTCCCTGTAATTGCAGCGGCAGCAGCCACAAGGGGGCTCGCCAGTAAGGTCCTGGCACCCGGTCCCTGCCTTCCTTCAAAGTTCCTGTTAGACGTACTGACGGCATACTTACCCGCGGGGATCTTATCATCGTTCATCGCAAGACAGGCAGAGCATCCGGGTTGACGCAATTGAAATCCTGCTTCAAGTAAGATGTCAAGAATCCCTTCCTGTTTTATTTGTTGTTCTACGATGTGCGAACCCGGAACAATCCACGCAGTCACATTGTCTGCTTTTTTGTGTCCTTTTATGATTGATGCAAATGCCCTGAAGTCCTCAATGCGTCCGTTTGTGCAACTTCCAATGAAAACGTAATCTACTTTCTTGCCGATCATTGGGTCGCCCTCTTTGAAGCCCATGTAGTTCAGTGCTTTTTCGTATGTGGATTTGCCTCCGTCTACTTCTTCTGCCAGCGGGATCGTCTTGCTGATCCCTATACCCATACCAGGGTTGGTTCCGTAGGTGATCATTGGTTCAATATCCTCAGCATTGAAATTGTATTCTTTGTCGAAGAGAGCGCCCTCGTCGGTTTTTAGTGTCTTCCAATATTCTAATGCCTTATCCCATGCTTCACCTTTAGGTGCCTTTTCTCTACCCTTTATGAAGGCAAAAGTTGTTTCATCAGGTGCTATCATACCGCCACGAGCGCCCATTTCGATACTCATGTTGCATACGGTCATTCTGCCTTCCACACTCATATTGCGGAAGACCTCTCCTGCATATTCAACAAAATAGCCAGTTGCACCGGCTGCAGTTAACTTAGAAATTATGTAAAGAATGGCATCTTTCGGAGTCACTCCTTTATTTAAAGTGCCATCAACAGTGATGCGCATTTTCTTAGCCTTCGGCTGCATGATGCACTGGGATGAGAGGACCATCTCAACTTCTGAGGTTCCGATGCCGAAGGCAATGGCCCCAAACGCACCGTGGGTAGAAGTGTGTGAATCACCACAAACGATGGTCATTCCGGGGAGCGTAATTCCATTCTCGGGACCAACGACGTGGACGATACCATTTTTTGGGTTGTTCAATCCCCAATGAGAAATACCGTATCGGGCAGTATTTTCTTCCAGGGCTTTCAATTGATTAGCCGAAAGAGGATCTCCCACCGGCAGGTGTTGATTGATAGTTGGAGTGTTGTGGTCTGCCGTGGCAAACGTACGTTCGGGAAAAAGCACGTTCAGCTTCCTCTGTTCGAGGCCTAAAAACGCAACAGGGCTGGTTACTTCATGAATAAAGTGGCGGTCGATAAAAAGCACGTCTGGTCCGTTCTTAATTTTCCGAATCACGTGTTTGTCCCACACTTTATCAAACAAGGTGCAAGGGGATTGACTCATTAATTAATAATTTTTAATAATAGAACGCAAAATTCCTAAAATATCCTCGAAACAGCATGATTTAGTACGGTTTTAATTGAATTTTCCCGTTTCCGTTCACAAAAAATGACATTATGTCGACATATTTATTCGTTCTAATGTCCCGATAAAGCACAGAGAAACGACTTTGTTGTAGTTTATTCGAAAAGTAAACGTGCCGGTGTAATCCGGGTTTTAAGAGTTCCGCCCGAAAAACATCCAGTGAGTTGGCAATTTTAAGAAACGCCTTATCGTCGTCAAAACAAGTCAATTAACAGGGAGTTGGAATGAATAAATCAACTTAGAGCGGCTGGACAGGGAACAATCACCTGAATCAATGCTACGGTTCATATGCCGCCATCATGCACCTTTTCTGTTTTCTTTTCAAGTTGAAGCCCGGAAAACAATCAACTTCCCCACTTAGATTGTTTTCCCCCGAAATTTGCTCCCAAAAACGGGAACTAAACAAACACTGTGAAGACAAATCAATTATCCTACAGAAGGATTGTCATAAAGATCGGCTCCAACGTGCTGGCCCAAACGGATGGCCTTCCAGACCTGGGCCGCATGCAACACCTTGTGGAACAGGTAACACAAATTAGAAAGCAAGGAATTGAAATCATATTGGTCTCTTCCGGCGCTGTGGCTGCAGGGAGAAGCCTTATTACAATAGATGAAAAGATTAATGCTGTTGCTACGAGGCAACTGTTGGCTTCAATAGGCCAGGTGAAGCTGATTAACACGTATGCGCAACTATTCGCAGAGCGCAACCTGCTATGTGCACAGGTATTAGTAACCCGGGAAGACTTCAGGGACAGGGCGCATTATCTCAATATGAAGAGTTGTCTGGAGATTTTACTCCAGAAAAAAGTCATTCCAATAGTAAATGAAAATGACGTAGTGGCCGTAACGGAATTGATGTTTACAGATAATGACGAACTTGCCGGCCTGATCGCTTCGATGTTAGGCGCAGAAGCACTGCTCATTCTTTCGAATGTCGATGGCATTTATGATGGCGATCCAAAGTTGCCGGGTTCAAGGGTAATCGAACAACTGGATGCTGAAAAAGATTTGTCTACGTTTGTAATCACCGGTAAATCAACTTTTGGACGGGGAGGGATGCTGACTAAGGCGGCAATGGCGCAAAAAATATCGAAGCTTGGCATACAGGTACATATAGCCAATGGGAAAAAGGAACATGTGCTAGCAGAGTGGATGAAGGGTACTCTTTTGCATACCCAGTTTATTGCCAGGAAGAGCCAGTCCGGGAAGAAAAGATGGATCGCTCACGCGGCAGAACTCGCGACCGGCGCGGCAGTTATTAACAAAGGCGCTGAAGCATCTTTGATGTCAGATAAAGCAACCAGTCTTTTACCGGTCGGCATTACTAACCTGGAAGGAAATTTTAAAAAGGGCGACATTATTCGGTTATTGAACGAGGAAGGTGAACAAGTCGGACTCGGTATTGCTGAATATTCCTTTGAAAAAGCAAAGGAAAGAATCGGTAAGAAAAATCAGCGGCCGCTTGTGCACTATGATTACCTGTCATTAAATAAGTGAACATGGATCTTCAACTAGATTTCAAAAGAGCAAGCGAGGCAGCATCGACGTTGTCATTGATAGAAGAGGGAAAGATCAATGAAATAATAAATGATCTTGCTGACGCTGCCATTGCGCAGGTTCCGTTATTATTAGAAGCGAATGGTAAGGATCTTCTAAGAATGCAGAAGGACGCGCCAGGTTACGACAGGCTGCAATTAACCAAGGACAGGATCAACGCAATTGCATCTGAACTAAGGCAGGTGGCTTCGCTGCCAAACCCTTTGGGTGAAACGCTTGAACAAAGGCAACTTCCCAATGGGCTCTCTCTTTCAAAGATCCGGGTGCCCTTAGGCGTTGTAGGAGTGATCTATGAAGCAAGGCCAAATGTGACCTTTGACGTTTTTGCCCTCTGCTTTAAGACAGGTAATGCAGTAGTGTTAAAAGGGGGAAGTGATGCTCAGAATTCAAATGAGGCTATTGTAAGCCTAATTCACGGTGTCCTTGAAAAACATCGGTTTAGTAAAAATATCGTCACGCTATTACCACCAGAGCGGGAAGCAACGACTGCATTATTGAACGCGGTGGGTTTGGTAGATGTGCTGATACCAAGGGGAAGCCAGGGTTTAATCGACTTTGTTAGGCAAAACAGCAGAGTTCCTGTAATTGAGACAGGTGCTGGCATTGTGCACACCTTTGCTGATGCAAGCGCAGATATATCAATGCTGAAAGAAATTGTTTTGAACGCAAAAACAAGAAGAGTCAGCGTTTGCAATGCCCTAGATTGCCTTGTTTTGCATCGTGACTTGTTAGACTCGCTGCCGGATATTGTTGCACCACTGGCAGAAAGAAGCGTAGTCATTTATGCTGACGAACGGTCGTTTGCAAAATTGAAAGATGTTTACCCGGCAAACCTGGTCTTTAAGGCAGAGGAAGAACACTTCGGGACAGAATTCTTATCTCTCAAAATGGCTATCAAAACGGTAGACAATTTGCAGCAAGCACTCGAGCATATTGCGAGATACAGTTCAAAACACAGTGAGGCAATTGTATCTACCGATCCGACGAACATCGAAACGTTTCTGCGAAGAGTAGATGCGGCAGTCGTGTATGCTAATTCTTCAACTGCGTTTACTGACGGGGCCCAGTTTGGACTCGGTGCAGAAATAGGCATTAGCACTCAAAAACTTCATGCACGTGGCCCAATGGGTCTTAAGGAACTCACTTCTTACAAATGGATCGTTCGCGGCACTGGCCAGGTGAGACAAGTTTAGCATCCTGGCGGTTCATGGCCCGGGGTAAACATTGAAAAAGCATGGCCGGGCCCGTCTTCAGTTCATAGTGGCTCAGCTCGTCAAAGAGCTCAAGTGAAGGCTACATCCACAAACCGAAATTCTTTCTGGCTGAAGTCAAATGTCTTAGGTTCGATGAATACTCAGTCTCCATGTCCACTTTTCTATTTGTATTCCTGGCATAAGACTAATTTTGCCGCCTGTTAAACGCGAACCAATGAGAGTTGCCATCAATGGAATGGGCAGGATCGGAAGATTATTGTTCAGGAGATTAGTTGACCATCCGGAAATCGAGATTGTTGCCGTTAATGATATCATGGATCCACGTAATCTTGCATATCTGTTGCAGTATGATTCGGTTTATGGGAGATTTAAATTACCTCTTAAGTTAACGGACAGACTCTTCATTGATGAAGGCATCGAAGTCGCTTGTTTGACAGAAGAAGATCCTTCAAAGCTGCCGTGGAGTGAATTGAATATCGATGTGGTATTGGAATGTTCGGGGAAATTTATTTCCAGAGATTTGGCTTCTCTTCATTTGGATGCAGGAGCCAAGAAAGTATTACTATCTACGACCGGGAGCGGAGATATTCCCTTAATGATCTTTGGACATAACCAGCAGCCTCTGACCAAGGACATCGACATCATTTCACCGGGGGGGTGTATGACTAATTGTTCGACTCACCTGCTGTATTTAATGAACTCTATTGGAATCGAGTCAGTACAGATTAACGTAATGCATTCTTATACTTCGCGGCAGGAGTTGGTGGATGCACCGCATAAAGATTTTAGACGGGGAAGAGCGGCTGCCGAATCGATTATACCCGTACAAGTGGACCTCGCACATTCGCTTGAAAGATTCTTTCCTCCGCTAAAAAACAAAATAGGCGCGGTTACTACGAGGATACCTGTGGCTAATGGGGCATTAGCTGACTTCACTTTCCATATGAATGAAGAAGTTACCGTCGAAACGGTCAACCGGGTTTTCAAAATGGCTGCCAACAATGAGTATAGAGGAATTGTAAGTTACACGGAAGAGTCCATTGTTTCCCTGGATATTAAGGGCAGCACCTATTCAGCTGTTGTTGACGGGTCGCTGACGTCTGTCGCTGGTAGGCAGGTCAAGATATTCGCATTTTTTGATAACGAATACGGCTACACCAGCCGAATGATTGACTGGCTACTGTATTGGATGACGTTTCCAGGAGCTTCGCTTTGGGAGACGGCTTCATGATTGATCTCGTCTCTTTTTTCACGTTGTTTCTTTTGCCGCTTTCGCCTCGTGGTCCGATTAAAGTCTTTTAAACTATTTTTTTGGTGTCCACTGTCATTCGGCTATATCCACTTCGGATAAAACGCTTTGCCGTTCCGTAAGCTCAAATCTATTTCCGTGGCGGATCGTTGCCTAGTTGGGGAGGACATATAACAACTGCTGTTCGAACGATGCCGTTTGGAATATTGTTGGGGAAAGTTCTGTAAAGAATTCGAAGGCCAAATTTCGCCCACACCCCGGTTGTATTTTTTGTTATCACAAATTTGTTTCACCAATAACTGCACGATACTTGTACGATAGTTGTTGATGTTATTCATGAATCAGGAAATGACGATACCTCCCGGATGGAATTACAATCCGTCCTTATGGTCCCAGCGAAGACCTCTTGTTTTAGTAGGCTCGCTCGGCTTTTGTATTGCCATGTACCTGGCCTTTTACCAGCTGAAGATTGTAGACAGAGTATGGGATCCTTTCTTTGGAGATGGCACTGAAAAGGTGCTAACATCGAACCTGTCCCGGCAATTTCCGATTCCAGACGCTTTGCTCGGAGCGTTCGGCTATCTTGTGGATGTGGTTGCAGGAATTATTGGCAGCCAGGAACGCTGGAAAACGAAGCCATGGATCGTCATTATCTTTGGTATTGCGGTTGGTCCGCTTGGACTGGTAAGTGTTTTACTGGTAATCTCTCAGCCCGTCGTTGTCGGTCATTGGTGTACACTTTGTCTATGTTCTGCTTTGATTTCCGTCATCATGATAAGCCCTGCCATGGACGAATTCTTAGCAAGCCTTCAGTACCTGCAAAGGGTGAAGCAGCAAAAATTATCGGTTTGGAAGGCGTTTTGGGGCAGTACTGCCATTCGGCAAAAAACAGTTTGATATGTTGATCGGAATTGTAAATATCGTGTTAGGGCTGTGGTTGATGGTTTCACCATTTATTTTTGGTATGAATCGGCTTACTTCCAATATCAATCATATCGTTGGCCCGTTGGTAATTACCTTCAGCATTATCTCACTTTGGGAAATTAATCGCAACGCGATCAAGGTAAATCTCTTACTGGGTGTATGGCTCCTGATAGCTTTGTTTCTTTTTGAGTACACCAAAACAATTGCGTTTTTTTCAAATGGCGGTGCTGCCTGTTTAGTTATCATATTATCTTCTATCAAGAGAAAAGGCGGCGGGAAGTTTGGAGGAGGTTGGCGGTCATTATTTCAACACAACCCGGCCCATCTTCGTGAAGCAGAGAAAACACCCTAGGGTTGTGGCGTTTCCCTGAGACACTGATTTTTCCGAACGAGTTAGCTTTTGCACCTGTTCTTTTAAGCTATGATTTTTGGGTGAACCCTGTCATGTCGATTTCGAAATCTTTTGCTGTGGTCGCGCAATAGGCTCTGAAGCTGCGTAAAGCGGAAATAGACGCATCGCCACCAGGAGGCCTCGTCGAAAGAATCCCGATAATAGAATGATTGTTAAACGAAACCTGTTTCTTCTCATCCTTTATGAGACGGAATGTGTATACTGAAATTGATAGGTAAGCACCACGTAAAGCGAACGGCGAGATTTTAGGACAGCACGAGCCCGTAATAGGAAGGAATTGCCTTCTCTACACATCAAGTGGCGCCGATATAATCTGAAAATTCACCAGGCAAGGAATATCATAGAATTGTAAAAAGCAGCCTATGAGACCGTCAATTTTAGGCCTATGACGTCTTTATTAAAAGTATTTCAGTACTTTTATTCTTTAAACAACAAACATCATGGAAAGCCTATTTGTTCCTTCATTGCCACCCGTTCAAAAGCACCCCACTATTTTAAAAAAGTTCGACGATCTTGAAAAAGATGAAGCGTTCTTACTAATAAACGATCATGACCCCATTCCTTTATACTATGAAATGAAAGCCGAAAAGGGCGACGTCTTTGAATGGAAAAAGATCGAAGACGGTCCGGACGTTTGGAAAGTGGAAATAAAGAAAACGGCCACCAAGTCTCAATCCGTCGACTCGGTTCAAGGGAAGCAAGAAAAGGCGAGACCGGGCGTTTCTGTTTTAAATGTGACGCTGATCGAGCCTCGCCTGAAACATCCCACGATTTTTAAACATTTTGATTCCTTAAATGAGGGGGAAGCTTTCGTCATCCTGAACGATCACGATCCGAAACCTTTGTACTACCAGTTGCTGGGAGAGAGAGGAAATATTTTTAGCTGGTCCTACCTTGAACAAGGACCGCAATGGTGGAAAGTGCAAATTAAAAAGAACGACCTTGCTAACGGCGATACCGTTGGTGAAATTGCTGCAAGGGATATTCGCAAGGCGGAGGTCTTCAAAAAATATGGAATTGATTTTTGCTGTGGCGGTAAGAAATCATTGAAACAGGTCTGCGAAGAAAAGGGGCTCGATTTAGAAATTGTCGAGGCTGAATTAGAGAACCCTGTGCAACAGGTCTCGTCATCCAATGATTATAATCGCTGGCAGTTGGACTTTCTTGCCGACTACATTTATAATCAGCACCATCTCTATTACTACAATGAATTACCGGTTTTAAAGGGACTAATTACCAAGGTGACTCAGCATCATGGTGGAAATCATCCGGAGCTCAAATATGTTCATTCTTTATTCGCCCACCTGGTAGAGGAACTGGATACCCACTTCATGCGCGAAGAAAACCTGGTATTCCCTTTTATCAAAGCTTTAGTTCTTGCTAAGCGGACCAGGAATTTGGAAACATTGGACAGCCAATCCTCTCTCAATGAGGCAATCCAACTAATGGAGGTTGACCATGAGGGAGCGGGAGATATCCTCGCCGAAATTCAAAGGCTTTCGAATAATTATACGCCGCCGGCAGATGCCTGTAACAGTTACCAATTCCTGTACAAGAAGCTAAAGGATCTTGATGAGGACCTGCATCAGCACATTCATCTGGAAAATAATATTCTATTTCCTAAGGCGCTAAAGCTGGAAAAAGAACTTAGATCATGAACGATGTCTGACATAACAGCGGCAACAGGTCTTGTATGTTGGCCGGGCCTGTTAACCATTTTGCTTAAACTTAACAACGCGGATTATGGAATTGCCTGATAAAAAGCCAAATCAAAAGAGAGTAGTAATAGTGGGCGCCGGTTTTGGAGGACTTACACTGGCCAGGAAATTGTCCGCCAAATACTTCCAAATAGTTTTAATCGACAAGAATAATTATCACCAGTTTCAGCCACTGCTTTACCAGGTGGCTACTGCAGGCCTGGAACCGAGCAATATTTCCTTTCCTCTTCGAAAAATCTTCCAAAAACGGAAAGATCTTTTTATACGCATTGCCGAAGTCAAATTGATAAATACTTCTGCCAACCTTGTCCACACGTCCATCGGTGATATTAGTTATGATTACCTGGTGTTGGCAAATGGAGCCGAGACAAATTTTTTTGGGATGCACTCGCTGCAACAAAATGCATTTTCCATGAAGTCGGTTTCAGAGGCATTATTGCTGCGCAATACCTTGTTGCAAAATTATGAGCAGGCGTTGACCAGCATGAACGACGAGGAGAAGGCTGCGCTGTTGAATATTGTCATCGTAGGCGGTGGTCCAACGGGTGTCGAACTGGCGGGCGCTATTGCGGAAATGAAGAAAAAGATCTTGCCGAAAGATTACCCGGAGCTCAACTTCGGCCAAATGCGTGTTCACCTGGTAGAGGCAACACCGCGTCTTTTGAACGGAATGAATGAAGCTTCTGCTAAAAAGGTTGAAGAGTATCTATCAAGTCTTGGGGTTGAAGTACTTCCCGGCACTTCAGTAAAGAACTATAACGGCCATGCGGTTTTGTTGAGTAATGGCACCACCTTGTACAGTCGCTGTTTAATTTGGGCGGCTGGTGTAAAAGGATCCTCATTAGATGGTTTGCCTGCGGCATCGGTTCTTCCGAACAAAAGAATTTTGGTCGATGATTTCAACCGAATTGAAGGTTTGAAAGATGTTTTTGCCATTGGCGATATCGCATCGATGAAGGGCGCCCAGTATCCTAAAGGCCATCCGCAAGTGGCTCCTGTCGCCATGCAGCAGGCAGTGTTGTTAGCAAAAAACCTGTCGAGAGTTCAACAGGAAAAGGGTCTGAAAGCATTTGTCTACAAAGACAAGGGCAGCATGGCCACAGTAGGCCGCAACCTGGCTGTTGCTGAACTAGGTAAAATAAAATTGAAGGGTTTCATAGCCTGGATTATATGGATGATGGTTCATTTAATGTCGATCATTGGAGTGAAGAACCGTTTGTTAATTCTAATCAATTGGACCTGGCAATATATTACCTACGACCAGTCGCTACGTTTGATCATTAGTCCGTCTGAGACTAAGGCGCAACTACCCGCTGCAAAGGAACCTGGTGCGACACTTCATAAACAATTAGCAGGAATGCATTCATAAAGTCAAACTCAACCCAAATGATCATTAGTGCCAATACTAAAATTGCCCCAATACTAAAGCAAAATTCCAGGGCTTTAGATGCTATCGTTAGCATCAGTCCCAAATTCGAAAAGCTGCGAAACCCTTTACTTCGAAAGTTGATGGCGGGAAGGACAACGCTGTCTGCCGCTTCAAAAATCGGTGGGTGCAGCGTGGAGGATTTCTTTTTGAAGCTTGAGCCTTTGGGTTTCATGGTCGACCGGAACACAAGGCCGGTTGAAGAAGTGAAGAAACCCGTACCATCTTTCATCACCTCTCTTAACGAAAGGGACTTGATTGAATTGGATGTACGCCCTGTTATTGCCGTGGGCGACGATCCACTGAAGATGATTATGGAGAAAGTGAAAACGGTTCGACCGGGCGGGGTGTTAAAGATCATTAATACGTTTGAGCCGACACCGTTAATACTGATGTTGGAAAAACGAGGTTTTGAAACATACGTGGACAATGTTGGGGTTGAGCTGGTCGAAACCTATTTTCACAAAGCAGGGAAAAGTGATTTCGCCGATTCTACGACAGAACTTCATCCTGCAGGCGACTGGGACGATGTAGTGCAAAGCTTTGGTGAGCGGGTTCAAAAAATAGACGTTCGCCATTTAGAAATGCCCCAGCCGATGCTTACCATCTTGGATGCATTGGATCATTTGGTGGCCGATACAGCGCTCTATGTTTACCATAAACGCATTCCTGTTTTTCTTTTGCCGGAGTTGGCACAAAGAGGCTTTGAATATAGAATTCAGGAAGTAAACGATGGAGAAGTTCATCTCCTGGTTTTTAAAAATAATGGTCGTAACCACAAACAATAGCAATCTTATTCAGAACACGACACACAAGGTGGTGGTACCATTCTATGTGTATGCAGCCGTTTCGTTTTTAGCAGCTACCGTTTTGCTGTTCATTTCCGGCGATTCGTTCACGCAACATTATTTTCAACCGCGTACGTTGGCCATTACGCATACGATGGCCCTGGGCTGCGGAACGATGATCATCCTGGGCGCCAGCCATCAATTGGTACCCGTTCTGATTGAATCGAAGCTATATAGTAACTTTTTAGCTTACGTCTCTTTTGTTTTAGCGGCAGTGGGCATCCCTTTGCTGGTTTGTTCTTTTTTTCATTTTCAATTGAACAGCGTCGCCGAGGCCGGGGCCGTGTCAATCAATGCCGCTATTATTTGCTACGTTGTCAATCTTGCTGTAAGCATTTCAAAAAGCAAAAAAGAAAATGTGCATGCTGTTTTTGTTTTCACTGCGTCGTTATGGTTGCTGGTTACTACGTTGATTGGTTTATTATTGTTATTCAATTTTACTCGAACTATTCTGCCAAAAGATTCACTTCACTACCTATCGTTGCATGCGCACATAGGCATTATCGGCTGGTTTCTATTATTAGTAATAGGTGTAGGTTCACGGCTAATCCCAATGTTCCTGATTTCGAAATATGACAACCCCAAAAAACTTTGGCTGATCTATTTTTTATTGAATGGTGCATTGATCAGTTTTATCGTGCTGTTCTTTTCCGGTGTAGATAATGTAGTTTTTATTATTCCCCTGGCGTGCACTTTGCTTGCCCTGTTATTTTTCGCGGAGTTTTGCTATAAAGCATACAAACAACGTATTCGCAAACAAGTGGATGAACAGGTAAGAATTTCAATGCTTTCGGTAGCCATGATGCTCCTGCCCATGGTATTGCTATTTTTGGTGATCATTTTGATTGTTTTTTCGATTGCTAACACCAGGCTCGTATTGGCCTACGGATTCTCTATTTTTTTTGGATGGCTGACGGCCATCATCCTCGGAATGACCTTCAAAACACTTCCCTTCATTGTTTGGAATAAGGTGTATCACAACAAGGCTGGGCTGGGAAAAACACCCAACCCAAAAGATCTTTTTAGTGAAAGCGTTTTCAACCGAATGGGGATTGCCTACCTTTCCGGATTTTGTTTGTTCGTGGCGGGAGTGCTGTTAACGAGTATTATTGCCATGCAAATTGCAAGTGTTTTGTTATTAATATCAGCAGTATTGTACAACTTCAATGTTATTAAGATGCTGTTGCATAAACCCTTACTGAAATGAACGAAGTAATCACCAACAACCAGGAAAAATGCGACAGGGCTTTAGGCGCTTTGCATCATGTGATCGATCCTGAAATTGGATTGAATATTGTTGATTTGGGTTTATT
>Ga0157372_10004333_pt1 | contig 15168 bp, 9 predicted proteins | sample C55metaG_FD_115307 | JGI IMG/M metagenome (GOLD analysis project Ga0157372, IMG submission 115307) | Corn rhizosphere microbial communities from Kellogg Biological Station, Michigan, USA - C5-5 metaG | ecosystem: Host-associated > Plants > Roots > Rhizosphere > Soil | place: USA: Michigan... | reverse complement strand
TATGATCCATCGTACCATAACCCGCCGGGCGACCTGAACACCATGATTGTTGGGATCAATCAGCCCACCAGGATCAAGCAGGCCACTGTGATGCCCGGAGATGTGGTTTTGGGCGAGAATGGCGTAGTCATATTTATTCCGCCGCACCTGGCCGAAAAGGTAGTGACCACCTCCGAAGTGGTGAGGTTAAGGGATATGTTTGGCCACCTGCGGTTAAAAGAAGGTAAATACACAGCCGGGCAAATAGACGCCCGGTGGAGCCCGGATATCGAAAAAGATTTTTTTGCATGGCTTAACCAACATATTAATGAATTGCCGGTGCCTAAAGAGCAAATTCAAAACATCCTGAAAAACCGGACCTGGTAAATAAATCTATCCTAAATATAAAATATGTCAAACTATCAAAACAGGCGCAGCTTTCTTTCGAAAACTGTATTAGCCGGTGCCGCCGTACTAGCAGCACCATTAAATGAAACATTTGGGCAAGGGTTAATAGATGCCAAAGAGCGCACCCCGCAGGCATCATCCCCATCCGACCTTAAAATTACAGAAGTTAAGTGTGCCTACGCGGGTGGCGGGCTTTTTGTAAAAATATATACCAACCAGGGCATCTGGGGCTCGGGCGAAGGAGTTGACGCCATAGCGGGAACTTATTACCTGGTTAAACGGCTGGAATGGATGCTGAAAGGCCGGAGCCCCTTAAATCCAAACAGGATAGCGGAGGAGATCAGGAAAGCGAACTTTTTTTCCGGTGCTCAATCCGGGATGTTTGTGGCCGTGCTCACCGCGGTTGAGGCAGCCCTTTGGGATTTGACAGGCAAAGCTTTGGGCTTGCCGGTATACCAGTTATTAGGGGGCAAATTCCGCGATAAATGTCGTGTTTATTGCGATACTGAATTATACACCGCCACAAACCCGGTACCTGATGATTACGCAAAGGCTGCCCGCGGGGCGGTTAACCGCGGATACACTGCCGTGAAATTTGATATTGATGATGCCCGTGACCCCAATAAATTTGACCGTTATAACTGGACTGCCAGTAACGCCGAACTCGACAGGATGTATAATGCTATAGCCGCTGTGAGGAAAGAGGTTGGGCCAAACATTGATATATGTGTGGATATGCACGGCCGTTACGATGCTACAACCGGCCGCAGGGTTGCAAAAATGATGGAACCCCTTAACTTAATGTGGTTGGAAGAACCGGTACCTGCAGATAATATTGATGTGTACAAAACTATAACCCAGGAAACCAGCACACCTATTTGTGCCGGGGAAAATTTTTACCTGGCTTACGGTTATACGAGGCTGCTTTCGGAAGCCGGAATTGATATTGTAATGCCCGATCTTCAAAAATGCGGCGGGCTGGGCGAGGGGCAGCGGATAGCCAACCTTGCCAACTTATATTATGTGCCGTTTTCGCCGCACATGGTAGGATCTTTCCTGGGGGCTATGGCAACCGCGCATGTTTGTGCCTCGGTACCCAATTTCCATATCCTGGAATGGCAAACGTTGAGCGATACCGAGCCAAAATGGAAGGAAATAGTGCACTATGATAAACCCTTTATTGAGAAAGGCTTCCTGGTGCTATCTGACAAGCCCGGAGTGGGTGTTGAGATCAACGAGGAAGGGTTGAAGAAATACGCGATGCCCGGAGTCCCTTTCTTTGCTTGATCAATGCCGGTTATGAACACTTTTTTCAAAGTCGCTATCACGTTAACCATCGCTGCGTTCGTGGCTGCACTTATTGTGCTACCTAAAGGCCTTGAATGCACAGGGCCTTATGTACTTGCATTTTTTATACTGCTTGCAGTAAGCCTCTGTGCTTCGCCAAAAACCAAAAGCTTTGCTTATACGGTACTTATTTTCGGAGCAGCCGCCATGGCGCTTTATTATCCAGGTTTTTTTATCAGTTATGGCAATTTTAAATATGCCACACTTATTATCCCGCTAATACAGCTCATCATGTTTGGTATGGGCACTTCCATGCATTACCAGGATTTTCTCGGCGTATTAAAATCGCCCGGGGGAATCATCATAGGGGTGGTGAGCCATTTTATTATAATGCCCTTACTTGGTTTCAGCATCGCGACACTGAGCGTAAAATTAGCCGGAATGCCTGCCGAGATAGCGGCCGGCATTATACTGATCGGTTGTTGCCCTAACGGCATGGCATCCAATGTGGTATCCTATCTGGCGAGGGCAAACCTCGCGCTCTCGGTTACTATAACCAGCATTTCCACCATGCTATCGCCGGTATTGACACCATTTTTAATGAATTTACTTGCTGGTCCGCTTATTAAAATAGACCCCTGGTTAATGGTGGCGGATATTTTTAAGATGGTCATGATACCTATTGCTTTGGGTGTGCTGTTTTCTTCAATAGCCAAAACACGCAGTACATGGCTAAAAAGGGTAATGCCCATGATATCCATGGGAGGGATTATCTGTATCATTATTATTATAACAGCCGCGGGGAGAGAAAGCCTGCTTAAAGTTGGCCTATTGCTTGCGGTATTGGTACTGCTGCATAATATTGGGGGCTATTTGCTTGGCTTTTGGTCGGCAAAGGCATTTGGAATGGAAGAACGTGATTGTCGTACCATCGCTATAGAAGTAGGGATGCAAAACGGGGGTATGGCCGCCGGGCTTGCCAAAGCGATGGGCAAAATCGCTACGCTCGGCCTTGCCCCGGTCATCTTTTCAACTTTCATGAATATTACGGGTTCTTTGCTGGCGTCTTACTGGCACAAAAGAAAGCCCGGTCCGGCGCACAAGGCTACTTTGCACAATCCTGCTGAGAACTAAGAAGCTGTTTAAAAACGAATGAAATGAATGTTTTTTGTAGAGGCGCATCACATGCGTCTCCCGTAGGACAAGCCGTGCTCAATAGGCGAGCATGCGGAAGACGCATGTGATGCGCCTCTACATTTGGAAATCATCGTTTTTAAACAGCCCCTAAGATGCCAGCGGTTTTCCGCTAAGTTTTTTGTGCAAAAATCAACGCTGTGTTTTTTTGGAAGCTTAAGCGATTTGCTTTAGCATTCTTTGTACATAACCAAGTAACCGATTTGTTACATTTTTTTGATAACGAAATAACTGCCGCATAAACGCCGGACAGCAATAAATAGCTATGCATATATTTAAAACCAACGATAAAGTTATTGTAAAATACGCCGGTCTGTTATACAGTTCGCCGGATTGGAACTGGGACAGTTTTATAAACCGTGAAACGCTGCACAGCGAAGTTTTAAAAGATCTCCAAAACATTTCAGCCAACCCGTTGCTGGCCCATGATCTGGAACAATTATGTACTCCCATTGCCGGTCAGGAGATCTGGGCGTCGGGCGTCACTTATCTGCGCAGTAAAGATGCCCGGATGGAAGAATCTAAAGATGCCGGTGGAGGTGATTTCTATGCAAGGGTTTACAATGCCGAACGTCCCGAGATCTTTTTTAAATCGTCGGCATCCCGCGCGGTCGGCCCCGGTGGAACGGTTCGCATCCGGAAAGATTCGGAATGGAACGTTCCGGAGCCCGAGTTGGTATTGTTCATTTGCAGCGCGGGGACTATTGAGGGTTATATGATTGGCAATGACATGTCGTCAAGAGATATCGAAGGAGAAAATCCCTTATATCTTCCTCAGGCTAAATCATACGACGGAGCCGCCGCGGTTGGCCCGTGTCTTTATGTGCCGGGGACAGCTATCCCGCCTGACACCGAAATTCAAATTGAAATAGTGAGAGATAATGTTCAGGTATTTGCCGACACCATATTGATCAGCAGGATGAAGCGTACGCACCGGGAGCTCGCCGGTTACCTGTTTATGGAGATGTCATTTCCAGCGGGTGCATACCTGATGACCGGTACCGGTATAGTGCCCCCGGATTCTTTCACACTTAACTACGGCGATGTAATAAGTATTACAATAAGCAATATAGGAACACTGACAAACCTGGTGGGCAAATAATTGCATCAGGGCAACGATATCAATTAAATAAAATTATAAAAGAAAATAAAATGTCACAGTTCAGAAGTGCCGATTGGTTTGGAAAAACAGGTAAAATGGGGTTCTTATACAGGAGCTGGATGAAAAACCAGGGTATGCCTACCGACCTTTTCGACGGAAGACCGGTCATCGGGATCTGTAATACATGGTCGGAACTAACCCCTTGCAATGCACATTTACGGGACCTTGCCGAAGCGGTTAAGCGCGGGGTTTATGAGGCCGGCGGTTTCCCGGTAGAGTTCCCGATCATGTCCTTAGGCGAAACTTTGCTAAAACCAACCGCTATGCTGTTCAGGAACCTGGCCAGTATGGACGCGGAAGAATCAATTCGAGGCAACCCGATAGATGGCGTGGTATTGCTGACCGGCTGCGACAAAACTACACCATCTACCATGATGGGAGCGGCCAGTGTAGGCTTACCTACCATCGTAGTGCCGGGCGGGCCAATGCTCAACGGTAAATATCGCGGCGCTGATATCGGATCGGGCACAGCGGTATGGAAGCTGACCGACGACCTCAAAACCGGTAAAATAACCAGCGATGAATACCTTGCTGCTGAAAGCTGCATGTCAAGAAGTGCAGGCCATTGTATGACGATGGGTACCGCGTCTACCATGGCTTGTATGGTTGAGTCACTTGGCATGTGCCTTTCGCAGGCCGCGGCTACCCCGGCGGTCGACTCCAGGAAAAAAGTACTGGCGCAGCTATCCGGCAGGCGTATCGTTGAAATGGTAAAGGAAGGTTTAACGATATCAAAAGTTCTTACACGTGCCGCTTTCGAAAACGCTATTAAAGTAAACGCGGCAATAGGAGGGTCAACCAATTTCATTATACATCTTACGGCAATTGCCGGGCGTATCGGGGTTGACTTATGCCTCGACGATTTTGACAGGCTGGGCAGCAAAATACCTTTGTTACTCAACCTCATGCCTTCCGGAAAATACCTGATGGAAGATTTTTACTATGCAGGCGGCCTGCCGGTGATATTGAAAGAGCTTAGCAATGAGCTGGATATGGACGCGATAACGGTAACAGGTAAATCGCATGCGAAAAATATAAAAGACGATGCTATATGCTACAATAAGGACGTTATCGCCGCTTATGATGATCCAATCATTGCTGAAGCAGGCATAGCCGTTTTAAAAGGAAACCTGGCCGTTAACGGCGCGGTTATCAAGCCGTCGGCGGCAACGACAGCACTAATGCAGCATACCGGCAGGGCGGTGGTCTTTGAAACTATCGAAGACTATCACGCCAGGGTTGATGACCCGCAGCTTGATATTGACGAAACCTGCGTGATGGTGCTTAAAAATGTTGGGCCGGTAGGTTATCCCGGCATGCCCGAAGTTGGCAATATGGTGCTGCCCAAAAAACTGCTGGATAAAGGTATTACAGATATGGTAAGGATCTCCGACGGACGGATGAGCGGCACCGCATACGGTACGGTTGTGCTCCATGTTTCACCGGAGTCCGCCATCGGCGGCAACCTGGCGCTGGTTGAAAACGGGGACCTGATATGCCTCGATGTACCGGCCAAAAAAATAGAGTTGCTTGTAGATGAAGTTGAACTGCAAAGACGGCGGTTGTTATGGCAAAAACCTGCTTATCATACCGATAGGGGGTACGTATCTATGTATCAGCGCCATGTGCAGCAAGCCGATAAAGGAGCCGATCTGGATTTTCTGGTTGGAAATTCAGGATCTGTTGTAACCCGCGATTCGCATTAAATTAACCTGATTATAAATGACAATATTAATACTGATCCTTTGTATTTTACTGCTTATAGCGCTGATAACATGGGCAAAAGTGAATGCTTTTCTTGCCTTTATTATCGTAGCACTGTTGGCGGGCTGCTTTTTCGGCATGCCATTTACAGCGGTTATCGTATCCATAAATAAAGGACTGGGCGATACCTTAGGTTCGGTAGCGGTCATTATTGTATTAGGTGCCATGTTGGGTAAATTGGTTGCCGAAAGCGGTGCCGCGCAGCGGATAGCACATTTCATGCATGATTTGTTTGGCGCCAGATATGTAAGCTATGCCATGGCCCTTACAGGCTTTATTGTAGGGATCCCATTGTATTACAACGTTGGGTTCATACTGCTGGTCCCTATCATTTTTTCGGTTGCCTCCAGCTACCGTTTACCGCTGTTGTATGTGGGAATGCCTATGCTCACGGCGCTATCTGTAATGCACGGTTTTTTACCACCGCATCCTTCGCCAATGACACTCATCAGCGTTTTTCATGCCGATGTAGTAAAAACATTTGGCTATGGGCTGATCATTGCAGTTCCTGCTATCGTAATTGCCGGGCCGATGTTCTCGGCCACCCTTAAAAAAATTGGGCCTAACGGTTTGCAATTTACCCATAGTTCGGCCGCCTTGCCTGTTCATGAACTACCGGGTATTGTTAACAGCATACTATCATCTCTTTTACCTGTAGTATTGATTTGCCTGGCCCATTTGCTGCCTGTGCTTTTTAGGGATAATTCTTTGATAAAGAGTTTATCTGAATGGCTCGCCGAACCAATTATAGCCATACTGGTCACCGTAATTATAAGTACGTATACGCTTGGTTTGCGTAAAGGCAGGTCATTGGCAAAAATAATGGATGGGTATGTGTGTGCAGTAAAAGATATAGCCATGGTATTGCTCATCATTGGCAGCGCGGGTGCGCTGAAGCAAGTATTTGTAGATAGCCATTTAAGCAATACCCTTGCCGGTATGCTGGTCAGCAGCACCATGCATCCCTTGTTGTTGGCGTGGCTGGCGACGGCTTGTCTACGAATTTGCCTCGGCTCGGCTACGGTGGCTGGCGTAACCGCCGCGGGCGTGTTGTTCCCGATAGCCCATCATGCGGGCGTAAATACCAATTTACTGGTGCTGGCTATCGGAGCGGGTAGCTTGTTTGGCTCGCACGTAAACGATACAGCTTTTTGGCTATGCAAAGAATATTTCGGGTTATCAGTAAAGGAAACACTTCGCTCATGGACGGTAATGGAAAGCATGGTAGCTGTAATAGGGCTTGTCGGCGTCTTGTCGTTAGACTGTTTACTATAAATAGATTCTACCAGTACATGTATATAAACCAATTTTAAACCCAAACCCTGCATAACATGAAGAAAAAGCGATACTAAAATGAAAAGCGGCTTTTAAAGTTACCGCCCCGAGAAGTTCTTTCACAACTACCAATTTTGAGAAAGAAGTTAAAGTAAGATTTGCCAATTTGAATTAACCCTAAAATTATGGAAAAAGAAATCAAAGTATCAGGAATGATGCTGTCCATTGCAATAAGTGTTCTTTTTACACTTATGATTGCAGGGCATGTGCAGGCGGAAAGCGCCGTCGCAGCCCGAACCAACCCCGAAGTGGGGGTACAAATAGTTACCGGTAAAGTGACCGACGAAAAAGGCAGCCCGCTTATCGGCGTTAGCGTAAGCGAAAAAGGAACAAAAAATGGTGTTTTAACCGACGCGAACGGTAATTACAAACTCCAGGTATCTGCCGATAACGCTGTTTTACTATTCAGCTACGTAGGCTACAATCCAAAAACCGAGCCCCTTAACGGGCGCACTACGCTGAATGTAACGCTTGAGCCAAAATCAACTGCTATCAGCGAGATTGTAGTAACAGCGCTAGGTATAAAGCGCGAGTCTAAAAAATTGGGATATGCGGCAGAAAACATACGCGTTGGTGAAATAACAACCAACCGTTCAACAAACTTTGTTAATTCACTTGAAGGAAAAGTCGCCGGTTTAGACATTTCTCCACCGGCAAGTGGTCCCGGCGGCAGCACCAAGATCAGGCTGCGGGGGCAATCAGCGTTCCAGGGTGATAATGCGCCGCTGATCGTATTAAACGGCCTGCCTTTATCGCAAAGCCCGTCAAGTACCAACGGTTACACCCAGTCGGTGGATCTCGGCGATAATATGCAGCAGATCAACCCGGACGATATCGAGTCGATGACTGTATTAAAAGGAGCTACAGCCGCGGCGCTTTACGGTTCAAGGGCAAGTAACGGCGCGTTAATTATCACTACTAAAAGCGGTAATAAAAATGGTGGAATAGGTATCGAATTTACTTCCAACTTTACCCAAAACAAGGCGCTGGATTTTACTGACTTTCAGTACGAATACGGACAAGGCGAAAATAACGTGCGGCCCAAAACACAGGGACAGGCGCAAAGTTCGGGCGCATGGAGTTTTGGGGAAAAATTTGATAATGCCCCAACCTACCAGTTTGATGGCGTTCAACGCCCTTACGCGCCCGAAAGAAACCGGATCAGCAAGTTTTTCAGGCTCGCCAACGCCTGGACCAATACCATCGCGTTTTCAGGCGGTAATGAAAAAGGCAGCTTTAGGTTTTCTTATTCAAACCAGGATGCGCAAGGCATCATACCTAACAATGACTATCATAAAAAGATCTTCAATCTGGGGCTCAACTATAATTTCACCCCCAAATTGTCTGCGCAGATCTATGTGAACTATGACCATGAGAACAATAAAAACCCTCCGGTTATTGGCATCCAGGGATCTTCGGTTACCAATTATATCTACCGTTACAGTAACTCGGTTAGTTTGGATGTGTTAAAAGCGGCCGCGGTTGATGCAAACGGCAATGAAACGCCCACATCACGTTTCACTACGCTTACCAACCCGTACTGGATCATGAACAAGCAATTTACCAGGCAAACTAAAGATCATCTTTTAGGTACCGCTACCCTGCGATACCAGTTTTTTGACTGGCTTTATTTACAGGGCCGTGTAAATATGGAATATAGTCCATCTTATTACGAGCAAAATTCGCCCACTGGTACTTTAGCAAACGCGGCTGCACCGGTTGGCCTTTATAACGGCAGCTATAACTCAAATGATAATACTTACCGCGCGCTGAATGCCGACTTCTTATTAGGCGGCGGCCACAAATGGGGCCCATTTTCTTTTGATGCCACGGTAGGTGGAAATACATTCCCCTCTTCGTCACAGGGATATACCGTTACCGCCACAAACTTTTACGTAAGGGATTTTTATACCCTCGGAAATGGCGTAACCAATACCTCGGCCTTTGCGGTTTCCAAATCAACTGTGAACTCGCTTTATGGCACCGCCGAGTTTGGCTATAAATCATATTTGTTTTTAAATGTAACCGGCCGTAACGACTGGTTCTCGGTGCTAAGCCCTGAACATAACCATTATTTTTATCCATCCGTAAGCGGCAGCTTTGTTTTTTCGGAGTTTTTAAAGAACCCGCCTTCATGGCTCACCTTTGGAAAGATCAGGGCGACTTATGCTAACGTAGGTAGTGCTAACGGTATTAACCCGTACAGCAATTCGCTCACGTTCACGCTTTCACAAAACGCGTTTAATGGTGTTCCGCTGGGAAGTATCAGCAACGTTACTACGCCAAATCAGGCAATTAAACCATATAGCGTAAAAGAAAAGGAAATAGGGCTTGAACTGCGTATGTTCAATAGCCGGGTAAACCTGGATATAGCCGCGTATGATAAGCATACTACCAACCAGATCTTAAGTGTGGCTATTTCCAACGCGTCTGGTTATACCGGTACCATTGTAAACCTTGGCGAGTTACAAAACCGTGGCATGGAGTTTTTGCTGGAGTTAGTGCCCGTCAGAAAGCCAAACTTCACCTGGCGTTCGGCATTTAATACGGCCATAAATTCATCTAAAGTTTTAGCGCTGGCCAATGGGCAAAATCAACTGACGCTGGGTGCAGGAGAATTCTTCGGCTCCATTGTCGACCAGGTAGGTCTTCCGCTGAACCAGATCCAGGGTTCAACCTACCGCAGGGATGCTAATGGTAAAATCATCGTATCTGGCGGTAAGCCCGTAGCAAGTGCTGCTCCCGTGCTTTTCGGCAGCGCGTTGCCTAAGGCTACCGGTGGGTGGGTAAATACATTTACTTATAAAAGGTTTACCCTGATGGCGCATATCGATTATAAAACCGGAGGTAAAATATTGTCGAGCTCCAACCTGAATTTCCTGAGGGAAGGGTTATCAAAAGAGTCGCTGGTAGGCAGGGAGGGAGGCGTAAAGTTTGACGCGGTGAATGCAGACGGTACTCCTAATACAACCGCAGTGAACGCCGAGGATTTTTATGCCAATTATCGTTCGCAGGGCATCCTGGATCCTTTCGTTTATAAATCGGACTTTATCAAGTTGAGGAATCTTTCGGTTAGCTATGATTTTTCGAAAATGATGAAAACCAAATTTATTAAAGGGCTTGTGCTTTCTGCAGTGTGCCACAACGTGCTGATCATCAAAAAATACACACCTAATATCGATCCGGAGGCTATCTCATCAAGCGGTGATATTTTAACCGGTTACGAGCAAAGTTCGCTGCCTACCACGCGGACTTATGGTTTTAACCTAAACGTCAAATTTTAAAAGAGTACGATCATGAAAAAATATATAAAGATCATATTGTCGGCCGCCTGCCTGTTTGCTGCAACAGGTTGCGATAAAGGATTTAGAGAGTTAAATGTCAATCCAAATAACACTACCAGTCTCGACCCGGTGTTTTTGTTTTCCAACGCGGAAGTTTTAACGTACGCGGCATTAATGGAAACTGAACCAACGGTTGTTCAGCAGTTTATTGATCCTTTTGGTGGGGTTACCTCGGCGTTTAACTTCAACGTATTAAATCAAACCTATACAGTGATGCGGTGGAATAACGCTTATCCAAACACCATAAAATTTCTTGAGCATATCCTGCCGGATATCAAAGGCAACGCTTCCCGGTCTAATTTATATAACGAAACCAGGATATGGCGGGCTTATAATTACATGATGCTGGTTGACACTTACGGCGATGTGCCATATAGCCAGGCTGGCCAGGCTTACCTCAATTCTGCTTTTTTGCCTAAATACGATAAACAACAGGATATTTATGCCGACTTGGTAAACGAATTGACGACGGCCACCGCCGCTCTAGACCCTGCGAAAGATATTGTTAAGGGAGACGTGTTTTATGGAGGAGATATTACGCAATGGAAACGCCTGGGCTATTCCCTGTTGCTGCGCATAGGCATGCGCTATTCTAAAATAGACCCGGGCAAGGCAAAAACAATTGTTCAGGCAGCTGTTACCGGAGGAGTAATGCAATCAAATGCAGACAACTGCTATCTGAAATACAATAACACATACCCCAACCTGGTTACCCAGCAAATTCAACAGTTAACAAACACTTATTATCTTGCCGAGCCGTTTGTAACACAATTAAAATCTACGGGCGATCCAAGGCTGAAGTATATTTCAGCGATGTATGCTGACCCCGGAAAAGCATTGTCCCTTGCGCCTGATACCGTATCAGCTGATCAATTTGGTTTGCCAATTGGTTATGACAGCGGTACGTTGCCATCAGCGCCCGGATTTCGCGGCGTGAGCGGATCAGGGTTCAAATATTCGCAGGTTAATTACAGCGTATTTGGTAAGATCACCGCGCCGCAATTCTTTGTAACCTATGCTCAAACGCAGCTATTACTGGCTGAAGCCGCTTTCAGGGGATATATAGCAGGTACGGCAAGTACTTATTATAATAACGGTGTAAAGGCGGCTATGGATCAATTTACCAGCTATGATGCTACCGCTGTTATCAGCAGCGATGCACAAAACGCCTATTTAAACAACCCGGCAATTGCATATTCTGATGCCAATGCCCTGAAGCTGATCAATACACAGTACTGGATAACTTCGTTTGGGAACGGCGCAGAAACATGGGCTAATTTCAGGAGGAGTGGGTACCCTGCGTTAGCGCCAAATACTTATCCGGGCAGGCAAATCAAAGGCAACTTTGTACGCAGGTACACCTACCCGCAAACAGAAGCGGCTATTAATGCAGATAACTACAGGGCGGCAGTGGCCAGCATAGGCGCGGATGACCTGGATACACCTGTGTTTTGGGATAAATAAATTATCACTGACCAATTACAGTTCACTACCCCGGCAGCATTTGGCGCCGGGGTATCATTAAACGGGCCACAAAACGTTGCGGGTTGCTGAAGTAACTGTTTACTCACGAGTGTTCAACTTTTAAAAGTGTGAACAGTTGATATTTTTTCAAAATAAATTGCCATTGATAATCAATGACTTAAGGTTGAGCTAAAATCTAATAAATCTCAATTTGAACAAATTGTTATTGATAGTCAATTAGTTGTGAAATTGCATTTTAATTGATTGAACACCTGTTTTTTAAAAATTGAACACTGACAAGATATTGTCACTAATTCCTCGCTGATGCAATTGCGCCTGCGTAACTACGGGTTCCCAAATCCGTAGTTCGATTTTTTAACTAAGCGTTTAATGTCTTTGATCCATATCTTCCGGCCGTCGGTTTCCAGTACGCCTTCCTCTTTAAATTCTTTTAATAGGCGGATCACATTTTCCTGCGCTATCCCTGCCATGCCAGCCAGGTCCATTCTTGAGATATTGAGAATAACATCTTTTTCACCTGAGCCGTCCTCTTTAAATTTTTCTCTCAAAATGATCAGGGAAATAGCGAGGCGTTCAGATGCTGTTCTCTGAGAGATCACGGAAATGCTATTGGCCAATACACTAAATTCATGGCTCAATGATTTTAATAAGCGCCGCATAAAAAGTGGCGATCTGTCCAGAATGGTTAAAAAGTCCTCTTTAGGGATAAAACTGATCAGGCAGTCTTCCAATGCAGCCGCAGAATCAGGGCAACGTTCTTCCGCCAAAATCGCGTGATATCCTATTAATTCGCCTTTATTAGCTACATATATGATCTGCTCCCGGCCATTCCGGTCAACTTTATATTTTTTTATTTTTCCCTGGTGAATAAAATAGATACCGGAAGGTACAATGCCTTCCTTGAAGATGATTTCTCCTTTTTGATATTTCTGCGCGCCTTGCCGGGAGATTAAAAAGTTATAATCTTCTTCGGAAAGTGTATTAAGAACAGATTGTGTTGTGAATTCCCACTTATCAATTGGAAAAATTCCGGATAAACTCATATTACAAATATATAAATTTAATGAAGCCGATGTTATTGGCTGGTATGACCTGTATGACCGGAAAAACCCTTACAGCATGTACAGGCGCGGGCTTGCCGTCTAAAACTGATAAATATCAGTTTGTTTGCTGATGTCATACCATATCAGGCCTTTATTATAAGCATAGCTTTGTATTAATGGTAAGAACATCAAAATCGTGGGCAATGCTCCATGCAAAATGCCCGCGTTGCCGCAGGGGCAATATGTTCGAAGGAGCAACATATCGTTTTGGCTCCAACAAGATCAACCTGAATTGCCCGCATTGTCAGATGATCTTCGAGATCGAGCCCGGCTATTTTTATGCGGCGATGTATATCAGCTACGCCATGAACGTAGCAGAGGGAGGCATCTTGTGGGCCGCCACTTTCCTGATAACCCAAAATAACGATTCGCCATGGTTATATCTCACCACCATTCTCGGTGGCTTGTTCTTGCTTGCACCTTTGAATTTCAGGTATTCCCGTGTAATATTACTTTACTGGTTATCTCCCAAGGTCCATTATCACCCCGAACTTGATATTGAAATACCGGTGGATGGGAATAAATTTAAATGGTTTCAATAATGAACAAGATGATGAATTTGTTCAGGCCCAAGCTGATTGACACCCTTAAAGGTTACACCCCCGCGCAATTTTATAAAGATGTTGTTGCCGGAGTAATTGTAGGTGTTGTTGCTTTGCCCCTGGCCATAGCTTTTGCCATTGCTTCAGGCGTATCCCCCGAAAAAGGAATTTTTACGGCTATCATTGCGGGGGCAATTATATCCGCATTGGGAGGCAGCAAGGTACAGATAGGAGGGCCTACAGGCGCGTTTATCGTTGTTGTTTACGGGATCGTTCAGCAGTTCGGTGTGAGCGGATTGGTTATTGCCACATTTATTGCCGGGATCATTTTGATTATTATGGGGGTAGCTAAATTGGGTAATACTATCAAATACATTCCCTATCCGCTGGTCATTGGTTTTACCACCGGGATCGCGGTCATCATTTTTTCTTCAGAAGTTAAAGACTTTTTGGGGTTGAAAATGGGAAATGTCCCTGCTGATTTTATCAGTAAATGGATCGGCTATAGCCGGCACCTGTCTTCACTGAACCTTTATGCCTTGTTTATCGGGGTTTTTACCTTACTGGTTGTTTTGCTGTGGCCCAGGGTAACCCGGAAAGTTCCCGGTTCGCTGATCGCAATTGTCATAAGCACACTGCTTGTCCGGTATTTTCATCTTCCCGTAGAAACTATTGGCAGCCGTTTTGGAGTGATCACTGCTGCTTTACCGCACCCGGTTATGCCAGATGTAAGCCTGGAAACCATCAGGCAATTGATCAGGCCTGCCTTTACCATCGCTTTGTTGTGCAGCATTGAGTCTTTATTATCAGCCGTTGTGGCAGATGGCATGACCGGCGGAAATCACCGGTCCAATACAGAGCTCATTGCACAGGGAGTGGCCAATATCTGTTCATCTGTTTTAGGGGGAATTCCGGCCACCGGCGCAATAGCAAGAACGGCTACCAATATAAAAAATGGCGGAAGTACACCCGTAGCTGGGATCATACATGCCATTACCTTACTTCTTATTATGCTTTTTATAGGCCAATGGGCAGCGTTGATCCCCATGGCAACACTTGCAGGTATATTGGTGGTGGTAGCCTGGAATATGAGTGAACTGGGGAATTTTATAGACGTATTTAAAGGCTCAAAAAGTGATGCTTCCGTTTTGTTGATCACTTTCGGCCTCACCGTATTGGTAGACCTGACCGTAGCTATTGAAATTGGGATAATTGTTGCCGCTTTTCTTTTTATGCGTAAAATGATGCAGTCCAGTTCGGTACAGCAAACTATTTTGTCTCCAGATCAATTATCTGATGATGAATTTAACCAGTCAGCTATCCCCAAAGGGGTTGACGTTTTTGAGATCAATGGCCCTTTGTTCTTTGGTGCGGCCTATAAATTTAAAGACACAATGAAAGTGCTGGAAAAACCCGCCCGGGTATTGATTATCCGGATGGGGAATGTACCCGTCATTGATGCAACCGGTATCAGGGTATTAAGGGATGTTCATCAGGAAATAAAAAAGAAAGGAACTAAACTTATCCTGTCGGAGGCAAACAGCGAACAGGTAACAGGAGCGTTA
>Ga0157372_10004328_pt1 | contig 15171 bp, 12 predicted proteins | sample C55metaG_FD_115307 | JGI IMG/M metagenome (GOLD analysis project Ga0157372, IMG submission 115307) | Corn rhizosphere microbial communities from Kellogg Biological Station, Michigan, USA - C5-5 metaG | ecosystem: Host-associated > Plants > Roots > Rhizosphere > Soil | place: USA: Michigan... | reverse complement strand
CCTGCGCGGTTTCCAAGGAGTAGACATGGCTATTTTGGTAACGGGCGGGGCAGGGTATATCGGATCCCATACGGTACTGGCGCTGCTGGAGCGCGGTGACGATGTGGTGGTTCTGGATAACCTTTGCAATGCATCACGCGAAGCGATTAACCGCGTTGAAAAACTGGCCGGTAAAAAAGCAGTGTTCGTCGAAGGCGATATTCGCGACCGCGCCTGCCTGCGCGATCTGTTTGCCAGCCACAGCATCTCTGCGGTGATCCACTTCGCTGCGCTGAAAGCCGTCGGGGAATCCACGCGCAAGCCGCTGGAATACTACGAAAACAACGTAGCCGGCACCGTGGTTCTGCTGGAAGAGATGCGTGACGCGGGCGTCTGGAACTTTATCTTCAGTTCATCAGCCACCGTATATGGCGCTGACGCCCCGGTTCCTTATGTGGAAACCACGCCGATTGGCGGCACCACCAGTCCTTATGGCACTTCCAAGCTGATGACCGAATTCGTGATGCGCGATTTCGCTAAAGCGGAACCCAAATTTAAAGCCATCGCGCTGCGCTACTTTAATCCGGTAGGCGCGCATGAGTCTGGCGAGATTGGCGAAGACCCGACCGGCATCCCGAACAATCTGCTGCCGTACATTGCGCAGGTAGCGATTGGCCGCCTCGACAAGCTCGGCGTGTTTGGTAACGACTACGAAACGCCAGACGGTACTGCGCAGCGCGACTATATTCATGTTGTCGATCTGGCAGAAGGGCACCTGAAAGCGCTGGATCACCTCAGCAAGGTTGAAGGCTATAAAGCCTATAACCTCGGCGGCGGCGTCGGCTTCTCCGTGCTGGAGATGATTAAAGCGTTTGAAGCGGCTTCCGGCAAAGCGATCCCGTTTGAGTTCAAACCGCGCCGCGACGGCGACCTGCCCGCCTTCTGGGCCGATGCAACGCTGGCGAACAATGAACTCGACTGGCGCGTCACGCGCGGCATCGATGCGATGATGCGCGATACGTGGAACTGGCAGTCGAAGAATCCGAATGGATTCAGATAATAGCTAAATTATTGAAAATAAAGCCTCATTGCGATTAAGACATAGTCTTTTATCACAATGAGGTTTTTTTTTATAAAATTCTAAATTTTATTTGATTAAATTCCAATCAATTCAGATTAATCCTGAATAAAAACCTACAAAAATTTTAAAATATATGATGCTATCATCCTTGTATTATTAATAGAGAAATCAATAACAAATAGTTAACTCTACACGTATAGGCATAATTTCCAGTATACATTTTGCTCAATTAGCTGCATTTCTGAACCAAAGATGTTTATTTGTAGAAAAGAGCGACCTGATCTCTTGTTTCAAACAGCGGTTAATAAGAAACTCGTAAAGTTTTTTTCTCGATTTCGTTGGGCAATCATCCTAGAAAAAGCCTGACAAAAACAATACACTGCAGGTTAGAACCATCTAACCCGGTTACATTTAGCGATTGCGCGACTGGTAGCGAGAGCCAGGGGCGGTAGCGTGGTTTTTTATAGTTAAAATAATCATACAGTTATGTAAGAGGTTATCTGTTTGTTTTCAGAGCATCAGCGCTAATTTCCATAGTAGGCATAGTTACTGACAAAATGGCATCAACGCTTAAGATTAGTATGAACAACCATAACAGGTATCAAATAAAATGGTAAAATTTTTCTTGGTAAGATTAGTACATTTAACATAACGAATGTTGAAGATAATCAACCTAGTTTGTATAAAATATTACCTTTAGCACTATAGTAAAAATGTGCTGGCTTAAGCATTAATCAGGTTAAAGACATTGTCAAATTCAAAGATTGCCGCTTCGTTATTCAAAGTCTAATCTGCATTAAGAAAAACTTTAGCGCGAAAGCTTAAAATTTATTGCAAGCTAAAACTATCGCGCATAACATTAGTAACTGCTATAAAATAATTTAATTGATATAAAAGTGGCTGATTTAAATTTATCATTGACATTAATTTTCTGAAATTGAAAAAATTTTAGTATCGGTAAGGTATTATATTTAATATTACATTATGGCAATTTTCGCCTGACTCAAATTATTAGTGGTGTTAGCTTTCTGATTGCTATTCATTATGGCAGTAGCGCGATATTTTTTTGTAAATACACCCTGATTTATGGATGGCAGAAGCTGCCAAAATAAATATTATTTTTGAAAATTTATTATATTAAATAAGTTGCTTACAAACGCTAAACATAGTGAGATGTTCGCACCAATAAATTTTAATTCTGTATGTCTATCTATATTTAGCTGATAGATTAGGGTAAGGCATAATACATCGAGTATAAGGTTCTCTAAATGAATGACATTTTATCTTTAATTGGTCGTAATAAAAATCTATTTAGTATAGATGTTAAAAAAAATGATGTTGAGCTTGAAAGTAAAGTATCATCTTCGCGTTTTTTGGTTTTAGGCGGTGCAGGTTCAATTGGTCAAGCGGTTACTAAGGAAATATTTAAACGAAATCCAGTAAAGCTACATGTTGTTGATATAAGCGAAAATAACCTTGTAGAATTAGTAAGAGATATACGTAGCACTTATGGGTATATTGCTGGGGATTTTCAGACTTTTGCATTAGATATCGGCTCACATGAATACGATGCATTCATTCGTAAGGATGGGAAATACGATTATGTACTTAACTTATCTGCATTAAAGCACGTTCGTAGTGAAAAGGATGAGTTTACATTGATGAGGATGATAAATGTAAATATTTTGAACACTAATAAGACAATCCAACAATCAATCGAAGCTGGTGTAAAAAAATATTTTTGCGTTTCTACTGATAAAGCTGCAAACCCGGTAAATATGATGGGCGCTTCTAAACGTATTATGGAAATGTTCCTTATGCGTAAAAGTGAAAAAATTGATATTTCTACAGCGCGATTTGCTAATGTAGCTTTTTCTGATGGCTCACTGCTTCATGGCTTTAATCAGCGTTTGCAAAAAAGGCAGCCGATTGTTGCACCTAATGATATAAAGAGATATTTTGTCACTCCGCAGGAATCAGGAGAGCTTTGTCTTATGTCATGTATATTTGGTCAAAACCGAGATATCTATTTTCCTAAATTAAGTGAGTCGTTGCATTTGATTTCTTTTGCTGAAATCGCCGTGCTTTATTTGAAGCAGCGTGGTTACGAACCTTATTTGTGTAATAGTGAAGATGACGCTCGATCCTTGATAAAAACATTACCAGATCAAAAAAAATGGCCATGCTTATTTACAGGAAGTGATACAACAGGGGAAAAAGATTTTGAGGAGTTTTTTACTAAAAATGAAATTCTAGATATGACGCAATATGAAAACATGGGCATCATAAAAAACGAACTTGCGTATGATGCCTCTAAATTATCTGATTTTGAAAAAGAAATAGATAGAATTAAAGGTTCTGATAGTTGGGATAAGAAAAGTATTGTCTCGCTTTTTATGGCAATGCTCCCTGAGTTCCATCATAAAGATACGGGCAAATATCTTGACGGAAAAATGTAAGGGTAAAAAATGAAAAACAGCAGCCTTGTTAGCTTTATCCGAGATATTTTTAAAAGCGATGAATTCATACCTTTACATGCACCTGTATTTTCCGGTAATGAAAAAAAATATGTTTTGAATACGCTTGATAGCACCTTTGTATCAAGTGTAGGAAAATATGTAGATGATTTTGAAAAGAATATTGAGACATATACTGGAGCAGAGCGCGCTGTCGCAACTGTAAATGGGACTGCAGCATTGAGCACTGCGCTTTATCTTGCAGGCGTGAAACGTAAAGACTTAGTCATTACTCAAGCTCTTACATTCATTGCTACATGCAATGCCCTATATCATCTTGGTGCCGAACCAGTATTTATCGATGTTTCGCCTATAAGTCTAGGCTTATGCCCTATCGCTTTAGAAAAATGGCTTTCAAAAAATGCTGTATTAGATAAAGAAATCTGTATTCACAAAACTACTCGTCAAGTTATTCGCGCAGTTGTACCCATGCATACCTTTGGCCACCCCGTGCAATTAGATGAAATTATAGCAGTATGCGATAAATGGAAAATCACATTGATTGAAGATGCTGCCGAAAGTTTAGGCTCTTATTATAAAGGTAAACATACTGGGACGTTAGGTAGCTATGGGGCATTAAGTTTTAACGGTAATAAAATTATCACTACTGGTGGTGGTGGCATGATACTTTGCCAGACCAAAGAACTGGGGATAAGAGCAAAGCATGTGACTACTACAGCAAAGTTACCTCATCCCTATGAGTTTTATCATGATGAACCTGGATTCAACTATCGTATGCCTAATATCAATGCCGCGTTAGGTTGCGCCCAGTTGGAGAGTCTTGAAGTCTTTTTGACACAAAAAAGAAAGCTTGCTCATCGATATGAAGAATTTTTTGAAAACTCAAATATAAAATTTGTTAAAGAGCCTGACTATGCGATTTCTAACTACTGGCTTAATGCTGTTATTTGCGATGAACCAGCAACACGAGATATAATGCTCTCAGACATGAATAAAACAGGGGTGATGACTCGACCTATCTGGAAGCTCATGCACCGACTACCTATGTTTGCAAATGCATTTCGCGACGACTTATCCTATTCTGAATATGTGGAAGCTCGCATAATTAATTTGCCAAGCTCGCCCATAAATTTGATTTAATTATTGATATCTTATGCAAAAAAAAATTGCTGTTTTCACCGGAACTCGTGCTGAATATGGCCTGCTATATTGGCTAATGAAAGATATAGAATCGGATCAAGAGCTCTGTTTACAATTGCTGGTCAGTGGAATGCATCTTTCGCCAGAATTTGGTTTTACATGGAAAGAGATTGAAAAAGACGGATTCACCATCAACGAAAAAGTCGAGATTTTACTTTCTTCTGATTCAGCTACAGGCACCGCCAAAAGCATTGGGCTCGGTATAATAGGCTTTAGTGATGCATTATCGCGGATGATGCCTGATGTATTGATTATTTTGGGGGATCGTTTCGAAGCATTGGCTGCAGCGCAAACCGCAATGATACTACGCGTTCCTGTTTTACATCTTCATGGTGGTGAAATAACAGAAGGCGCATATGACGACGCAATACGTCATGCGATAACAAAACTCAGTTACTTACATGGTACATCAACTGAGCAATATCGCAATCGCGTCATTCAGTTAGGTGAAGATCCAGAACGTGTTGTAAATGTTGGCGCACCAGGTTTGGAACATTTGCGAAGAGCGCAGTTTATGAGCTTAGAAGAGCTTAGTACTTCACTCAATTTCTATCTTAAAAAACCTTTTATGCTAGTAACTTATCATCCTGTAACTCTCGGGTGTGAACCACCTGTTTCCAGCTTTAACGCTTTACTTGAAGCATTGGATGATTACCCAGATTACCAGTTAATTATTACATACCCAAATGCGGATGAAGGTGGGCGCCAAATAATTCCCAAGTTAGAAGAATACGCCCGAGCGCGCCCTTTACGTGTTCTGGCTATGCCATCCTTAGGACATACTCGTTATCTTAGCGCAATGAAGCATGCAGCGGCAGTCGTGGGTAACTCTTCCAGTGGCATTATTGAAGCTCCTGCGTTTGGTGTGCCAACAGTTGATATTGGTACCCGTCAAAAAGGGCGTTTAGCAGCTAAAAGCGTGATCCATACTATTGTTGATAAATGTGCTATTAGTAAAGCTATTCTTAATGTTTTATCAGAAAGCTATAAAGATCCTGGTGAAAAAATAGTTAATCCTTATGGTCAAGGCGATAGCAGTTCTCGCATTATCCATATGTTAAAAACGATAAATTTTGTTCCTGCAAAAAAATTTTACGACCTAAAGAGAATATTATGACTCTCGTTATTGCTGAAGCAGGCGTTAACCACAATGGTGATGAAAAACTGGCATTTGAGTTAATAAATGCTGCACATTGGGCTGGCGCAGACATTGTTAAATTCCAGACGTTCAAAGCAAAAAATTTAGTTACTGATTATGCCGGACAGGCTGATTATCAAATTGCAAATACGAGTAAAAAAGAATCACAGCTAGCAATGTTGAGCCGGTTGGAGCTTTCTTACGATATACATCATGCACTAGTGAAGCACTGCAAATCATTAGGTATTGAATTTTTATCAACAGCTTTTGATTCAGAAAGTTTAGCTTTTCTGGTAAATGATCTTGGTTTGAAAAGGTTAAAAATACCCTCTGGTGAACTTACTAACACTCCCCTTATTTTGGAACATGCAAAAACAGGGTGCGATATTATTTTATCAACAGGTATGGCAACTCTTGCAGAAATTGAAGCGGCATTAGGTGTAATTGCATTTGGCTATATATCAAAATCCGGTGAAAAACCTTGTCATGAGTCTTTTTTGCAAGCCTATGCTTCAGAAATGGGTCAGCAAGCATTAAAAGAGAAGGTTGTTATTTTACATTGTACTACTGAATATCCTGCACCATTCGAAGAAATAAACTTACGGGTAATGGACACATTAGCGCAGGCATTTGACTTGTCAGTTGGTTATTCAGATCATAGTGCTGGAATTGTAGTTCCAATAGCGGCAGTAGCTCGTGAAGCATGTATCATCGAAAAACATTTTACGCTTGATAAGAATATGCAAGGTCCTGATCATAAAGCTTCTCTTGAGCCTCATGAATTAGCGGAAATGGTTAAACTGATAAAACAGGTTGATATGTCATTAGGACATCGAATCAAAACACCAACTTTTTCAGAGATAAAGAATAAACAAGCAGCTCGCAAAAGTCTTGTTGCAGCAAAAAAGATTGTTGCGGGTGAAATCTATTCATCTGAAAATTTAGTAATTAAGCGCCCTGGCAATGGATTATCTCCTAATCGTTATTGGGATTTACTAGGTAAAAAAGCGGCACAAGATTTTGCACCAGGGGAGTTGATCATTGAATAAAACAGGTCATATTCCGGTTATCCTCATTGGTGGGGGGGGGCATGCCAGTGTATTGGCTAACATACTAATCAATCAAGGGCGTCATATAGCGGCTATCATTAGTCCTAATGAAATTAAAAAAATAAAAGTCTTTGATGGTATAAGGCATTATAATAATGACATTGATATTATGCAGTTTGAGCCGGAAAAATATCTTTTGGTCAATGGCATTGGTCAATTGCCAGGTTTGACGCTACGAAAGCGTATTCAGATGAAATTTTCATCCCTAGGTTATAATTTCACACATGTTATTTCCGATGCTGCCTACGTTTCAGAGTATGCTGATATTAATAATTATGTTCAAATATTTCCTGGTGCTATCATTCAAGCTGGGGCTACTATTGCTAACCATAGTGTAATTAATACTGGTGCTATTATTGAGCATGATTGTGTCATCAGTGAAAATAATTTTATCGCACCAGGGGCAGTGCTTTGTGGACAGGTCAAGACTGGCAAGAATGTATTTATTGGCGCAAATGTTACAATAATTCAGAATATAGTTATAGGTGACAATGCAATAATAGCTGCAGGTGCTTTGGTTACAAAAAATGTAGAAGCGGGAGAAAAATATTATCCCTCTAAAACAACGATAAAATAAATTTCAGGAAAATAGTATGGAAAATTCTTGGGAAAAAATTCTACTTAAACCGGAAAATACCATTCATGAAGCTTTAGAAATTATTAATAGCGAAGCTCTTAGAATTGCTTTAGTTGTAGATGATAAGCGAAAGTTACTAGGCGTAGTAACCGATGGTGATATTCGTCGTGGCCTGCTAAAGAATTTGCCACTCACTGCACGTATCGATCTAGTGATGAATGATTCACCTATCACTGCATATAAAACAGCCACGCGTAATCAGCTAAACGATTTGTTGGAAAAACATAGTATACTTTCGATCCCTCTTATTGAAGGTGATTGCGTTGTTGGACTTGAGACCATAAAAAGTATAAACAACAAAAAAGATCGTGCTAATCCAGTTTTTATAATGGCGGGTGGGTTTGGGACGCGTCTTCGGCCTTTAACAGATAATTGTCCTAAACCTATGCTTAAAGTGGGTGACAAACCCATACTCGAAATTTTATTGAACAGCTTTATAAGTAGTGGGTTTACGAACTTTTATATTTCTACTCATTTTATGCCTGAAATAATAAGAAAACATTTTGGCGATGGTTCTTCATTTGGTGCTAATATTGTTTATGTACATGAAGACAATCCCCTTGGTACAGGCGGAGCGCTTGGATTATTACCTGAGACTTTATCTAAAGAACTACCACTAATTATGATAAACGGTGATATCCTTACTAATGTTGACTATGGAAAACTTATTGATTTTCATAAAAATAATGCTGCAGATATGACCGTTTGTGTTAGGGAATATAATTATCAAGTACCTTACGGCGTAATTAAAGGTGAAGGCAATAAAATTGTTTCCGTTGTCGAAAAACCCATCCAAAGCTTTTTTGTCAATGCTGGTATCTATGTCATCTCTCCACGAATATTCAAATCAATTCCGAAAAACTATCGAATTGATATGCCTACCTTAATGGAAAGGGAAATGGACCAAAAAGGAAGTGTGTTAATGTTCCCTATTCATGAATATTGGCTTGATATTGGGCGGATGGACGATTTCAATAAGGCACAGCAAGATGTCTATAACTTAAGGTTTGATAAATGATTGGTGATAGAAAAATATTAGCAATAATCCCTGCTCGCGCAGGAAGTAAACGTATCAAAAATAAAAATATTAGAATGTTAGCAGGAAAACCACTTGTTCAGTGGACTTTTGATGCCGTAATGGCTTCAAAATATGTTGATGCTATATACGTTACGACAGATTCACCTGAGATAGCACAGCTGGCTAAGGATAATGGATTATTATGCCCTGAATTAAGGCCTGGAAATCTTGCGTCTGATACTGCAACTACTAACGACGTACTAAATTATGTTGTTAACAATATAGAAAAAGACGGTCAGGAATTTGATTTTTTTATGTTGTTACAACCAACATCTCCATTACGCAAAGAGTCGGATATTGATGAGGCAATAGAAGTACTTTATAAAAGTAAAAAACAAAACTTAGTATCTTTATCTCTGTGTGAATTTCCACCTCAGTTCACAAATGTGTTACCAGAAAATAAAAGCTTAGCAGGTTTTCTAAATCCAAAGGCCATTGCCAGGACACAGGACTTGCATCCTTATTATCGACTTAATGGTGCTATATACATTTATAGCAGGCACTTTATAGGTAAAATTTCAGAAGTCTATTGCGATGATAGTATCGCTTATATCTCACGCAAGGGAACTGAAATAGACATAGACAACTATGATGATTTTGCTTTTGCTGAATATTTAATAAGTAAGGGAAAAGGAGAGAATGTAGTAGAATAAAGCGTACTTAATAACCATTTATCTTATTGACACTTTTTCTGTATTTAGAGTGATACTAAAATTGACATTGCAAGACTATTATTTAACATGGTGTTTATATGAAAATATTATTATCTGAGTATTATTATCAGGTATTGTTGTTTTTTTTCTTTAGTCATGGTGCTCTTTATTTTTTATCAGGCGATGTCTACAATCCAGAAAACCCCATTAAGATTTTTAAATATATATTGGCATTGCTGATAGTATCTGTTCCAATTGTTAAATCAAAGATTCAATCAATATCATATTTAATGTTATTTGGTTTTTTATCTTATTTGATATTTACGATAGTTTTATATTTCTTGCAAGGATTATCAGCTTTTCCGGTAATTACATTTTTAATGCCGGTTAGCTTTTTTTTCTTAGTTGATACATTGAAATATGAAAGTTTACTAAAAATATTAAAGTTTGTTATTTACTTATCTACATTTTTTTCATTAATAGAGTTTGTTTTTTTAAAGAGTATTAGTGAAAGATTTAGCAGTACAGGATTTAGAAGTATTTCTATTTTCGTTAATCCTAATAATTTTGCTATATTCATCTCTTTGTCACTATCTTTACTACTAGGTTCTGCAAGCAACGTCTACAAAAACTCGCGTTTTTTTATATTGGGATGTTGTGCAATTTCAGTTGTTTTAAGCGGTTCAATGACTGGTGCCGTATTGTTTTTTATCTTATTCTTAGCCCAAATGTTTGTCATTGTTCGCACTAAAGCTAAAGTTAAAGTGTATTACAAAATTGCATTAGTAGCTTTACTTGGGTTTACGGCTTTATCATTTTTAAGCTTATCTATTAATTTAGGAAGTTATGTCAGAAAAGCCGATTCAGTAGGCATGGACAATGTAACTGCAAGGATAGATTATTTGCAGCATTTTATAACAGATGTGGCTGGGAATTTAATATATCCTTTAATAAATCAACCAGATATGTATGCTGACAATGCCTTTATTTACGCGTGGATCAATATTGGTTTTATTGGACTTTCTTTTATCTTATTGATTTTGTTTTCGATGTTATACTTAGCTGTGATGAATAAAAGCAAGAGGAAGTATCTTTATTTTATCCTTTGCATATTTCTTTCAGCCTTAACAACAAATATATTTAACATTTGGCCAATTGCGTATCTTTTTTGGTTAGTTGTAGGTTATGTCTTTTATAAGCCAATTGCTGATAAGCAGGTTGCTTGACTAACGTTACTCATTATTGGTGTTAATATGAATTCTTATGGCATTATCAGAAATGCAATTGAAAATGAAATTGCGATTGATGAATATTTAATTGAGAAATTTAGTCTTGAAAAAAAAAGGAGTGCAGTATTCAAAGTTGCGCGTTTTAAAAACAGAATACCATTAATTTTTAATTTTTTTGCATTGCCTTTATTGCCTTTTTACTTTTTAATTATCATATACAAATCATTGCGAATTAGTAAAGGCACAAGTTTAAAAATTGTCAATAGTAGGATATTTTTCTCTTTCACTACTTCTCCTAAAATTTTTGCACTTTATAATGGTTATTCAAATTGCACGAGTTTAGTAAATTGTGTAGAAGGAAGAAACCTTAATTTCATTCATCACTTATCTTATTTTGATTTATTCAAGGGTTTTCTAAATTCGCTCTTTTACTCGCTAAGGCTAATGTTAGAAATAAAAAAGAAGTATTACTTACAGCTAACATCTGTATTTGAAATAACCGTATTTTTGGTTTTTCTAAAAAAAGTGCATAAAAGTGGAATAGATAATATAGTTTTGACCAATCACTATGATAGATGGATAACAGCTATTGCTTTTACCGATCTTTTTAAAATAAAAATTATTCAACATGGCATTTTAGATAAAAAATTTACTGTTCCTCACATGCTTCCTAATATTACAGAGATTACTTGCTTTAGTAAGTATCAGTATAATATTTTCAACGAAAACATTTGTTTAAATCCTATAAAAAGCTGTGATTTTTTGAGGTCAGATCTTGAAGTTGTTAAAGATGACAAGTGTAAGGTGTTTATTATTAGCAATCCTTTTTATCTGGCTCAAGAAGTAAAATTTTACCATGCTTTAACTAAAGCAGGTTTTAAAACGCTATTCAGACCTCATCCCCTATATCTGGGTGACGAAATGATTTTACAAATTGCTTCTGAGGATATATGTATTGGTAAACGCTATCCTGCTGCCGACATATCACTTTGTAGAGAATCTACATTAGGTGTTGAATATGAAAATGCGGGTTATCAAGTGTATTGGTGGGATGATAATTCCAGTTTGGAAGAAATAATTAAAATGGCGGAAGGATGAAGAATTTTATTCTTTATGGTGTGGCTACAGGGTTTAATCGTGCAAGTGCATTTATTATTATACCATTATTGTCACCATTATTAACGGTCGATGATTTTGGCAGTTTTACGCTCTATATGATTGCAGTGCAGTTTTTTGTGCCTTTTTTAAGTCTTAATATTTCTTCTATTATTGCTCGTGAAGCCATTGAAAATTGGCGTACAACATTAAATTTTGTCATCGCTTTTAATAAATTATCTGGTCTTTTTGTCTTATTGTTATCTATTGTGATTCTGATAAAAGCCAACATTATATTTTTAGCTGTCTTTTATGCTATGCTTGAAGCAATTTTTTTAGTTAACACAACATTAATTCGCTTTAAAAGTAAAGTGGAATATTTTTTTATTTTTTCATTGATGAAGTTAATTCTTCTTGCTCTTTTGCTAGGTATTGCTTGGGTTCTTTCATTCAGACTGCTTGAGGATATTAATTATCTCATTTTGATTTTTGCTCTTTCTAATATCGTAATTATATTTCCTTACTCTAAGATTACTTTTAAATTTAATTTTGGTTTGCATGGTATTATAAAATATTTACAGAAAAACAAAGGAATGCTTTTTTTTGCTTTAAGTTTGCTTCCTCATATTGTTGCACAGTGGGTAATTTCAGGCTCGGATCGGTTTATTATAAATTTATTTAGCAATAACGATGAGCTTGGGATTTATTCTTTCGCATATTCAGTGGCTGCAATATTCATGTTAATCAATAGCGCGTTAGCTTTGGGGATGCCGCAGTACTGCGTCAATCACTATGAATACTATTCGACTAAAGCATTTTATAAAAAATACTTTATAGTGATATCAGTTTTATGGCTATTGTTTGTAGGTGCAATTCTGTCTGTTTTTCCTTATTTTCCAGAGAAGTATAGCTATGAAAAAGCTTTGCCTGTTTTTCTATTAGTTGCATTAGGAATGTACTTCTTGTCATTTTACTATTATTTCTCTTCTATCATTTTCTACGAAAGAAAAGCCAAAGAGCTTTCGCTAATTACAATTAAAGTTGCCGTTATTAATGTTATAGTGGCTTTCCTGTTGACCTTATGGCTAGGTATATTAGGCACAGCTTTGAGTACGACAATTTCATATTTTATTTATACATTCATGGCTTTTTCATGGGTCAAAAAACACCGATCTGTAAATAATTTGGCCTTTCCTGCTATTTTTGCTTTATTAGTTTCTGTTGTCATTATAGTATATATGTGGCTTAAATTTAATTAAATGTTCAAATGATTTGAGTGAACTTACTGGATATATAGCTTATGTTTAAAAATAAAGTGCTTCTTATCACTGGTGGTACAGGTTCTTTCGGCAATGCAGTTCTCAAACGATTTCTTGACACTGATATTGGTGAAATTCGCATTTTTAGTCGTGATGAAAAAAAGCAAGATGACATGCGCAAAAAATTCAACAGCGATAAGTTGAAGTTTTATCTGGGAGATGTGCGTGACGAAAACAGCATTGCCGCTGCAATGCGCGGTGTGGATTACGTTTTTCATGCGGCAGCATTGAAACAGGTACCTTCCTGTGAGTTTCATCCGATGCAGGCTGTGCGCACTAACGTACTGGGTACTGAAAATGTGCTGAACTGCGCAATCAATGCGGGCGTGAAACGCGTTGTTTGCCTGAGCACTGATAAAGCAGTTTACCCAATCAACGCGATGGGCATCAGTAAAGCGATGATGGAAAAGGTCATGGTTGCGGCCAGTCGTAATCTCGAAGGCACCGGCACCGTTATCTGTGGCACCCGCTATGGTAACGTAATGGCATCACGCGGTTCTGTTATTCCGCTATTTGTTCAGCAGGTACAGCAGGGCAAAACCATTACTATTACTGAGCCCAGCATGACGCGTTTTATGATGACCCTCGCGGATGCGGTTGATCTGGTGCTGTATGCGTTTGAGCACGGTAACAATGGTGATATCTTCGTTCAGAAAGCGCCGGCGGCTACTGTTGAAACCCTAACTCAGGCAATCCTGAAAGTGATGAATAAGCCTGAGCACCAGGTAAGCGTTATCGGTTCCCGTCATGGCGAAAAGTTGTATGAATCTCTGCTCAGCAAAGAAGAGCGTGCCTGCGCTGAAGATATGGGTGATTACTTCCGTATTCCGGCCGATACCCGCGATTTGAACTATGCGAAGTTCGTGGAAGAGGGTGAGAAAAAAATCACGGATGCTCTATGCGGTGAAGAGTATAACTCTCACAACACAGTTCGCCTTGATGTTGAAGGGATGATTAAACTTCTTATGAAACTCGAGTTTATGCATAAAATTGCAAATGGCGAGTACGCTGACGCGGAGGAGTAAGCCTTGAAAGTCCTGATAACGGGTTCTGATGGTTTTATAGCAAAAAACCTGGCCCTGAACCTGCAACAACGTCAGAACATCCAGGTAATGTTTTTCAATCGTGAAAGCAAAACCGCAGATCTTTCAGCTTTGATTGAAAAAGCTGATTTTATATTCCATCTGGCAGGAATCAATCGACCTCAGGACCCCGCTGAATTTACGCGTGGCAATGTTGATTTATCTTCTCTTGTCTGCGACGCGATTAAAAAATGTGTTAACGAAACCGGACGTCATATTCCGGTTGTATTTAGTTCTTCAATTCACGCTTCTGCCGACAATGAGTATGGCCGGACAAAGTTAGCCGCAGAAAATGTTTTTATTACTCTAGCCAGTGAAACGGGTAATCCGGTTTTTATCAGCCGTCTTCCAGGCGTATTTGGTAAGTGGGCTAAGCCGAACTATAATTCTGTGGTTGCAACGTTTTGCTATAATATAGCGCATGATCTTCCTGTTACCGTTAACGATCCACAATATCTTCTCCGGCTCGTGTATATCGACGATGTTGTTCGGACGTTCACGGATTTACTCGACCAAGAAATAAAGCCTGAGAATAAGCAATTTTTTATCAATGTAGAGCCTGAATACAATATCGCATTAGGTGAAATTGCCGAAAGCATCACCAGTTTTCGTGAGGGCCGTCATTCTCTGGAACTTGAGCGCGTCGGTACTGGTTTTTTGAGAGCGCTTTATTCGACATATGTCAGCTATCTGCCTGAGCAGGATTTCTCATATCCGGTAAAACAGCATACCGATCCGCGTGGCAGCTTTGTCGAGTTATTCAAGAGTAAAGATTCAGGGCAGGTTTCTTATTTTACCGCTCATCCTGGCGTCACGCGTGGCGGGCACTACCATCACACCAAAACTGAAAAATTTATGGTTATAAGTGGTACGGCTCGTTTCCGGTTTCGCCATATATTAACCGATGAATATTATGAAACGGTTACCAGCGGTGATAAACCGGTGATGGTAGAAACGATTCCTGGATGGGCTCACGATGTGACCAACATTGGTGATGAAGAGCTCATAGCCATTGTCTGGGCTAATGAAGTTTTCGATCCTGCGCATCCGGATACTATTTTCTCTAAATTAGATAAGTAATTTATGAAAAAACT